>Ga0111538_10015489_pt1 | contig 10026 bp, 9 predicted proteins | sample SoiMethybrSBSTD1_FD_79669 | JGI IMG/M metagenome (GOLD analysis project Ga0111538, IMG submission 79669) | Bulk soil microbial communities from a Populus tree surrounding site in Tennessee, USA - Soil MetaG P. TD hybrid SBSTD1 (version 2)... | ecosystem: Environmental > Terrestrial > Soil > Tree... | reverse complement strand
CTGCGTGAACATCCAGCGCGACCTCGTCCACGGGCTGGTCGAGATGCGGGTCCGGCCCTACTACCTGTACCAGTGCGACCTGGTCGAGGGCTCCGGGCACTTCCGCACCCCGGTCGGCAAGGGGCTCGAGATCATCGAGGGGCTGCGGGGCCACACCTCCGGCTACGCGGTCCCGACGTTCGTCATCGACGCACCCGGCGGCGGCGGCAAGATCCCGGTGATGCCCAACTACCTCGTGAGCTACTCGGATCACAAGATCGTGCTCCGCAACTACGAGGGCTACATCACGACCTACGAGGAGCCGCTGCAGTACCAGCAGCACGACAAGAGCACCTGCGCGTCGTGCCAGCAGCCGCGTCCCGAGCCGGGCCAGGGCGGAATCCACGGCCTCCTCCAGGGCGACCGGATGTGGATCGAGCCCCGTGGGTTCGAGGAGGTCCACACCCGCGGCACCGAGGAGCAGCACCGTCTCAAGGATCCGTCGAAGTGGGTCCCCTACGGCGTCGGCGCGATCGAGGGTCAGGCCCAGGAGCCGCGTCGATTGCCGGTCGTCACCGGTGCCGTCGCAGCATCCGAGAGCGATGGGCTCAAATCCGTCTATCCTCCGGGGGAGGAGCCGCGCCCCGCCGAAGGACAGCCGACCGCGACCGCGAACCACGAGCTCCTGTAGCCCAAGAGGGACCGATGTCGTCCAAGAAGCGGAAGTACCGCGAGACGATCTCCACGGGGGCGGGCAACGCCCTGATCGACTTCGATCGACTCTTCCGGGACCTGCCGCCGACCCAGGAGCTCGTCAAGGCGGGCGAGGAGACGCGCGGACTCTCGGGCCAGGATGGTGACCTTCGCATCGACCTGCCCGACGAGGGCGAGTTCGAGGACTCCCCCGGCGCGGAGCCGCACAGCCGCTGACCGGTGCCGGCGTGCACCGCGCGATCCGGCGCGGCTGCGGTGCCGGCGACTACGCGTCCGCATACATCGCGGCCGGGTTCCTCGCGGTGATGGCGGGGGTGATCGCGCTCACCATGCGCCGGCGGAGCGCGGACCTGGGTGTCGCGATGGCGGCCGCGTAGCGCGGGCATCGACCGGCCGGCACGCGGCCCGACATCGTCATCCGTCCAGCCCACGGCGTCGACCCTTTCAGGTATCGGGGTCGGGCATCCGCCCGATGGCCGCAGCGAGCGCGCAGGCGAACCTCTGGGTGCGCCGGTCGAGAGGGCCGGACGTGAGGAGAGGACCCACTTCATGCACCCGCTCGCTTCCTTCTTCGCCTTCGGCCGCAAGGCCACACCGGTCTCGTCCGCCTCGCGCGGTGGCGAGGCGCCGGTCCCGCTCGACGAAGCCACGTTCGCTGCCTGGGGCGCCTGGGCGGCCCGCGGCTCGCGTGACGGCGCTGCCGCGCGCATCGCGGCCGGCCACCCCTTGACGCATCAGCGCCACGAACCGACGCCCGCCGCCTCCTGACATCCAGCGCGGGCTCGCCCATGCCCGCGCCGCCATCACCAGCGCCTCCCGTATCACCGCACCACGCTTCCGACCCGCGACGGCGGATGGGGCTGCCGTCGCCCCGGTGGTCCCGTGCCTGACCTGGCCGAACCGGCACCAGCCGCGTCCTCCCACGCGGCCGCCGACGCGCATCGGCCGAGTCGGCACGGGACCACCGACACCTGCCGTTTACCATCGCCGCCGTGGATATCGGCGGCTCCAGCCCGATCCTGATCGACCGCGTCGACGAGCGTCGACGCCTCGACGCCGCGATCGCCGCCGCCGCTGACGGCCGGCCCTCCACGGTCCTCCTCGCCGGTGAGGCCGGGATCGGCAAGACACGGCTCGTCCGTGACGTGCTCGACGGTGCCGCCGCCGACGGCGCGTCGGGGCTGGTCGGAGCGTGCCTGGCGATGCGCGACGGGACGATCCCGTACCTGCCGTTCGCGGAGATCCTGCGCCGGGTCGCCGCGTCGACGCCCGACGCCGAGCTCGATGGCCTGATCGGGTCGACGCGGCCGGACCTGGCCCGGCTGGTGCCCGACCTGGACCGGGTGGCGGTGACGTCCGGCGGGCGGTCGACGGCGGCGACGTCGGCGTCTGCCGCGTCCGCGACGCTCGAGAGCGAGCTCACGGTCGCCGGTGAGCTCGAGATCGTCGCGCCCGCACCGGGCGTCGCCCGGGCTCGGCTGTTCGAGGCGATCCTCACGCTCCTCGGCCGCGTCGGCCGGCGTCGACCGACCCTCCTCGCGATCGAGGACGTCCACTGGGCGGACCCGGCGACCCGCGACCTCATCACGTTCCTCGCCCGCAATGTGACCCGGGAACGGATCGTGCTCCTGCTGACGCTGCGCACCGACGATGTCGTCCCGGATCCCGCGGTCGGGGCATGGCTCGCGGAGCTTGGCCGCGACCCGCGGTTCACCCGCATCGACCTGGACCGGCTCGCCCCCGATGACGTCGCCGCCCAGGTCGGCGCGATCCTCGCCGCACCGGCGACGAGTGATGTCCTCGCGCCGATCTGGGAGCGCAGCGAGGGCAACCCCTTCTACGTCGAAGAGCTCGTCGCCGCGATGGCCCACGGTGACGGGGCGGAGCTGCCGCGGACGCTGAGCGATGTCCTCGTCGCCCGCCTGCGCGACCTGCCCGACGACACCCGGCGCGTCCTCGATGCCATGGCCGTGCTGGTCCGGCCCTCGGACGAGGCCCTCATCGCGGCCATGCTGGAAGTGCCCGAGTCGCAGGTCACCGACGCGCTGCGCATCGGCCTCCAGCGGCACCTGGTGCGTCTCGACGATCTCGGCTTCGTGCGCTTCCGGCACGCGCTCCTCCGCGAGGTCGTGGAGCGCGGGCTCCTGCCCGGCGAGCGGCGCCGGCTCCACGGGGGCGCCGCCCGGGCGCTCAGCGATGACCCGTCGCTGGGCGGCGACGACGGGACGCGCCGCGCGGCGGAGCTGGCGCGTCACTGGCTCGGCGCGGGGCGCCTGACCGAGGCGTATCACGCGTCCGTCGCGGCGGCGAAGGAGGCGGCGACGGTCCACGGCTACGCAGACGCGGCCGAGCACCTCCGGCGGGCGATCGAGCTCGCCGACCGCCTTCCGGCAGCCGATGGCCCCGATCGCGAGACGCGCATCTCCCTGTACCGGAACGCGGCGGACATGTTCGACAACGCGGGCGTGATCGAGCGGGCGATCGTCCTGACCCAGGCCGCGCTGGCGCTGACGGATCCCGCGACCGAGCCGGAGCTCGCGGGCCTGATCCGCGGCCGGCTGGGCTACTACCGATGGACGTCCGGCGATCCGGCCGGCGCGTTCGAGGACCACCGAGAGGCGCTGGCACTGGTCCCCGAAGACCCCCCGTCGCCGGCCCGCGCGCACGTGCTCAGCTCCTACGCGGGCGCGCTGATGGGCGCGAATCGGTGGGCGGACTCACGCGCCATGGCGGAGGCGGCCGTCGCGTGTGCGATGGCGACGGGGGCGCGTGCCGAGGAGGCCCGGGCGCGGAACGTCCTGGGCTGTGACCTCGTGTCCCTCGGGGAGCTGGACGCTGGGATCGACGAGCTGCGCCTGTCGAGCACGCTGGCGGACGAGACCGGGCCGCCCGAGCTGCTCCTTGTCGCCCGGAGCAACCTCGCGCTGAACCTCATCGCGGTCGAACGCCTCGACGAGGCGCGCGCCGAGGCGGCGGCCGGTCGTGCGGCCGCGCGACGGCTGGGACTGGAGCGCCGGTACGGGCAGGATCTCGCCGCGCTGGAAGGCGACATCCTGCTGCGACTCGGTCGCTGGGACGAGGCCGACGTGGTGACGCTCGAGGGTCTGACGCTCGACCCGGCAGGGCTCGGCAGCCCGTTCCTGGCCTCCGTCCGGGGTCGACTCGTCGCCCGGCGCGGGGATCGAGCCGAGGCATCCCGCCTCCTCGACGGCATCGACGTCGCGAGCCTCCAGCCCGACACGGGCGAGACCGTGGCGGCTGCGCGGGCCGAGGCCGCGCTCGCCGCCGACCGGCCGGAGGCCGCCGAGGCGCTCGCCGGCGAGGGCCTCGCGGTGCTCGGGGATGCGGATGACGTCCTGTGGGCGGTGCCGCTCGTCGCGTATGCCCAGCGGGCGCTCGCCGAGCAGGCGGAGGTCGCGAGGGCGCGGCGCCAGGACGAGGTCCTCGCCCGGATCGCGGCGGCGAGCCGGGATATCGAGGCTCCGACCGCGCGGCTCGCAGAACGCGCGACCACCAGCGCCACGCGGGCATGGATCCGCACGGCTCGGGCGGAAGCGGCTCGAGCTGCCGGCGCGGTCGAGCCCGGGACGTGGGCCGAGCTGGTGACGGCGTGGGACGCCGTGCCGGATGTGTTCGAGTCGATGTACGCGCGCTACCGCTCGGCCGAGGCGGAGCTCCGGGCGACCGGCATCAAGGCGGACGTCGGCCCACGGCTGCGCGAGGCCCACGAACGTGCCGTCGCCGTGGGGGCGGAGCCGCTGCGGGCATCCATCGCGGCACTGGCCGGCCGGGCACGCGTCGACCTGGGCACCGCGACCTCACGCGAGGAGGCGCCGCCGGGCGAGCTGCCCGCCGCCGCGGACGTGCCCGCCGGTCGGTCGGCGGGCACGCCGACGCTGGGCCTGTCCGCGCGCGAGCTCGAGGTGCTCACGCTCATCGCCGACGGTCGCTCGAACGGCGAGATCGCCGACGAGCTGTTCATCACCCGCAAGACGGCGTCCGCCCACGTGACGCACATCCTCGACAAGCTGGGCGTCAGCAATCGTGTCGAGGCGGCGATGGTCGCCGCCCGGATGGGGCTCCTTACCGACCAGGGGGACGGCCGGGGAGGTGCGGCGTAGCGTGCTGCCCGGGATCCGGGTCCCTACGCCGGGACGGGGTCGCCCCCGCCGGTCCGACCGGGTGTGACGAGGAAGTAGATCTGGACCGGGAACAGCTCTTTCGGATCCCCGCCCGAGTTCCCATCCTCGACCGGATAGCCCTTGTCGTCCCGCACGACGTCGCCGTTGCCGTCCAGCCAGAAGGTGATCCTGGATACGCCGACGGTGATGTCGCTCACGACCCCACCCGGATGGTGACGGCGCCCACGGATCACGGCTGCCAGGAGACCGCCGGGCTGATCCTCGGCATAGTCGAGGTGCACGCCGTCGGGTTCTCCGTAGCCGCGCGCGTCCTTGTACCCGGCGGCCTGCCAGAGCTCGACGATCTGGTCGACGTCCTGATCGTGGGCGACCATCACGCTGAGCAGCCCGTTGAACTCATGGTTGCTGCCGCCGATGCCCATCAGGTTGATGCCGGCGTCAGCGATGATCCGCAGCGGCTCGTTGATATCGAACGGCGACTTCGCCGCCCTCGTCTTCGGTGCGATGTGCGGCATCGCGGTCCCTCCGATGTCGTCGGCACGCGGGATCGACCGCGGCGTTCCGTGCGGGATGCTACGGCCGTGACGTCTCTGGTTCGTGGGTCGCCGGGCTACCGGGCACCGCCGGGCAGGAGGGCGGCGGGATGCAGGATGTCGAGGATCGTCCGTACGCGTGACGCGAAGCTCAGATGCTGGATCGGCGGATCGCTCCGGATGGCACCGGGGGTCGGACCGCGGCGCGCGAGGATCGAGCGGCGCTCCCGTTCGGCCCACGTGAGCTCGTCGGAGATGCGGATCTTGGCGTGCGGTCGAAGCATCTCGGGATGCATGGCGTCCCCCTTGGGCTCGGGGCCGGAACCGTTCCGGCGATGGGACGAGCATCGAGGGACGGCCATCGCGGGCCATCGGGCGGATACCTGACGGCGGCCGGACCGCCTACCTGAAACGCGTCGGCGCCCGGCGGATCAGTTCCGGCGGCCGCCGAAGATGCCCATCACCTGGCGGACGTCGTCGACATCCGACGCGTCGGGCCGGTCGGCAAGGTAGCGCTCGAGCTCCGCCAGCGAGGCGCTGAAGCGGCCCATGCGTCCGAGCAGCAGGCCGCGATCGCGCACGTGGTCGGGGCGCGTGGGCTCGACCACGGCGAGCAGCTCGATGACCGCCAGGGCAGCCGGCCAGTCGCGCGCCCCCAGCCGGACGGAGCGGAGGTTGCGGAGGACCCGTGCCAGGATCTCGCGACGATCGGCGGGTCGGAGCATCCCCGCGTGCAGCAGGATCTGTTCGCCGACCGAGCGTCGGAGGATCGCCTGGCAGTCGTCGCGCGTCAGGCGCCGGCCGCCATCGGCCGGATCGATGACGAGCCCTTCCGGTCCGCCGATGAGGAAATGGCCCGGAAAGCCGATGCCCCACAGGTCGAGCCCGAGCCGCCAGGCGACCTCCAGCTCGACGATCGCGAGGAGGATCGGCAGGCCGGTCCGGGTGATGAGCACGCGGTCGAGCCAGGAGTGCCGCGGGCGGATGGCGTCGAGCGGGCCCGGCATGTGAAACCCGAGCTCGCGATACAGCGTGTCATGGAGCACGTCGACCGATCGGTCGACGTCGTCGCCGCGGTCGAGGCGGAGCCGCACGCGGTTCGCCAGGTCGTCGAGCGTGTCGATCCAGGGCTGCGGGTCGATCGGCCGGTCGAGGCCCGCGATGAGCAGCGCCCCGAACGCGAGGTCGACGTCCGGCTCCGGGCGGCCCACCAGGCGCGCGAACCGGGCGAGGGTCGCCTCGCGCGCGGCGGCGGCGTCGAACACCGAGTCGTCGGCCATCCATCGCATCGTACGACGCACCCTTCCCGATGGCACCGGACGGGGCGGGCGACGTCGGGACGGGCCCGGTGTACCATCGCCGTCCCCGTCCGAACCTGAGCCACGAGATGCCCGTCGTGACCCTCCCGAGCGATCCATCGGCCGTGGGCGCGCGCCCCGGCCTCCGGGAGCTGCGCGCCGCGCCTGCAGGGATGCCCGACCCCGACCGCCGACCGCCGGTCGAAGCCGAGTCGGGGGACCCGTTCAGCACCGTCCACGTGCTCGACCTCGTCGCCCGGATCGAGCGCGGCCGTCCGGCCCGCCTGGACGACCTCGTCGACCGCTTGAACGCCACGTGGCTCGACTGGCTGTTCACCCGCGCCGTCGTCGTCGACGTGCTCGTGGCGCTCCAGGCCAACTGGATGTCCGACTACCGGAACGCGTCGGGGATCGTGCTCGACGACGGGCCGACCGGGCCCACCGTGACCATCGAGGACTCGAGCCGCGTGGACCCGTGGATCGTCCGCCAGGCCGTGCGCGAGGCGGCGGCATGCGACGAAGCCCTTCGGGCCTTCGCCCGGCGCGATCGGCCGGGCGACGAGGCATGAGCTTGCGACGCCACCCTCATCCGGGCCGCTGCGCGTGTCCGGAGCGGGTCCGGTCCGTCTGACCGGCACCCGCGGAGCCCCACCCCGCGGACACGACCCCGTCGGCGTCCGCCTCACCCGGTTCACCCGCCGGTCGCCCGACCGGCCAGGGGCAGGAGGATCCCATGACCGTTCCCGGCTATGCCAAGGACGTGCTCGTCTCGGCCGACTGGGCCCAGGCGCACCTCGACGACCCGTCCGTCCGGTTCGTCGAGGTCGATGTCGACACGACGGCCTATGAGCAGAGCCACATCCCGGGCGCGATCGGCTGGAACTGGACGAGCCAGCTCGCCGACGGCGTCCGGCGCGACATCGCGTCGCGCGAGGAGTTCAGCGAGCTGCTCAGCGCCAGCGGCATCGCGCCCGACACGACGATCGTGCTCTACGGCGACAACAACAACTGGTTCGCCGCGTGGGCGTACTGGCAGCTCAAGCTGTACGGCCACCAGGACGTCCGGATCATCAACGGCGGTCGCAAGTTCTGGCTCGACAACGGGCTGCCGCTCTCGACCGATGTGCCGACCTACGGCTCGACCGGCTACCAGCTGCCGAAGCTCGATCCGGCGCTGCGTGCGTTCCGCGACGACATCCTGCCGCGGATCGGCGATCCGACGCTGGCCCTCGTCGACGTCCGCTCGCCCGCCGAGTTCAACGGCGAGGTCATCGCGCCTCCGGGCATGAGTGAGACGGCGCAGCGCGCCGGCCACATCCCGGGTGCGTCCTCGATCCCGTGGGCGCAGACCGTGCGCGAGGACGGGACGTTCAAGAGCCGCGAGGAGCTGGACGCCCTGTACGCGGGCAAGGGCATCACGGGCGACAAGGACATCATCGCGTACTGCCGGATCGGGGAGCGGTCGAGCCATTCGTGGTTCGTGCTCCACGAGCTGCTCGGCTTCGGCCGCGTCCGCAACTACGACGGCTCGTGGACCGAGTGGGGCAGCATGGTCGGCGTGCCGATCGAGAAGCCGGTGCCCGTCGCGGCCGGCTGACCGTCACGTCCTCGCCAGCATCGACGCCGGTCCCTCGGGGCCGGCGTCATCGTTCCCGGCGGGCTCCTCCCGCGCCTGATGCGACTCGACGCATGGCTCGCGCCGGACCGGGCACCATGGACGGGCGCGATCGGCGGCCAGGGACCCTAGAGCAGCCCCGGGTGCGGCATCAGGCGATCCGCGTCGACCGTCACGCCCGGTGAGGCCATGAACGTGTCGTGGTCGGCGACGCGGAAGCCCGCGCCGAGCAGGCGCGGCAGCAGCGGGCTCGGGCCGGCGATGCAGCCCGCGATGGGGCCGCCTTCGGCCGCGTGCACGAATGCCGCGAGGAGTGGGTCGACCGGGTCCGCCGTCGGAGCGACGACGGCACGCTCGATCCAGCGCCCCTCGCCACGCCGGCGACGGCGCGCATGGACGATGGCCACCGGCTCGTCCCGCAGGGTGACGATGAACGGGCGTGCCTCCGGCAGGCTCGCCCAGAAGGTGTGGTCGCCCGTTCGGGAGAAGCCCGTCCATGACGCCTCGAGCGCATCGAGCTCCGCGGCCTCGGCCGGGTGGACGCCGATCCCGGACGCTGGCTTCGGCAGCCGGTCCGCAGGCCCGTCGAGGTAGAGGTTCGGCCACCACGCGCCCATCCCCTGGCGCACGTACAGCGTGATCGCGCGCGGTTCGTCGGAGCCGAAGGTCGTCCGCGGCCCGGGCTCCGTTTACAGCGCCGCCAGCAGCCGCTTGCCGATCCCGCCGCCGGTCCGGTCGGGCAGGATGAACAGGTCGGTGAGATGCGCCGAGAAGCCCGACCACGCGACGCCGCCGAACCCGATCACCTGGCCGGCGTCCTCGGCCACGACCAGCGAGCCGCGCCCGAGGAGATACCGCAGCGCCGGCCCGATGACGTCGATCGGCGCGTCCGGCCCGTCGTCGTCGCCGTAGGCGGCCAGCACGCCGCGCATGCCCGGGATGTCCTCGAGCGTCGCCGCCCGGACCTCCACTGCGTCGGCCACGACCGCCGCCGCCGTCACGGGCGCGCGGCCGGGCGCGGGCCCGGGCCGCGCGTAGCGGCGCGTGGCCCCCGCCCATAGCGCGCCATCACGTCCAGCAGCCGGTCCGGATCCAGACGGTGCGCGGTGATCCCGTCGCGCCCGGTCAGCGTCTCGGCGGCGAGCAGCGCGTTGACGACGGCGGCCTCGGTCGCCTCGGCGGTCGCCTTGAACAGCGGCGTCATCCGCTGCTCCGTGACCATGCGGACGTCGAGGGTCGCCGGCCCGCCGTCGGAGACCGCGCTCGAGAGCCCGCGGTTGCCGGTCGCGAACGCGAGGATCAGGTCGCCCGACGAGTGGTTCGCGGTGGAGCCCATGCGGGCGAGGCCGAGGCTGGCGCGCTGGGCGAGGCGCTCGCACTGGTGCGGCAGGAGCGGCGCGTCGGTGGCGACGACGACGATGATCGAGCCCGAGCCGGCGGTCGCATGGGCGGCGACGGCCTCCGCGTCGTCATACGGGCTCGACACCTCGTCCGCGGGGATCGCCTCGCCGACCGGGACGCCATCGACGCGCAGCTGCTCGCGCTCGCCGTAGTTCGCCTGGACGAGCACCCCGACCGTCCAGCCGCCGTCGCCCGCTGCGACCACCCGCGACGACGTGCCGATGCCGCCCTTGAACTCGTGGCAGATCATCCCGGTGCCACCGCCCACGTTGCCCTCGGTGACCGGTCCACCGGTGGCCGAGGACAGCGCCGCGTCGACGTGCTCCGGGCGCACGTGCAGCCCG
>Ga0111538_10015487_pt1 | contig 10027 bp, 11 predicted proteins | sample SoiMethybrSBSTD1_FD_79669 | JGI IMG/M metagenome (GOLD analysis project Ga0111538, IMG submission 79669) | Bulk soil microbial communities from a Populus tree surrounding site in Tennessee, USA - Soil MetaG P. TD hybrid SBSTD1 (version 2)... | ecosystem: Environmental > Terrestrial > Soil >... | reverse complement strand
GTACTTTGGATGGACAAGGTGAAGCGCTTGAGCCCGGGCGACGTCGAGGGGTGGGCGAGTCACACTTCGCACCAGCTCGCATTGTCGTTGCTGATGGGAACCGAGCGCCTGTACTCCGGTGGACGCAGCGGGGGGCTCGCCGACATCGTCGAAAGTGCCGCGCCGGAGATCCAGCGGCGTGTACGCGCGCGCTTCGAAGATGCGATCGCCCGCGTGCGCGGGCTGGGCGCGCCGCTCGAAGCCGTGGTCCGGACAGATCGGCAGAAGCTCGAAGCGGCGATCGCGTCGGTCAAATCGCTCGAAGTGGGCTTGAAGGCGGATCTCGCGAGCGCGCTCGGCGTCACGCTCACGTTCACTTCCGCAGATGGTGACTGAATCTTTACCTGAGCGTCCCACGCCTTTCACTGCGCGTTGGTAAAGCTGTGCCGGCTCGGAAGAAAGCAGGAGTTGCAAGGCAATGCGAAACGTGAAAATCGAGAAATTCTCGTGGAAAAAGGCGGTGCCCGGAAAGGCGCCGCTGTTGTTCGGGCTGACGGCAGCGGCGCTCTGGGCGGCAAGCGCGTGTAGCGGCGAGAGCATTCCCGGTGAGGAGACCGGCGAGGTCTACGAAGAGGTGAGCGCAACGACTTCGTTCCAGAACGGAGTTTTCCCTACATCCGCTTACGCGGGAACTACGGATGCCACGATCAAGCAAGCCAACGCGACCACCAATTTCGGCAACGCCACGACCTGCGAAGTCGACGGTGACGACGGCAGCGGTTTCGACAAGTCGTGCCTGCTGCGCTGGTCGATCAGCGACATTCCCGCGGGCAGCATCGTGACCGGAGCGACAATCACGTTCCAGGTCGTCGACTCGTCCTCGAATACCTACAACATCTACGAAGTCCGGCGCTCCTGGAGCGAATCGAGCGTCACCTGGAACTCGCCGTGGGCGACCGCCGGTGCGATGGCTTCGAGTGATCGCGGCAGCGTCGTCGCCACGATCACCGGCTCCACCGGTGCTCGCACTGCGACCCTGAACGCGGCCGGGATCGCGGTGGTGCAAGCCTGGGTCGATGGCACTTCCAACAGCGGCCTGATCGTCGCGTCGACGAGCAACACGAATGGCCTCGACTTCGCCTCTTCGGAGGTGAGCGCGGCCAGCTCGCGTCCCCGCTTGACCGTGACTTACACGCTGCCATCGGGCGGTACCGGCGGCACCGGCGGCACTAGCGGTACCGGCGGCACTAGCGGTACCGGCGGCACGGGAGGCTCCGGCGGCGGCACGGCTACCGACCCGAACCTGCTCGTGGCCTTCATCGGCGATCAGGGCAACGGCAGCAACGCCGACGCGGTCTTGAATCTGGTCAAGAACGAGGGCGCGGTGGCGACCGTACACAACGGTGATTTCGACTACAGCAGCAACGCCACGGCCTGGGACAACCGCATCAACACAATCCTCGGCGCGAATTACCCGTACTTTGCGGTGGTCGGAAATCACGATGCGCCGGCCTGGAACTCGAGCAACGGCTACGCCTCGAAGATCGCGGCGCGCCTCTCGCGCGTGCCCGAGATGAATTGCACCGGCAATCCCGGCGTGAAGTCGACGTGCAGCTTCCGTGGTTTGTTCCTGGTTCAGTCGTGCGTGGGCACCAGCGAGCTAGCGTCGAACTGCGGCGCGAACTCGGCCGAACAGGTGGCGTTCTTGCGGGACTCGCTCGCGGCCAACAACGCGATCTTCTCGGTCTGTTCCTGGCACAAGAATCAGAACGACATGCAGGTCGGCACCAAGGGCAACGAGGTCGGCTGGAACGCCTACCGCGAGTGCATGAACGGCGGCGCCATCATCTCGACCGGGCACGAGCACTCGTACGCGCGCACCCGCACGCTGACCGATCTCGGCAACACCGGGGCCGGCCACGGCGTCACGGGAGCCTTCAACCTGGTGGAGCTCGGTGCGGGCCGCGACTTCGTGTTCGTGTCGGGCCTAGGCGGCAACAGCGTCCGCGCCTTCGACACCGGCGGCCACAACGACGACACGTGGTGGGCCTCGTACTACACGAGCGATCGCTGGTTCCAGAACGGCACGCTGATGAGCGGCAGCGGCACTTACGGCGCGACGTTCATTCGCTTCAACGTCGGCGGCGATCCGCGGCGCGCCACGGCGTACTTCAAGGACGTGAACGGCCGGATCGCCGACCAGTTCACGATTCAGGCGCTTTAGCGCGAAAACGCTCAGTGGCCGGAGCGCGCTGCACCGCGCGTTCCGGCCAGCCGGGCGTTCGGCCGCCGCTTGGGCTACACCGTCTGCGACATGACGGTACAAGAGCCCGAACTGCGTGAAGTCGCCGACGGCGTACACGCCTACCTGCAGCGCGGGAGCTGGGGGTTCAGCAACGCCGGGCTGGTCGCGGGCGAGCACGATTGCCTGCTCGTCGACACCCTGTACGACCTCAAGCTGACCCGGCGCATGCTGTTTGAGATGCGCCGCCGCGTTCCGGTCGCGGACCGGATCGCGACCGTCGTCAATACGCACGCCAACGGCGATCACTGCTGGGGCAACCAGCTCGTGCGCGGCGCCAACATCGTGAGCTCGCACGCGGCGGCCCGTGAAATGAAGGAGCTCTCGCCGCGCCTGATGGCGACCCTGGTCGGCGCTTCGCGAAAAATAGCCGGCTTCGGTCCGCGCCGCCGCGGCCTATTGCGGGTCCTGGGGAAGCTCGGGGTGGCCCGCGCCGGGGCCCTGGCCGAAGCCGCGGAGTTCATCGTGCAGTGCTTCGGTGCTTTCGACTTCAAGGGCATCTCGCTGACGCTGCCCACGACCACCTTCAGCGGTCGTTTTTCGATCGCCGCGGCGGATCGCAAGATCGAGCTGATCGAGGTCGGGCCCGCGCACACCAAGGGGGACGTGATCGTGCACTTGCCGAAGGAGCGCGTGGCGTTCACGGGCGACATCCTGTTCGTCGGCAGCCACCCGATCATCTGGGAGGGGCCGGTGAAGAATTGGATCAGGGCGTGCGACCGCTTGCTCGAGCTCGACGTCGACGTGGTCGTTCCCGGGCACGGCCCGCTCACCGACAAGGCCGGCGTGCGCCGAACCAAGGACTACTGGGAGCGCCTGATCGAGACCGCGCGTCGCGGTCGCGACGCGGGCGCCACACCCGACGCGATCGCGCGCGAGCTCTTGAGCCAGGCCTTCGACGGCTGGGGCGAGGCGCACCGGCTCGCGGTCAACGTCGACACGATCTGCCGCGAGCTCGCCGGGGATCGTTCGCGCCGCGATCCACTGGTGCTCATGGCGCGGATGGCGCGCCTCGACCGCGTCACTCCGCCCAGGGCGGCGTGAACTGACCGGACTCCGTCACCGCCTGTCCGCCCACCGGCAACACCACCAGCGCCTCGAACGGCTCCGCCGACACCGGCTCGAGCGAGAAGCGCCGGTGCGCCGGCACGACCAGCGCATCTCCCGGTCCGAGCATGCGCTCGACGCCTTCGACCGTCGCGCGCGCCTGCCCCTTCAAGCCGACGAAGATCTCCTCGCGCGTGACCGAATGAGGCACCGCGGGCGCTCCGGACGAGAGCCTGAGTTTCCAAACGCAGGTTTCCGCCGCGCCCCGCTGGGGCGAGGCGAGGCCCGTGACGTGAAGCCCCGGCACGCCTGGCAGCTCGAAAATCGGCGCATCGACGTTCTGAATCAGTTTCATGGTAGGTTTTCCTTCACCGAGATGATTCACCATAGTGAAGTATCTGCTCCGGGTCAAGGCCGGGAAAAACCCGTCGATTTCGGGATTCTGCTTGCGCTCGCCTACACCGCGTTCGTCGACGAGCTGCGCGCGGCGCTGGCCGAAGCGGGTTTTGCCGGCCTGCATCGCTCGTTCGGCTACGTTGCGCGCGCGATCGCCGAACGGCCGCTCACCCTGCGCGAGCTCGCCGATCGACTGGAGATCACCAGCCAGGGCATGCTCAAGATCGTCGACGAGCTCGAAGCCCAGGGCTACGTGCGAAGGCTCGCCGACCCTGCCGACGGGCGCGCGCGCCGGGTCGACCTGACGCCGCGCGGTCGCGACGCGCTCGCGGCGGCCCGCGCCTTTCACCGGAAGTTCGAAAAGCGCCTCGGCAAAACTCGCGCCGCCGCCGTGCGCTCGGTCTTGACCGAGATCGTCGAGCGGCGCGCCGAAGCCGGCGCTCCCCCCGCGCTGCGGCCGATCTGAGCGCCATGCCTCGCATCGACGTTCGCCCCCTCTCCGCGGACAACTGGCAGGACTTCGCGCGGCTGTTTTCCGCGCGCGGCGGTCCACACCACTGCTGGTGCACGCTCTACCGTTTCCGCGACGCGCAGCGGATGAGCTCGGGCAAGAAGCAAGCGAGCATGAAACGATTGGTCAGCGACGAAACGCCGGTCGGCGTGCTTGCCCACGCCGGCGACGAACCGGTCGGCTGGTGCTCGATCGCGCCGCGCGAGAGCTACGTGAAACTCGCGCGCTCGCGCACGATGCCGCGCGTCACCGATCCCGAAACGGTGACGTGGACCGTGCTCTGCTTCTTCGTCGCGCGCCCGTACCGCAGGCAAGGCGTGACCAAGGCACTGCTGCGCGGCGCCGTCGCGTACGCGCGTGCCGAGCGCGCGGCGGTGATCGAGGCGTACCCGTTCGACACGGCGGGAATCAGCGCGACGCACCGCGGGCACTCGAGCCTGTTCGAGGCCGCGGGGTTTCGCAGGGACGGCAAACGCTGGGCGCTTTTGCTCGCACGGCCGTGACGAAATCTCGTTACCAGAACTTCCACCATGGCTTGCGCGGAGTACCGCCATGGCCGTTTTCCGGAGCGCCCGCGACGACGTACTCGGGGTCGAGATTCTTGGCGACTTCCTCGAAGTCTTTTTCGCGACCGGGAAAGACGTGAACGGTTTTGCCGTCGGAGTCGAGCCAGGCGGGTTCCCAGGATTCGCACTGCCAGTGCTCGGGAGGGTTGAGACTCAGGGTGTCCCGGAACGGGCGTTCGACGCGCACGCAGTGCTCGGCGACCTTTGCGGGCAGCGCGTCGGCGTGGAGCGGGTGGGAGGGGCGCGTCGCGAGCTGGTAGGGGCCGCTGATCCAGTTTTCGGTGGTGTGCTCGTAGCGAAACACGCCAAAGCTTGCCGGATCTGGCCGTTGGTCGTCGTCGAAGTAAAAGGTGCAGCCGAGGCAAACGCCGGTGTCGTGGAGCTCTGCGAAGAGCTCGCTCGGGAGGCCTTTGGCGATCAGCGCGCGGGCGCCCGCCGGTGTGCCGCTGGCGTCGATGCGCCGGGCTCCCGTGTTTGCCGAGCAGCGGTAGGATCTCGTGGATCACCTTCGAGCGGTGGGCCACGGCGCCCAGCGCTTCGAGCAGGTCGTAGTGATCTTCACCGACGTAGCCGTCGACGGGAACGGCGCCGGCTTCGCCCGAGTCGAATACGGCCACGTTGCCCTCGGGGTCGACGGCAAACCACGTGGTGTCCATGCTATGCGCGGCGGGATAGTCGGACGAGTCCGGCATCGGTTCCTCCACAGAAGGCGAGCGTGAGGCCGTCGAGCGCTCGCAGCAAGGCGGCGAAGGTCGGCGCTTCGAGCGGCCGGCGTGCGCCGGTGTACGAGCAATGCGCGACGCTCTTGTCCCAGCCGATCGCGCAGAAACGCGGGCTCTTGGCGCAGCCGAGCAGGCAGCTCATCGACTGAAAGTGGCGGCTGCCGGCGACGCGCGCGAGATCGCCGGGCGCCGGCGTGTCGCGGATGCGCATCGGCAGGTACACGATGCGCTCGTTGCCGATGCCGCGGTCGCGGAGCGAGCGGGCGGCGCAGCGCTGCGTGAGCTCGATGCTGAGCCGTTCGATCACGGCTCACGCACGATAGATCAGGGCGACGGCGACAGGAGCTGGATTGCTTTCAGGCGATCGCGGCGCGGCGTTTTTTCCGCCGTGGCCGAGAGCTGTCGCGCGAAGCTTCTTCGGATGGCCGGGACGTGGCCCATCAACGCCAGGAGCTCATTCCTCAATTTGCGCGGGACCTGGCCGCGCAAGGTCGCGGTAGCCGTCATCACGCCGGTCATCTTCAGGATCGAGCGCGCCACGGGCTTGCGTTCGTCTTCGTAGCGATCGAGGACTTTGGGATCGAGCGAACCGCGGAGACTGTCGGCGAGCGTGTCGGCCAGCACGATCGCGTCCTGGATGCCGGCGTTCATGCCCTGCCCGCCGGCGGGGCTGTGGACGTGCGCCGCGTCGCCTGCGAGAAAGACGCGGCCGGAGCGATAGTGCTCGGCGAGCCGGTGATGAACGTAGAACCTCGCGCTGGAGACCACGTCGCGAACCAGCGCCGGGGGCGACTCGGGGCCGCGCAAGGCGAATAGCTCGCGTACGGCCTCGGTGCTGGGGATGGGGTCGGCGCGATCGACCGTGGCCACGACGCGGTGTTGATCGCCGGGCAACGGGGCCACGACCAGCAGGCCGTGCTCCGACAGAAACAGGTCTACCTCGTCACGCGGCAGGGACCAGTCGAGGCGCACGTCGGCGAGGATGAACGCCTGCTGATACTGCCAGCCGATGAACGGGACGTCGATCGCCTCGCGGACCAGGCTGTGCATGCCGTCGCAGCCGACGACGTAGGCGGCGTCGATCGGTTGCGGCGCGGCGCCTTCGCTGGCCAAGGTCGCGGTGACGCGATCGGGCTGCTGCTTCAACGCGGTGAGTGCGAGCGGGCGCATCACGTGGCTTCCGGAAGCCTCGAGCCGCTGTTCGAGCAGCGCCTCGGTTCGGTTCTGCGGCAGCATCAGCGCGTAGGGGTACTTCGTGTGGAGCTCGGCGAAATCGAGCTCGAGCAGGGTGCGGTTCCGTTCGCGACACTTGAACCTCGGCACGGCCAGGCCGCCCGCGACCAGGGCGTCGGCCGCTCCGAGCGATTCGAGGGCCTCGAGCGTTCGCGCGTGGATCACGGCGGCGCGCGACGTATTGGCTCCCTGAGCCGCCTGGTCGACGATGACGTGGTCGATGTCGCGTTGAGCGAGCCGGCACGCCAGGCTGAGCCCGGTGGGTCCTGCGCCGACGACGAGCACTTCCGTGCGGTGCGGAGCTTCGTGCGCTTGGGGCGTCATGCTCCGATTCGAGGCAAGACGCATACCCGTGCTCGTGATCTCCTCAGCCGGTCGCCCAGCCTGGCGGTGGCGGCACGCAGAGCAGTTGTGCTCCACCGCTCGCCACGAGCGCTCCATCGCAGTCGAAAATGCGGGCAGTGGACGCGATCAGCCCGCCGCGTCCAATCGGAGCCTCCTCGTCGCACAGCAGCCACTCGCTGTGGCCGATCGGGGCGTGGAAAAACGCGACGACGTCCAGATTGGGCGCCCGGAAGCGCGGCGCGGTGTGCGCGAGCCGGGCTGCCGGCCAGCCCAGCGTGTCGATGAGGACCAGCGAGCGGCACGCGTCCAGGAATGGATCATCGAAACGCGCAATCGGCCGGAAGCGATACCATTCGAGCCAGCGCGGCGGCAGCGGGCCGCGATCGGGGTCGAAACGTTCCGGATGGATCACGCGGCCTTCGACGTTGTCCCAGAACGTGAACTTTCGCATGTCCGGGCGCCGTAGATCGTCGAACCTGGGCAAGCTCTCCGGAGCTGGCACTTCGGGGGTGCGATACGCGGTGTGCTCGAGACCTTCGCCGGGCAGCGCCGTGCGCAAGAGCCCCTCGGCCACGGGCTTTCCTTCTTGCACCAGCGAGACGCGGATCGATTCGGAGCGCCGTCCGCTCTGCACGACGGTGACGCGCGCCTCGATCGCGTCGAAACGGGCGACGCGCAAGAACTGGCAGTAGAACGAAGCGGGCGATCGTACCTGTGCCTCGCAAGCCGCTGCGCGCATCGCGATCGACGCCATGTAGCCGCCGTTCGGTCCCCAGATTTCCCACGCCGGCGAGACGAACGCGCTGTAAACCCCGTTTTTCCCCTCGACTCTGGTGGCCTGCTCGAAATCCTGACTCATCAACCAGAGCGCATACGCTGGAGACGCGACGGCGTGACGCCAAATCGGCGCTTGAACTCGCGCGTGAAGTGGGCGGGGCTCTCGAACCCCACTCGCAGCGCCACTTCGCCGGCGCGCGCGCCGTCCTCGAACAGAAGCGTCCGCGCTCGCTCGAGCCGGACCTCGCGCAGGTAGCGCATCGGACTGATCCGGGCAACCGCGCTGAAACGATGTGCGAAGTGCGACGGGCTCATCGCGACCTTCTGGGCCAGCCCTTCGACCGTGAGCTTCTCGGGGTGGCTCTCGCGGATCAGCTGCATCGACTCGAGGATCCGTCCCGCGTCGGCGGCGTGCGCCACGCCGCTGCGCACCGCCGCGGCCGCATCCGAGCGCAGCAGGCGGAACAGGATCTCGTCGATCGCGAGCGGCGCGAGGAGCTTCCGGTCGAGCGGATCGGCCTGGGCCAAAACCAGGCGCTCGATAGCGCTGGCAATCGCTTCGTCACACGGCATCACGAACGCCGGCACCGTCTCCGGCGTGTTCGGCCCGCCGGCTTCGGCCACCGCGAGCAGCGCGCGCGCCACGCGTTCCGGTCCGAAGCACAGGCTGAGCCCGAGATACGGGCGATCGGTGGTAGCCAGAGTGGCCGCGCTTTCATGCTCGGTCTCGCGCGTGATCACCAGGAGCCGCATCGGGTCGACGTCGAGCTCGTGCGCCCCGATGCGCACGCGCTTCGCTCCCTGCAGCACGACGCCGAGCGTGACCCCGAAGGTGGCCGCTTTGCGAAAGGTGGTCGGCTCCGCAAAGCGGTAGACGCACATGTCGGGGAAGGGGGGGCCTTCGCGGTGTTCCGCCGTCAGTGAAAGCACCAGCTCTTTGACTCGCTCGAGCGGGCCGCACGGCTCCGCGAGCGGCCGGCGCAGGGCAGTGACCGACGTCGCCATTGTGGGCCCAAAGTCTAGGGCATCGGCGCTCGCTCCGCCGCTCCCAGCAGAAACGAGCAAGACAATCGCAGCCCCCGTCGCATCGCGCAGGAGCGAGCAAGAGATTCGCAGCCGGCGCAGGCGGCAAACGCGCCGGCCGCGCCTACAAACGGGTTCGCGTGCGTTCGCACCCTTCCAAGGAGAGCCCCATGTTCCAATCCCTAGACAAGCAGATCGCGTTGATCACCGGCGGCAGCACCGGCATCGGAGCCGCCGCAGCGCTCCAGTTTGCCGAAGCCGGAGCCAAGGTGCTGATCACGGGCCGTCACGAAGCCACGTTGCGCGAGTCGGCGAGCCGGCACCCGAACATCGCGTATCTGGTCGCGGACGTCGCCAAGCCGGCCGACGCCGCGCGCAGCATCGATGAAGTGAAGAGGCGCTTCGGCCGTCTGGACGTGCTGGTCAACAACGCCGGTATCGCCGAAATCGCCCCGCTCGCGGACGCGACCGCCGAGCACGTGCGGCGCACGCTCGACATCAACGTGTCGGGATTGATCGAGACCACGCGGCTAGCGCTGCCGCTGCTGCGCCAGTCCAAGGGCGCGATCGTGAACCTGACCACCGTCATCGCCGACCAACCGTTTGCCAACATGAGCGTGTACTGCGCCAGCAAGGCGGCCGTGCTCGCGCTCACGCGCTCCTGGGCGCAGGAGCTCGGCGCCGAGGGCATCCGCGTCAACGCGGTCAGCCCGGGGCCGATCGAGACTCCACTGTTCACGCCGGGCAAGCTCGGGATATCGACTGCGGAGCTCGAGCAGATGGCCGCGTCGGTGCTGGCGATGGTGCCGTCGAAGCGCTTCGGTAAGGCCGAGGAGGTCGCGCAGGTGATCGCATTTCTCGCGTCGAGCGCGGCGAGTTACGTCAACGGAGCGCAATACACGGTGGGCGGCGGCATAGAGGCGTGAGCGCTCACAGGTCGAAGATCTTGCCGGGATTGAGCAAATTGGTCGGATCGAGCGCGCGCTTGACGTCGCGAAATACCGCGAGCTCCGCGGGGCTGCGCGAGTAGTGGAGGAACGGCTTTTTGAGCAGGCCGACGCCGTGCTCGGCGGAGATGCTGCCGCCGTGGCGCTGCACCAGCGCGAACAGCACGTCGTCGGCGCCG
>Ga0111538_10015485_pt1 | contig 10028 bp, 6 predicted proteins | sample SoiMethybrSBSTD1_FD_79669 | JGI IMG/M metagenome (GOLD analysis project Ga0111538, IMG submission 79669) | Bulk soil microbial communities from a Populus tree surrounding site in Tennessee, USA - Soil MetaG P. TD hybrid SBSTD1 (version 2)... | ecosystem: Environmental > Terrestrial > Soil > Tree... | reverse complement strand
CGCTCGAGAATTACCTGCTCGTCTTCCCCGAGGCCGACCGCCGTCTGGGCGACGAGTGGGTGCACTTCCAGAGTGGCGACAGCAGGTTCCCGACCTACGACCTCGACTTCGTGGACGCGCTCCTCGACGAGATCACGACGCGGCTGTACCCGACCGGTGTGGTCGGCGTCGCAGCAGCACAACAGCACGGTGGCCTCGACCATGGCCTCCATCGATTCGATGTACCAGTTCGGGTCGAGGTCGTCGCCGAGGAGCGCGACGCTCCCCTCGCTCATCACGGCCGCTCGCGGCTCGACGGTGTTCACGCGCACGCCTGACCCCGCGAGCGCGGACGCGTACGCCACCGTCAATCGGTTGAGCGCCGCCTTCGACGCCGCGTAGATCCCGATGTCCGTGCGCACGGAATCCGGGAGCGGCTCGCCCGTCGGTCGCCGACGGCCCTCCTCGTAGCGAGCTCCCGCACTCGAGACATTGACGATCCAGCCCTCGCCCCGTTCCGTCATCGACGGCGTGACCGCTTGCATCAGGTCGAGCGGGCAATGGACGTTGACCTCGAACACGATCCGCCGCCGTCGGAGCGGGAACGTCGTGATGTCCGTGTAGATCGCGGCGGCCGCGTTGTTCACCAGCACGTCGAGACGACCCTCGAAGCACTCCATGGCGCGCGGGATGACACCCGCCCGACTTGCCTCGTCGCTGAGGTCGGCGACGACGACCTCGACGGACGCGCCGTGTCCCTCGCAGCGCGCTCGGGTCTCGAGCAGGCTGCCGGGCAAGTGATCGTGCACGTCGAGCGTGCGCGCGACCAGGACCAACGACGCGCCCTCGGCGGCAAGACGCTCGGCGAGCGCCGCGCCGATCCCTCGACTCGCGCCGGTGACGACGACGTTCCGTCCACGGAACCGCTGCACGCGGCCAACCTATCGGCGGCGGCCGGGGCCGGTCAGAGGGCATGATGCTCGGTGGCACCGTTCACTGCCCTCGCCTCGTTCGACGCCACGGAAAGGCTCCGCGATGACGATGTGGGCTTCCAACGCGACGAGCAGCGTCACGGTCACCGCCACCGGCCGCGAGATCAGCGGCGAGCGTGACCGGGCCGCGCCCGCGCCCGTGCTGCGCGTCGCACAGTGGGCCACGGGCAACATCGGGCGGCGGGCGCTGCGCGAAGTGATCCGCCATCCATCGCTGGAACTTGTCGGAGTGCTCACCTACAACCCCGAGAAGGACGGCGTCGACGCCGGCGACCTCTGCGGCGAGCCACCCACCGGCGTCCTCGCGACGACCGACCGCGACGCGATCGTCGCCCTCGGCGCCGACTGCGTGCTCTACATGCCGCAGGACACCGACCTCGACGACGTCTGCGCGCTCCTCGCTGCCGGAACCAACCTCGTCACCACCCGCGGCGACTTCGTGGTCGACGGCTTCCGGCTCGGCGACGACGGTCGCGCGCGCGTGCTCGCGGCGTGCGACGCGGGTGGCACGTCGGTGTACGCCACCGGGAGCAGCCCCGGCTTCATCACCGAGGCGCTCCCCTTCGCGCTCCTCTCGCTGCAGCGCAACACCGAGGCGATCCACATCTGGGAGTTCGCCAACATGTCGCGGCGCGACTCCCCGACGATGATCTTCGAGCTCATGGGGTACGGCAAGCCACCCGGCGCCTTTCCGACCGGCCGCGTCACGAGGCTCCTCCACGACTTCGGCGCGTCGCTCAACCTGCTGGCCGAAGCAGCCGGACGACCTGTCGATGCGTGGCGCGCCGTCGGTGAGGTCGCGCTCGCACGCGAGGACACGACCATCGTGGCGGGCACGATCCTCGCCGGTACGGTCGGCGCGCAGCGCACGACGATCACCGGGTCCAGCCGCGGCACCGACGTCGTGCACTTCACGGCCTGTTGGTACTGCACGACGGACCTCGATCCCCAGTGGGACCTCGGGCGCACCGGCTGGCGCGTCAAAGTCGTCGGCGAGGCGCCCTTCGAGTTCGACCTCGCGTTCCCGGTGCCGCTCGAAGCGCTCAACGACTGGACTCCCGCGTTGACGGCCAATCGACCCGTGAACGCCATCCCGTACGTGTGCGCAGCACGGCCCGGGATCCTGTCGACCCTCGACCTCCCGCACATCACGCCAGCCGGACCGCACCGCCGATGGCACTGAGTGTCACGCGTGAGTAGTGTCCACGGCGGTGTCGTCAGGAGGGGGAACGATGAGCACACTCAGCTTCGACGGTGACGTCATCGTGGTCACCGGCGCCGGCGGTGGCATGGGGCGCTGTCACGCCCTGGAACTCGCGCGCCGCGGCGCGCGCGTCGTCGTGAACGACCTCGGTGGTCACCCCTTCGGTGGTGGCAACGACCCGGGTTTGGCGGAAGCGGTCGTCGAAGAGATCCGCGCCGCGGGCGGCGAGGCCGTCGCCAACACCGAGTCGGTGTCGACACCCGAAGGTGCCGCGAGCCTCACCGAGCAGGCGATGCAACAGTGGGGACGGCTCGACGCGGTGGTGGCGAATGCCGCCATCCTGCGCGACAGGCCGTTCGACGAGATGACGATCCAGGACTTCGACGACGTCATCGACGTGAACCTCCGCGGCGTGATGCGCGTGCTCCAGCCCGCGTTCCGAGCGATGAAGGCCGGCGGTGGCGGCCGGATCCTCACGATCACCTCGAGCTCTGGAATGCTCGGCGCGCACCACCAGGCCAACTACGCGGCGGCCAAGTCCGGCATGCTCGGGCTCACGCGCACGATCGCGCTCGACGGCGCGCAGTACGGGATCAAGGCGAACGTGTTGGCCCCGGGCGCGCTCGGGACGCGCATGCACCTCGCGTTGGTGGAGTCGGCGGGGTTCCATGCGGACGCCGACGCCGACCTCGTCCAGAACGAGCAGGCCGCCGAGCTGTTGAAGCCCGAACGGGTCAGCCCGATGGTGACCGTGCTCACGCATCCGAGCTGTCCGGTCACCGGGGAGGTCCTGTGCTCCTGGGGCGGGTGGTACGGCCGCTTCGGCGTGACCCTCAACACCGGCTGGGCCGAGCGCGTCGGCATCGCCACCGCGGAAGAGCTCGTCGACCACTGGGACGAGATCGTCGACGAGGCATCGGCGCACGACGCCGGTCTCGACGCGTTCGCGCACGGCACTCGCGACGCCCAGGAGGCGATCAACTAGAGGAGCGGTCGGTGACGACGGTCCCGGCGGGGTTCACGCGCTACACCGGCACCCGAGTCCCGCGCGTCGAGGACCCGCGGCTGCTCCGCGGTCGCGGTACGTACGTCGACGACATCGAACGACCGGCGATGCTCCACGCCTGCTTCGTCCGCAGCCCGCTCGCGCGCGGGAGGATCGTCGCGATCGACGCGACGGAGGCGCGCGCACTCCCCGGTGTGCACGCGGTGTTCCTCGCCGCGGACCTCAATCCCCATGTGCACGAGCAATGGCACTCGCAGCTCGGGCCGGCTTCGCCGGAGACGCCGCGGCCACCGCTTGCCGACGGCGAGGTGCGCTTCGTCGGCGACCCCGTCGCGCTCGTGATCGCCGACAACCGCTACATCGCGGAGGACGCGTGCGACCTCGTGCTGGTCGACTACGAGCCCCTTCCGCCCGTGGTCGACTACCTCGACGCCGTCGATTCCGACGTGCTCGTCCACGAGGACTACGGCACCAACGTGATCCACGACGACGGCGCGCCGCCCTCGACGATGGACGCGGTGTTCTCGACGGCGGCGCACGTCATCGAGGAATCGGTGCACCAGCAGGCGTACGCGGCCGTGCCGATGGAGACGCGCGGCATCGTCGTCGAGCACGACGCGAGCGTCGGCGAGATCACCATGTGGGTCGCGACGCAGGCGCCCCACGAGCACCGCGCGTTCTGCGCCCGCCTGCTCGGCATCCCCGAGCACCGCGTGCGCGCCATCGCGCGCGATACCGGCGGCGTCTTCGGCCAGAAGATCCTCGTGCAGCGCGAGGAGATGTGCCTCATGCTCGCGGCCACGAAGCTGCCGGTGGCGGTGAAGTGGATCGAGGACCGACGCGAGAACCTGATGGCGGCGGGTTGGTCCCGCCACGAGCACGGCACGGTCCGGGTCGCGTTCGACGACGACGGCCTGATCCAGGGGGTCCACCTCGACTTCCTGTCGAACGCGGGGTCGTATCCCACGCCGTGGCCGGCGATGCCGGCGACGATGGTCGGGGTCGTCTTCCCGGGCCCCTACCGAGTGCCCGCCGCGGGCTTCCGGCTGCGCTCCGTGTACACGAACACGGCGGGGCGCTCCGGCTACCGCGGTCCGTGGCAGTACGAGACGCTCGCGCGCGAGGTGGTGCTGGAGATCGCGGCCCGGAAGATGGGCGTCGACGCCGTCGAGCTCCGACGCCGGAACCTTCTCTGCCTCGACGACATGCCCTACACGAACGCGAACGGCATGACGTACGACTGCGTCAGCCCCCTCGAGACGTTCGAGCACGCGGTGGCCATGCTCGACTACGACGCGTTCCGCGCCGAGCAAGCCCGAGCGCGCACGGAGGGTCGGTATCTCGGCGTCGGCTTCGCCAACTACGTCGAGCCGACGACGCCGGCGTTCGGCATCTTCGGCACCGAAGGCGCGACGATCCGCATCGAACCCACGGGCAAGGTGAACGTGTACGTGGCCGGTGGCTCGTCGGGCAACAGCTTGGAGACGACCGCGATCCAGCTCACCGCGGATGCGCTCGGCGTCGACATCGACGACGTGAACACGATCCAGGGCGACACCGCGCTGAGCGGGTTCGGCGCGGGGACCGGCGGGAGCCGGAGCGGCGCGATGCTCGCCGGCGCGATCGGTGTGACGGCCGGTGAGCTCCGCGCCCGCATGGCCGCCATCGCCGCGCACCACTTCGAGGCCGCGGTCGAGGACATCGAGATCGCGCAGAGCTGGGCGTCCGTGCGCGGCACGCCCACCGCGCGGATCTCGGTCGCCGAGATCGCCGCGCTCGCGTACTTCTCGCCCGACGCACTGCCGCCGGACTTGCCGCTCGGGCTCGAGGCGACCGGTCGGTTCGCGCCGAGCGCGCGCTCCAACTGGGCCAACGCGACGCACGTCTGCACGTGCGAGGTCGACGTCGCCACGGGGCAGGTCGAGCTGCTCCGCTACATCGTCGGCGAGGACTGCGGCGCCATGATCAACCCGAACGTGGTCGAGGGTCAGATCGCGGGTGGCACGGCGCAAGGCATCGGGGGCGCGCTGCTCGAGCAGATCGCGTACGACGACATCGGCAACCCGCTGTCGACGACATTCATGGACTACCTGCTGCCGACGACGACCGAGGTGCCGGCAATCGAGTACGGCCACGTCGAGACGCCGGGTCCGCTGCCGGGCGGCTACAAGGGCGTCGGCGAAGGCGGCGCGATCGGCGCGCCGCCGGCGGTCGTCAACGCGGTGAACGACGCCCTGGCGCCACTCGGCGTCACGCTGACCCGGTTGCCGCTGACGCCATCGAACGTGCTCGAGCAGATCGCCCGTGCGACCGATGGTGCTCCGTAGGTCGCCGACGCCGGACACGAGGCTGTAAGAAGGGACGCCGTGACGCGCACCAACTCCGAGACGGCCTCGGCGACGAGAAGGCCGGAGCCGAAGTCGATCGAAGCCATCGAGAAGGTGGCACTCGAGCTGTTCCGCGAGCGCGGGTTCGAGGAGACGCCGGTCGAGGACATCGCCGCCGCCGCCGGCATCTCGCGTCGAACGTTCTTCCGCTACTTCGGTTCGAAGAACGACATCCTGTTCGGGAACTTCGAGCTGCTGCTCCAGGATCTCGAGGAGTGGCTCGCATCGGTGCCGGACGACCGACCGATGTTCGACGTGATCGCGGACGCGACGATGCAGTTCAACCGCGTGCACAGCGACGGGTCCGCGGCACACCGCGAGCGCATGGAGCTCATCCTGCACACGCCGGCCTTGCGCGCCAACGCCGCGCTCCGCAACGCGGAGTGGCTGGCCGTCGTCGCGCGGTACGCGGCGCGCCGCATGGAAGCGCAACCAGACGAGCTCGGCCCGCAGCTGGCCGGCCACGTGGCGCTCGGCGCGGCCAACGCGGCCTACGAGCAGTGGCTCGGCGACGAGTCGAGCGATCTCGACGAGCTCGTGCACCGGGCGTTCGCCATGGTCCCGGTGCTCCCCGACCTCGCGGTGACGACATCGAGCCCGCGCACCACCGGGGGTCGCCCGTCGCGAGCGCGAAGCCGTTCGTAGACGCGCGACCCGTCGACTACGGCCGGCCGTCGCCGTGGCCGGCCACGAGATCGCCGGCGTTCGGGGACAACGGTGGCGGCGCGGCCGAGGGCAATCCGAGCAGCAGCTCGTACGCCCGCGCGATCGACGCTCCGGTGATGATGGGTGTGTGTGCACCGACGATGACGTCGGCCCCGATCGCAGCGAGCGTCCTGACCTCGGAGGCGAACTTGGCCTCGTCGACCATCGCGACCCAGGGACACAGCGACGCGTGGTGGAACAGCGCGAACCCCTCTTCCCACATCCGCACCGGGATCTGGTCGACCCGATCGACCGGCTCGGCCGGCATCGGCGTACAGAACGCATCAGCCGCGTGGTACACGCCGGTCGTCGTGTCGAGCAGGCCGCGGGTGTACGCGCTGTCGTAGACGGGGGGACGGATGGCCCGCAGCGTGCGATCACCGACGTCGAACGTCTCACCGTCGTCGACGGGCCGCACCCGCTCGCGCGGGATGCCGAACGCGGCGCACGTGCGACCCATCGCGGCCCAGCTCATCACGATGGTGGCATTGGGGCACCGCTCCATCGCCTCGATGAGGTTCCCCGAGTGATCGTCGTCGTCGTGGGTGAGGTAGATCCATCGCACGTCGTCCGGTTCGACGAGTGCGAACACGTCGTCGAGCCACTCCGAGCGATTGGTGACCATCCCGGTGTCGACGATCACCGGCTCGGTCGCGCGGATGACGAGCGAGTTGTGGTTCGTCGTGAGCTCGCGGCTCAGGGAGAACTGCACCGCGCGCACGAGGAACGTCTCGGGCGCGACCTCGAGCGGCGCCTGGCGCGGCGTGGGCGTCACGTGACACGGTCTACTCGACCGTGGCACTCAGTGTCACGGTGGGGTACTGTCGCGCCGTGAGGGAGCCGGCGACGCTCACGGGCCCACCCCTGCACGACGCCGCCGGGATCGGTGCCCTCACGATCGGCGGCGTGCTCCTCGAGCAGTGCGCGCAGTTCCCCGACCACGGGGCGCTCGTCTTCGACGATCCCCTGCTCGGCGGCGACACCGTGCGCTGGACCTACGCCGACTTGCACCACCAGGCGCGACGCGTCGCGAAGGCGCTGCTCGCGACCGGAACGGGAAAGGGCGCGCGCGTCGGCGTGATCATGGGCAACCGGCCCGAGGCGGTGGCGACGCTGTTCGGTGCCGCGCTCACCGGCGCGGTCACCGTGCCGCTGTCGACCTTCTCACCGAAGCCCGAGCTGTCGTACCTGCTCGCGCACGCCGACCTCGGCGTGCTGCTCCTCCAGACGACGATGGGCAGCCACCACTTCGCCGCTGACGTCATCGAGCTGTGTCCGACCGCTGCCGGACCCGCGCCCATACGCGACCCGGACTACCCCTCCCTGCGGCACGCGGTCGCGCTCGGTCCGGCTCGCGACACCGCCGGTCTCGGCTCGTGGGACTCGTTCCTGCAGCGCGGCGACGACGTGGACGACGCCCTCCTCGACGCGGTCGCCGCCGAGGTCCATCCGTCGGACGTCGCCGCGGTGATCTACAGCTCGGGCACCACCGATCGGCCCAAGGGCGTCGTGCTCAGCCATCAGGCCGTCGCGTCGCAGTGGTGGCTCCAAGCTGCGCTGTTCGGGCGCGACGTGTCGACCCGCGTGTTCTGCGCGCTCCCGATCTTCTGGACCGCGGGGCTCAACACCGCGATGGGGGCGACGCTCGCCGGCGGCAGCACCTGGGTGACGCAGGAGAAGTTCGAGCCCGGCCACGCGCTGCATCTCCTCGAACGCGAACGCGTCACCGAGCCGCACGTGTTCGCACACCAGGCGCGCGCGCTGGAGGAGCATCCGGACTGGGCTTCCGCCGACCTCTCGTCGTGTACGAGGGTGTTCGGCAAGTCGGTGTTCACGCGGCATCCGACGGTGCAGGCCGACGCCGACTGGAACATGCCGGTCGGCTACGGCCTCTCGGAGACCGCGTCATTCGTCACCGGCCTCCCCTGCACGACGCCGCGCGAGATCTTCCGGACGGGGACCTACGGACGACTCCTGCCCGGCAATGAGCTGCGCGTCGTCGATCCCGCGACCGGCCGGGTACTCGGCGCGAACGAAGAGGGCGAGCTCATCGTGCGCGGCCTGACCCTGATGGAGCACTACGTCAAACGCACGCGTGCCGAGAGCTTCGACGCCGACGGCTTCTACCACACGGGCGATCTCGGCTCCTACGACGACGACGGGTACGTGTTCTGGGGTGGACGTCGGACCGAGATGATCAAGACCGGGGGCGCGAACGTGTCGCCGGCCGAGATCGAGGTGCAGTTGCAAGCGTACGCGCCCGTGAAGCTGGCGCGCGTCATCGGCGTTCCCGATGAACGGCGCGACGAGATCGCGGTGCTGTGCGTCGAGCTGCAGGAGCACGCGACCGCGACCGAGGACGACATCAAGGCCTTCCTGCGCGAACGGCTGGCGAGCTACAAGGTTCCGAAGCGCGTGCTGTTCTTCGGCGACGACGAGATCCCGATGAACGGCAGTCGCACGAAGGTGCAGCACGAGCAGCTGCTCGTGGTGGTGCAGGAGCGATTGAAGCAATGAGCAGCCAATGAACAGCCCAATGCGCGAGGAGGTGATCGTCGTCGGCAGCGGCGCCGCCGCGCTCGCGGCCGCGCTCGCCGCGGCTCGGAGCGGGGCCCAGGTCACGGTGCTCGAGCGGGCCCAGTACCTGGGTGGGACGACGGCGATCTCCGGCGGCATCGCGTGGCTGCCGTGCAACCGGGCCGCGATCGAGGCCGGCGTCGACGACTCGCCGGCGGCCGCCCTCGAGTACCTGCGCGCGCTCGGCCGCGGCGACTACGACGACGGTCTCGCCACCACGTTCGTCGACGACGCGCCGCGCGTCGCGCAGGTGATCGAGGACCACAGCCCTCTGCAGTGGGTCGCGCTCCCCGACTGGCCCGACTACCAAGCGCAGCTTCCCGGCGGCCGCGTCGGAGGGCGGTCGATCTGGCCCGCGCCGTTGCCGGTGCCACCGGACCTCGCCGCGCGCATCCAGCCGACGCCAGAGGTGCCGTCGGTCCCGGTCCCCGAGGGTGCCCGCATCACCGATGCCATCGTCCTGCGCGGACCGGTGCGCGGCCGCGTCCTCGTTGCGGGATTGCTCGCCGCCCTCGACCCGTTCGGCGTCGAGGTTCGCACCGGTGCGCGCGTCGACGCGCTCGTGGGTGACGCGTCAGGGGTGCGCGGTGTGCGCGGTGACGGGTTCGAGCTCGCGGGTTCCGTCGTGCTCGCCACCGGCGGGTTCCAGCACGATCCCGCGCTCGTGCGCACGTTCCTTCCCATCCCCGAAGTGGCGGCGATGGGCCCGCCCGGATGTACGGGCGACGCGGTCCGGCTCGCGCGCAGCGTCGGCGCCGCGTTCGGGAACATGGCCGACGCGTGGTGGATGCCGGCGATCCGGGTTCCGGGCGAGGAGATCAACGGCGCGCCGTTCTTCCGGCCGCTGCACCACGAGCGCGCGCAGCCGGGCTCGATCATGGTCGACCGCACCGGGCGTCGATTCGTCGACGAAGCCCAGAACTACACCGACGCCGGCCGCGCCATGCTGCGCTTCGACGCCGGAACGTACGCGTGGCCGGCCGCTCCGTGCTGGCTGGTCTTCGACCGGGCCTACCGCGAGCGCACCACCGTCGGACCGCTCACTCCGGGTGACGACGATCCCGCGTGGTTGCACCGTGCCGACGACGTGGCGTCCCTCGCGACTCGGCTCGGTCTGCCGCCGGGCGCGCTCGAGGAGACGGTCGAGAAGTTCAACGCGGACGCCAAGGCCGGCGTCG
>Ga0111538_10015484_pt1 | contig 10029 bp, 7 predicted proteins | sample SoiMethybrSBSTD1_FD_79669 | JGI IMG/M metagenome (GOLD analysis project Ga0111538, IMG submission 79669) | Bulk soil microbial communities from a Populus tree surrounding site in Tennessee, USA - Soil MetaG P. TD hybrid SBSTD1 (version 2)... | ecosystem: Environmental > Terrestrial > Soil > Tree... | reverse complement strand
GGGCTCTCGCTCGAGCAGGTGGACCGGCTCGCGAAGCTCCTCCGCCAGCACGGCTGGCACGACGAGCACGACGAGCTCGCGGCGCAGCTCCGCGCCGGCGGCGTGGATCCCGGCGCGCCGCGCATCCGCATGCTGGTGGAGGCCGTGCGGCAGATGCAGGGCCTGCCGCGGCACCTCGGCCAGCACACCGGCGGCATGGTGATCGCGGCGGGCCGTCTCGACGAGGTGGTCCCGCTCGAGCCCGCGGCCATGCCGGGGCGGAACGTCATCCAGTGGGACAAGGAGGACTGTACCGACTTGGGCCTCATCAAGGTCGACCTCCTCGGCCTCGGCATGCTGGCCGCGCTCGAGGAGGCGATCCCGCTCGTGCGCGAGCACGAGGACGTCGCGCTCGACCTCGCGCATCTCCCGCAGGACGACCCCACCGTCTACGCGATGCTCCGCCGTGCCGACACGATCGGCGTCTTCCAGGTGGAGAGCCGCGCGCAGATGGCGACGCTCCCGCGCATGCGCCCCGACCACTTCTACGACCTGGTCGTCGAGGTGGCGATCATCCGCCCGGGCCCGATCGTCGGGCACATGGTGCACCCATATCTCGCCCGACGGAACGGGCGCGCGCCCGTCACTTACGCGCATCCGCTTCTCGAGCCCATCCTGAAGCGCACGCTCGGCGTCCCGCTCTTCCAGGAGCAGCTCCTGCGCATGGCCATGGCCGTCGCCGGCTTCACCGGCGGCGAGGCCGAGGAGCTCCGCCGCGCGCTCGGCTTCCGGCGCTCGACCGCGCGCATGGAGACGATCGAAGCGAAGCTCCGCGCCGGCATGGCGGCACGCGGGATCACGGGCGCGGTGCAGGAGGAGATCGTCGGGCAGATCACGGCGTTCGCGCTGTACGGATTTCCGGAGTCGCACGCAGCCAGCTTCGCCCTCATCGCCTACGCGTCCGCCTATCTGAAGGCGCACCACCCCGCCGCCTTCGCGTGCGCGCTCCTCAACTGCTGGCCGATGGGCTTCTATCATCCGGCGACGGTGGTGAAGGACGCGCAGCGCCACGGCGTCGCCGTGCTGCCGATCGACGTCGGCCGCTCGGCATGGAAGTGCACGCTCGAGGACGGCGCGCTCAGGCTCGGGCTCCGCTACGTGCTCGGCCTGCGTCAGGAGGCCGCCGAGCGGCTCGTCGCGGCGCGGCCGTTCGCGTCCGTCGCGGACGCGGCGCAGGGCGGACAGCTGCGGCAGAACGAGCTCGACGCGCTGGCGCATTCGGGCGCCTTCGCGTCCCTCGGGCTCGGGCGCCGCGAGGCGCTCTGGCAGGCGGCCGCGGCGGAGCGCGATCCACGGAGCCTCCTCGCGCGCGTACGGCCGGCGCCGGGTGCCGCACCGCTTCCGCCGATGACGGCCTTCGAGGAGACGGCGGCCGACTATGCGGCGACGCACATGACGGCCGGGCCGCACGTCATGGCGCATCTCCGCGCGGGACTCCGTGCGGCGGGCGTGCGCGCCGCCGCCGATCTCGGCGACGTGCCGCACGGCGTCCGGGTCCGCGTCGCCGGCCACGTGATCGTCCGCCAGCGGCCGGGAACCGCGAAGGGCATGTGCTTCCTCACGCTCGAGGATGAGACGGGCACCGCCAACGCCTTCGTGACGCCGCCGCTCTACGAGCGCGCGCGCGTCGTGCTCAACACCTCACCCCTCCTCGAGGTGGAGGGCCCGCTCGAGCGCGTCGACGGTGTCACGCACATCCGCGCACTACGCTTCCGGCGCATCGAGGCCCCGGCGGACATGCCCGACGGCCACGACTACTGGTGAGCGCTCAATTGCCGAGCGGCGCGAACCCGAAGAAGGACGAGTTCGCGCCGCCGCCGGGCACCATCGTACCGCTCACCTTGATCGGCAGCCCGCCGCCGACGGCCGGCGCGACGAAGACCTCCGCGACCGTAACGGTCTCGAGGTTGGCCACCATGACGAGGCTCGCGCCGTCGGGCGCCCACGCGAACTGGAACACCTCGTTGGTGGGTCCCACCGCGCCGCTCGCCTCGAGCGCCCCGTCCACGACGTCGGCGGCCGCGACGAAGAGCTCGAAGCGGCCGTCGACGTTCGCATCCGCGAAATAGGCGACGCGGTCGCCGCGCGGCGACCACTGCACGTTGAAGGCCTCCGTGTCGGTCGCATAGGCGCCGCTCACCCGAATCGGCTCGGCCACTCCGGCGCCGTTGGCCACGAACACCTCGTCCGCATTGTCGAGGTTCTTGTCCATGTTGAACGCGAGCCGCGTGCCGTCCGGCGACCACTTGAAGTTCACGATGTCGCTGAAGAGCTGCGAGGCCCCGCTCACGCGGACCGGGCCGGCGCTCGCATCGGCGGGAACGACGAAGACCTCGAAGACGGCGTTGGTGAGGAGATCGCAGGAGAACGCGATGCGGGTGGAGTCGGGTGACCAGAGCGGGTTGCTGTTGACCGGGGCGAAGTTCGGCAGCACGCCGCTCACCTTGAGCGGCTCGCTCGCGCCGTCGGGCTGGGCGACGAAGATCTCGTCGAAAAAGACCGTGTCCTTGCTGGCACGCAGCCCGAGACGTGTCCCGTCGGGCGACCAGGCGAAGCCCTGGACCTGCCCCTGCTCCACCAGGGTGCCCGACACCTTCGTCGGCTCGACGCCGCCCGCGGGATCGGTCACGAACAGCTCATTCGTGCCGTCGACGAGCTTGTCGGCGATGAACGCGAGCCGGCGGCCGTCGGGCGACCACGCGAACTCGTCGACATCGACGTCGCCCCCGTCGACCAGCGTGCCGCTCACGGCGACGGGCTCGGCGCTGCCGTCCGCCGGCGCGACGAACAGCTCGAAGCGCTCGTCCACGCTCTTGTCGGCCGTGAACGCGATGCGGGAGCCGTCGGGCGAGAAGGCGACGAAGAACGGCTGCGGCGCGCCGCCGGGGACCAGCGTCCCCGAGATCTTCGTCGGGGCGGCCGATCCGTCGAGCGGGACGACGAAGAGCTCGATCAGGTTGTTCGTCTCCTTGTCGGCGGAGAACACGGCCCGGCGGCCATCCGGCGAGAAGAAGAAGCGGTCGACGTCGCCGTCCGGGACGAACGACCCGCTGAGCGGCGTCGGCTCCGCGGCGCTCCCCGGCACGACGGAGAACAGCTCGAAGACGTCGTTCGTCGTCTTGTCGGCGATCATCACCACGCGCGGCGTCGTGTCGATCGCCAGCTCGGGAGACAGCGTGGTCTGCGTCCCGTCGGCGCTCACGGCGGAGACCCGGAAATGCCGGACGCCGGTCCCGGTGCGGAGGGCGACGTCGGCCGCGCGGGCGCCGGCCGGCAGCGTCGCGATCAGCGCGGCGTCGTTTGGATCCGCGAAGCTCGCGGCCGACTCGTGGACCAGGAACGTGTCGGCGGGCAGCGTGCCCTCGTCGAAGTTCCAGCCCAACACGAACGCGGGTGGGCCGGCGAAGCTCGCGCTGGTGCGGAGCCCGAACGGCGTGCCGAGGGCGGGCGGAGGCAGCGTCGTCGTCGTGGTCGCCGGGGGGCATGCCTCGCCGGCCGGGCGGGGGTTGCAGACGAGCAGGAGCTTGTCGCGGTCGCGCGGCCGGTCGTCCGCCGTCGCCTGGAGCACCAGCTGCGCCGTGCCGGGCCGCGTGCCGGCCTTCCGCGTCTTCACGGCGACCGGGACCGTCGTGTCGGCGCCGCAGACGAAGCTCGCGGCGGCGGGGACGGGGCTCAGGTCGATCGCGGCAGCGTCCTTTCGCTTCGCAATCGCCCGGGCACGGGAGAGCGCGGCCGGCGTGCATGCGGCGACGTCGGCGACGTTCACGCACGCGCGTACGACGAAGTCGCAGCGGCCGTTCGCGACGGCGACGCCGTCGAGGTCACAGGCCGGATCACAGTCCGTGCACCGGATCGAGGGCAGCGCCTTCGGCCCGAAGGCCGCCACGTCTCCGGCATCGAAGCCGTCGAGCGCGATCAGGCAGTCGCTTTCTGGCTTTCCCCTGCCGTCGCCGAGGACGAAGGCGGGCGAGGGCGTCGCGATGCCACCCGACAGGGCAGCGGCGAGGAGCATGGCGGCCAACGTACGAGCTGTCATCCGGGGCCTCTAGGCAACGGCGTGCAAGCTGTCAAACATCGGAGCCTCTACGCCTCTGCGCCGCCTCGGATGCGGGGGGTGATTGACGCCGGCGCGCGCCAGACACTACGCGTCGGAGGATCACGTGAGCGCCACCTTCGAGACCGACGTCCCTGCCCGCCTCGACAACCTCGCCTGGAGCCGTTGGCACTGGCGCGTCGTCGTCGCCCTCGGGATCACCTGGATGCTCGACGGGCTCGAGGTGACCATCGTCGGCGCGCTCGGGAGCGTCCTCAAGGAGCCGGAGACGCTCGGCCTCACCGCGACGCAGGTCGGCCTCTCCGGGAGCGTCTACATCGCCGGCGCGATCGTCGGTGCGCTCTGGTTCGGCCATCTGGCCGACCGCCACGGCCGGAAGCGCCTCTTCCTCGCGACGCTCGGCCTCTACGTCGTCGCGACGACGGCCACCGCCTTCTCCGTCGACTTCGACACCTTCGCGCTCTGCCGCTTCTTCACCGGGATGGGCATCGGCGGCGAGTACGCGGCCATCAACTCGGCGATCGACGAGCTGATTCCGGCGCGGGTGCGGGGCGTCGTCGACCTGACGATCAACGGCAGCTACTGGCTCGGCACCGCGCTCGGCGCGGTGATGAGCTCCATCCTCCTCGATCCGCGCGTCCTCGGACACGCCTGGGGCTTCCGCGCGGCGTTCGGCCTCGGCGCCGTGCTCGCGCTCGGCATCGTCCTGGTGCGCCGGTACGTGCCGGAGTCCCCGCGCTGGCTCATGGTCCGGGCGCGGCACCCCGAGGCGCTCGCCATCGTCGCGGCAATCGAGGCCGAGTGTCCCCCGTTCGAGCCGTGTCCGGAGCCGCGCCGCATCACCATCCGCGTCGGCGAACACGTGGGGCTCAGGCGCGTGGCGCGCGTCATCTTCCGGCAGTACCGCTCCCGCGCCGTGCTCGGCCTCGCGCTGATGATCGCGCAGGCGTTCTTCTACAACGCGATCTTCTTCACCTACGCCCTCACGCTGACGGAGTTCTACGGCGTCGCCCCGGAGCACGTCGGCCACTACCTCCTGCCGTTCGCGCTCGGGAACTTCCTCGGGCCCCTGCTCCTCGGCCGGGCGTTCGACGTCGTCGGCCGCCGCCCGATGATCGCCTTCACCTACGCCGCGAGCGGCATGCTGCTCGTCCTGACGGGCGTGCTCTTCGAGCGCCAGCTGCTGACGGCGACAACGCACACCGTCATGTGGTCGGTCTCCTTCTTCTTCGCATCGGCGGCGGCGAGCGCGGCCTATTTGACCGTGAGCGAGATCTTCCCGCTCGAGATCCGCGCCCTCGCGATCGCGCTCTTCTACGCCGTCGGCACCGGGACCGGCGGCCTCGTCGCGCCAGCCCTGTTCGGGATGCTGATCGAGTCGAACAGCCGCACGGAGCTCTTCTACGGCTACCTGCTCGCGGGCACGCTGATGGTGGCCGCGGCGCTCGTGACGCTCCGCCTCGGCGTGGCCGCCGAACGGCGCGCGCTCGAGGACATCGCGCCGCCGCTCAGCGCGGACGCCGGCTGAGGCGTCGGGCGCGAGTTTGGTCGCGCCCGCGGAGACCGGACGCTATAAGGCGCGCCATGTCGCGCCCGACCGCTCGGCGGATCGCGCTCGCCGTCGCGTTGCTGCTGCATGCGTGCGAACACACGGCGCCGCCGGCGAAGCCCCCCAACGTCGTCGTGATCTCGGCCGACACGCTCCGCTTCGATCGCCTCAACACCTACGGCTACCGGGCGCGGACGACGAGCCCGAACCTGGATCGGCTCGCGGTCGACGGCATCGTGTTCGAGACGGCGATCACGGCGTCACCCTGGACCATGCCGGCGCACATGAGCCTCTTCACGGGCCTGAGCCCGTCCGCCCACGGCATGGTCACCCCGCTCGCGTCGCTCCAGGCACAGCAGCAGCGAAACGAGGTGCAGCGGCTCCCCTCGGAGCGCGTCACCCTGGCCGAGGCGCTGGCCGATCACGGCTATCGGACGGCGGCCTTCACCGGCGGCGGCACGATGGATCCGCGCATCGGCTTCGATCAGGGCTTCTCCGTGTACCGCACCGCGATGTTCAAGATGAGCGACCGGAACATGGGCGAGATGCTCGCCTGGCTCCGCGAGCGCCGCGGCGAGCCCTTCTTCCTCTTCTGGCACACGTTCGAGACGCACTTCCCGTACGTCGATCCTTCGTTCCTCTCCGAGGTCGTCCCGGAGGCCGTCGCCGGCGCGGCGGGCCCTTTCCTCCGCCAGCTCGGGGCGCAGCTCGCCGACGAGGGCATCTCCGACCCGCGGCTCGGCGAGGCCGTGCAGGCGTTCGCTCAGCTCGGGCTGCTCAACCGGGACGCATGCGAGGCGCTCTACACGGGCGCCGTCCGCTCCGTGGATCGCTGGCTCGGCACACTCCTCGACGCGCTCCGGGCCGAGGGCCTCTACGACGACACGCTCGTCGTCTTCGCGAGCGACCACGGCGAGGAATTCGCCGATCACAATCCGACGATCTTCTACAACGGCCACGGCCACACGATGTTCGACGAGCTCGTGCACATCCCGCTGGTGGTGAAGCTGCCGTCCTCGGTCCACGCGGGGACACGCGTGGCCGCGCCGGTGCGGCTCATCGACGTCTATCCGACCGTGCTCGACGTCGTCGGCCTGGCGCCCGGTGCCGCGGCGCTCGAGGGAGAATCGCTGCGGCCGCTGTGGGAGCATCCGGATCGGGTCGCCGCGCGAGCGGCGCTCGTCGAGGCCACGGCCTTCGGCTACGAGCTGAAGGCGATTCGGACGGCGCGCCGGAAGTACATCGTCGGGGCGGCTGACGCGACCGTCGCCGCCGAGGGGCGACAGTACGTGTCCGAGGACCCGACGCTCCGCTGGCTCTTCGACCTCGCGAAGGACCCGAAGGAGACGGTCAATCTGCTGGCACCGCCCGTCCCGGACGCGCTGGCCGAGGAGGCCGCGCTCCTTCACCGCATGCTGCGCGCGCTCGTGCCCCGTGCGCTCGGCGCCACCGAGCGGACGCGCCTGGACGACGAGACGGTCGAGCGGCTGCGCGCGCTCGGCTACGTCGCCGACGAGTGAGGGATAGGCGAGCGCATCCTTGACGCCCGAGGCCCGGGCACGCGACAACCGCGCGCGTGTTCGTCGGGCACTACGGTGCGGCCTTCCTCGCCAAGCGCGCGGAGCCGCGCGCGCCGCTCTGGGCGCTCCTCCTCGCCGCCATGTGGGTCGACGTCATCTGGGCGATCTTCATCATCGCCGGCCTCGAGCACGCGCGCGTCGATCCGTCGCTGCCGGGCTTCCCCGTCGACCTCGAGTACATGCCGTACACGCACAGCCTGGTCGCCACCGTCGTGTGGGCAGGGCTCGGCTTCCTCGTCGCCCGCCACACGTTCGGCCGGCCGCTCGGCGTGGCCGTCGCGATCGGTGCCGCCGTGGCGTCGCACTGGTTCCACGACCTCCCGGTCCACCGTCCCGACCTGCCGCTCGTCTGGGAAGGGCCGAAGCTCGGCCTGGGCCTCTGGAACTACCCGATGCCGGAGCTCGCGCTCGAGATCGCCTGGCTGCTCGCGACCGTCCTCGTGCTCGTGCGGTCGCGTGCGGTCGACGACACGACGCGCACTCGCATCTGGCGCCTGGCGCTCGCCCTGGTCGTACTCCAGGCGGTGACGGCCTTCGGCCCCGTCCCACCCAGCATGACGCCGCTCGCCGCGACCGCCCTACTGACGTTCCTCTTGGTACCCTGGCTCGCTCGCCGATTTTAGAACGCGAGACGCCGACGGCGACAAGTGGTGGGTGCGTGGGGACCGGGGTGGCCCTGCGTCGCGACCCGCAGGCGTTAGCGCGCGCGACGCGTACGCGTGGCGGCGCCAGGGCTATTGCGGCGCGCTTACGCCGAGGACCGGAGCAGCGCAGGGCCACCCCGGTCCCCGCGCACCCGACCGCCCGCCGCGATTCTACTCGCGCTATTCGCTCTGAACCGGGGCCGAGTACAGCGTCAGCGCGTTGAAGAGGAGCACCCAGTCGCCCTCCTCGACGTAGCGGCGGAGCGCCGCGCGCGTCATGAGGAACGGGCGCTCGGGATCGTGCCACATGTCGCGCACGTCCCGTGAGGCGAGGATGCCGCCGGTCACGCCGCGTCCTCGAGCCGGAAGCGCGCGCCGCGGAAGCTGCCACAGAGCCGCACCTGGCCGGAGTTCACGAGGTGGACGATCGTCGCGACGATCTCCTCGTCGGTCCGGGCGAAGCTCATGACGGCGTGCACGAGCTCGAGCAGGGTCACGTTCACAGGCATGGTTGGAACCTCCCCACTGCATGGGCCGTGCCGCCGGCTCGCCCCTCATCCGACATGGCCAGCCGGCCATTTTGGGCGGGCCGTGCTGCCGGAACGTCTCATGAGTGTGCCACCAGTGAGTCATTTCCGGCGCGGTCGGGGCGGGACTCTCCGCCCACCCGTGCTATGGGGCTCCTCCCTCCATGTTTCCCAGGGACTTCTGGCGCTACCTCGCGAGCCGCTTCGCCGGCGCTTCGGCGATGATGCTCTTCCGGGCGGCCGTGGCCTGGCACGTCTACGAGCTGTCACACTCGGCGTTTCAGCTGGGCCTGAATGGCCTCGTGCAGTTCCTGCCCGTGCCGGTCCTGATGCTGCTCGGCGGAGCCGTCGCCGACACCTACGAGCGGCGGCGGGTGATGATGGCTGCCGGGGCGGTCGCCCTGCTGTGCGCCGCGGCGCTCTTCGCCGCGACGGCGACGGGAGTCGTTACCGTCCCCATGCTGTTTGCCATGGTCGCGCTCGCGTCCGTCGCCTGGTCGTTCGACGGGCCCGCCCGCGCCGCGCTCCTCCCGACGCTCGTCCCACGCGAGACCTTCCCGCGTGCCGTGACCATCGCGTCGACCACGCAGGCGCTCGCCTTCGCAACCGGTCCGGCGCTCGGCGGCCTCGTCATCGCCGAATGGGGAATCGCCGCCGCCTACGCGGCGATGGCGATGCTGGTCGTCGTCGCGCTCGTCCTCCTGGCCGGGCTGCGGCTGCCCGAACGCCCGCCTGCTGCCGGCGTCGTGAGCGTCCGCGGCATCGTCGACGGCCTCGAGTTCGTGCGCGGTAACCAGGTGGTCCTCGGCTGCATGCTACTCGACATGCTCGCGGTGATCTTCGGCGGCGCCGTCGCCCTGCTCCCGATCTACGCGACCGACATCCTGCACGTCGGGGCGCGCGGCTACGGGCTCCTCGGGGCGGCCGCCGACCTGGGCGCCCTCGTCACCTCGCTCGTCCTCGTCGTCGTCCCGCCGATCCGCCGCGCCGGACGCGCGCTCCTCGTGGCCGTCGGCGTCTACGGCGCCGCGACCATCCTGTTCGGCCTGTCGCGCTCGTTCCCACTCTCCGTCCTCGCCTACCTGGTGGTCGGCATGGCGGACCAGGTGAGCGTCGTCATGCGCAGCACGGCGATCCAGCTCTCGACGCCCGACGCGCTCCGTGGCCGCGTGAGCGGGGTCAGCATGATCTTCATCGGCGCCTCGAACCAGCTCGGCGCCGCGGAGTCGGGGTTCGTCGCCGGCCTCACCAGCGCGACGGTCTCCGTCGTGAGCGGCGGCGTCGCGAGCCTCGTCGTGCTGGCGACGGTGGCCCTCGCCATGCCGCGGCTTCGGCGCTATCGAATCGACGAGGGGACGGCGGCGAGCGCGCCGCCCACCGCCGAGAAGGAGACTCCATGAGCAGAACGCGACGTTCGTCACGCCGAGGCCCGCTGGAGAAGTTCGCGCACGCGATCACCGAATGGTCCGGCACGTCGGTGGCATTCGGGGTGGCGCTCGCGACGATCGTCGTGTGGGCGCTGCTCGGCCCCCTGTTCGGCTACAGCGACACCTGGCAGCTGGTCATCAACACCGGGACGACGATCGTCACGTTCCTGATGGTGTTCCTCATCCAGCGCGCACAGAACAACGAGAGC
>Ga0111538_10015482_pt1 | contig 10030 bp, 8 predicted proteins | sample SoiMethybrSBSTD1_FD_79669 | JGI IMG/M metagenome (GOLD analysis project Ga0111538, IMG submission 79669) | Bulk soil microbial communities from a Populus tree surrounding site in Tennessee, USA - Soil MetaG P. TD hybrid SBSTD1 (version 2)... | ecosystem: Environmental > Terrestrial > Soil > Tree... | reverse complement strand
GTCGCCTCACGCGCTGCGGCACACGTTCGCCACGCACATGCTGGGCGCGGGAGCCGACCTCCGGGCGATCCAGGAGCTGCTCGGACACGCCTCGCTCTCGACCACCCAGCGCTACACGCACGTCGGCATCGATGCGCTCATGACCGTTTACGATCGCGCGCACCCGCGCGCGCACCGGCAGACGCGGACGGACGAGTGAGCCCGCGCGAGCTCGAACGCATCGCGATCGCGGCCGCGGAGGCGGGAGCGGACGTCGTGCGGCGGCGCTTTTCGGAGCATGCCCGGCTGAGCGTCGAGGTCAAGGCGTCGAAGGACTACGTGACGGAGGTCGATCGCGAGGCGGAGGCGGCGATCGTCGCGGTGCTGACGCGCGAGACACCCTCGTTCGCGATCGTCGCGGAGGAAGGCTCCCCGACGGCGTCGATGCCGTTCCCGCGCTGGATCGTCGATCCTCTCGACGGCACGACGAACTTCATCCACGGCGTCCCCACGTTCGGCGTCTCGGTCGCGGTCGAGGACGCCTCCGGGCTTGCGGCGGGCGCGATCGTCGATCCCTGCCGCGAGGAGGTGTTCGCCGCGTACCGGGACGGGAGCGCGCGGCTGAACGGAGAGCCCATCCGAACCAGCCGGCCGGAGTCGCTGCAGACTGCGCTCTTGGCGACGGGGTTCCCCTTCCGCGAGCTGACGAGGCTTCCCGGCTACCTCAAGGCCTTCGAGTCGTTCTGCCGCTCGACGTCGGGGCTACGCAGGGCCGGAGCGGCGTCACTCGATCTCGCCTACACGGCGTGCGGGCGGTACGACGGGTTCTTCGAGGTCGGGTTGTCCCCCTGGGACGTCGCAGCGGGCGCGCTGCTGGTGACCGAGGCGGGCGGGATCGTGACGGACACGGGAGGCGGCCCGGAGTTTCTGAAGGGATCGGTCGTGGCGGCGGGTCCGACGCTCCACGCCGCGATGCTCGCGGTCACGCGCCCGACGCTTTCGTGAGGATCAGCCCTCTTGCGGGGGGGCCGTGCCGTTCTCTTCCTCCTGCTTGTACATGTACCGGATCGAATGCTTGTACACGAGCAGGTTGGGCGCGCCTTCGCGATTGACCTTCAAGCAGTTGCGGTCGTACCACTCGATGTGCCCCCGCAGCTGATCGCCGTTGTCGAGGACGACGACCATCGGCGTGCGGTTGTTCATCTGCTTGACGTAGTAGAAGGCCTCGGCGCTCGTGTTCTCGGGCGGAACCTGGCGTCGCCGATGTTGCGCTCCGTGCTGGGAATGTCCGGCGCCTGAGGCCGGACCGTGCGAGTGGCTCGCCGCTTGAGACGCCGTGGAGCCTTCGGAGATCGGAGGTTCGCCCTGAGGAGCCTTCGCGGGGGCGAACTTCTCTTTCATCTCCGCGAGGTTCGGTCGGACGAGCTTGCGATTCATCATTTCCGGTCTCCTCGCCCCTGCCCCGTCTTGAACTCGAACGTCGTTCCAGGATCGGGTCCTGTCCACGCATCCAAAGAGACGGGGACAGCGATTGGTGAGCGGAATTCTAACTCTGCAAGACTCGGGTCGCAACCGCGGAAATCGGGTTCAGGGGACCTCGGGCGCCGGCGAGAGGCGGGCCTGATAGCTCGGCGCGACCCAAACGCTCGTCTCGGACCATACCTTCTTGAGGTAGCCCGCCGTCTGCTTCTGCATCTCCTTGTCGCGGAGCGATTTCTCGATGTCGCCTCTCACGTCCTCGAACGGCTTCACCGTGTCATCCACCCGCTCGTCCACCTTCAGGATGTGAAAACCGTAGGGGAGCTCGATCACGGAGCTCACTCCACCGACCGGCAGGCCGAAGGCGAGGCGATCGAGGTCGTCGGAGAGATCGCCCTGCCTCACCTTTCCGAGCAGGCCGCCGGCGGCCTTGGTGCCCGAGTCCGATGTCTCCTGGGCGATGGCGCCGAAATCGGCACCGGGGGCCGCGGCGCGCGCGCGGATCGCTTCGGCCTGGGCACGCTTCGCCTCCCGGTCGGTGGCATCGGCCTTGAGCACGATCTCGCGGACCGTGGCATCTCCGTAGACCGTGAACTCCGCGATATGCGTGTCGTAGTAGGTACGCAGTTCGGCATCGGAGATGGCGATGCGGTCGGCGACCTCGGCGCGCAGGACCTGCTGCGGCGCGAAATACTCCACCAGCTTTTTCTTCCAGGCGGGGAGCGTCGTCCCCTCCTGCGCGAGCATCCGCTCGAGGTCCTTGTCGCTCTTGATGTTCTGCTGCTCCTTGAAGGCCTGGAGGAAGTAGTCCTGCATCTTCGTCATGTCGAAGAGCCGGCCGGCGCGCTGGAGCAGGACCTTGCGATCGATGAGGTTGCGGAGGAGTCCCTCCTTCGCCGTCTTGACCTGCGCATCGAGCTCCGGCCCCGAATAGCGGCGGTAGAGCTCCTGGAGGAGGCCCTGCTCCTCGGTCTCGAGGTCCGACTTCGTGATCACGTCGTCGTTGACCTTGGCGACGATCTCCTCGATCACCTCGGCCCGGACCCGGGTCAGGGCGGCGAAGAGGAGGACGATGAGGACGAGCGGCTTGGACATCCCGGACATTCTAGGAGGTCCCCGGCGCCTCCGCGACGTAGTGGAACGGCAGCAGCTTCTCGTGCAGGACGACGCGGTTCTTCTCGCGAAGCTCGCGGAGGAAGTTTTCCGTGGCCGTTTGCGACAGATCGAGGGCGATCGCGCTCCGGACGCGCTCCCGGCGCCGCGCCTGCGCGGCGCCCGGATCGTCGATCGCCTCGAGGAGGAGGAGGAGAACGCTCGACTCGAACGGCACGGGGGGGGAAACCTCGCCGGGCTTCATCTTGCCGACGACCTGGGACAGCCGCTCCGGAAGCGTGCTCAGGTCGATGTCGCGCGGCGTGCCCGCCGAGGCGTCGGCGTAGCTCATCCCCGCCTCGAGGAACGAGAGCTTGCCGGAGGTGATCTCCTTGCGGACGCGCTCCGCCTCGGGGAACGATGCGAACCGGAGCGTGCGGAGGGTCCCGTGCAGCGGGGCCGGCTCCGACTCGGGATGAGCCGAAAGCCACGCGTCGACTTGGGCGTCGTCGACGTGCACGCCCGCGCGGACGATCGACTCGCGAAGCTTCTGGATCGTCAGCTCGCGATGAGCCAGCTCGCGGCGCGCCGGGTCGGCCGGGGCATCGGCACCGAGATAGTCCGTCAGCTCCTGCTCCGTGACCACGACGCCGCGCCGGATCGCTTCCGCGAGCTGCAGCTCCTCGTTCACGTAGTCGTCGAGGAGGCGCGATTTGACGCGATCGAGATCCGCCGGGCTCGGCGCCTCGGCGGACGGGTCCTGGAGCAAGTTCGCGTCGAGGTAGGTCTGAAGCTGCGCGAGTGTCACGGGGCGATCGCCGACGTCGGCGACGACGCGGCGCGCGGGATCCTTCGGCGTGCAGGCCGCCGCCGCCAAGACGAGGCCGATCGCCGGGAAGAGCGCTCGGGAGAACGGGGACGCCACGCGCGCCATGGTGTCACAGCTCCTCCAGGAAGGAACGTACGGCCTCGATCCGGTCCTGCGCGCGGCCCGGCGCCGGGACGGTGACCATGCCCGAGGGAGTCATCGAGCCGCCGCGGCGGCCGATGAGCCCGATCACGCGCGCGGGATCGGGGCGTGCATCTTCGGTGAAGCGCACCTGCAAGGAGTCGCCCACGACGTCGACGCTCTTCACGCGCGCCTTCTCGCACGCGATCCGGAGCCGCGTCATCTCGAAGAGATTGCGGCCGGCGGGGCCAAGGTGCCCCCAACGGTCCTCGGTCTCGGACTGGATCCGATCGACGTCCGCGGCATCCTTGGTCGCCGACAGGCGCTTGTAGAGCGCGAGACGATCTCCGACCTCGGGCATGAACCCCTCCGGGATCTTCATCTCGACGCCGAGGTGGAGCGAGACCGGCGGACGCTCCTCCACCGGCTCGCCGCGCAGCTCCGAGACCGCCCGCTCCAGGAGCTGGGTGTAGAGGTCGAAGCCCAGTGCGGCGATGTGCCCGTGCTGGCGCGACCCGAGGAACTCTCCGGCGCCGCGGATCTCGAGGTCGGCCGCGGCGAGACGGAAACCGCTGCCCAGCTCGCTGAACTCCTGGATCGCCCTCAGCCGCTTTCGGGACGTCTCCGACAGCGTCTGCCCACCCGGGATGAGGAAGAAGGCGTACGCGTGCTGCTCGCTCCGGCCGACGCGCCCGCGGAGCTGGTAGAGCTGGGCGAGGCCCAGTCGGTCGGCTCGGTTCACGAGGATGGTGTTCGCGCGGGGAACGTCGAGCCCGTTCTCGATGAGGGTCGTCGTGACGAGAAGATCCGCCTCGTGATGGTAGAAGCGGAGCATGACCCGCTCGAGCTCGCGCTCCGGCATCTGACCGTGCGCGACGTCGATGCGCGCCTCCGGCACGAGCTCGCGAAGCGCGCGCACGAGGGGCGGGATCGTTTCGACGCGGTTGTGGACGAAGAAGACCTGGCCGCCCCGTCGCATCTCCTGCCGGATGGCCTGGGCGATGACGTTCGTTCGGAACGGGACGAGGTACGTCTGGATCGCGCTTCGGCCGGCGGGCGGTGTCTCGATGATGGAGAGGTCGCGCACGCCGGCGAGGGACATCTGGAGGGTGCGCGGGATCGGCGTCGCCGTCATCGACAGGACGTCGATGCCGATCGCGAGCTGCTTGAGACGCTCCTTCGCCGCGACGCCGAACCGCTGCTCCTCGTCGACGACGAGCAGGCCGAGCCGGTGGAACGCCACGTCCTTCGAGAGGAGGCGGTGGGTGCCGACGACCACGTCGATCTCACCCGCAGCCAGGCCTGCGAGCGCCGTCCGCGTGGCGTCCGGCGAGCGGAACCGCGACACCATCTCGAGACGAACGGGGTAGGGAGCGAAGCGCTCGCGGATGGTCTCGAAGTGCTGCGCGGCGAGCACGGTCGTGGGCGCGAGCAACGCCACCTGCCGGCCGTCCATCACGGCTTTGAACGCGGCGCGGACGGCGACCTCCGTCTTCCCGAACCCGACGTCGCCGACGAGCAGCCGGTCCATCGGCCGCGGCTCCTCCATGTCGCGCTTGACCTCGATCACCGCACGCTCCTGATCGGCGGTGAGCTCGAACGGAAAAGCGGCCTCGAGCTCCGCCTGCCAGGGACCGTCCGCCGCGAAGGCGTGCCCCGAAGCCGCCCGCCGCCTCGCGTAGAGCTCGAGGAGCTCCTTGGCCATCGACTCGACCGAGCTGCGGACGCGGGACTTGACCTTCTCCCAGCCGGTTCCGCCGAGCCGGTCCAGCGGCGGCTTGTGGCCGGCGACCCCGCTGTACTTCTGCACGAGATCGAGGCGGTCGGTCGGGACGAACAGCCTGTCGCCGCGCTGGAACTCGAGGATCATGAAGTCGCGGTTCTGACTCCCCCCCTTCGGACGTCCCAACCCCGCGTAGCGGGCGATCCCGTGATCGACGTGAACCACGAGGTCGCCGATTTTGAGATCCCGGAAGTCGGAGAGGAACGCCGTGCGGCCCTTCGATTTCCGATCGGCGGCATGCCTCTCCTCGCCGAAGAGCTCCCGCTCGGCGAGGACGACCAGCTTCTCCTCGGGGAGCTCGAAGCCCTCGCGCAACGGTGCGAGGACCACGCGGATCGAGGGCTCGGACGCGAGCTCGTACTCGGTGAGGATCTCCCGGAGGCGCCGCGCCCCCCCTTCCGCGCGCACGACACACAGGGTCGTCTCCCCGCGCGACGCCTGCTCGCGCCACGCCTCGGCGAGGTCGGCGACGCGTCCGGCGAAGCCGCGGGCCCGGCGCGAGGGCCAGGCGACCCGCCGCTCCCCCGGAGCCGCTTCCCCCGTCTCGAGCTCGCGCAGCGCGACCGGTGCCGCACGCAGGCGCTCGACGATGCGCATCTCGGGCACGAACAGCTCCGGCGGCGGGGGCAGGACGCGGTTCCCACTCGCGGCGTGCGAGGCGCGGAGCTCGTAAGCGGCCCGGGCGAGCTCCTCCTCCGCGCGTTCGGGCTCGTCCACGACGAGCAGGAGCCCGGGCGCGTGCTCGAAGAGCGTCGCGGGGGCCTCGGCCGTCAGCGACGCCAGCGCGTCGAAGGCCGGAAGGAACCCGCTGGCGCGAAGCGTATCGAGCTTCGCCCGGAAGCCCAGGACGGGGCCGTCCTCGGCGCGCGCGCGCGCCGCGCCCCCCTCGAGGTACGCCGCGAGGCGCGTCACGGCCGCGTCGGACGCGGGGTTTTCGGCCGCCGGGCCGATGGCCACGCGCGCGAGGGCGCCGGTCGATCGCTGGTGGTCGGGGTCGAAGGCGCGCAGGGACTCCACCGTGTCGCCGAACAGCTCGATGCGAACCGGCTCGTCGGCCTCCGGCGGGAAGATGTCCACGATCCCGCCCCGGCGCGAGACCTCCCCCGGCGCGGCCACCGTCTCGGCCCGCCGGTAGCCCGAGCGCAGAGCGTCGAGGAGGAAGGTATCCGGAGGCAGCGTGTCGCCGACGCGGATGACGCGCGAGGCCGCGGCGATCTCCGGAGGGGACGGGAGCCAGGTCAGCAGGGCCCGTGCCGGGAGGAGCAGCACGTCCACCTCTCCCCGCGCGAGACGGCCGAGCGCCCGGACGCGCTCACGTGTGACCTCCGGGTGAGGCGGGATGTCGTCGTAGGGGTCCGCGTCGAGCGCCGGGAAGAGCAGGATGCCGCGGGGGTCCCTTCCGGTGAGGGCCGCGGCCGCCGCGAAATCCCGGCTCCAATCCGACAAGCGGGCATCGTCGGGAACGACGACCAGGGCGCGGGTGCGGCGCTTCGCGAGGAGGAGCGTGAGGACCAGCGCCCGCGCGGGGCCGTGGAGCCCCGTGACGCCGAGACGCTCGCTGCGCGCCGTCGCGACCCGCTCGAGGGCCTGGAAGGCCGCGCTGTCGTGCAGGCGCGCGAACGGCGAGCCGCTCGCGCTCATTGCGAAGCCGTCGTCTCCGGGTTGTACAGGCCACGCCGGAAGCGCCACCGGACGCGAAGGACGTCGTAGATCATGTTCAGCGGGTCGCCGAGGATCGAGACCTTGGATCCGGGGGCATTGCGCCAGATCACGGGAACCTCGCGCACCGTCAGCCCGAAGCGGCGGCACAGGAAGAGAAGCTCCACGTCGAACGCGAAGCGATCCACCACCATTTTCTCGAAGAGCGGCCGGGTCCGCTCGCGGTCCAGCAGCTTGAAGCCGCACTGGGTGTCGCGAAAGGTCAACCCGGTCAGCGCCCGGATGATCCGATTGAAGATCCGTCCCATGGACTGTCGGAGGAGCCCTTGGCGGAGCTGCACGTCGGATCCCGGCAGCGCGCGGGAGCCGATCGCGACGTCGAGGTCGTGGTCGCGCACCCAGGCGGCGACCTTGTCGTACTCGGTGATCGGTGTGGACAGGTCGGCGTCGGTCAGAAGGACGAAACGCCCCGCGGCTTCGAGCACGCCGTGTCGGACGGAGTAACCCTTCCCCCGATTCTCCCCGTTCCTCAGCACGCGACCGCGCCGGCCCCGGAGAGCTTCGCCCGCGATCTCTGCGGTGCGATCCCGGGAACCGTCGTCCACGACGAGGATCTCGGCGTCGAGCTGGCGCGCCTCCATCCACGCACCGATCTCCGCGAGGGTGGCGGGAAGGCGAGCCTCCTCGTTGTACGCGGGAACGACGATCGACAGGAACGGGCGCGCTCCGGGTGTCGTCATCGCGGCGGCACCGGAAGGGCGCCCCCAGCCTCGACGAATCGGTCGTAGGCGACGAAGCGTCCGCCACGCACGACGAACAGGCGCGGGTACTGCAAGACGTCGCCGTTGGGGTCGAACGCCATGCGGCCCGAGGCCCCATCGTGGTTGTCGATTCTGAGGAGCGCCTTACGAAGGTCGTCCGGGCGCCACGTGCCGGCGCGCCTCGCCGCCTCCACCAGAACCTGAACGGCGTCGTAGGCGTGGGCCGCGTACACATCGGGCGCGTCCTGGTAGCGCGCCCGGTAGGCGTCGACGAACCGGCGAGGGGCCGGATCCTCGGCGTCCGAGTCGAAGCTCGCCGACGGGAACACGGCATTCTCTGCGGCGGAGCCGGCCTGACGGATGGTGTCCGTCGTCACGGCGGACGTGCCGAGCACCAGCGGTTTCCGCCCCGAGGACCGCAAGAGCGCGAGGACGGCGGCGACGTCGCCGCCGTAGGCGGCCAGGTAGATCCCCCGCGGTGCGGCGGCGGCCATCCCCTGCACCGCGGTCGACCGGCTCGTCGCGTCGCCCTCCACGAACGTCCGGACGAGCGCGATCGTGCCGCCGGCGTCCTGGAACCTGCCCTCGAACACCCGCGAGAGGCTCGAGCCGTACTCGTTGTCGACGGCGAGGATCCCGACGCGATCGAGGCCCAGGTCGCGCGCGAACTCCGCCATGGAGGCGCCCTCGAGGACGTCCGATGGGTACGCGCGGAAGATGTACTCACCGGCGTCCGTGATCTGGGGCGCCGACGCCGAGGGTGACAGGAGCAGGACGCGCTGCCGCTCGCAGTACGGCGCCACACGGAGCATGACCGTGGACGACACGGGCCCGAGCACGACACCGACCCGCTCGTGCTCGACGAGATCCTTCGCGGCGGACAGACCCATGTCGCCGTTGGTGGAGTCGTCGCGATACACGAGCTCGAGCCGCCGCCCGTCCACCCCGCCGCGGGCGTTGATCTCCTCGACGGCGAGGTCGAAGCCGCGAGCGACGCGCTCGCCGTACTCGACGGCGGCGCCGCTGCGCGAGACGATGGCGCCGATCCTCACCGGAGGATGGCACCCGGCGAGGAGGAGCACCGCGGCGATCGAAACGGTCCTGATCCGGGCTACTCCGGAGGCCGTCGGTTCGCGACGTGGAGCCGCATCAGCGCCTTCTTGAGCGCGGCCTCCACGAGGAGCATGTCGTGGTCCGACAGCTTCGCCGCATCCCGCATCGCCTCTTCCGCGCGCTGCTTGGCCACGCGCGCCCGCTCGATGTCGATCTCGCGCGCCGCCTCGCAGATCGCCGCGACGATCCTGACGCGGTCGGGACGCACCTCGACGGCGCCATCCGCGGCGGCGAGGTAGTGCCAGCCCGTGGCGTCGCGGTAGGAAAGCTCGCCGATCCCGAGCCGCGTGAGCAGAGGCGCGTGGCCCGGGAGGACGCCGAAGTACCCCTCCGAGCCCGGGATCACCGCCTCGAACGCCTGGGTCGAGAGGATCTTCCGCTCGGGCGTGACGACCTCGAAGGAGAACTCCGAGCTCACGCGGTCGCCTTCAGCTTCTCGGCGGCCTCGCGCGCCTCCTCGATCGTCCCGACGTAGAGAAACGCCTGCTCGGGCATGTCGTCGCAGCGGCCCTCGACGATGTCCTTGAAGCCCTTGATCGTGTCCTCGATCTTGACGTACTTCCCCTTGTAGCCCGTGAACTGCTCGGCGACGTAGAACGGCTGGGAGAAGAAGCGCTGGATCTTGCGCGCGCGAGACACGGCGAGCTTGTCGTCGTCGGACAGCTCGTCCATGCCGAGGATCGCGATGAGGTCCTGGAGCTCCTTGTAGCGCTGGAGCACGCCCTGCACCGCGCGGGCCGTCGCGTAGTGCTCCTCGCCGACGATGCGCGGATCGAGAATGCGCGAGGTCGACGCGAGCGGGTCCACCGCGGGGTAGATCCCGAGCTCGGCGATCTGCCGGGAGAGGTTCGTGGAGGCGTCGAGGTGCGCGAAGGTCGTGGCCGGCGCCGGATCCGTGTAGTCGTCGGCGGGGACGTACACCGCCTGCACCGAGGTGATCGATCCCTTCGTGGTGGACGTGATCCGCTCCTGCAGCTCCCCCATCTCGGTCGAGAGCGTCGGCTGATAACCCACCGCCGAGGGCATGCGGCCCAGCAGCGCCGAGACCTCCGATCCCGCCTGCGTGAACCGGAAGATGTTGTCGATGAACAGGAGCACGTCCTGGTTCTGGACGTCGCGGAAGTACTCGGCCACCGTGAGGCCGGTCAGCGCGACCCGCAGACGGGCGCCCGGCGGCTCGGTCATCTGGCCGTACACGAGCGCGACCTTGGACTT
>Ga0111538_10015481_pt1 | contig 10030 bp, 4 predicted proteins | sample SoiMethybrSBSTD1_FD_79669 | JGI IMG/M metagenome (GOLD analysis project Ga0111538, IMG submission 79669) | Bulk soil microbial communities from a Populus tree surrounding site in Tennessee, USA - Soil MetaG P. TD hybrid SBSTD1 (version 2)... | ecosystem: Environmental > Terrestrial > Soil > Tree... | reverse complement strand
TGGCTGACAACGCTCCGGTGATGGTGTGGGTGACGGAGGCGGATGGCGCTTGCTCCTATGCGAGCCAGTCGTGGTACGAGTTCACCGGCCAAACTCCCGGAATTGGGCTCGGCTTCGGCTGGGTCGGCGCCCTTCATCCGGATGACCGCGAACTTTCGGAAACGACTTTCCTCGCCGCTAATGAGAAGCGCGAGCCGTTCCGGACCGAATACCGGCTGAGGCGAAAAGACGGTGAGTATCGCTGGGCGATTGATTCTGCCATGCCGCGCTTTTGCCCGCAGGGCGAATTCCTCGGCTATATCGGCTCGGTCGTTGACATTACCGAGACCAAGCGGGCCGAACTCAACACACAATTCATCAACCAGCTTGACTTCGAGCTGTCGCAGATCGCCGATGCGGACGAAATCATCCGGTTGGCGACAAGCAGGCTTGGCGAATACCTCGGCGTGACTAGCTGCTACGTTATCGAAGTAAATCCGGCGGCCGGTTTGGCGATTGTTCGTAAAAGTTGGGATGGCTGGCGTCACGACGCGCCGAGCGTGGTGGGCGAATATCGCATCAGCGATTACGTCACGCCAGGGTTCCGCGAAAAACTCGAGGCCGGGCAGGCCGCAATCGTCTATGACGTGATGACCGATCCGCGAACGCGCGATTTCGCCTCCAAATACGAGTCGCTCAGAGTCGGGGCCTTCGTCTCCATACCTGTCCTGAACGAAAAGCAATGGGAAGCGTCTCTGACCGTCAATCAACTGCAAGCCAGAGAGTGGCGCCCTGACGAAACGCAACTGATGCGCGATATCGCCGCGCGCCTCTGGCCGGCCTACAAACGGGCGCGTGCGGTAGAGGAGTTGCGCGAGAGCAAGGACAGGTATCGCAGCGTGGTGGAGGGCCAGACCGAGTTGATATGCCGCTACCTGCCGGACACCACGCTTACGTTTGTCAACGCCACCTACTGCCGGTATTTTGGCAAGACTCAGGAAGAGCTCATTGGCGCGAAATTTCTCGACTTCATCCCCGAGCCGGCGCGCGAAGGCGTTCGCAAACACGTCGAATCGTTAGTCGAAAATCGGAGCGTGGAGATAAATGAGCACGAGGTGCTGCTTCCCAATGGGGACATGGGATGGCAGCAATGGATTGACCATGCAATCCTCGACGCCAGCGGAAAAGTCGTTGAATTTCAGGCTGTCGGGCGTGATATCACCGAACGCAAACAGATGGAGGAGGAGTTGCGCGAGAGTGAAGAGCGTCTGCGGCTTGCGCTCGAAGCGGGGCGCATGGGTGTCTGGGAATGGGATCCGAGAAACAACGCCGTCAAGTGGTCCAAGGAGCATTACACGGTTATAGGCCTCAGGCCATTCAGCGTCGAGCCGGATTATTACGCCTGGGCTGACCGTGTGCATCCGGATGACCTGCCGGTGGCGACGGAGACGATGAGTAGAGCGATCGCGGAGAAGGGAGAATACCGACAGGAGTACCGCATCATCTGGCCTGACGGGAGCGTGCGCTGGGTGGAGGGGCGAGCCAAGCCCGTTTACGACGAAGGCGGGCAATGCCTGAAAATGAGCGGCTTCATCGTTGACATTACCGAACGCAAGCAAGCCGAAGATGCGCTTCGAATGTCCGAAGACAAATTCTCCAAGGCTTTCCGCTCCAGCCCCGATGCGATTGCCATCGCCAGCCTGGCTGACGGCATGATCCTGGAAGTCAACGGGCGTTGGGAAGAAATTCTCGGCTACACTCGCGACGAAGCGGTTGGGCGCACCGTGTGGGAACTACAAATCTACCAGAACCCCGGCGAACGAGCGCGGCTGGTCGCTCTGGTGGACGAGCAAGGTTCCGCGCGCGACTTCGAAGTGGATATACGAAAGAAGACGGGCGAAATCCGGAATGTTTTGACCTGCGCCGAGCCGATGATGATACGCGACGAGCCTTGCCTGCTGGTCATCGTGCGGGACGTCACCGAACTCAAGCTGGCGGAAGAAGCCCTCCGCCGCAACGAGGAGGCCCTGCGCAGAAGCCACGCCCGGATAGAAGACCTGGCCGGACGTTTGATCGCCGCCCAGGAGGATGAACGCAGACACATCGCGCGCGAGTTGCATGACGACCTGAACCAGCAGGTAGCGGCGCTGGCCATAGGCATCAGCCGTCTCAAGCGCCAGTTCCCTGACGCCGGCGCCGCCGTTCAGGAACAGATCGCCAGGCTGCGGGAGAAGACGGACTGGCTCTCCGAACGCATCCGGCAACTGTCGCACGATCTGCACTCTTCAATTCTGCAACACGTCGGCCTTCCCGCCGCGCTTAATTCTTATTGCGCGGAGTTCTCCGACCGGGAAGGGATCGCTGTTACGCTCGACATTCGGGACGGCGTCGAAGCCGTATCGCAGGACGCGGCGCTTTGCCTTTACAGGGTGGCGCAGGAATCATTGCGTAACGTCGCAAAGCATTCGGGCGCTCGTAGCGCCATAGTGGCGCTGACCCACGTTAACGGCGCCGTCGAGTTGCGCGTCGTAGATGAGGGCGTCGGGTTCGATCCGGGACAGGCGCGGGAAAGCCGCGGACTTGGGCTGGTCAGTATGGAAGAGCGGGTGAAGTTGCTGCATGGCAATTTTGTATTAACGACTCGGCCGGGCGCGGGGACTGAATTGAGAGCGCAAATTCCATTGAGGCGGGAGTATGAGCAAAACAAGAGTCTTGCTGGCTGACGATCACACCATCGTGGCGGAGGGCTTGCGAAGCTTGCTGGAAGGCGAGTTCGAATTCGTCGGCACGGTCGGCGACGGGCGCGCGTTGTTGGACGCCGCGCGGAACCTCAAGCCCGACGTGATCGTGGCGGACATTTCCATGCCGCTGCTGAACGGCCTTGACGCCGCGCGCCAGCTCAAGCGGGACGGCGTCACGGCCAAGATCGTCTTCCTGACAATGCACGCCGAGGCGCAACTCGCGGCCGAGGCTTTTCGGGCGGGCGCTTCCGGTTACGTGCTCAAGTCCTCCGCCGGTGAAGAGCTCATCGCCGCCATTCACGAGGTGGCCAAGGGGCGCGCCTATGTTACGCCTCTGATAACCAAAGACGTGTTGAGCTTCCTGATGGACGCGGCCCGCCAGGGGCGCCAGCCGGCCGTCAAGCTGACGCCGCGCCAGCGCGAGGTGCTGCAGCTTGTCGCCGAAGGCCGCACGATGAAGGAGGTCGCCTCCATCCTCAATATTTCGGCCCGGACGGTCGAATCTCATAAATACGAAATGATGGAAGCGCTCGGCGTCCAAACCAACGCTGAACTGGTGCAATACGCGATCAAGATAGGGTTGGTCTCCGTTTCGCCCACGCCGGGCGACCTTTCTCAGTAGACGCCTCCCGGCAATCCCGTATTTTCCCCAATTGACCTCGCCTGAGCCCTCAAGTAGAAACATGGTGAAATTTGCGATCCGGCAGTCATCATTTTGCAAAGAATGAAGAGTGAATCGTGGGCCGAATAAGAGTTCTCATTGCTGATGATCATGAAGGCGTGCTCGACGATATTCGCGGGCTGCTGGAGCCGGAGTTCGACGTGATCGGCGCCGTGGGGGATGGGCAGTCCCTGATTTCGGCGGCTGACACATTTCAACCCGACGTGATCGTCACCGACATCTCAATGCCGCGTTTGAACGGGATCGAGGCCGCCCGCCTGATCATTCAAAAAAATCCCGCCTCCAGAATCATTCTATTGACTGTGTATAAAGACCCGGCGCTCCTCGAACAAGGCCTATCCGCCGGCGCGCTGGGGTATGTGCTGAAGCTGAAGGCGGACGAAGAACTCTCGCTCGCCATCCACAGCGCGCTTGAGGACAAGCGCTTCGTCTCGTCGGAAGTTTCCTGAATCGCTTTCCCCTTCTAAGGCCAGGCGCCCGTATTTTTATCCGCCAATACCGGTAATTCTCCGAATTGCCGACCTCTCGCTTTTTTTGATAGCTTCTCGCGCGCCAACACGCAATCCGTCACAGCCGTCTGATCCGCATCCCAGTTCAGATAGCCAACATGGAACACCGACGGAATCTAAAAGGTTAGGTGTGCGATGCGTATCCTCTATGTCGAAGAGCATGCGGAGTCTAGTGAACTGCTCGCCTTGTGGCTGGGCAGTTACGGCTACGAGCTTGTATCAGCCAACACACTGTCCGACGGGTTGAGCCTGGCCAAAAGCGGAACTTTCAACCTCTACATATTGAGCGGTAAGTTCATTGACGGGACGGGTCTTGATTTGTGTCGGCTGATACGGCAGTTCGATCCGACTACCCCGATAGTCTTTTATTCGGCGCTCACGCGCGATTCTGATCTGGTGGCGGCGGTCAACGCCGGCGCGCAGGCTTACCTGATCAAGCCTAACGACTTTGAGCAGATAGCGTCGACCATCAAACGTCTGGTAGATACTGAGATACTCACGAAACCCCACGAGTCGCCTTAAATAAGAGCTGTTTATCCACCAATAAAAATATATCATTGGACAATCCAAGTTAGGAAACCTTATCTTCCACCTTGGGTAAGAATATCCGTATCTCTTCCACTAGAAACTCCGTACAGCGTTCCGATTCGGCGCCGAGAGCAAGACTGAATCGTGGGGGGGAAGTATAGGTTTGATGGCGAACTTATAGAGAAGATGACAAAGCGTAATCTGAAAAACATCGTATCGGTAAACGTCATCCCGACCATCGCGTCGACTATCGCGGCTAAATGGACGCGACTCGCTGGCGGCGGAAGTTGAATTGAGACGAAGAGGCTCAAGATTAAGCCAAGCCCCAGCGAGAAAAAGAAGCTCGCTGGGGCTTTTGAATTTATCATCGCCAAATTTCATAGGGCGAATGAATGTTGTTGATGCTTTGCCGCCTGACGGTGGAGCTACAAGCTTAGATCAGTAAGCAAATGCGCGCAGGGGAGCAGTCGCGCGAGTAAACAACTCGCGCCTCTTTCCTGATTGGACTCCTGATCGGACGAGGCCACAGACAGGGCGATTAAACAAATCGCCCCACACCCTAAACGCATTTGCAAATCGTCATAGGATTAACCCCGACAACTGACAACAGGCTGGAACCCATGACATTACTCGAACAATTGGGAATCGAAGAAGAACGCGACGCCTGCGCGATCATCGCCTGCGTCAAACGCGACGGCAGGGCGTCGCACGGCAACGTCAAGCGGACGATCGAAGCGCTGACCAAGATGGGGCACCGGACGGGCGAGATCGCCGGCGAAGGCGACGGCGCGGGCATTCAGACCGACATCCCGCGCGAAATCTGGCTGCAGCATCTGGAATCGCGCGGGTTGATCGGCTCGACTGTCAACCACCCCTACTTCACAGTCTCGCACCTTCTGTTGCCCGCCACCGAGCGCGCCAATCACGATGACGTCAAGCGGCGCGCGGTCGAGATATTCGAGACGCGCGGAATGGAGATCGTGCTCGAACAGGACGCGCAGGTCAGGCGCGAGACGTTGGGGCCGCTGGGGCGGGCTAATGAGCCGCTCTTCTGGCAACTGGCGGCGATCCCGCGCGGGGCGCGACGAATGGGAAACCGCGAAACCTTCCACATCCACCTGGCGCTCGAACGCGAGCTGCCGGTCCACGTAGCCTCTCTGAGTCACACCAGCGCCGTCTACAAGATTCGCGGCGACGCCGAGGCGCTGCGGCGGTATTTTCCGGAGCTCTCCAGGCCGGAGTTCAAATCGGCGATCACGCTGGGCCACGGGCGCTATTCCACCAACACCAACTCAGCCGCCGAGAAGGCGCAGATGTTTTCTACGCTCGGCCACAACGGCGAGATCAATGCGATCGACCGGCTGACGCGCGAAGCTGTCGCGCTGGGCTTTCAACTGCCGGCGAGCGCGAGCGATTCGCAGATTCTCGACCGCGTCTTCGAATGCCTGATGTTCAATTACGGCCTGTCGCTGATGGAAACCGTCGAGATCATCTTCCCGCCGGTCTGGAGCGAGAGCGAGAAGTACGACACGCCGCTCAAGCCTTTTCACCGCTACTTCCGCCGCGCGTTCGGGTCGCTCGCGCAAGGGCCCGCCGCGATCATCGCGCGCGAGGGCGACGAGGTGGTCTTCAGTTGCGACGCGCTGGGCCTGCGCCCGCTCTGGTTCGGAAAGACCGAAAAAGAATACTTCGCCTCGTCCGAAAAAGGCGTTGTGCCCCTGGAGGCGATGGCAGAAAACCCCCGTCCCCTGGCGCCCGGTGAGAAGATGGGGTTGTTGGTCAGGCGCGCCCGCGAGGTAGAGGTCTTCGAGCACCAGCAGATGCAACGGCGCATCCACGAAATGTCCTCGGAGCGTTACGACTTCCACCGGCTCAACGAGGTCACGATGACCTCCGGCGTCTTCTCGTTCAATTTCGATGACCAAGAGAAGGCCGAAGCGAAGCCTTCTCTCGTAAACGTCGAGAACGAATCGCCCGAAGACGCGCTGGCCGTCGAAGAACAGCAGAAAGAGCGCGCGATCAAGATCGAGCGCACGCTGGCCGCCACCGACGCCCTGACCGCGATGGGATGGACGAAAGAAGAGGTCGACAACCTGATGACGATGGTCACTGGCAAAGACCCGCTCTCCGGACTCGGCTACGACGGCCCGCTCGCCGCCTTCTCGAAAGTCCGCCGCAACCTGAGCGATTACTTCCACGAGCGGGTCGCGGTGGTTACCAACCCCGCTATTGACCGCGTGCGTGAAGGCGATCACTTTTCCGTCCGCGTCTTTCTGGGCGCCAGGCCATCGCTCGCCGAAGGCGGTTCAATGCGCCAGCAGATCGAATTGAAATCGCCGATCTTGCTGGGCGGGGCCGCCCGAGATTTCCTGCCGGCGCACGCGGCGGTCGCTCAGGAGTTCGGAACCTGTTTGATTGACGACATCGCGCGCGAATTCAGCGAGAGCGTGGAGAGCCTCAAGACCGGGGCCAACCCCTTTTCGGCTGAAGCGCGACTGAGACAGTTGCGCGTCAGCTTTGAGGGAGAGACGTTGACCGGACTGATCGCCCGCACGATTGACATCACTTACGACGAAGGCGAGACGCTCGGCGGCGCGCTCGAGCGGGTCAGACAGGAAGCGCGTGAGGCTGTTTCGTCAGGGGTGACGCTGTTGATTCTGGACGATTCACGCGCCTATGAATTCCACGAACTCTTCATCGACGCGCATCTGGCGCTGGCCGCCGTCGATCAGGCGCTGAACGCCCCGATAGAGATTTCCGTTTCGGGCTGCGCCGTCACGTCCGACGTCGTCAGCGGATTAGGCAATAACGGGCTCGGCCATTCGGATTCCACGACCGTCTCGTCGGCGCCGACGCAGGAAAGCCTGCGCCGCAAATGCGGGATCGTTTTGAAGTCGGGCCAGATTCGCAACCTGCACGACATCTGCTTCGCCCTGGGCGCAGGGGCGGACGCGGTAGCGCCTTACGTGATGTACGAGGTCGCGCTGCGTGACGCCGTAGACACGGAATCCGCGCGTACGGCGCTGCGCAACCTCTTCGTGATGCAGCACACGGGCATCGAGAAGGTGATGTCGACTATGGGCGTTCACGAAGTCGACGGCTACGGACGTCTGTTCGCCTCGGTCGGGCTGTCGAACGAAATGGCCAATATTTTCGGCGTCAAAAACTACTGCGGCTCGGACCGCGTGGGCCTGACGCTCGAAAGGCTAGACCGGGAATTGCGCGATCGTCTCGCCGCGCGCCGCGAGCAGGCCAAGAAGGGCCCGACGAAACTGAGCGGCACGTCGGGGCTGATGCGAGAATATCGCCGCCAGCCTTACGTCTGGAGCGCGGCGGGCAAGGTGGCGCGCAAGGAGGAGCGCTACGACAACTTCATTCAGAAACTGGCCGAGATCGAGGAAAGCGCTCCCGTTTCGCTTCGCCACCTGCTCGACCTGCAGGAACGTTCGATCGTCACCCGCAACCTGGCCGACACGAAGATCGGCGCCCACAGCGCTCCGATATTTATCGCGGCGATGTCGTTCGGCTCGCAGGGCGAAACGACTTTCCGCGCATACGCCGAAGCCGCCAAGCGTTTGAAGATCGTGGCGATGAACGGCGAAGGCGGCGAAATCCCGGACATGATGGGACGGTACAAGGAGTATCGCGGCCAGCAGGTGGCCTCCGGGCGCTTCGGCGTCAACATTCACTTGCTCAATAGCGCCGACTTCATCGAGATCAAGATCGGCCAGGGGGCGAAGCCGGGCGAGGGAGGGCATCTGCCCGGAATGAAAGTAACGGAATTGATCGCCAAAACGCGACACACGCCGCAAGGCATCGATTTGCTCTCCCCGTCGAACAATCACGACATCTACTCGATCGAAGACCTGGCGCAAGTGATAGCCGAGTTGAAAACCGCCAACCCGCACGCGAAGGTCTCGGTCAAGATTCCCGCCGTGCCTTTTATCGGCCCGATAGCCACCGGCATCGCCAAGGCGCGCGCCGACATCATCGCCATCAGCGGCTACGACGGCGGCACCGGGGCGGCGCGCAAACACGCGCTGCGCCACGTCGGGATGCCAGTGGAGATCGGCGTCAAAGAAGCCCACCGCGCTCTGCTCAAGGCGGGTTTGCGCGACCGGGTAGAGGTCTGGGCCGACGGCGGAATCAAATCCGGCGCGGACGTGATCAAGTTGATGTTGCTCGGCGCGAACCGCGTCGGCTTCGGCACGATGGCCATGGCCGCGGTCGGATGCACGAGCTGCCGCGAATGCAACCAGGGCACATGTCACGTGGGCATCACCGCGCATCATCAGTCGGTCGAGAAGGCCAAGGATGCCGGCCTCAAGAAATACGCTCCGCGCGATTATGACAAATCCGTAGACGCGCTGGTGACCTTCTTCAAAGAAGTCATCAACGAGGTCGGCATCTGGACGATGCGGCTCGGCTTCCACCGCACGCAGGAACTGGTCGGGCGCTCCGACCTGATGAGGCAGACGCGCGGGCTCGATCAGATCGACCTCGAATATCTGCTCAAGGGAATCGAATTCGCCGAGGCCTTCGAGCCCGAGAAGCTGAGCGAAGATCACATCGGTCGCGCCTATCGCCCGCGCACATCGCTGACCAAGATCGTTTCGGACGAAATCTACGGCCTGATCGAGCAGGGCAAATCCATCGCGATCTTTGAGGACGACAAGGTCACCTCTGTAGACCGCTCGTTGGGCACACACCTCTCGGGCAAACTCTCTCGGGCGAAGTACCAGAACAAGGCGCCGGCGCACTTCAAGCTGGCCAAGCTGCATTTCACCGAAGGCTCGATTTCCGGCAACGGGCTGGGCGCTTACAACATTGACGGCGTCGACATAATCGTCGAAGGCGGCGTGCAGGACAGCGCCGCGAAATCCAGTTGCGGCGGCACGATCGCCGTTTTGAAGGGCATGAACCACGACGGCATCCGCTTCGACGGCTCGGTCGGCAAATGCTTCGGCTACGGCGCACAGGGCGGAACGCTGATCGTGCAGGGCGACGCCGATTCGCGCGCGGGCATCAGGCTGTCGGGCGCTGATCTGATAATCGCGGGCAAACTGCGCGGGCCGCTCACGGACGAATTGGGCTGCATCGCGTCGCGGGCGAACATCAAAGGCTTCGCGTTCGAATACATGACCTCCGGCCGCGGCATGGTGCTGGGCGATCCCGGCCCCTGGCTCTGTTCCGGCATGACCGGCGGCGTCGTTTATCTGAAACTCGACGGAGAACTGGGGCTGGATATCGGCGCGCTCAGGCGCCGTCTGGCCAAAGGCGCCGAGGTCGAGATCGTCCCGGCGAGCGTCGGCGAAGACGATAAGAACGTCCGCGATATGCTAACGAAATACATCGACGTCCTCAGCCAGCACGAGCAGAAGGAGGAGGCCGACGCGATGCGGCGGTTGCTACGCAATTGGCAATCGTCGTTTGTGAAGGCTGTGCCGAAAAGGAAATGAGGTAAATCAAACCGCATAACATTTGTGCAAATGGTCAAACCGCAAAGGACGCCGCAGGGACGTAGAGAAAGACCGGTCCTGATCACTCTCTGCGTCCCTTTGTGTCCCTTGCGGTTTGATTGTCAATATGGA
>Ga0111538_10015480_pt1 | contig 10030 bp, 9 predicted proteins | sample SoiMethybrSBSTD1_FD_79669 | JGI IMG/M metagenome (GOLD analysis project Ga0111538, IMG submission 79669) | Bulk soil microbial communities from a Populus tree surrounding site in Tennessee, USA - Soil MetaG P. TD hybrid SBSTD1 (version 2)... | ecosystem: Environmental > Terrestrial > Soil > Tree... | reverse complement strand
CCGGCGCCCGAGCGACTTCACTTCTTCGACGCACAGACCGGCAAACGACTGGAGCAATGAGCAAAGCAGCTTTCATCGAGACCCTGGAGCGCGGCGTGACCGCACACCAGGCGGGGCGGCTGGACGACGCCCTCAAATCCTATCGCGCGGCGCTGGAGCTCCGGCCGAACGACGCGGAGGCCGCGAGCCTGTGCGGACTGGCGTTGCTCCACAGCGGCAAGGGCGAGGAAGCGATGCCGTTGCTGCAGCAGGCCGTCGATCGCGAGCCGGGGCAGAACGGCTATCGCCTCAACCTCGCGGAGGGGCTCGCGCAAACCGGCAAGGCGGATCGCGCGATGGTCGAGCTCGGGCTGATCATTGCAGTCGAGCCGACCAATGCGCGGGCCCTGACCCGCTTCTATGAGCTGGAATGCGCAGCGCTGGTCGAGCGACGTGAATGGGCCAAGCTCTATGCCAACGGGCTGGCCTGGACGAAAGTCGATCCGAAGTCGCGGGCCGCGTGGCGCGCGCTGTCTCGCGGCGCATTCGAAGACGGGCGCTTGCGCGAAGCGACGGCGGCATTTGCGCGCGCGCTCTCGCTCGAAAAGCCGACGGCTCCGGACCTGACTGCCTATGCCGGCCTGTGCCTCAAGGCGTTCGAGATGGAGGCAGCGGCAGCGGCGCTCGATCAGGCGGAGGCGCTGGACCCGGATTTCCCGCCGATGCTCGCGACCGGTGCGTTGCTGATGATGTACCTGGGACGGTTCGACGAAGCGGAAGAGCACTGCCGTCGCTGCCTCGCGCGGCAACCCGATTTCGTGCCGGCGTACACCACCTTGAGCAGCGTGCGGCGCGGCGCGATCGACGACGCCGACCTGCAAGCCCTGCACGAGCTCGTGCGGCGCCAGGGTTCTTACCTCGGTTCGCGCATCCCTGCAGTGTTCGCGATTGCGCACGCCTACGACGCGCGCGGCGATGTCGATGCGGCTTTCGCGACCTATCAGGCGGCGCATAAGCTCGCCACGCAACGCGATGCGCTCGATAAGCGCGACGCCGACGTGCAGCACGACCTGGCGCGAATCGAACAGATCGTGAAGATTTCGCAGACGGTGCCGGAGATCGCGCCGGTTACCAATGCGCCGCGGCCGATCTTCGTGGTCGGGATGCCGAGATCGGGCACGACGGTGATTGAATCGGTGCTCGGCGCGCACTCACGCGTGTTCGCGTGCGGCGAGCGGCCTGCCATGCGACAGATTCTGCGGTATCTGCTCGGCATCGCCGACGCGGGCGGCACGGTGGACGAGCCGACGCTGCAGCAGTGGGCGCAGTTCTATCTCCGCGACCTGCCGAACGTGGGCCGCGCCGATCATGTCACTGACAAGCATCCGCGCAACCTCGAAGCCGTGGGCCTGATCGCGCGGATGCTGCCGGACGCCGTCATCGTGCACGTGCGGCGCGATCCGGTCGAAACCTGCTTGTCGGTCTACCGGCACGAGCTCAATCGGCGCTGGACGTTCACGCACAGCCTGCCGCACATCGCAGAGTACTATCGCCGCTACGCGCAGCTGGCTGCGCAGTGGGAGCGCGCGCTTCCCGGCCGGTTCCAGACGATTCAGTACGAGGATTTCGTCACGAACTTCGCCACCGCGGCGCCCGCCTTGGTGCAGGCATGCGGCCTGAGCTGGGAGCCGCAGTGCCTGGAGTTCCAGAAGACGCTGCGGGTGATCACGACTCCGAGCTCCGTGCAGGCGCGCGGACCGGTCGTACTGGGCAACGGCCGGGCGCAGAAGTATCGGAAGCATCTCGGGCCGCTGGTTGCGGCGCTCGAGGCAGCGGGCATCGATCTGACAACCGGTGCCCTGTAACCATGTGTGCGATCCGCATGCTCGGCGCAACCGTGCTTGCGCTCTCCGTCTCGAGCGCTTGCGCCGAGCCGGTCTTCATCAGTCCCAATTCCTCCGGCGCGATGAGGCCCGACAGCAATGCTGCGAACAACACTGCCAATGTGACATTGACGGCGCTGACACCGCCGCCGGCGAGCGGCGGTGGTGGCGGCGGCGGTGCGCTGGGTTGGCTGGAACTTGCAGCACTCGGCGGTGGGCTGCGCTTGCTGCAGAAACTTCGCGAGCGTCGAGCTTTTCGATCACACATGCGCAGCTGACGGTGCAGAATGCCGGCCATGGAGGCTGGTCACACAAGGACGTTGTCATGGAAGAGACAAAGAGACTCAGGACGAAGGTGTTCTCGGGCGTCGTAGCGCCCCTCGCGATACTGTTGGCGATTGCCGTGCATGCGGCGCCGTTCGACGAGAAGTCGAAGGCGCCCCGCGCAGCGACGTCGCAAGTGCTGCGAGCCGGATTCGAAGCGCACTTTCAGGCGCTCCAGCGCAAGCAGCAGGACGCCGATCCCGCCGCGTTCATTCGCGACCGGCAGGCGCACAAGCGGTGGTCGGACCTGTTCTTCTCGGTGAAGCTCGCCCTGGATGAGCGCGTGCCGCTCGGCGACTTGGCGGCGTTCGGCTTGGTCGCGCAACCGGACGGCACGTATACGGTGGACCTGCGCAAGTTTCCGCAATGGGAACCGCTGGACGCGCGGCTCTACCGTCTCACCAACCCCGACGTGTTCGAGTCCTACGAGCCTGCGCTCCTGGCGCGAGGATTTCGCGCCAGCGACTTGGCGGTGCTGCGGAAGTACCTCGCCACGCACGATCCGCGCTTGCGCGTGCAGACAGAGGGTCGGCAGCTTGTCGAGACTTTCGCGCAGCGACTGCAGGCTGGCCGGGCCGGACAGCCGCTGAACCTGGAAGAGGTGTTGGCGTACCGCTATCAGAAGGTGAGCCTCAAGGCAGAGATCGAGCGGCAATGGGCGGTCGAACTGCTGGACGCGCTCGACCCGCAGCGGCAACGCATCCTCGCGTCTTTCCTGGATGAGTTCGACTCGTCACTGATGCTGGGCCGTCCGACGGCGCCGCTCGACCAGTCGCTCGAACAGGAAGCCCAGCCGATCCTCTCCGGCGAATACGTGCAGATCCTCAGCACCGAAGCGGCCGAGACGCGGCGGGACGCCGAGCGTCGGGCCGAGAAACTCATGGAAGGAGAACAGCGATGAATAGCCGCATGCGCGTCCTCGCGACGCTGAGTCTCATACTTGTTTGCCGACAGGCGGCCGCGATCCCGGAATTGAGGGTGGTCACACCGACATTCAATCAAACGGCCGCCAGCAGCGGCCTCAACGCCGGTCTGGTGATCGAGGCCTCGACCAGCCTGCCCGTGCTGGTGATCGGGGGCGGTTTCACCATCACCTGCACGACCAGCACCTTGCAACTCAATGCGGAGAGGCGTGCGACGTACTCCGCCTTCCTGGGCCCGCACGAGGTCTTGCAGATCCCACAGGTGGTCCCCAGCGCGTATCCGATTCCGGGATGGTCGAACCTGTCCATCGGAGCCTGCGCTCAGTGCCTCATGCAATACAAAGCCGAAGTGAGAGATGAAACGACCCTGTCGATCCGGATCGGCAGTACGGGCGTGGGCGCAAATTTCACGCTCATCCCGGCGGGCGAGCAGTCGAAGAGCGATTCGATTCTGACGGATGTGTGCAGGGCGCGGCAGAGAACGTGCTGTACGCCCATGTGTGCGATTCCATGACGGCCCCCGGATAACTGGACCACGGAAAGAAAAGGAAAGGACTCCTGTGAAAACACTCATCTGCTTCTTGCTGTGCGCAATCACCAGCGGCGCCTGGGCGCAGTGCAGCCCGATCGTCGTCGACACCCACAAGGACGGCATCCAGCTCGGTCCTGCCGGTCGCACGGTCTCATTCGACGTCAACGCCGACGGCTTTCCGGATACCGTGCAGTGGGTCCGGCCACGCGGCGACGAGGCGTTCCTGACGCTGGATCGCAATCGCAACGGCGTGGTCGACGACGGCTCGGAGCTCTTCGGCGTCGGCACGCCGTTGTTCGAGGGCGGCACAGCGCCGAACGGATTCGTCGCGCTCGCGCAGTACGACCAGCCGCTGCTCGGCGGCAACGACGACGGCGTCATCTCGCGTGCGGACGCCGTCTGGCAGGAGCTCTCGCTGTGGGTGGACGCCAATGCAGACGGCGTCGCAACCCGCAACGAGATGCGGCGGCCCGAGTCGCTCGGGCTGACGTCGTTCGGCATCATTCCACGAGTGCAGCGCTATATCGATGCAGCGGGTAACTCGCTGCCGTACTGGGCCTGGGCGGGCGCCACCGGTCGGCCGGCTCGAACGACGATGGTGGACGTCTACTTCCTGCAGTTCGACGCGGACGACCAGCCGTGAGCGCAACGGCTACAGGCCCGGCACGGGAAACCGTGTGCAGAGCGCCTTCACGGCTGAATGCAACTCTGCGAGCCCGGACGCGTTGTCGTGCGAGCGCATCGCCTCGACCATCCACTGCGCGACCTGCGACATCTCGGTTTCCTGCATGCCGCGAGTCGTCAGGGCCGGCGTGCCGAGACGGATGCCGCTCGGGCGCAGCGGCGGCCGCGGATCGTCGGGAATGACCTGCTTGTTCACGGTGAGCCCGGCGTCATCGAGCGCTTTCTCGGCGACGCGGCCGTCGATGCCGAACGACTGGATCGTATCGACGACCATCAGATGGTTCTCGGTGCCGCCGGTGATGAGCTTGCAGCCGCGCTGCTGCAATTCCTTCGCGAGCGCCTGCGCGTTCGCGAGCACCTGCCTGGCGTAGCTGCGAAACGCCGGTTGTGCAGCGAGCTTCAGCGTCACCGCGATGCCGGCGACCGCATTCATGTGCGGGCCGCCCTGCATTCCCGGGAACACGGCCTGGTCGATCTTCTGCGCGAGCGTTGACTTGCACAGGATCATCCCGCCGCGCGGACCGCGCAGCGACTTGTGGGTCGTGGTCGTGACGACGTCGAAGCCCGCGTCGAGCGGATTCGCGAGCGCACCGCCCGCGATCAAGCCCCCGAGATGCGAGACGTCCGCCATCGTGAGCGCACCGACCTCGTCGGCTATCGATCGGAAGCGCGCATAGTCGAACTCGCGCGGATACGACGAGTGGCCGCACAGCACGATCTTCGGTTTCACTTGCTTCGCTGTCTCGCGCAGACCGTCGTAGTCGATCTCGCCGCGCGTGGGCAGCGTGCGATAGCGGACGAAGTTGAAGATCTTGCCCATGCACGACACCGGCGCGCCGTGCGTCAGGTGGCCGCCGTGCGATAGATCCATCGCCAGCACTGTGTCGCCGGGATCGAGACACGCCATGTACACGGCCTGGTTCATCGGCGAGCCGCTCAGCGGTTGCACGTTGGCGTGCTCGGCCCGGAACAGCCCCTTCGCCCGCTCGACCGCGAGCGTTTCGATCCGGTCCGTGAACTGCTGGCCGCCGTAGTAGCGGCGGCCCGGATAGCCCTCCGAATACTTGTTGGCGAACACGCTGCCGTTGGTCGCGTAGACCTCCGGGAACGCGTAATTCTCGGATGGAATCAGCTCGATTCCATCGCGTTGCCGCTGTTCCTCGCTGCGCAGCGCGGCGAACACTTCGGGATCGGAGGCTTCGAGCAGGTCGAAAGAGATTTGCATGACGGCGCTCCATTCAGAAGGAGTGGGACGAGTGCCCAGGCGAGCGGCCGCGAGCAGGGTGGGGCCCTGCGCGCATGCTTCCCAATGGTTCAGCCCATTTACGCCAGTCACATGCGCTCGAAGATGCTAGCACGGAAGGGCGGGGACGGAGTTACTATCCAGCCCCAACGACAGACCAACTCCGCTCGCCATGCCGCTCAACTACGACAAGCTGATGAGCACGACGTTCGAGCCCGTCCGACAAACGTACGCGCGTCGGGACACGATGCTCTATGCGCTGGGCGTTGGCGTCGGCGCACTCGATCCGTGCGATCCGAACGAGCTCAAGTACGTCTACGAGAAGAACCTCGTGGCGCTGCCGACGCTCGCGGTGACGCTGGCCGCGGGCGCAATGCGCCTCTCGGATCCCGCGTACGGCATCAACTTCCGGATGTTGCTGCATGCCGAGCAGACACTGGAGATGCACAAGCTGCTGCCGGTCGAAGGCACCGTAGTGAGCGAGGCGAAGATCGACGAGATCTACGACAAGGGCGCAGCCAAGGGCGCGATCATGTACATGACCCGCAAGCTGTACGAGGCGTCGAGCGGCGATTTGCTCGTCACTATGGGCAATGTCGCATTCCTGCGCGCTGACGGCGGCTTCGGCGGCAAGAGCGAAGGCGCACCGAAGCCGCGGCCGGTGCCGGCCGATCGCTCGCCGGATCTGCAGACCACGATGCCGGTGACGCTGAACCAGGCGCTCATCTATCGACTCGCCGGCGACTACAACCCGCTGCACATCGATCCCGAAGTCGCACGCAGCGCCGGCTTCGATCGACCGATCCTGCACGGGCTCGGTGCCTACGGCACGGCCGGCCGCGCGTTGATCAAGGTGCTCTGCGGCGACGATCCGGGACGCTTGCGACGTCTCGACGTGCGCTTCACGAGTCCGGTCTATCCGGGCGAGCCGCTGCACGCAGACATCTGGAACATCGGCGCTGGTCAGGCCGCGTTTCGTCTCGTCGCGAGCCAACGCAACGTCGTGGTCGAGGACTTCGGTCGCGTCGAGTACGAGGCGTAACGCGACCCGCCATGTTCACTGCGTGCGGCGTCATTACGATCACGACGGACTTCGGTCACCAGGGACCGTTCGTCGCGACCATGAAGGGACGCATGCTCGCGCATCTGCCCGCTGCACGAATCATCGACGTGACGCACGAGGTGCCGGTGTATTGGCCGGCGGAGGCGGGGTTCTGGCTCGCTCGGGCGTATCCGTACTTCCCGACCGGCTCCGTACACGTCGCCGTCGTCGATCCGGGCGTTGGCACTTCGCGTGACATCATTGTCGTTGTCGCGGCTGGGCATGCGTTCCTGGCACCGGACAACGGACTGCTCGCGCCAGTCGTCGCGCGCGCCAATTCATCGTCGATCTATCGGCTGGACACCCCAAAGGCGATTTCAAAGCTCAAGCTGCCCATGCCGAGCGCGACCTTCCACGGTCGCGACATTTTCGCGCCGGTCGCCGCCGAGCTCGCTGCCGGTCGCGCCGCACCGGCCGATCTCGGGCCGAAGACGACCGACATCGTGCCGTCGTGGGTCGAGGAGCCGGCCGTCACGTCCGACCACGTCAGCGGCGTGATCATCACGATCGACCACTTCGGCAACCTGATCACCAACATCGACGCCGAGCTGATCCGCACCTTCCCAGCCCCGGTCGTCCGAACCGGGGGCCACACCCTGCCGCTGCGGCGGACCTACGGGGACGTCCGGCCGGGGGAATTCCTGGCCCTGGTGAACTCCTTTGGAGTCATCGAGATCGCCCGGGCCGAGCAAAGCGCCGCGGAGGCGCTCGGCTTGGGTCGCGGCGCCCCCGTCACCATCTCCAGCCGCTGACGCGCTGTCTGGGCCACCCTCGTCATTCGCCCGGGCCGACCCTTGCAGAACTATGGTCGGGGACCCAGTCTAAGGCCGAGCAGGGGTTAGAACGGGCGGACTGGCGCGGCCATTGAAAACGCCGGCGCATCGTATATAGTCCGCAGGCTTCCGGCCCCGCCGGGGTTCCGATCCAGTTGATTTTGATCGAATTTTTTTAGGAATCGCCATGGTGGAGAGAGACGACGATCATTTCGATCTCGACGAGGACTTCGTAGCGGAGAGCGACGAGAGCTCCAGTTACGAAAAGTTCATCGATCCGGTCGGCCGGCGGGCGCGCCCCAGCGCCGCGGCGGCGGCCAAGAAAGGCAAGGCCGCGTGGAGCAAGCTGGAGGACGTGCTGGCGGAGCGGCGCCTGCAGAAACAACTCAAAGACTTCGAAGGCGAATAGTCTTCCGGACTAGGCTTTCCGGCCGGGCGCAGGCCCACTAAGGTCTGCGCCACACGGCCGATCCGCGGCGATGGGGCCGCGGCCCATGGGGTATCACATGACGATGGCTGATCCGACGCACGGCGCCTCGCCGTGGGTCGTGCTGAAGTTCGGCGGCACCAGCGTTTCCTCCGTCGCGAACTGGAAGAACATCGCAGCCGTGCTGCGCGACCGCCTGGCGGAGGGCCTGCGGCCCCTCGTCGTCCATTCCGCTCTCTCGGGCATCACCGACCGTCTCGAGCAGCTGCTTGGCCTGGCCCTCGGCAACGAGTGGCAGCCGGTCATGGAGCAGATCGAGCAGCGGCACCGCGACCTGGCGCGCGATCTCGGGGTCATCCCCAGCCCGGAGCTCGAAGAGCAGTTCAAGCGCCTGCGACAGATCGCAGCCGGCATCGCGCTGGTCGGGGAAGTGAGCGAGAGGCTGCGCGCCCGCGTGTTGGCGCAGGGCGAGCTGATGGCAACGCGCCTCGGCGCTGCATTCCTGACTGCGCAAGGTCTCGACGTGCAATGGGTCGACGCGCGCGCTGTCATCAAGGCCGAGCCGCGACGCAACGCTAGCGTGCGCGCGACCTATCTCTCCGCGACCTGCGCCTACGAGCCTGATCCGGATCTGCAGCAGCGCTGGTCCACGCCGGGCACCGTCTGGATCTCGCAAGGCTTCATCGCCAGCGACGAAACGGGCGACACAGTGCTACTCGGAAGGGGCGGGTCCGACACCTCCGGCAGCTACTTCGCAGCCAAGCTGCAGGCGCGTCGCCTGGAGATCTGGACCGACGTGCCCGGCATGTTCAGCGCCAATCCGCGCTCGGTGCCCACTGCACGTCTGCTGCGCGCGCTCGAGTACGACGAGGCGCAGGAAATCGCCAGCAGCGGCGCGAAGGTGCTGCATCCCCGCTGCATCATGCCGGTCAAGCAATACGGCATTCCGCTGTACGTCTACGCCACGCAGACGCCGAAGCTCGAAGGCACCGTCATCACCACGCATGGCGGCAACGTCGCGGCGCAGGTGAAGGCGGTCACGATCAAGAAAAGCATCACGCTGATCTCGATGGAGACAGTCGGGATGTGGCACTCCGTCGGCTTCCTCGCGGACGCCTTCTCCGTGTTCAAGCAGCATGGGCTGTCCATCGATCTCGTGTCGACCTCCGAGACCAGCGTCACCGTGTCGCTCGACCCGGCGGCGAACGCGCTCGACAAGTCCACGCTCGATGCGCTGATCGCCGACCTCGCCCGGCTGTGCCGCGTCGAGGTCATCGGGCCGTGCGCGGCGGTGAGCCTGGTCGGCCGCAACATTCGCGCGATCCTGCATCGGCTCGGCGAAGCGCTCGAGCTGTTCGAAGAGCAGAAGATCTACCTGGTTACGCAGGCCGCGAACGATCTCAACATCACGTTCGTGATCGACGAGGCGCACGGCGACCGGTTGGTCGCGCGCCTGCACGAAATTGCGATCCGCAAGATGACCGCCGACCGTGTGCTCGGCCCGACGTGGGAAGAGCTCTACGGTGGAGCGGACAAGATGAGAGTCGCTGCGCGGCAATGGTGGCAGGACCGCCGCAATGAGCTGCTGACACTGGGCCGCGAGCACGGCGCGGCATTCGTCTACGACCGCGAGACGCTAAAGACGCGCGCGCAATCGCTGAAGGCGCTGCCGGGCATCGACGCAGTCTTCTACGCGATGAAGGCCAATTGGCATCCGCAGATCCTGCAGCTGTTCTACGAGCAGGGTCTCGGGTTCGAGTGCGTGTCGCGCGGCGAAGTCGAGCACGTGCTCGCCACGCTGCAGGGCATCGATCGCAAGCGCATTCTCTACACGCCGAACTTCGCGCCGCGCGCGGAATACGAATGGGCGGTCGGGCAGGGCATCTGGGTCACGCTCGACAACCTGCATCCGCTGCGCAAGTGGCCCGAGCTGTTCAAGGGCCGCGAGTTGTTCGTGCGCATCGATACCGGCTACGGCCGCGGGCATCACGACAAGGTCCGCACGGCCGGCGTGCACTCGAAGTTCGGCGTGCCGCTGTTCGAGATCGACGAGCTGGAGCGTCTGGCGAAAGCCGCAGGCGCGAAGATCGTCGGCCTGCACGCCCACACGGGCAGCGGCGTTTTCACTGTCGACAACTGGCAAGCAGTGGGCGACACGCT
>Ga0111538_10015479_pt1 | contig 10030 bp, 10 predicted proteins | sample SoiMethybrSBSTD1_FD_79669 | JGI IMG/M metagenome (GOLD analysis project Ga0111538, IMG submission 79669) | Bulk soil microbial communities from a Populus tree surrounding site in Tennessee, USA - Soil MetaG P. TD hybrid SBSTD1 (version 2)... | ecosystem: Environmental > Terrestrial > Soil >... | reverse complement strand
GCCCACCAGCAAAGAAAACTATTCGTCCATGGGTACATCATCGAGGGAATCATGAAGGATACGAAAACCAGCGATTCAAGTATCAGGGATTTGGTTTTTCTCATGCTCGTCATGTTCGGCACGTCGTTTCTGTCCCCATCTGCCGGCGCCCAGGAGCTGAAAAAAGTCCGCATCGGCTATCCGGCGTTCAGCCTCACCTTTCTCACTTTCTTCGTCGCTAAAGACGCGGGAATCTACAAAAAGCATGGCCTGGACGTCGATATGGTGCAGATGGCCGGGGCCGTGCAGACTTCGGCCCTGGTTGCCGGCGAGATCGACTACCTGACCGGCATTACCAGCCCGCTGGTCGCCGCCGCACGCGGCTTGCCGTTCAAAGGCATCATGATCACGCACGAAAAGACGCTTTTCTGGATCATCGCCAATCCGGATATCCGGCGCATGGAAGACCTAATGGGAAAAACCGTAGCCGTGGATCGCTTGGCGACGCTCCAAGATATCGTCGCTCGCGACCTGGTCAAGCGAAAGGGTGTCAATCCCGAGCAGGTGACCTTTGTTCAAACCGGCTCGGTCTCCAACAGCGTTCAATCGCTCAGCCAGGGAAGCGTGGCCGCCGCCGTGCTTTCTTTACCCCACAATTTCGTGATGACGCAAAAAGGTTATCGCGAGCTCAGCTCAGCATTGGAGTTCAACCAGCGCTCGGCCTCCGGCGGGATCGCCACACACGAAAGTAAGTTGAAAAAAGATCCTGCCGGAGTGAAGACGATGCTTCGGGCAACCTTCGAGGCGATGGAGTTCAACCGCAAAGAAAAAACTTGGATGGTCAACTACATTCAAAACAAATGGAAGCTTACGCCCAAGGTAGCCGAAGAGTCCTACCGCGTTTGGTTGAATGGATTTACCTCCGACGGCAAGATTCCGCTCAAGGATCTGCAGGAAATCTACGACGAAGCCTTTGCCGCGAAATTGATTCCCAGCGCAGTACCCGTTCCCAAGGTCATGGACTATACTTTGGTCGACGAAGTCCTAAAGGAAAAGAGATAACCGACGCACACCCAGACCGAGCGTCAGCAGGAACTTGTGCGCGAGGCGGCGGGTTAGGGTGCGGTTCAAGCTCGCCAAATTCGAAGGCATGGATAGCACTTAAAATTTGACAGAATTACAATCATTTAACGTCCTGAGTTGAACGATTGAACCAAGACTCTAGACTGTCTCCCCGGTTCTTAAAGCAGCCTGGAACACGTATATTGTTCCAACTATTCAACATTCTGACATCGCCCTGCTGGCAATTTTGACCGAACGTTTATAGGCCGCCCCCCACCGGACTCCCGTGCCTCCACCAGTCAGGGAAATATTGCTGACAATCAGCGACAAGCACTACTGATAGGCGATTTTTACCCCTCGGCACGTCTCATGCTTTTGAGAGATAGCCGACGGGGAACAAATGGCATGATTAAAAAACAAGAAAAGGCTAACTCAGAATCGAGCGCTCAGATAGATGACGGTGACAATAGGCTACTCGATTATCTCGATCGTCTAACAAAAGGAAAAGAAGGAGAGACTGAGATGAAAGCGACGGACTCAGATCAGGAGAGACCCAGCTACTGGCAACTGGTATTTTTACAGAGCAAAGTAAATGGCGCGGCTTACACCGGCGAAGACCTTCCGGGCCGCAATTGGGATTGGCCAAAAAATACTTATCTGCAGCGCCGCTTGCGCCGCCATAAGTTTTTACGCCCTTCGGAGAACCCGAAACTGAATTAGTGTGCCGCTTCCCGCGCTGCCTCCTTCAGCACAGCTCCCGCGGGAATAGTGGCCGCCACTGAGCCCCCCGTCACGTTCAGTGGCAAGAGGCCAGACTCGCCAGAGTCTGGCCTCTTTTTATCACCGGAACTCTACGCTTGGCGACGGTTGCCGCACTAAATTTACCGGGGGCACGAGAACTCGCCGGAGAGCGCCTCAGCCAAACATCTCTTTATTCCATTTTTTCATGATCTCCTGCTGGCGTTCGCTGCTGATCGTGGCGGCAGGCGGAAATCGATCGCGCCATTCAAACGGTCGGCAGGCGTCGATGATCATGCGCGAGCTAAAGCCTTTTCGTTCTTTCGGAATGATCGGATCGAGCGGCCCACTCCAACAGCGCCGAATGATTTCCGCCGAATCGACCGGATCGGTGCGGCTGCACATGGCCCAAAGAACGTCATTGATATCGTAGGCGTCAATATCGTCGTCGACGACAACGATGTACCTGCCGAGATACGCCGCGCCTTGGCACTGGCTAGCGACGAGCCCAGCCTGGCGAGCGTGGCCGGGATAGCGCTGGCGGATTGCGATCACAGTCAAAAATCTGCGGAAATAACTGGCCACCGCTTGCACGTCCGGCACCCCGGCTTTTTCGACTTGGTCGCGAATGTATGCGGCGCGCAGCAGTTCATAGCAATGTTCGGCGCGCGCCGTCGGCCGGTACTCCGGCGACGCGGTAATAATTGGATCATTGCGGTGGTAAAGCCGGTGCACTTTGATCAGCGGCTCGAATTTTTCACCGCTGGCATAGTAACCGGTCCATTCGCTGAACGGTCCTTCTTCCTTGCCTTGATCGGGTAAGAACTCGCCTTCGATGGCGATCTCGGCGTATGCGGGAATCGGCAGGCCGGTGTATTCGCCTTCGATTACCTGCACAGGCTCGCCTTTGATGCCTCCGACCGCGTCGAATTCACTCCGTCCGTACGGCTCCGGCCGGGTGGCGATCATATGCAGCAACGGATCGACGCCGAAGCAACAAACCACCGGACAGGCCTTCCCCTCGTCGAAATATTTCTGGCGATGCATCCTGCCATGTTTTCCCGGCGAGATGTTCATGCCCATGCTGTTTCGATCGTGGACCATGACGCGGTAGCAACCGACGTTGACCCAATCTTCGTCAGGATCTCTTGTGATCACCACGTGACCGGTACCGATGTAACGCCCACCGTCGCGCTCGTGCCAAAACGGCACCGGGAACTTGAAAAGATCGATGTCGTCGCCGGAGAAAACGTTTTCCAAGACCGGTCCGCTCTTGACGGTTACCGGCGGAATTGACGCCGGCTTCGCCAAACGCTCGCGCCAGGCGTGAATGAATCCTTCCCGCGTGATGTCCAATGGCAAATTGGTAGTGAGCGCCGAACGTTTCAGGCTTTCGAAAAAGCCGACGAGAATTCGATACCCCGCCGGGTAGTCTTTAATCCGGTCGAAGAGCAGCGCCGGACTGTTTTCCTTGTGCTTCGACGCGAGCACGGACAGCGCGCCGATCTCCAGATTCCAATCTGCGCCCTCGACGATCTTGAGCTCGCCCATCTCCTCGACCTTGCGAATCCACTCACGCACGTCTTTGTAACTCATCGCTCCTCCATCGAATCACCATCCAGTAAAAGTTTAAGCGCAGCTTTGCAAGCCAAGGATGAAGTTGATAACGCAGGAGAAAGTTATCGTCGGACATTCCGCGCGCGCCGCGTTGTCGCCGTGGTAATCGAAAAAGAAGAAAGTAACAGGAGTATGAAGCCAGCACTGCCATGAAATTTCCTGCGATTGTCATCCATCGAGCGCGGCTTTTACCGTGATGAAGGCATCGACCTGGTTTATGTCTCGCTGCGCGCCGATCTGGGAATCAAGGCGCTGCTTTCCGGCGACATCGACTACAGCTATAGCACCGGCACCATCATCCGTGGCGCCATCCTCGGCCTCCCCGTAAGAAATCTCAGCTTCGACTTCTCGCGCGTGCTGCACGCGCTGATGTCGCGGCCGGACATTCCCGACGCCGCCGCGCTCAAAGGCAAGCGAGTCGGTGTCAGCTCCTTCGGCGCCACCGGCGATCTTGCGGCCCGCGTCGGGTTGCGTTCTCTCGGTCTCGATCCTGAAAGAGATGTGACGATCATCACCCTCGGCACCGACACGCTGCGCCACGCGGCGCTGATCGCCGGCACCGTGCAGGCGACGCATATGCCGGTACCGCTCAATATTCAGCTCAAGAAGGAAGGCTATCACGAGCTGGTTTACGCCGGGAAGATTCTCCAGCGCCCGCTGACCGGTCTGGCCACCAGTGTCGAAAAAATTCAGAAGAATCCCGGCTAGGTCCAGCGCATGGTGCGCGCCTTCGTGCGCGCCACCCGAGCGTTGAAAGCTGAACGCGCCGGCTTCATCGCGTTTGCGCAAAAGAAGTACGGTTACTCGAAGGAGGTGATGGAAGAAGCTTACAAATACCTGATCGACGCCCTCGCTCAGGACGGTTTCGTCGACGACAGCTCACTGCAAGCGGCCATCGACGAAGCCAAGAGTCTGGCAAAAATCACCAAGTCGGTCAGTCAATCGGATGTCGTCGACTACAATTTCTACGTGCGGCGACAAAAAAATAAGGCCGAGTTCCGAATCACTCGAATCTCGACACTATTTCATCGCGTCCGCCGCCAATGAAAAATCAAATATTTTTTCCGGCGGGACCGCTTCTTTAATGCGTAGCGCTTCTCGGCCGATTTCAACGATCTCCTTCATCGCATCGCCGCTCAACCGCCCGCCATCAATCACGAACGGCGCGTCGTCGTCGTACATGCGGCGCGCCGTTTGGGCGTCTTTGACGTCCAGACGTTTTTGAATGTACGGGATCATGATCTCCGGCTGTTCCTGGTAGGCTTTCAGGCCGCGATTCCAGGCTCGGAGAAACCGCACCAGCCGCTCTCGCTTTTGTTTGAGATGGCTGTCCGTCGAAACCACGCCGGTCTGAAGATAGCGCATGTAGTCGCGGCCGCGGCCGAAAACTTTGTAGCCCTGATCCAGCGCCAGATAGACGGCGGGCGGCGTCATCATGGCGCCGGCAACCCGGCCGGAAAAAAGCGATTGCAGACGCGCCGGCGTGTCCATGCTCAAAAAGTTCACGTCCTTTTGCGCGTCCAGTCCTTTAGCTTGCAGAATCCGCCGTGTCATGATCGCCGCGGTGCCATCCAACGATCCGACGGCGATCGATTTACCTTTCATCTCGGCCGGCCGATTGATCGCTGCGCCGACGATCAACTCGTGGATGGGCCGATCGCGCGTGACCGAAATGACTTTGACCGGCACGCCGCGCAGCGCCGCCGAAAATCCACTGCCGGCGTGGCAGGTCACGTCGATTTCGCCCGACATCAGACTGCTGATACCGACAATCCCTCGCACGACCAAGACTTGGAGGTCCAATCCTTCCTGAGCGAAGAAGCCTTTTTCTTGGCCGTAATAGAGCGGCACATAACTCAGTGTGGGCCCGGGAATGCTGATAAAAAATTTCTCCGCCGCCAGGATCGGATGCGGGTTGAATAGTAGAGCCAATAAGACGGCAGCGCCAATTCGGTGGAGATGACCCATATTGCCTCCAGTAACGTCGGTTTGCTGAAGCCTACTTCCGTTCCAGTCCCTTATAGGGACCGGCCGTATAAACCACCCGGCCGCCGACCACTGTCAGCAACGATTCGAGCGAGCGGATCTGATCTTCGGGCACGGTTAGATAGTCGGCGTTGAGCACCGCCAGATCGGCGAGCTTGCCGACTTCGATCGAGCCTTTGCGCCCTTCGTCGAAACTAAACCAGGCGCTGCCGATCGTGTACAGACGCAACGCTTCTTCACGCGTCAAGTTCTGGTTGCGCTCGCGCAGCGCCGAGCCTGCGACCGTCTTGCCGGTGATAAGCCACCACAGCGACAACATCGGCGAGTAACTAGCCGAGCGAAACCCGTCCGTGCCGGCGCCCAGCGGAATAGCCGAATCGATCATCGCGCGCAACGGCGGCGCGTTACGCGCTTTTGCCAATCCCCAAAGCTCCGCGTCGCGCTCATCGATCATGACCAAGCGGTCCTGCACCGCAATGCCGCCGCCTAGCTTCTTGATCCGCGCAATCGTCTCGGCCGTCGCGCCTTCCAGATGCCCGAAGCCGATGCGCCGCGGCGAAAAAGCCTTGGTTGCGTTAACCTCCTCCAATACATCGAGCAGTTGCCGTGCGCTGCTGTCATGAGTGACATCGAGGCGAAAACTAAGCTCCGCCTCGGCAAGGAAGCGCGCCAAGCGGCGAAACTTTTCTTTGGCGTCGGCTGTCATAGTGCTGTCGCCCGGGTCGGACAAACCGTCGTCAACCGATGATTCATAGAAGCCAACGAAGCGAAACATATCGCTCTGCGGCAGCCTTTTGATTTCTTCGGTCGCACTTTTGAGCTGCTCGATCTCGTCGCCGGGATCGTTGGCGGCGATATAGAAATTCATCCGCAGCGACAGCTCGCCGGAGCGCGCCATGTCACCCAGCAATCTTCGCTGCGCGAAAGCGACGCCACGCGTGTGCAAGTCGCCGACTGAAGTGATCCCCAGGCGATTGAGCTCCTGAAAACAGTTCTTGAGACTCTGGCGCATTTTATCCAGCGACAGTCGGGGAATTTTCTCGTAGACAGACTGCCACGCCGGCACGCCTTGCAACCAACCGGTAAATTCGCCGCTCTTCGGGTCCCTTTCGAATTTGCCACCGGCCGGATCGGCGCTGCCGCGCGTGATTCCGGCCGCCAGTGCCGCGCTGTTCAACAGCGCGCCCTGGCGCAGGTACTGAATATAGACGGGATGATTCGGCGCCGACGCGTCGAGGTCGGCGCGAGAAGGGAAACGGCGCTCGGTAAACTGCGTCGGCACCCATCCGCCGCCAACCACGATCCAGCTACCCGCCGGTTTAGCTTGCGTCGCCGCTTCAATTTGTTTTAATCCGTCGGCGAGCGAGCGCGTGCGCTCCCAATGAATCTCGTCGTCCCAACTCAAACCGGCGAGGGTTGCGTGGATATGCGAATCGATCAGGCCCGGAATGACCGTCCGGCCGGCCAGGTCTACGACACGCGTGCCCGGTCCGGTCAAAGGGCGCATGTCGCGATCGGTGCCAACCTCAATGAAGCGTCCGTCTCTGATCGCGACCGCCTCCCTGATCGAGGAATTGTGATCGACGGTAACGATCTTACCACCGCGCAGCACCAAATCGGCCGGCGCTTTTACCGCCAGCGAACGGGCGAAGTCCACTTCGCTGCTGCCGCCGCCACAGGCGATCAAAGTCAGCAACAGAAAAAGTATCCCAAGTCGTTTCAAATAAAGCCTCGTAGTTTTATGGAACCAGGCAAATCTTACCTTTGACGGTTCTCCATTGCGAGAGCCGCTGATGAATTGGGCCGCCATGCAAACCCGGTTCGATCACTGTGGGCGAATACTCTCGACGAGCGACGATTGCCGTCGTTGTGGTTGCGTCGGATCGACGATTGAAGTTATATTTCGAAAAATTGAAGTTATGTTTCGAAAAAGGGCAGCTTAAACCGCGATAACGAACCTACAGTCGACCCGCTTCCGAGGTGAATAATGAAACCCGTGCAACTCTTTTGCTGGCATTTCATGGCCTATCCGTATCTCGCCAAGGATTTCGACGAAAAAGAATATAGCGGCTGGGTCACGGTGCCGAACCGATTATGGGACAACACGAAGGCGCGCGGGCTCTATCAGGAATACATCGATCAGCTCGTCTACGCCGACGAGCTCGGTTTCGACGGCATGGTGTTGAACGAGCATCATCAAAATATTTACGGTTTGATGCCCTCGCCCAACATGATCGCAGCGGCGCTGACGCAAAATACATCGCGCGGCAAAATCATCATCCTCGGCAATCTTTTGCCGCTGCATTTGAACCCGATGCGCGTCGCCGAAGAATACGCGATGCTCGATCAGATGAGCCACGGCCGACTCGTCGCCGGCTTCGCGCCGGGCGGCGGTCCGGAGACTTTCAACTACGATGTGCCATCGGCCAATACCCGGGAAAAATTTTGGGAAGCCGCCGATCTAATCGTGCGCTCATGGACCGAAGATGGGCCGTTCGCGCACGAAGGCCGTTATTTTCCCCTGCGCTATGTGAATCTCTGGCCCAAGCCGCTGCAAAAACCATTTCCGCCGGTATGGATTCCCGGCTCGCGCAGCCCTTCGACCATGACCGAAGTGGCTAAACGCGGCTACTGCTATTTTCTCTCATCGCGCAGTCACGGCGGCGAGACCCACCGCGCGCAACAGGAGTTTGCCGCGGTGCTGGAAAAGCACGGCGACAAGTATCATCCGTTTCGCTTCGGCATCTTGATGTCGACCTACGTCGCCGAGACCGATCAGCAGGCACGCGAGGAGTGCGAAGAAGGCGTCTGGTATTTTTTGAAAAACTGTCTCAAGGGCCACCTGCGCCGCGTCGGCCGCCAACTGACCTATGGTCCCGGCGTGCCATACATCCCGGCCGCCGCGTGGCGCGAATACATGAAAAACTACACACCTGGGCGCAAACTTTTGGGCGACGTGGAAAACTGGGAAGAGCTCGAAGCGTCCCAGTCGATTATCGTCGGCAGCCCGGAAACGGTCACGCGGCGCATTCAAAGCCTCATAGAAAAAGCCAAGGTCGGCAATCTTTTGATTCAGTTTCAGCTCGGTAACATGCCTGATCACTTGGCGCGCAAAAGCATGAAACTCTTCGCAGAAAAAGTCGCGCCCGCTTTGCGCCACGTTTCCGTGAAACAATTCACCGAGGAATATCCCGGCATCAACATCGAGCAATCCGCGGAGGCAATCCATTGAGCGGCCGGATCATCGACGTTAACAATCGTAAAGTTCAGGTTTTGGAAAGCGGCAGCGGCAAGCCTCTCCTCTATCTGCACGGCTTCGCCGATATCCATTCGGTGAAAGAAAGCTGGCTGCCGCTTCATGAAAAACTCGCACAACATACCCGCGTGATCGCGCCGGCCCATCCCGGCTGTGCCCAGACCGATGAAAACAAAGACCTCGACACCATCGAAGATGTGGTTTTTCACTATCTCGAAGTTCTCGACGCCTTGAATCTCACGCAATTCGATCTCGTCGGAAGTTGCGTCGGCGGCTGGATCGCCGCCGAGCTCGCCGTGCGTCACCCGGAAAAAATCCGCAAGCTGGTTTTAATCGGCGCCTCGGGCCTGTTTGTCCAAGGCGCGCTGATCGGCGATATCTTCATGATGGCGCAGCCCGAGTACGGCTCGAGCTACACAACTTTGCGGGAAATGCTTTTTTCCAGCGCCGACCACCCGATGGCTCTTGAAATGTTTCCCGACGGTAAAGGGGAGTTGGAAGACGAAGTGCGCCGCTATCAGATGCTGCGCCTAAGCTCGCGCATCGGTTTCAAGCCGCCGTACTTCTACAATCACTCACTGATAAACCGGTTGCATCGCATCACGTCACCGACGCTCATCATCTGGGGAGAAAAAGACAACTTCGTGCCGCGCTCCCACGGCGAGACCTACGCGAAGCTGATTCCCAATAGCGGCGAATTACGAATCATCCCCGGCACCGGCCACAGCGCCCACGTAGAGAAGCCCGAAGAGACGGCAAAATTGGTTTGCGAATTTTTAGAGAAATGACCTAGCTCGCCGCCAACCCGGCCCAGAACGATTTCGGCTGGGTCGAAAGTCTTACCTTGACCTGAAAATCACAAAGAGATCTGGCTCCAATCACTCGCGCTGAAGGGAAAAGTGTGCAGCTAATTGCCGACAGAGTGAGTGAACGCAAACGCCGTCAGCAATCGAAGTCGAATTATCATATTTATTAATCCTCCTGGTATCGAAATTGCCTCATACACTATTGAGCGATAAAGCCTGGAGGGGCGGCATTCGAAAGGAGGAAATTAATGTACACAAAAAGTCTTGGATTTATTATTGCCCTGACGATTTCCTTGATAGCGTCGAGCGCTTACACGCAAAGCCGTGCCCCGACGGGATCGGTCGAAGACCTTCAAAGTTCCGACCATTCCAACGGCTCTATTGTCATTATCAGCGAAGAGCAAACCGATATCCCGGGATACCTTCGCGTGCGGTACGCTTTTGTTGACCAGAGTTGTGGCGCGATATTCGTTGATCATTACGGTCCGGCGATCAATCCCAACAACAAGGAGCTAAGACAACTTGAGCAACGGGCGTGCGTCGAGATCGCGATGAATACTCGTGACGGAGATTAGACGATCGTTGG
>Ga0111538_10015477_pt1 | contig 10031 bp, 7 predicted proteins | sample SoiMethybrSBSTD1_FD_79669 | JGI IMG/M metagenome (GOLD analysis project Ga0111538, IMG submission 79669) | Bulk soil microbial communities from a Populus tree surrounding site in Tennessee, USA - Soil MetaG P. TD hybrid SBSTD1 (version 2)... | ecosystem: Environmental > Terrestrial > Soil > Tree... | reverse complement strand
CCCTCCCTTCCCAGGAAAAGCCCAAGTACCCGCCGTACACCGTCACCGTCAAGGCCAAGACGAAGTTCATGGCGTGGAAGAAGGCCAACGAGTTCCAGGCCCGATTGAAGCAGATCAGCGTCTACGCCACCCAGGCCGGCCGCGCGCCGGTCGCCGACGACAACGCGGGGTGGGAGCTGTGGACGTTCGAGATCGCGGGGGAATCCAAATTCGACATCAGCATCATCCAGCGCGCGTTCGGCGACATCCAATGCGGTCGGTGGGAGCTGGCCATCACCGGCACGGCGGAGCAGGACCCGAAGACGAAGATCATCTTCGTGACGTCGCACGGCGGGAAGGTCAAGGTGAAGCTGATGAATCCCCGCAAGAACGAGAGCGACCCCGGCAAGGAAGTCGAGGACGAAGTGGGGAAGGTGTCGGAGAAAATCGCCGAGGGGAAACTGCACTTCACCGTCCGCGGCGAGATTTTCAGCCACGGCGGGACGCTGGCGATCCTCCTGTCGGGATTCAGCCTGGCGGGACCGCCGCCGCCCGAGGAGCCGAAGAAGAAGTAGCTACCTTCCAGTGGGCGCCGGGATCGGCGCCGACTGGGTGAGGACGACGCGCTTCACCGACGAGGCGCGGCCGGTTTCGGAATCGACGACCGCCAGCGCCCCGCAGATTCGCACGTCGCCCGTCGCCACCTCGAAGTACGCGGGCATGCCGGTCGTCATCCGGTGAAGCACGCGGTCGATGCGCCGCCCGATCACGCTCTCGTACGGGCCGGTCATGCCGCAGTCGGTGATGTAGGCCGTCCCCTGCGGGAGCACGCGCTCGTCGGCGGTCTGGACGTGGGTGTGGGTGCCGAAGACGAAGCTCGCCCGGCCGTCGGTGTGCCAGCCCATCGCGACCTTCTCGCTCGTGGCCTCGCAGTGCATGTCGATGACGATGATCGGGGTCTGCTTCTTGAGCTCGGCGATGCACGCGTCGGCGGTCTTGAACGGGTTCGCCGCGGGCGTGTTCATGAAGACGTTGCCCTGGAGGTGGATCACGCCGACCTTCACGCCGTTCGCCTCGATCACGGTCGCGCCCCGGCCCGGCTGTTCCGCGGGGTAGTTCGCGGGGCGCAGGATCGCGGGCGTCTTGTCCATGTACGGGATGATTTCCTTCTTGGCCCAGACGTGGTCGCCGCAGGTGATGGCGTCGACGCCCGAGCGGAAGAGCTCGTCCGCGTCCTCGGGCATGACGCCGCTGCCGCCGGCGATGTTCTCGGCGTTGGCGACGACGAAACCGACGCCCTCCTCGCGGCGATAGGAGGGGAGGCGCTCGCGGATGAGGGCGCGGCCGGGCTTTCCGACAATGTCGCCGATGGCGAGGATCTTGACCTGCATCAGCCCGCCTACCTGAAGACAGCCGGAGGCGGAGTGGCCGCGGGTCCGCCGTCGAGCGGGGACTTCATCGAGTGATTCGAGTGGTCCATGATGAGATAGACCAGGACCGCGATCGCCGCGACCAGGAGGAGGAAGAGCAGGACGCCCGCGGCGTCGCCGCCCTCGAACGTCGCCACGTCGGGGGAGGCCGCCTCGAGGGCCGCGTACTTCGCGTCCTCGGCCGCCGTCGCCTTCTCTCCGGACGCCGCCGACCGCAGGGGCAGCCCCGCGAGGACGATGACCACGCACATCAATTGCGCGATCCGCTTCATGCGATGGTTCCCTAATTGAATTCTGGAGTCATTGTCGCGCCGCCGCCGGGAACGGTCAAGGGCCCCTCTCGGCGGAACTACTGCATTTCGTACGCCACGATCTGGGTCCGTTTGGCGAGATCCCATTCGTCCAGGAATCCCGAGAGGCTGTTCTCGCGCCACCCCCGGGCGGGGTCGAGCGTCACGACGCGGTTCTCGACCGGGTGGTAGGCGACGACGACTTCGAAGTGGGGGTGCGCCCCGTCGATCGAGACCTTGCCGGTCCCAACGATCGTGGGCCGGCCCTTCGCCAATTCCGCGAAGAGAATGTCCTGCGAACCCGCGATCATCCGCGCGCGCAGTCCGTGGGCCTCGAGCAGTTTCTTGAGATCTTCGGTGGAATAGCGCTGCCGGTAATCCTTCGGCAGGTCCTCGATCAGTCGCTCGAAGGGAATGGATCGATTCCAGTGGGCCAGCACCATCGCCACGGTCGCGGCGCCGCAGTCATGTTCCGCGCGCTGCAGGACGAGGGGCACGCTTCCGACGCGGACCCACCGCGGATCCCTGGAAAACTCCCCGGGATCAAAGTCCCGCGCCGATCCCAAGTACCCGCAGCCCGTACTCAGGATCAGCAGCGTCGCCGCTGGCGCCCATCGCCAATCGCAAATCTCAAATCGCAAATCGTTCGGTTCTTACCTGGCGTATTCGACGACTCGAGTCTCCCGCAGGACGGTGACCCTGATTTCACCGGGATACGTCATCTGCTGCTCGATCGATTTCGCGATGTCGCGCGCGACCACGAGCGCCTGGCCGTCGTTGATCTTGTCGCTGTCCACGAGCACGCGCACCTCGCGGCCCGCCTGGATCGCGTAGGCGCCCGTGACGCCCGCCATGGCCTTGGCGATGGCCTCGAGCTGCTCGAGGCGCTTGACGTACCGGTCGAGGTTCTCGCTGCGCGCTCCGGGCCGCGACGCGCTGATGGCGTCCGCCGCCGCCGCGAGCACCGTGTAGGGGAACCGCGCGTCCGCGTCGTTGTGGTGGTTCGCCGCGGCGTCGACGACCTCCTTCGGCTCTTCGAACCGCTTCAGCAGCTCGCCGCCGATCACCGGGTGCGAGCCCTCGAACTCCTGGTCGACCGCCTTGCCGATGTCGTGGAAGATGCCGCAGCGCTTCGCGAGTTTCGCGTCCATCTTGAGCTCCGCGGCCATGACGCCGCACACGTGCGCCACCTCGCGGACGTGCTGCAGCACGTTCTGGCCGTAGCTTGTGCGGTACTTGAGCCGGCCGAGGAGGGTGACGAGCTTCGGGTGGACGTTCTGGAGGTCCATCTCGTACAGGAACTGCCGGCCGACTTCCATGATGTGCTGCTCCATCTCGCGCTTGTTCTGCTCGACGATCTCCTCGATGCGGGTCGGGTGGATGCGGCCGTCGAGGAGGAGCTTCTCCATCGACCGGCGCGCCATCTCGCGGCGGACGCCGTCGAAGGCGGACAGGACGATGACGCCCGGCGTGTCGTCGACGACCACGTCGACGCCCGTCGCGCGCTCGAACGCCCGGATGTTGCGGCCCTCGCGGCCGATGATGCGGCCCTTCATGTCCTCGCTGGGGAGGTCCACGACGCTGACGACGCTGTCCGCGGTGTGCGACGCGGCGAACCGCTGGATCGCCATCGTGATGACGCGCTTCGCCTCGGCCTCGGCGTTCTCCTTGGCCGAATCGAGCCGCTTGCGGATGAGCTCCGCCTTGTCGCGCTCCAGTTCCGGCTCCAGCTTGTCCATGAGGAGCTTCACGGCCTCCTCGCGGGTCATGCCGGCGATCTGGTGGAGGGTCTTCTTTTCCTGGTCCAGCGTGCGGGTCACCTCGGCGTCGCGCTCCGCGAGGTCGCGCTCCCTCTTCTCGAAGTCGCGGGCGCGCGTCTCGAGGGACTTCTCCTTGGCCGAGATGCCCTCGGAGCGCTTCTCGATGACGTCCTCCTTCTTGAGGAGGCGGTTCTCGAACTCCTTCAGCTCCCGGCGCTCGTCGCGGGCGAGCTTGTCGGCCTCGTCCTTGACCTTGACCGCCTGCGACTTGGCCTCGACCACGACCTTGTCGGCGGCCAGGCGGGCTTCCTCGAGCACGTCCTCGGACTTGCGGAACGTGGTCTTGTTGACCTGGCTGAAGTACAGGTAGCAGGCGACGGCGCCGACGAGGAGACCGGCGGCGGATCCGATGACGATGTCAATCATGGCAGCGCTCCCGAGTGTTTCGGGGCGCGCATCGCGCGGGGCGATCGGCGCGGCGGCGAGAGAAAACCCGTTCCGGACGACTGCTAGATGCTCTCCGTCCGCGTCCTACCGTCGATCATACCGGCCGACAAACCCGGGGCCCTCGACGGGCCTCGGTATGGGAAAGGCTTTCGAATGATCGTCGCGTCAACCCCGGCGCTCGCGCCCATCTATTTGGTCCCTTCGCGAATCATGAACAGTCTGCAAAGGGTGACTGTGGGACATGTTAGGCGCGTGCGATGGAGGCGTCAAGAACTAGACTTTCCGGCCGCCCGTGCGGATCACGCATCCTGCGATATTCAAACCGGCCTGTGGGTTTGCCCCCGTTTTGCGTGATGCGTGATACGTGATGCGTAACTGCACAATGGCTTGACCTTCGGCGTCACCTTATATAACGTTGCGTCGATCGTGGAGCGGGCGCCCGACGTACGTTATCAACACCGGGTTGCAGATGCCCGATCCGCGGACGGCGACGAATCCGACGACCGGCGGTAACCCCCCAGCCATGCCGAAAATCATCGTTCAATTCGGGGGAGAGGAATGGGCCGTTGATCTCCGCGAGGGGGTCAATGTCGCCGGACGCTCTCCGCAGGCCGCGATCCCCATCCGCGACGCCAGCATGTCCCGGGAACACTGCGAAATTGTCCTGGAAGCGGGCATCGCCACCGTCGTCGACCGCGGCAGCATGAACGGAACCCTCGTCAACGGAACCAAGATGGATCGCAAGGTCCTGGCCCCGGGGGACAAGATCCAGATCGGGAAAGCCGCCCTGTTCTTCGAGGAGAAGCAGGCCCGATCCGCCCCCGCCAAGGCCGCCCCGGCCGCCGGGACGCCGGTCGTCGGCATGGACGACTTCTCGGTGTGGCGGCGCGTGAGCGGCGGGGGGCTGCGCATCGTCATCGTCCTCGCGCTCCTGGCCCTGGTGGGCGCCGGCGCCGTGGTCGCGTTCAATAAGTTCGGTCAGGGCGCCACGGTCAAGGCCGACCCGAGCAATCTGCTGGGGACGACGGGTTGGTTCGATCCGGGTCCGGAAAACGCGGTCGTGGGCTGGTCGGTCAAGCGCGGCCTCGCGAGCCGCATCCAGATCGCCGAAGGCGCCGCCAAGCAGGGCAAGACGTGCCTGCAACTCGAAAAGAGCGGCGCCAACCAGGATCTCGTCGCCGAAGTCGCGTGCCAGGAATCGCTCGTCGTCCCCTCGGGCTCCTCCCTTGAGATTTCCGCCTGGGTGAGATCGGAATCGTCCGGCATCCTCCCCGCGCTCAAGGTGTCCTGGATGGCCTCGCGGACGGGACCGGTGCTGCTCGAAGACTTGTCGGAGCCCGCGCCCGGGGCGTCGGACTGGACCCAAATGAAGCGCTCTTTTGCGCCTCCGCCGGGCGCCACGCACGGCCAGCTTTCGCTCGTGGCCGTGGGGCGGGCCGGCCGCGTCCTTTTCGACGACATCCGCGCCACCCATGGATCCGGATCCGGATTGACCGGCGCGTCGATGAGCGGGTACTCCATCGTCGCAACCGAAGCGGGCGTCCTGAACGTCGCGCAAGAAACGCGGCGGATCATGAACAACGTCCAGGTGTACCTCGCCAGTGACAAGGAAGGGACGATTCCGCAGGCCGCGGCCACCGCCGGCCGGGTCCAGGTCGACGCCGCCACGAAAAAACTGACCGCCACCGGCAAGATCCCCAGCCCGGTCGATCTCCGGCCGGTGGAACTCGAGTTCGAGGCGAGCGGCGGCAAGGACAGCCTTCTCCTCGGATACCGGCTGCGCGGGGATTCCGTCAAACAGGTCGACCGCCTCGGTCTCACGATGCTCATCCCCGGCGACCTGAAAGGGGACTACTCGAATCCGGTGTCCCGCCTTTGGTTCCGCACCGGATCCGGCGACTTCGGTCTCGAGATCTCGGACGGCCTGATGCGCGTCTCCTCCGAATACGCGGCGGGAGGAGGACAGCGGGTCCACCTGAACGTCACGATTCCCAAGGGCGCGTCCGAGATGGCCTTCGGATTCCACCTGAAGTCGGGCGGCGGCGGATCCCTGGACCCGATGGCGGAGGTCGACAAGGCGGTGACGGAAGAGAGAATGTCGGACGCCCTCGAACTGCTCGGCGACCTCCTGGCCGCCACGCGGGAGGATCAGAAGCGCCAGCAGATCCAGGCCCGGATCGCGGCCCTGCGGGAGGCGGAATCGACCGACTGGCAGGCGGTCCAGGCCCAGCGCTTCGTCGCCGAGCTCGTGGGTCTCAAGCCATACTTCGAAACCGCGAACCAGAAGCTCGGCCAGTACGAGAAGAGGTGGCCGCGGGGGAAGCGCGCGGACGCGTGCAAGGCCGAGCGCGAGCGGCTGGCGTCGGGACTGGCGGCCGCCGCGGAGGATCGCGAGACGCTGCGAGCCCATCGCCTGATCGACCGCGCCGAGGAGCACGCCAAGGAGGGCCGCAAGCAGCTGGCGCGCGAGCTGTGCGACGCGGTCCGGCGCCACTACGCCCAGTCCGGGTCCGCGACGGTCCGGGTGGCGGAACTTCTGAAAAAGCTCGGATCGGAATAGAACCATGGGATTCGGCGTCGATTTCGGAGCCACCGCCATCAAGGTGGTCCGCGTCCAACGGACGCTGCGAGGCTTCCGCCTTGTCGGCGCGGCGCGCACCCACATTCCCGCGGGCGAGGACCGGAAGGGCGAGGCGGCCCACGCGCTTCGCGAAATCCTGTCCCGCACGAATCCCGGCATCGGCGTCGTCGGGCTCGGCGGTCGCGACGTCAACCTCCAGGTCGTGCAGCAGTCCGCCATGGCCCCCGCCAACTACCGGGCCATGATGGGCTACGAGCTGGAGCAGCGGCGCGGCGCCGAAGGCGAGCTGTACGGCGACTTCGCGACGCTCCGCGAGCCCGATCCGTACAACCCCGGCTATTTGGCGATGGTGGGAATCGCGAAGCGCGAATACGTGGACGATCGCACGGGCATCGTTACGGCCGCCGGCATCGACGTGCGCGACGCCGTGCCGACTCCGTTCGCCGTCTTCGCCGCGTACCGAAACGCCTACGGCGTCGAGAACGGGACGGTGCTCCTGTTGGACGTCGGGGCGGAGAACACCGACCTCGCGCTCGTGCGCGGCGGGCGGCTCATCTTCTGCCGCAACGTCAGCACCGGCGCGGCGGTCGTGGACCAGGGCATCGCCCGGCTCGGCGGCCTGTCGAACGAAGAAGCCGAGGCCCGCAAGGTCCGGTTCGCGAACCTGGGGCCGCCTGCGGACGGCGCCGACCCCCGCGAGGACGAGATCCGGCCCGCGGTGCGCTCGGGCGCCAGCCAGATCGCCGGCACGATCCAGTCGAGCATCTCTTTCGCCCGGGGCCAGCTGCAGGAGAAGGACCTGGCGGTCGACAAGGTTTACCTGTCCGGCGGCGGCGCCCGCCTCCGCGGCCTGCAAGGCTATCTCCAAAGCTCCTTGAAGATCCCGGTCGAGATCCTCGATCCCTTCAAGGGCGTCGACCTGGGCAAGTTCGCCTCCGAGGCGGAGCTCGCGGCGCAGCCGTCCGATCTCGCCGCCGCGCTGGGCCTCGCCCAGATCGCCGCCGATCCCAAGTCCGCGGCCTCGGCCCTCTCGATCCTCCCGGACCGCATCAAGGTGCGGCGCAATTTCTTCCAAGGCCCCGCCTTCCTCGTCGCCGCGGGCGTCCTGATGGCGGTGGGCCTGATCGCCGTCACGGGCGCGGCCGTGGTGCGCCGGAGCAAGGCCGCGTCCGCGCTGCGCCAGTTCCAGGAAGGAACCAAGGACGTCGAGCAGCGCATCCAGAAACTCAATGACGCCGAGGCTTCCCTGCGAACGCTGATCGCCAAGTGGCGGACGCTCGACTCCTACGTCACGCCGGGGCGGGGGATCTTGGACGCCGTCCGAAAGATGCGGATGACGCTGCCCGAGGGCGTCCACATCCGCGCGGTGAAACTGGTGAACCTCCAGGTCGAGCGCGGCCACATGACGCCGCCGGAGCGGATCATCTTCTCGACGCCCGACCGGGGCATCCTCGAAGGCGTGATTCCGGCGAGCAAGCCGGTGACGTCCGGGGAGCCCGAGGGACGCAAGATCCACGTGCTCCAGGATGGAGGACGCCGGGGGGAGGCGGAGACGTTCTCCCCCGAGTCGATGATCGGGATCGTGAAAATCCAGGCGCCGTGGCTCGGCGTCCAGATCGAGGGCGAGATCGACGACCGCATCAAGGGCGGGGCCCAGGCGGTGCTCGACGAGCTCAAGCAGCAGCTGGCCGATCCGTCGCGCGGCGTCTTCTCCGAGCTCCTCCAGGAGGGGGCGGGGTCGCGGCCCGGGTGGCAGCAATTCAAAGTCATCCTGCAATTCGAGTGATCCCATGGCGATGAACTACGCGTGGCAGGAGCGGAAGAAGTTCATGGTTCCCGTGGTCACGGGCGCCGTGGTCCTCTTCATCTGGTACGTGTTCATCCTCGGCGGGATCAACGGCGCCGCGGACCGGGACCTGCTGGCGCGGAAAAACGCGGAGGGGTTCCTCCGCCTCAAGATGCAGGCGGGCGTGCCGACCGACGACGGCGTGGCGCGAGCCGAGCGCGACAAGGGCGTGTTCCAGAAGGACCTCAAGGAAATCCAGGACAAGCTGGTCTTCCGCGTGGACGAGGGCTTCAAGGCGAAGGAGGGCCAAAGCGCCGCGACGAAATTCGGCAGCCAGCGCCAGGCCGTCTTCCAGAAGATCGAGGGGGTCCGCATTCCGAAAGGCCTCGACCAGATCGACGCCGGACGCCTCGGGTTCCCCCAGTCCGTCCAAGGCATGCCGGAGCCCGTGCTCGCCGAATGGCTGGTCCGGCTCGCCATCGTCCAACGGGTGTGCCTGTTCTCCATGGAGTGCGGCGTCACCACCCTCAAGCTGTTGGAAGTCGTTCCCGCGGATTCGCAGGATGAGCCGACGGTGCCTCCGGACCGGTTCATGGGAGTGCTGCCGATCAAGTTCAAGGTCACCGGGAAGGCCGAGACGATCCTCCGGCTGGTGCACGGCCTGCAGCAGGAGGGCCCCTTTTACCTCGCGCTGGAAGCGCTGGAAGTCACGTCCGCGGATCCGACCCAGAATCTGCTGGGCGCGGTGGTGACGGCCGGCGCCTTGGTGGTCCGTCCGGAGGCCGCGCTGACGACGGAGGTCAAGCAGTAACGTGGGCATCCTGAAACGGTTCAACAGGGAACAGCTGACGCTGGGCGCGGCGGCGCTGCTCAGCGTGCTCCTCTTCGGCTGGCAGCTCGCGCGCGGGGGTACCGAGGGCGCGACCGGAGAACTGCCCAAGAACGACCGCGTCTACGCCATCGGCCGCCAGTCGGCCATCGAATTCCTAGATCCGAATGTGCAGCGGTACATGCCCGGGCGCGACATTTGGGAGCCTCCCGCGACGGGGCGGCTTCCGATCCCGGAGATCCGGCCGCCCGAACCCAAGCTTGGGCAGATGACGTTGCCGCCCCTCGCGCCCCGGCCCGACGACGCGGAATTCATGATGGCGTCGCTGCCGGGGAAGTTCCGGTGGATCGCCGCGGCCGCGCAGACCGCCGCGCCGGCCGGTTTTCCCCCGGATGCGGAGATCGCCGCGCTCAAGGCGCTGCCCGAGACGGACTCCGGCGCCGTCGTCGACCGTCGCAAGCAGCTGATGCGGCCCGACGGCTTATGGATCGTGCACCGGACGGATAATCGTCCTCCGGTCAAGGGCACCGTGGTCCTGGACACGGATCAAAGCGGTGACGGGTCCATCAAGCTTCAACAAATCGTCGACACGAGCAAGACCGGCATCACGATTCCCGCGTCGGAGATCGACAAGAACAAGGCGGGGACGGAAGACGGCATCGAGCGCGGATGGGAGTACGGCCGGGAGTACGCGCGCCGCGCCAAGAAGCTGAAGCCGGACGACGCGGAAGGGCATCGAAAGCTCGGCGAGTGGTGCCGCGGCACGGCCGGCATGCTGCCCGAGGCTCGCTTGGAACTGATGGCGGCCGTCGAAGCCTTGGAAAAGAAAGGTGAGGTCGGACCTCCCATGACGACCGCGGTTCAATCGCTGGTCGCCGTGCTCCGCGAATTCGGAAACTACGACGAGGCGATCGCCGCGTCGCAGAAGT
>Ga0111538_10015476_pt1 | contig 10032 bp, 8 predicted proteins | sample SoiMethybrSBSTD1_FD_79669 | JGI IMG/M metagenome (GOLD analysis project Ga0111538, IMG submission 79669) | Bulk soil microbial communities from a Populus tree surrounding site in Tennessee, USA - Soil MetaG P. TD hybrid SBSTD1 (version 2)... | ecosystem: Environmental > Terrestrial > Soil > Tree... | reverse complement strand
GCTCGGCAAGCGCGGGAAACAACCCGAACAAACGCTCCATGGTCCACAGCCGCGCCGGAACACGCTGGGCAACCTGGATGTTCTCGACCACGGTCAGGTCCGGGAAGATCATCCGACCTTCCGGCACATAGCCGAGACCGACGCGCACGATGCGGTGTGCGGGCCAGCCCGCGACGTCCTGGCCGGCCAGCAGGACGTGGCCGCGCCGCGGCGGCGTCAGGCCGACGATCGAGCGCAAGGTCGTGGTCTTGCCGACGCCGTTGCGGCCGAGCACGGCGGCGATGCGCCCGGCGGGCACTTCGAGGTTCACGCCCTGCAGGACATGACCTTGACCGTAATAGGTATGCAGGTCCTCGACGCGCAGCATCACTGCGCTCCTCCGAGATAGGCGCTGCGCACCTCCGCGCTGGCGCGCACGGCGGCGGGCGGCCCGTCGGCGATCACGCGGCCACGATGCAGGACGGTGATGTTGTCGGCGAGCTTGAACACCACTTCCATGTCGTGCTCGACCAGCAGCACGCTCAGATCGCCCGCCGCCAGCATCTCCTTGAGGATCTGCACCGCGCGGCCGGTCTCTTCGATCGACAGGCCCTGGGTCGGCTCGTCCAGCATCAGGAGGCGCGGCTTCTGCGCGATCGCCATGGCGATTTCAAGCAGACGTTGGTCGCCGTGCGAGAGCATGGCGGCGGTTGCATCGGCGAGGCGGGTGAGTCGCATGCGCGCGATCGCCTCGTCAGCGGCGGAGGCCGACCGGCGCAACACGCCGCCACCGCCGAGGAATTGCCAGCGCCCGCTCTCCCGCGCCTGCGCCGCGATGCGGACGTTCTCGCGCACGCTCAGGGCGGGAAACACATGGCAGAGCTGGAAGGTGCGCGCGATTCCCTTCTGCGCCACCTGATGGACCGGCATTCCGGTGACGTTCTCGCCGGCGAAGATCACCTGCCCCGCGCTCGGCTTGAGCACGCTGGTGATCAGGTTGAACACGGTGGACTTGCCGGCGCCGTTGGGTCCGATGACGGCGCGAATCTCGCCGGGCTCTACCGACAGGTCGATGCCATCGACGGCCGCCAGGGCACCGAAGCGCCGGACCAGACCCTTGCACTCAAGCAGCGGCACCGGGTGCCTCCTTGCCGCCATCGGGGCTCGGGACCTCGCGTCTCCACCTGAAACGGCTTGTCAAAATGCCCCAGATGCCCTGCGGCGCGAACATGACGAAGGCCATGAAGATGGTGCCGAAAATGAGCGGCCACAGATCCGTGACCTGCGACAGCTGATGCTCCAGGAAGACGAAGGACACGCCGCCGAGGATCGGGCCGATCAGCGTGCCGGCGCCGCCCACAATCACCATGATGAGGACCCGCCCGGAGGTCAGCCAGAAGAACAGCTCGGGTGACGCGAAGCCGGCAAACGCGGCGTAGAGCGCCCCGGCAAGCCCGCCGAAGCCATAGGCGAGCACGACCGTCGTGATCTTGTACGCGCGCGTGTTGTAGCCGAGCGCGATGGTCTTTGCTTCGTTCTCGCGAATGCCCGCGAGCACCGCGCCGAACGGCGAGCGCACGATGGCGCGGCACAGCAGGTACGAGCCGAACAGGCAACCGAGCACGAGGTAGTAATAGCCGAGCTTCCCCTGAAACCAGTCGATCCCGAGGGGGCCGGGATGCCGCGGAATACCGACAAGACCGTCGGAACCGCCGGTGAGGTCGCGGAAGCGGAACAGCATCGCATAGCCGAGCTGCGCGAACGCAAGCGTCAGCATGGCGAAGGACACGCCGGTCGAGCGCGTGCAGATCCAGGCGATCGGAATGGCAATCAGGATCGTGACCGCCACGGCCAGCAGGATGCCCGCCGGCAGCGGCAGCGGCACGTAGGTCAGAATGAGCGCGTAGGAATAAGCGCCGAGACCATAGGCGGCGGCGTGCCCGAACGAGTACAGCCGGCAATAGCCTACCAGCAGATCGAGGCTCATCGCGAACAGGCCGAGGATCAGCGCTTCGACCAGGATGGTCAGGGAGTGCTGCGGCACCACGAAGGGCAGCACCGCGCAGGCAGCCGCGGTGACAACGAACCCAAGCCTCCAATTCACTCAATCCTCCTTGCCGAGCAGGCCACCCGGTCGAATGATCAGGACGAGCAGCATCAGGAGGTACATCAAGGCCAGCGCCAGATCCTGGAAGTAATAGGCGCCCATCACCTGCACGAACGCCACCAGGACGCTGCCGATAATGGAGCCGAGGAACGAGCCCATCCCGCCGATGATGACGATGACGAACGCGTCGATGACGACGCTCGTCCCCATGCCGAGGAATGCGGTGACCAGCGGCGCGGCGAGCACGCCGCCGACCGCCGCCAAGGCGCAGCCGAAGCCGAACACCGAGGTGCGCACCATGTCGACGTCGGTGCCGAGCGCGTGCACCATTTCGGAATTCTGCGACACCGCCCGGATCAGCAAGCCGGGGCGCGCGCGCTCGAGAAATTGCCAGATGGCGATGGCCGCGGCGGCGCCAAGCCCGATCAGGAACAGACGATAGAGCGGAAAAGGTTGATCGAGGATGATCACGACGCCGCGCAGCGCATCGGGAATGCCGGTGCCGAGCGGCTGCACGCCCCAGATCAGCCGGATCACCTCGCTCAGCACGACGGCGAGACCGAACGTGAGCAGCAGATAAGCCCCGCCGTCACGGCGGCCATAGAGATGGCGCAGCAGCGTCCATTCAAACGCCATGCCGACCAGCCCGACGACAACAGGCGCGACCACGAGCGACACGAGAAAACTTCCGGTGACGACATTCGCGGTGTAGCCGACATAGGCGCCGAGCATGAAAATGACGCCGTGGGCGAAATTGACGATGCGCATGATCCCGAAGATCAGCGTCAGGCCGCAGGCGATGAAAAACAGGATCGACGCCTGCGAGAGCGCGTTGAGGCACTGGGCCAGAATGAAGCCGAACCAATTCATCGGATTGCTTGCGGGATCAAGCCGGCAGCGGGCGGCCCAATCTGATCAGGGCCGCCCGCGAGCCGGCGCTCACCGGCCGCGGAAGCTGGCGCTGCGGCAGTCCGGCGTCGTCATTTCGCGCGGGTAGGTCTTGATAATCTCGCCGACCGGTTCGGCGAATTTGTCGCTCTTGGCCACTTTCACCACGAAGCCCTGGTTCTCACCCTGGTGGTCGCATTTGCGCATCAGCACGGGGCCCTTGACGCTGGTGACGTCCAGGCCTTCCATCGCCTCGACGATCTTCATCGGCTCGGCCGAGCGCGCCTTCTCGATGGCGGCGAACAGGATCATCAACGCCTGATACATCTCGCCGTCGGTCCAGTCGGGGATCTCGTTCTTGTATTCGGCCTGGAACGCGGAGAGGAAGGCGCGGTTCTCCGGGATGTCGTAGGTCACGGGGTAGCGCGAGGAGCCGACCAGGCCGAGCGAATCCTTGCCGAGCACCTTGATGTCGGCCTGCGCCACGATCTCGGTGAAGAACTGCACCCGCTGCGCCAGGCCATACTGCGCGGCCTGCGAGTAGAAGGCGCGCGCCTCGTCGCCCTGCAGCGCCACGTAACAGCCTTGTGCGCCGGACTGCAGGATCTTGGTGATGTAGGTGGAATAGTCCTTGTTGGCGACGGGAGCGTAGATCTTGTCGACCAGGTCCTTGCCGACCGCCTTGATCTGCTCCTCGAACGCGGCATTGCTGGAGCGGCCCCAGGCGGCATCGGAGGCGATGGCGATGAACTTCTTCTCCGGCGCGTCCTTGAGATAGAGCGCGAGCGTGCGCGCGCCCATCGGCGCCGACGTATTGGCGCGGAAGAATCGCGGCACGAACAGTTCGGCCGTGAGCCGGCCGTCGCCGTTGCCGTGCGAGAGGAAGACGGCATTCCACTCTTCCAGCTTCGGCAGCATGGCGGCGGCCTCGGAGGAGACGATGACGCCGGTGAGGATGCGGCAGTTGTCGCGCTCGACCAGTTCCTGCGACTTGCGCACGCACATCGCCGGATCGCCTTGGGTGTCCTGGAACAGGAACTCGATCGGACGCCCGATCACGCCGCCCTTGGCGTCGGTCATTTTCTTGACCAGCCGGCAGGTGCGCTGCACCTGGCTCCCGAGGATGGCGTAGCCGCCGGTGATCACCGTCGGAATGCCGATCTTGATCGGGCCCTCCGCCAGCGCCTGGCGCAGGAACGCTGGCGCCGCCACCACCGCCGAGCCGGCGAGGCCGGCTTCGAGCACGCGGCGCCGCGTGATCGCCTTGACCCGATACTTTTCTTTCCTGGACATGAATTCCTCCCACATTGTTTGATTTTATGGCGGTCAGCCGGTCTCGGCAGCCCGAACAATTGCAATGCGCTATTGCAGCTCCACGGTGTCGAACTCCGCCGGCAGGATGATTTCGAGCAGCTCACAATCGTCGGAATAATCCAGCACGGTGTGCTTGATGCGCGGCGGCTGCAGCCAGGCGGTGCCCTCGCGCATCGTCACCTCGCCCTGCCCCTCGAATTCCGACCGGATCCACCCCTTCAACACGTAAATCATCTGCACGTCGACGTCGTGATAGTGGCGCTTGGAGACGACCGCGGGGTCGCAGGGCGGGATGAGACGGATGACATGCGCCTGCAGCAAGCCATTGGTGGCCTTGCTCATGCCGAGATCGCGGTATTTCGCGTAGCTCCTCAGGCCGTCGGTGCGGAAGTCTTCCGGCCGGAAGTGGCTCACGTTGAATCTCTGCTTCGGCCGTGCCGACACTTTTGGTTTCGCGTGCGGGGCAACGGCGCGCTTCTTGGGGCTCGTCTTTTTCGCACGCGGCTGCAGCTTTGCCATCGTCTTTGCCATCGTCTTTGCCATGGCTGGTTTCTCCGTTATTCGCGAGGTTACGCGGCCCCCTGGGGTCGCAGCTCGATGAAATCCGGGCAGCAGTTCGGAGCGCTCTCCGCCGCATACACGACCGCGTCGGCCACCTCTCCCGGGGTCAGCGCTTCGAATTTCCTGACCTTCAGCGCCTCCTGCACGCGCGGATGGTCGCTGGTGGCGCGGATAGCGGTATCGACCATGCCAGGCGCGATTTCGGTCACCTTGATGCCATAGCTCTGCAACTCGACCCGCAGGCCACGGGTGATCGCCGAAAGCGCGTGCTTGGTCGCGCAGTAGATCACGCCCAATGGATAGACCTCGCGGGCGGCGATCGAGGTCATGACGATGATGTGACCGCGGCGGCGGTCCATCATCGATTTTGCCACCGCGTGCGTGACGCGGAATGCGGCGAGCACGTTGGTGCGGAACATCGCTTCAACGTCGCCGTCGGTCATGTCCATCACCGGCGCATATTTCAGGATGCCGGCATTGTTGACCAGAATGTCCACATCGCGTGACCGCTTGGCCAGGTCGGCGACGAAGTGCGCGTCGTTCAGGTCGCCGGCGATCGCTTCGGTGACCGCGCCGCCGCATTCGCTCGCCAGTGTGTCGAGCTCCGCCTTGCGGCGTCCCGTGGCAATGATTTTCGCTCCCGCTTCCGCAAGCGCGATCGCGGACGCCCGGCCGATGCCGGCGCTCGCCCCCGTCACGAGCACGGTCTTGCCCGACAACGCCCCGCCCATTTCCTCCGCCTCTTCTTATTATGAATTATAACTATACACGACGTAACGATGGGGCAAAGCGCGGAAGGCGAGTGCTCGGCAACCTGCCGTCGCGCTTTGGTCGCGGACCTTCCGGACGCAGAATCGCGAACCGCGCGGGCGGCTCGCCGCTGGCACCTCGACCGCGCCACGCGTGCATCTGCAAGTGACCGGTTGAACGCAGCGGGCGCTCGCGCCGATGAGAGCAGGAGCGCCGGTGTCGCGACCGGCGGATGTGGAGGTGCGCTGCATGAGCACAGACGGTTGCCGGCGGGCGTCGCTCCCCGCCCGTGACCGGCATGGCTGCGACGACGTGCACGCATCGGGGTCGCCGCAAGCCGGCCCCGGCGCCCGGGTTCGCTCGCAAAACCCGCCTCGATTGACGGGCTTCGGCCGATGCGAATACTGTCGAAGCCAGGCCCGAGCTTCCCATGGATTTTGAGCTATGTCATTCATTTTACGAATGAATTTCTGCGTGGCCATCGCGGTGCCGGTGATCATGGCCGCCCTGGGCGTGGCCGGCGCGCGCGAGTTCCGCGTCGCCGACACCCAGGCGGAAGACTATCCTACGGTGCTTGCTTTGCAGTTCATGGCTCGCATCGTCGAGGAGCGCACCGCGGGCCGCCACCGCATCCGGGTGTTCCATTCGCGTCAGCTCGGCGAGGAGAAAGACACCATCGAGCAGACCCGGGTGGGCGCCATCGATCTCAATCGCACCAACGTGGCCCCGATCGGCTCCCTGATCCCGGCGGCCAACGTGCTGGCGTTGCCGTTTCTGTTTCGCTCGTTCGATCATCTCCACAAGGTGCTCGATCACGCCATCGGAGACGAGATTCTGGCCAGCTTCGAGCGCCATGGCTTCGTCGGTTTGACCTTCTACGATTCCGGATCGCGCTCGATCTACAACAGCATAAGGCCGGTGCGCAGCCTTGCGGACATGAAAGGCCTGCGCATTCGCGTCCAGCAATCCGAGCTGATGTTCGACATGATCAAGGCGCTGGGCGCCGAGCCGGTCGAACTTCCCTACGGCCAGGTGCTGACCGGGCTCTCGACCCGGTTGATCGACGGGGCGGAAAACAACTGGCCTTCCTATGTGACCACCAGCCACTACAAGCTCGCCCCCTACTACACCTTGACAGAGCACACGATGGGACCCGAGGTACTTGTCATGTCGCTGCGCGCGTGGGAAAGCCTCTCCACCGAGGAGCGGGAGATTTTTCGGGACGCGGCGCGCAAATCGAGCACGTTCATGCGCGAGGTGTGGAACGGGCTGGAAGAGCGCTCGCAGCAGCAGGCACGCGCCGCCGGGAACACCATCATCGCGGACTTCGACCGCCAGCCGTTCGAGACCGCGATGGGCACAATTTATGCAAAGACAGTGACTGATCCGGACTTGCGCCAATTGATCGAGCGTATTCGCCAGGTTCAATGACTTTCGATCTGGTCGCCCTCAAGGATGAACAAACCGCGGCGCGAAATGCGCGGCCGCGGCGGAGCCTTGATCTGGAAACCGAGAGCTTTGTCCGGGTGCTGCCGATCAGGTGGCGCCTGCTGCTGATTGCGGCGCTCAACGCGACCGTCGCCGTGATTCTCGCCACGTTGATCTGGAACGGCGCCAACGTTCTGAGCCGGGCCTGGGACGATGTGCGCAAGGTGCGCGAGTCCGACAAGCTCCTGGTCCTGTTGGAAAGCGAGGCAAGCCGGCTGCAGAACCTGATCCATCGCTACATCAATCAGCCCAGCCAGGAGGTTCTGACGGAAATTCTGGGATTGCACGGCGAGGTCCTGAGCACGCTGCGCAACCGCGGCGCCGCTGATCCGGTTCTCTCGGGCTCCGCCGATGAGTTGCGCACGGTCACCGAACGGTTTCTGCAAGGCTTCGGCGAGGTGCGCGCGGTCCAGACCATGATCTCGCATACCTACGAGAACGACGTGATCAAGCCGGCCAAGGAGATGGCGGGACTTTATGCCATCATCGAGGGCTCCATCGGCAAGCGCGAGGCCTTGCTGTTGCCTTCGCTTGGAAAGTCGCGCGAGGCGTTCACCACCAGCCTCGTCGCCGCCAATGCCTTCTACCTGTCGCTCGCTTCGGACGCCGCCGACGAAGCCCGGAGAAGCATCGCCACGGTCGAGCAGACCATCCCGGTCATGATCGATCTCGCCGAAAACAACTTGCAGCGCACGGCACTGACCGCGCTGGCGCAGCGCGCCGCCGCGTTCCGCGACGGATTGAAGACGCTGTCCGAGCAATTCGCGATGCGGACGAACCTGTTGAAGACGGCGATCGACGACAACCAGGCCGCCATGATTGCGGTGATCAACAAGCTCTCCGCCCAGATGACGCTGCGCGAGTTGCAGGCGCAGGGAAGCTTCGACCACACCCTGGCCGACATCTATCAAAACGTTGCGCTGGTCGCGGTGATCTTCCTGACGCTGATCGTCGGCATCGGCGTTCTGATCGCGCGCAGCATCATTCAGCCGCTCAAGGAGATCATGGCGGCGATGCACGCCGTCGTCTCGGAGAAATACGACGATCCCATCCACGGCACCCATGCGCGTGACGAGATCGGCGAGATGGCGCGGGCGGTCGCGGTCTTTCGCGAGAATGCCATCGCCAAGCGCAAGGCCGAGAACGAATTGCGGGCGTCGAAGGAGCGTGCCGAGCAGGCGCTCGAGGATCTGCGCGAGGCGCAGCAAAACCTGATCGCCGCGGAGAAGCTCGCCGCGCTCGGCGGTCTGGTGGCGGGGGTGGCGCATGAAGTCAACAACCCCATCGGCATCAGTCTGACGGTGGCGTCGAGCTTCGCGCGCCGGTGCGACGATTTCGCCAAGGAGTTTCATTCCGGCCCGCTCCGGCGTTCCCGGCTGGAGGAATTCCTCGAGGGCGGACGGGACGCCGCCACACAGCTGGTGTCCAATCTCCAGCGCGCCGGCGAGCTGGTGCAGTCGTTCAAGCAGGTTGCGGTCGATCGCAGCCACGCCGAGCGGCGCCCATTCGATCTACGGGAATCGACCGATCAGATCGTCGCCAGCTTGCGGCCGGTGCTGAAGAAATCGCAGATTGCGCTGACCGTCGACGTGCCGCCGGGCATCGTCATGGACAGCTATCCGGGCTCCTATGGCCAGGTCTTGACCAACCTGTTTCTCAACAGCGTGGTCCACGCCTTTCCCGAGGGCCGCGCCGGAAGCATCATCGTCGAGGCGCGCCAGGTGCGCGATGACGTCGATATCTTCGTGTCGGACGACGGCGTGGGGATGACCGAGGAGATCCAGCGTCGCGCCCTCGACCCGTTCTTCACCACCCGGCGGAACGAAGGCGGCACCGGCCTCGGCCTGCACATCATCTTCAATCTCGTGACCCAGCAGCTGGGCGGCCGGCTGACCTTCGAATCGAGGTTGGGCTGGGGCACGCGATTCCGTATCACTCTGCCGCGCGTAGCGCCGGGTGAATCGCCGCCGACGCAGGCCGCACCAATCATGGACAAAGCTCATGGCTGAAGACGACATCGTCCACCTGATCGAGGGTCCGGGGGAGGAGCCTCCCGAACAAGGTCCGCGCTGGAAGATCGCGGTGATCGACGACGAGCCGGCCGTGCACGACGGCACGCGTTTCGCGCTGCACGACTACCGTTTGAACGGGCAAGGCCTCGAGATCCTTTCGGCCTATTCGGCGGCCGAGGGGCGCGAGCTCATGCGCAACCATCCGGACATCGCGGTGGTCCTGCTCGACGTCATCATGGAAAGCGACACCGCCGGACTAAACCTGGTCGAGTTCATCCGCAAGGAGCTCAAGAACGAGACGGTACGCATCATCCTTCGCACCGGCCAACCGGGCCAGGCGCCGGAGCGGCGCGTCATCGTCGATTACGACATCAACGACTACAAGGCGAAGACCGAGCTTACGGCCGACAAGCTGTTCACGGCTTTGACCGCCGCGTTGCGCAGCCACCAGCAACTCGAGCGCATGGTGCAGACCCGACGCGGACTCGAGATCATCATCGAGGCGGCATCGGCCCTGTTCGACTTCAAGTCGATGCAGCGGTTGGCGGAAGGTGTCCTCACCCAGATCGCCTCGTTGCTCAATGTCGACTGCGCGGGGATCCTGGTGCTGCGTGAAGCGCAAAACGCGCACGAAACCTTTTCGGTGCTCGCCGGCTCGGGCTGCTACAGCCGCTTCATCGGCAGCGAAGTCTCCGAAATCATCGAGCACGACCTGCGGCATCTGGTCGAGGAGGCATTCACCCGCCGCCATCACGAGTTTTCGCCGCGCCGGTCGGTGCTCTACATCAAGACGCTGAGCGGCCGCGAAGTCGTGGTCGTGCTGGAAGCCGCCCGGCATCTGTCCAGCACCGACCGCGCACTGGTGGAGATTTTCTGCAGCCGCCTTTCCATCGCCTTCGACAACGTCATCCTCTACGAGCAGCTGCAGCGCGC
>Ga0111538_10015474_pt1 | contig 10032 bp, 8 predicted proteins | sample SoiMethybrSBSTD1_FD_79669 | JGI IMG/M metagenome (GOLD analysis project Ga0111538, IMG submission 79669) | Bulk soil microbial communities from a Populus tree surrounding site in Tennessee, USA - Soil MetaG P. TD hybrid SBSTD1 (version 2)... | ecosystem: Environmental > Terrestrial > Soil > Tree... | reverse complement strand
GGCCAAGTCGACGAGGCGCGTGATGACGGCTTCGATGTCGCCCTCGAGATCGCCAACCATCGGCATGACGCCGTGCCAGAGGCTCAGGCAGCGCGCCACTTCGGGCTTGTCGGTGACGCCGACGATCAACGACTGTGGACGAATCGCCGACAGTAGTTTCGCCGTCTGCCCTTCGCGCGTGATCGCGACAATCGCGTAGGCGTTCGAGCGGCGCGACAGCGAGACGGCCGCTTCGCTCAAGGCCTTGACGTGATCGACCGCCGCGGTCGCCGACCGGCGCTCGCCGAACGCCGATTCCATCGACTCCGTGTCGCGAATGATCGCGTCGAGCACTTCCACCGATCGCACCGGATAAAAGCCGGTCGCGGTTTCGCCCGACAGCATGATCGCGTCGGCGCCGCCGTCGACGGCGCCGGCCGCGTCGCTGGCTTCCGCCCGCGTCGGCCTCGGCTCGGTGCGCATCGACTCGAGCACCTGCGTCGCGACGATCACCGGCACGCCGCGAGCGCGCGCCTTCCTGAGGATCTCCTTCTGCACGCGCGGCACCCGCTCGAGCGGCATCTCGAGGCCGAGGTCCCCGCGGGCGACCATCACCGCATCGGCGGCGTCGAGAATCTCGTCGAGGTGATCGATCGCTTCCGGCCGCTCCAGTTTGGCGACGATCGGCACCTTCGGACGCCCTTCCGCAACGAGCATCGCCTTGACGCGGGCGATGTCGTCTACCGACTGCACGAAGCTGAGCGCGACCATGTCGACGCCGAGCGCGAGGCCGAACTTCAGATCGCGCTGATCTTTTTCGGTGAAGTCCGATCGCAGCGGCACTCGCGGCGCATTGATGCCCTTGTGCTCGCCCAGCTCGCCGCCGTCAATCACGCGCGTGTGGATCTCCGCCGGCGACGACGACTCGACCAGCAGCTCCACTTTGCCGTCGTCGAGCAGCAGGTGATCGCCTTTCGTCACCTTCAGGGCCAGCTCGCCATACGTCGTCGAGACGCGGCCCGGCCGGCCGATCTCGTCGCCGATCGCGATGACGAGCGGATCGCCCTTCTTCAACGGGATCGCCTTGCCGCCCTCGAGGCGGCCGGTGCGGATCTTCGGGCCGCTCAGGTCCTGCAGGATCGCGACGTGCCGATCGGCGCGCGCGGCGGCGGCGCGGATGCGATCGAACGCGCCGGCGTGGTCGGCCTGCGTGCCATGCGAGAAGTTCAGGCGCATGACGTCGACGCCGGCGGCGATCAGCGCGTCGAGGACCTCCGATTCGCTGGAGGCGGGTCCGACGGTCGCAATGATCTTGGTGTGCCGCATCTCCTCAGCTTATGCTGCCTCACCTAACCAAAGGGCAACCGCTGCATTTTTGCTAAGATTCTCGCTTACCGTGAGAATTCTGACGTTCCTCGATGCGGGGCTGCCCCGCGTCCACCGACTGCGCGAAGGTGACACCATCGTCGGGCGCGCCCCGGATTGCGAGCTGGTGATTGCCGCAAAGGAAATGTCGCGAAGACACGCGCGCCTGAGCGTGGCCGGGTCGAAAGTGATCCTCGAAGATCTCGGCAGCACCTGTGGCACCTCCATCAACGGCACGAGGATCACCGGGGCGCACCAATTGCAGCCGGGCGACAGTTTTACGCTCGCCGCGGTCGTGATCACGCTGACGAACGACGTCAACGAGATCGACCTGGACGACGGGCACGTGCTGATTGACGAAGGGCGCAGCATTGTCAGATCGATCGTGCCGGTGGACGCGCCCGAACCGGCGGCCGCCGCCGACACGCCGGCGGCGGATCGCCGCGGCGATCGCCGCGGCGGGATCGATCGGCGCCAGCGCAATGTCGGCCGGCCCGCAGGCGACCGGCGATCAGGACACGACCGGCGCGGCGGGCGCATCGTCCGGTTGCTGACGGAGATCGGCAAGACCCTGGTCCAGGCGCAGCCTCTCGATCAGGTACTCGAGCGCGTGGTGCAATTGGTGTTCGACGTGATACCGGCCGAGCGGGCGTTCTTGCTGCTGCGCGATACGCTCGAGCAGCCGCTCACCGCGCGTGTGCAGCGCAACCGCGACGGCACGACACCGGAAAAGACCACGCTCAGCCACACCATCATCAACAAGGTGATGCGCGAGCGGGTCGCGATGTCGGCGAAGGATGCGTTGTATGATCCGCGGCTCGATATCTCCGGCAGCATCCAGCTCATGAACATCCGGTCGTTCATGTGCGCGCCGCTGTGGAACCGCGGTGAGGTTCTCGGTGTGCTGTACTGCGACAACCCGAAGAGCAAGAAATTCAACGAAGACGACCTGGAAGTGTTCGCCGCGCTCTGCAACTATGCCGCCGTGGCCATCGAGCAGTCACGGCTGACGGCCCAGCTGACGGAGGAGACGCGGCGGCGCGAGCGGCTGCAGCGATATCACTCCCCGGCGGTGATCAACAAGATTCTGCATGGCGGAGAGGCCGACCACGGGCTGGTCACACAGACCCGCGACGTGTCGGTGATGTTTTGCGACATCGTGGGTTTCACCACCCTGACACAGCACATGACGCCCGAAGCGATCGGCGAGATGCTCAACGAATACTTCGAGCGCATGACCGACGTCATCTTCGAGCACGACGGCACGCTCGACAAGTTCATCGGCGACGCGATCCTCGCGGTGTTCGGGGCACCGCTCGAACAGGCTGACCATGCCTCGCGCGCGGTCGCCGCGGCGATCGAAATGCGGCGCGAGCTGGATCGATTCAACGCCGAGCATACGCGCCGGATCCAGATGCGCCTCGCGATCAACAGCGGCCCGGCCTTGACCGGCGACATTGGATCGCGGAGGCGCCGTGAGTTTACGGTGCTTGGCGACGTGGTCAACACCGCCTCGAGGATCGAGTCATCCGTCGCGAAACCAGGCCAGATCGTGATCTCGCAATTCACCAAAGACCGCCTGAGCCCGGGCTTCAAATTTCGCCAGCTCGACAGCGTCACGCTACGGGGCCGCGATAGCGCTCTCGATGTGTTTGAAGTGATCGAGTAGGTCTTCGCAGATTCTCTCCGCATTGACACACGCTTATGCTGTAATCGCGCGGCATGAGGAAAGCCCTCGTCGTCCTGGCGTTGATCGCCGGCGCGCAGCCCGCCGCCGCTCAGAGCATCTACACGCTTGACCTGCTTCGCGATCTGCCGGCCGGCGGCAATCTGTTCGCGCTGATCGAGGCGGCCCAGCCCGAAATCACCACCGATCGATTCAACAGCGGCGGCCTCAACGCCGGATCGGCGGAAAAGGCGGGCGCGTTCCTGGCGTCTTGGAGCCAGACCGAGTACCGCATCGGCGACGTGCCGATCTCGAGTCCCGTTGACGGCACGCCGATGCTCTTCCCCGAACTGGCGTGGTGGAGGGGCATCAACGTCGCGACGGGCGTGATGCCGTCCGATGGCAATGCCACGGCGCTGGCGGTTTCCTTCGAGCCACGGACCGCAACCGATCGCTGGACGACGAGCGTCGAGATGACCACGTCCGGCGGCGCGTTGTCGCAGGCGTCATCGCCGGACCGTCCGCCGGCCATCCAGGCCCTCGATAACTGGTCGCAGGTGTCCGCGCTGATCAGCGGACGGACGCTGCATGGACGGTTGGGCCTCGTCGTCGGCGGCGCCCGCAGCGCGGCCACCACCGTGGCGAGGAATCTCAATGCACCGCGCCAGCAAACCGGATCGGCGTTCGTCAATGCCTCGTTCGCGATCTCGGCGGACAAGACGCTGGGCGCGCTGGCGTGGGTCTCCGACGACTCTGTTCACTCGCAAGCCACCCTACGTCACGGCGATCGGTGGCGAGTATTCGGCGGCTATACCGATCGCAACGTCGAGAGCGCGCGGCCGTCGAGCGGGCGGCTCTCGGCCGATCGACTCGCCGATGGTCCCATTGGCCTCCTCGTCGATCGGGGCGGCCACGAAAAGCGGTTCATCGCCGGAGGGCGCAGCGCGAAGCCACTGACGAGACACGCGCTCACGTTTGGCGCGGACATCGAGCGCGCCTCCTTCGCTGCGGCGCCGGCGTTCGCCGGCGCGATCGAAGAGCGCGTCAACGGCGTCCCGGCGCGCATCTGGCATTTCTCGAGTCCCGGCCTGGCGTCGTATCGGCGTGCCCTCGCCGTCAATGCGTTCGCGGCCGATCACATTTCGATCACCAGGAACATCACGGTCGATGCGTCGCTCCGTTTCTCCTCCGCCGATGGATCGACACACGCTGCGGCACAAGGCATCCACTGGAAATCGCTGTCACCGGCGGCGTACCTCTACTGGGACCTTGGCACCGAGTGGCAGTTGAAGCTGCTGACCGGCGTCAGCCGATTGCCCGATCAACTGAAGCTCGGACTGCTGGCCTACGGCGATCCGGCTGCGCCCACCGCCGACATCTATCGATGGAACGGCGGCCCACTGTCCGGCGCGCCACTGATCGGACGCGTCGGTCCCGGCACGGGCGGCGACGCGGCGTTCACACGGATCGATCCGGAACTGCGGCGGCCGATGATGGATCAACTGGCGTTTGGCATCGAAGGCAGGCCGGTGCCGAAGTTAAAGGTCAACATCCTCGGCCTCGCGCGCCGTCAATCTCCGCAGATCCACGGCGTCAACATCGGCGTCCCGATCAGCGGATACACCACCTTCACGATTCCCGATGACAACACCGATCTCGTCAAACCCGACGACGATCAGCTGTTGACCATCTACAACCGGCGTCCGGAAACGTTCGCATCCGATCGCTACCTGCTCACCAATCCCGATCTCATGTCCGCGACGATGGCGTCGGTGGTCGTGTCGGGAGAGCTCACGACGAAACACGTCTACTTGCGGATGGCCGGGACCGCGCTGCTGTCGGGCGGCGCGGCCGGCAATCGCGGATTCACCGCCGTCGAAAACGATCTGGCGATGACCGGCGAGCTGTTTGCGGATCCCAACGCGGCGACCTACGCGCGCGGCCAGCTGTTCAACGATCGGATGTACACCATCAAGACCCTGTCGCTCGTCACGCTGCCGCGCGACCTCCGCGTCGGCGTGATCGCGAGATACCAGGACGGGCAGCCGTTCTCACGCATGGTGATCGTGCCGGGGCTGAACCAGGGCACCGAGGCGGTCCGGGGCTTCGCGACGGGACGCTCGCGATTCACGTTTCGCTCGACGCTCGACGTGCGCCTGCAGAAGCGAGTGGCGGCGGGTGGCGCGGCGCTCGACGTGTTCCTGGACACCTACAACCTGCTCAACATGTCGAACGAAGTGGAAGAGTACGTGGTGACCGGTCCTCGCTTCCGCGAAACCACCGCGGTGCAGCCGCCGCGTTCGTTCCACCTCGGCGCCCGCGTCACATTCTGATCGATGCCGAATCGCATCCTGGAGATTGGCACCGGCGACGGTGACGGCACCCTCGTCCTGGCCGCGGCGCTGGCGCCCGACGGCCTGCTGATCACCATGGAAGAAGACGCCGCACATGCGGCGGCGGCGCGGCAGCGGTTCAGCGACGCCGGCGTTTCCGATCGCGTCTCGGTGATCGTCGGCGAGCCCGGCCGGTTCCTGCACAAGATTCGCGGACCATTCGACCTGATCGTGCAGAACGATCCCGACGATCACGATGGATTGCACCAGCGGTTGATCGCGCTGCTCGCGCCAGGCGGGGTTCTGATTCGCAGCGACAAGAAATATCGTCAGGAAATATAGTGTCTAGTGAATGACGATCGCCGAATGGCTCGCCGCCGCGAAGGCCGATGCCGAAAAGCGCGGACTGCCCGAGCTGATTCCGATGCTTGAAGGCCTGGCGCAGGCCACCGAGCGGCTGCGCGCCGCCGACTGGAACGACAACCCCGACAAGGACACGCCTCGTGACGACGATCAGTGACGTCACGGCGCGGCTGGCGCGCGGCGAAGTCACCTCCCAGAAGCTGACGGAACAATGCCTCGCGAAGATCCAGGACCTCAACCCGAAGCTGAACGCCTTCATCACCGTCACGGGGGATGAAGCGCTGGCGCAGGCGCGCCGGGCCGACAAGGAGATCGCCGCCGGCCGCCGCATCGGGCCGCTGCACGGCATTCCGATCTCGCTCAAGGATTTGATCGATCAAAAAGGCATCGCCACCACCGCGGCCTCGCTGGTCCGCAAGGATCACCTGGCGACGGACGACGCCGTCGTCACGCAGCGATTGCGCGATGCCGGCGCGGTGTTCGTCGGCAAGACCAACCTCCACGAATTCGCGTTCGGGACGACGAGCGAAGATTCGGGATTTGGTCCGGTCCGCAATCCCCACGATCCGTCGCGATCGCCGGGCGGATCGAGCGGCGGATCGGCGGCAGCGGTCGCATCGGGAATGTCGCTCGGCACCGTCGGCACCGATACGGGTGGCTCGATCCGCATCCCGGCCGCCGCCTGCGGCATCGTCGGCTTGAAACCCGAGTGGGGCCGCATCTCGGCGTCGGGCGTCGTGCCGCTCAGCAGACAGCTCGATCACGTCGGCCCGCTGGCCGCGTCGGTCGCCGATGCCTGGCTGCTGTACAACGCGATGCAGCCGAACTCCGAACAGATCGGCGATGCCCTCGACGCGATGCCGCTGAAGGGGATGCGCTTGGGCAAGCTGTCCGGATACTTCTTCGATCGGCTCGATGCCGACGTCGAGCGCAGCGTCCTCGACACCGTCGAACGTCTGCGGAAGCGCGGCGCGAAGGTCGTCGATGTGTCGGTGCCGCACGCCGGCGACATGGCGGCGATCTATCTGCATCTCGTCTTCGGTGATGCCGCTGAGTATCACGCCCGCACTCTCGTCACCCGGCCGCAGGATTACACGCCGCCGGTGCGGCTGCGCCTCGAGATGGCAGGCTACGTGCTCGCCGAGGATTACATCCGCGCGCTGCGCGGCAAGGACCTGATCGCGCGTGAAGTCGATCGCGCGCTCGACGGCGTCGATGCGCTCGTCCTGCCGGCGCTCGCGATTCCCGCGCCGCCGCTCGGCGCGCTGACAATGCCGGTCAAGGGCGGGCCGGATGCGGTGCGCACGCTGATGCTGCGATGCTCGCAGCCGTTCAACCTGTCGGGACACCCTGCGATCTCGCTGCCATGCGGCCGATCGCGAGACGGACTGCCGATTGGCGTGCAGCTCGTCGGCCACAAAGGCCGCACGCCCGCGCTGGTGCAGGCGGCGCTCGCAGCGGAGGCAGAAATCGCTTCGTGATCAGGGATTACTTTCATCGCTGGGAGCAGGAGCTCGCCGCGGTCAGCAAGAGCGACAGGCTCGTCCGCCCGTTCGAATGGGGTGAAGACTGGATCGATGAGCTGTCGGCCATCAATGCGCAGCTGACCACGGAGCCGCATCATCGCGTCTCGCAATGGGTGGACGCGATCATGCGCGACACCGACGCGTTCTATACGCCGGAACCCGCGCGCTACACGTTCACCAAGGCTCCCGATCTCGTCCGTGCGTCCGGCGAAGAGGGCGTGCTCACGTTCACGAGCGGCTACGCCACGCCGCATCCGGAAAACAACACGGTCGTGTGCCGGTACTTTGCGCCACACCCGATCAAAAAGGCGAAGGCGGGATCACCGCGGCGCGCCGTCGTCGTGCTCGCGCAATGGAACTCCGATCCCGAGGGCCACATCGGCCTCTGCAAGATCCTGCAGCGGCTCGGCATCGCGTCGCTGCGCATCAGCCTTCCCTATCACGACGCGCGCATGCCGCCCGAGCTCACCCGCGCCGACTACATTGTCAGCTCGAACATCGTCCGCACGCTGCAGGTGTGCCGGCAGGCGGTGCGCGATGTGCGGCTGGCGTTGTGGTGGCTGCGCGACCAGGGCTACGCGCGACTTGGGTTGTTGGGGACGAGCCTGGGGTCGTGCCTGTCGTACCTGACCACGGCGCATGAGCCGCTGGTCCGCGCTCAGGCGCTCAATCACGTGTCGCCGTTTTTCGGCGACGTCGTGTGGCGGGGACTGTCCACCGAACACGTCCGTGAGGGGCTCGAAGGGCACGTTGACATCGATCAACTGCGCGACCTGTGGCGCCCGATCAGCCCGTGGTCGTTCATCGATCGCCTGCGCGATCGCAAGACGCTGATGGTCTACGCGAAGTACGACCTGACGTTTCCTGTCGATCTGTCGTTGAAGCTCATCGAGGAGCTGAGGACGCGCGGGATCCCGCTCGAAGTCGCGGTCCTGCCCTGCGGTCATTATTCGACCGGCGTCGCGCCGTTCAAGTATCTCGACGGCTGGTATCTAGGAAAATTCCTCTTCAATAACCTGTAGGTTCCAAACGTTCCATTCGTTCCAGATGTTCCAAGGGCATCGTTCTGCCGCGGTTCCAAGTGTGCGAACCTATGGAACTCCGATAGAACGTTGCCTTTGGAACGTTTGGAACGCTTGGAACCTGTGGAACTGCGCTTACAGGTATTTCAGTAAGCGCACGAGCGCGTCGTAGATTGAGCCGGCCAGCGACTGTACGAGAGGCGTGACCTCGCCGGAGTCCATCGACTCGGCCACCGTGACCGGATCGGTCAGCAGCAGCCACACCGTGGCTCCCGCGATCACGACGGCAAACAACCCGATGAAGCCGACCAGGCTGAAGAGCCGGCTGGATAACCCTGATGGCTGTCGTTGACGCTTGATGTCCATGACGCGGACCAGCAGGGATCATACACCTCTGCTGACACTCGATTCCTAATAGGACGGCGGAATGACCGCGGTTGTTTCAGAGGACGAGGACGAGCTTCCCGAACTGCTCGCGCGACTCGAGGCGGCGATGGGCCTCGGCCGCCTCCGCCAGCGGAAACGTCCGATCGACGACGGGACGCAGCTCGCCGCCAAAGAAGAACTGCGAGGCCCGCAACAGTTCCGCCTTGCGGCCCATGTAGGAACCGAGCAGCGAAATCTGCCGCGTGAAGAGGACGCGCAAATCGATCTGCGCATCGTGTCCGCTCGTGGCGCCGCAGGTGACGAGGCGCCCGCAACGCGCCAGGCTCTTCAGGCTGCGATCCCATGTCGCCGTGCCGACGTGCTCGAACACCACGTCAACGCCGCGGCCGTTGGTGAACTCGCGCACCTTTGCCGGAAGATCCTGTGAGGTGTGGTTGATCACTTCGTATGCGCCCAGCTGCCGCGCCTTGGCCAGCTTCTCGTCGGTACCGGCGGTGGCAAAAACGCGCGCGCCGTGGCGCCACGCGATTTGAATCGCGGCCTGTCCGACGCCGCTGCCCGCGCCCAGCACCAGCACGTCTTCACCGGCGCGCAGCTTCGCTCGCGTAATCAGCATGTGCCACGCGGTGAGGAACGCCAGCGGGAACGCCGCCGCTTCGACCCAGCCGATCGAATCGGGAATCGTGATCAGGTTCTGCACCGGCACGCGCACGATCTCGGCGTAGCCGCCGTCGCTGCGATAGCCGAGCACGTCGTACTTCGCGCACTCGTTGTCGCGGCCGTCGAGGCACGCCGGGCAGCGCCCGCACGACAGACCCGGCTGCAGCATGACGCGGCGGCCGGCGCCGAACTCGCCATTCGGCGTGGAGATCACTTCACCCGCGACGTCGGCGCCCGAGATGTGTGGAAACGGAATCTGCACGCGGTCCATGCCGCGGCGCTGCCAGAGATCGAGATGATTGAGCGCGCAGGCGCGCACGCGGACCAGAGCTTCGCCCGGACCCGGAATCGGGTCGGCCGCGTCTTCGTAGCGGAGGACTTCGGGTCCTCCATGGGTATGAAACCGGACGGCCTTCATCAAAGTCCCGAACAGGGAACAACGTTGAAGTCTTACAAGACAATCAGAAGTCGGTCGTCAGCACCTGGTGCGGACCGAGGCCCAGACCCGGCAGTGCAGGGTGAATCTTATCCAAATCTCCGACGATCACGGTGCTCATTTTGGCGGGCGACAGGTATTGGCGTGCGGCAAAACTGACGTCATCGGCCGTCACTTGCGCAAGGCGTGGCACGAATTCCTCGAAATACGAATCTGTAAGATTGTGCAACGCGAGTTGTGCGACAGAACGTGCAACCTGTCCCGCCGTCTCGAAGCCGCGCGGATAGCCCTTGCT
>Ga0111538_10015472_pt1 | contig 10033 bp, 7 predicted proteins | sample SoiMethybrSBSTD1_FD_79669 | JGI IMG/M metagenome (GOLD analysis project Ga0111538, IMG submission 79669) | Bulk soil microbial communities from a Populus tree surrounding site in Tennessee, USA - Soil MetaG P. TD hybrid SBSTD1 (version 2)... | ecosystem: Environmental > Terrestrial > Soil > Tree... | reverse complement strand
GGATCCACGACGTCCCACGAAGGCTCCCCCGGCTTCGCGCTCTTCCACAGCACGAAATCGCGGGCGTCCTCTTTCGCGTAGAGATCTGAGTCGATGCGCGCTCCGGCCTGCATCCCCTCATGGTCAAGACGTGCCAGCTTCCCGTACCCGGGCAGCGTCGCGATCTTGAAGTAGACGGATCCATCGCTGCGATAGGTGTGGCCGTTCTTGTCGAGCGCCGCGACGATGTCGCCCATCGCTTTCAGATTCGCCGGGTCGGTCGCGCGCGGGTTCTCTTCGACATCCTCGAGCCCCATGGTGCGCGAGTCCTCGAGGAAGGCGTCGATGTACTGGTCGGTATAGGTGCGGAGATCCTTGCCAGCATGGAGGGCGCCGGCAATCGGCCGGTCGTCCACGTCGGTGAAGTTCAGCACCTGCCGGACACGAAACCCGAACACATGCCGCAGCGTGCGGCGGAGGACGTCCAGGCACACGAAGGTCCGGAAATTCCCGACATGGCCGCGCGCATACACCGTCAGGCCGCACACGTACATGCGCACCGTCCCATCGGGGCCGGGCGTAAACGTCTCTTCGTTTCTCGTCAGCGTGTTGAACAGCTGCATCTGGAGATCAGGACTGCACCGGATGAAGGTTACGACAGGGGGATGGAGGTCTGCCAGATGCGGCCGCCATTGGACGACACCACAATCTCGAGCTTGTCCGGCTGCGCGTGGAAGCGCACGTCGCAGCGCCGATCGGCGCTGGCCGATCCCTGGGCCACCGCCTTCTGGAGTGATGCGGTGAGCTCGGGAACGGCTTCCTTGGACGAGCCGACGTGGGTCAGCACATGGGCGGCCAGATCGTCGAGCAGGTCCGCCGAAACGCCCTGACTCGAAAACTCGAGTGCGAAATAGAAGTGGTGGGCTGGCACGTCGCGCAAATTCTACAGTGAAAGGCGATCGAAGAGCACGCGCGCCCTGGCGCAGTCGCCGGCGATCTGCGACCGCAGCGCATCCAGTGACTCAAACGCTCGCTCGTCGCGCAACCGTTGGACAAAGCCCACACGAACGGATGCGCCGTACAGATTCTGGTCCAGGTTGAAGATGTGCGTCTCGATCGACGTGCGGCCCGAGGCATCCACCGTGGGCCGGGTCCCGATATTGGAGATCGATGGCCGCACCACGCCACCGATCGCCGTTGTGGTCGCATAGACGCCGTGTGGCGGCACGAGCTCGTTCTCGGTGCACAGATTCGCCGTCGGAAAGCCAATCGTTCGGCCTCGTCCGTCGCCGTGAACGACGCTGCCGTCGATGTAGTACTGATGGCCGAGCAACGCCCCGGCTTCGTCCACCCGCCCTTCGCTGACCAGCCGCCGGATTCGCGTGCTGCTGACGACGAAGTCCTTGTAGCGGACGGGATCGATCTTCTCGGCCTTGAATCCGTAGCGAGCGCCGAGGGTGCGCAGCAGCGAAAAGTTGCCGGTGCGATCGTGTCCGAACAGGAAATTCGCACCCACCCACACCTCGACCACGCGCAGCCAGTCGACCAGCACCGTCTGGACGAACATCTCGGGATCCCACTGCGACAGCTCGGTCGTGAAGCGGACGATGGCGGCGCCCTGCACGCCGGTTTCCGCGATGGCTTCGAGCCTCTGGGTGGTGGTCATGAGGAGCGGAGGCGCTTTGTCCGGCCGTACGACACGCGGCGGGTGGGGATCGAAGGTCATCACGATCGCCGAGGCGCCGCGCTCGCTCGCGCCGCGTCGGACGCGCTCGAGAATCTTGCGATGCCCCCGGTGCACGCCGTCAAAATTGCCGAGCGCCAGCACCGGATGCGTCCACCGCGCTGGCCGCCCATCTTCTGGGAAGTGAATGACGTCCATTGATCGCGGTGCTAGGGCAGCTCCAACACTAAACCATCATAGGCCAACTCCACACCCGTCGGCAGGCGCGCGCACGTCTCGGCATGCGAGAGATCGTGGCAGATGTGGGTGAAGTAGGCGCGCTCGGGCGCCATGCGCGTCACGACCTCGAGCGCTTGTGCGACGGTGAGGTGCGTGGGATGCGGCCGATGGCGCAGCGCGTCGAGCACGAGCAGGCGCACGCCTTCGAGCAGCGGCCACGACTCGTCTGGGATGAGGCTGCAATCGGTGAGATAGGCAAACGACCCGACACGGAATCCGAGAATCCGCCGCGGGCCGTGCATCAGCGGCACCGGGATGATCTCCACACCGCCAAGCATGAACGGTCCGCCGATCTCGAAGAGCGAAATCTGCGGGATCCCGCCGCCAGTGGCCGGGCCGTCCTGAAAAATGTACCAAAAGGCGCGCTTCAGTTCGGCGGTCGTCCGCGCGTCGGCAAAACAGGGCATCGCCGAGCGCTGTACCAGGTTGAAGCGTCGCACTTCGTCCAACCCCATGATGTGGTCGGCGTGGCTGTGGGTGAAGAGAATCGCGTCGACACGCTTGACGCCATTGTCCAATGCCTGCGCCCGGAGATCCGTCGAGGTGTCGACCAGGATCGAGAAGCGCCCCGTGGTCCCAGGTTCCCGGTTCACGGCTCCCGGTTCTGGTTCCGCGTTCGAGGTTCCTGGTTGGAACTCGATGAGGATTGACGTCCGCGTGCGGCGATCGCGCGGATCGGTGGATCGGCAGACGGCACACTCACAACCGATCATCGGCACGCCATGCGACGTGCCGGTGCCGAGGAGCGTGACCCTAAGGCTCAATAATGCGCTTTCCGGAGCCCATCGCCTCGACGAAGCGCAGGCGCAGCTCGAACAGCACCTGCTCGAGCACCTGTCGCTCCTCAGCGGTGAGGTTGCCGCGGGTTTTCTGATCGAGCAGCGCGAGGATTTCGATCATCTGAGCCGCGCCCTGGAGATTCGGCGCCGACTTCTCACCAGACTCCGGATCGGCCAGATCGCCGAAATGGATGGCCGCGGAGCTCGCGAGGGACAACACAAATGCGGTAAAGGAGAGCGCCGGAACGGTTTCGTCGGACATTGACTCGTCGTTTGATAATTGGGCTGCCGAACGGCGAGAATCGTGCCGGCTCCCGGTCACAGATTATCAGATTACCCAATTGCCAAAAATCCCGACCGCCCCCATGCCCAACTCTGCTGACGCCCTCGAGTTCTCCCGTCTCGTTGACATCATGGCCGTGCTCCGATCCCCGGACGGCTGCCCGTGGGATCGCGAGCAGACCCTCCAGTCGTTGAGTCAGTTCGTGCTGGAGGAAGCCTACGAAGTCGTCGATGCCATCGAGCGCGGCGACCTCGAGGCCCTCCGCGAAGAAGTGGGCGATCACATCTTCGAAGGCGTCTTTCTCGCACAGATTGCGGCCGACCTCGGCGCATTCCGAGTCGCTGATGCGCTCAAGACCGTGTCGGACAAGCTCGTCCGCCGCCATCCACACGTGTTTCGCGATGACGGGCAGGTCCACGACGCGACGTCGAAGGATCGAGCACCATCGGCCGGAGCCGCTCTATCCCGATGGGACGCCCAGAAGGCGGAGGATCGCGCGGCTAAGGGCCAGACCTCGTCTGCGCTCGGCGGGCTGCCACACGGGCTGCCGTCGCTCCTGCGCGCCTACAAGATCGGGAAGCGCGCCGCGGCGACCGGATTCGACTGGGCCAAGCCCGGCGACGTCGTGGACAAGATCGAGGAGGAAGTCGCGGAGCTGCGCGAGACCCTGGACGCTGATCCCTCGAACGCACAGCGCGCTGCGGAAGAGATGGGCGACCTGCTCTTCGCGATCGCCAATCTCGCGCGCAAGCTCGACATCGAGCCGGAGGCGGCGCTGCGGAAGGCGAACGACAAGTTCACGCGTCGCTTCAGCGCGCTCGAAGCGCGGGTCACCGCTTCCGGTCGCATCATGAGCGAGGTGACATTGGAGGAGCTCGAAGGGGAATGGCAGCAGGTCAAGGAGGGTGAATAGGGGCCACGAAAACACGAAGACACGAAAACGGTCATTCCGGGCGCATCCGCCACGAAACCACCAAAGCACGAAACAGCCATCACGGGCATCCGCCACGAAAACGCGAAAGCACGAAACAGGCGCCTGTACACATCCGCCACGAAAACATGGACAAACCACGAAACAGCTATCTCGGATTCTCGAGATGCGACACAACCTACAGTACGACTCGCCGCAGGCCGTCTGGCAGCACAGCGACGTTGAAGTTCAGGAGCAGCCCGACCCGGAGTCCGGACAGACGGAGGTAGCTCATCACCTGAGCCATGTGAACGGGCGCCAACCGGTCCAGGGCTTTGATTTCAAGAAGCACCTGATCGGCCACGACCACATCCACGCGGTGCTCTGAAAGCCAGTGACCGCGATAGTGGATTTCGAATCGCTTCTCCACCTCGAACGGGATCCCTTCCATGTCGAGCTCGATTGCAATCGCCCGAGCGTACGTCCGCTCGAGTAATCCTGGGCCGAGCTCACGATGGACTCGAATGCAGCAACCAATCGTTCGTGTAACCAGCGCCTCGCAATCATCGTCCAGCGGCGAAGGAAGCTTCAGCATGAACGTTCAGACCCCTCTCGCTGTTTCGCGGCAATCTGCTCTTAATTCCGCCCTTTTGTGCCTTCTCGCGGACTTCTTCCAACAGAGCCAATTTCGTGTTTTCGTGCTTTCGTGGCCGGCAAGCAACCTGATTTCGTGTCTTCGCGTTTTTCGTGGCCCCTGCAAGGAAACCTGATTTCGCGGTTTCGTGTTTTCGTGGCTTGCAACCGAGCCATTCGTGTCTCCATGCTTTCGTGGCTAGAACTGGAGGCGCCGGCCCATGAAGCTCCGCACTTCCATCGACACCCCATCCGTCGTCACCGTCACGGCCCCATCACGATCCGTCCTGAAGATCTCCGCGCCCACGTCACGGTAGCGGCCAAGGACGGCCGCCGCTGGGTGACCGAACGTGTTGGCGCGCCCGACACTGACCACCGCGGCGCGGGGAGCCAGCGCCTGCACGAACCCGGACGAGCTCGACGTGAGGCTCCCATGGTGCGGGACCTTGACGACGCGCAACCGGGACGAGGCGAATAACCGGGCAATCGTGCCTTCGACCTCTCGACCGATGTCTCCCGTGAGCACGATTGAGGCGTCTCCCCACCTGAGCTCGAGGACAATCGAGTCGTCGTTGCGAACGTCCTGACGTTCCCAGTCAGACAGCGGCGGATGCAGAACTCTCACCTCCACATCTTCAATCGTGGTGAGATCTCCAGCCTGGAGCGAGGTCCAGCGGGCGTTGACGTGACGCGCCGCCAGACGTAGCGTACGCAAGGGCTCGAACGGCGGAACCGCGATGCCTTCCCAGATCTCGCGCGGACGGAACTCATCGATCAGTGAATTGGCGCCGCCAACGTGATCGGCGTCACCGTGGGTGAGAGCGATCGTGTCGAGATGCCGCACTCCGGCGCGACGCAGGACCGGCGCCACCACGCGAGCGCCGATATCAAACGTCGCGCTGCCCGACAATCCGCCGGTGTCCACGAGCAGAGTGGCACCACGAGGGAACTGGACGAGGGCGGCGTCACCCTGGCCCACGTCGATAAACGTCACATGCAGGCGCCCATCCCCTTGCGATGTCCACATCGCCCACGGCTGGGACAGGATCCAGAGAGCGGCGCCGGCCCAAACCGCGAGCGCGAGCGGACCCGACAGTCGCAGCGCGCTTTGCAGGCTTGGCTGCATCAAGCGTCCAACCGAGCCCGACGTGCGCCGCGCGGAACCCCTTGCGAATAGAGACCAGGCCGCGACCAGCGCCGCGTAATACATAGCAAGGGCAATCCAGTGCGGCGGCGCGACCCGCCACGTGACAAACGGCACCCATTCCACGAGGTCTGCGGTTCGTACCAGCCCCTCGGCGCCAACAAAGGCAATCCAGCCGACGGCAGCTCCGGCACCCGACGACACGAGCGTCGCGGGAATGACGAGCATTCCGGCGACCTGCGCGATCGCCATCAGAGGAATGGCCGCGAAGTTCAGCAGCAGCCCGGCAAACGTGACGCGCGAGAACAGGAGCGCGCTCACGGGGAACAGCGCTGCCTCGGCCGCGACCGACGCGACCAAAAGGGTGACCACCTGTGCAATCGGATACGCGAGCGGGCGCCCCGCAAGCAACGGCACGGCCGTGAGAATCGCGAGCGTCGCGCCAAACGTGAGAACGAACGCGGGGTCGGCAATCGTCAGCGGATCGGCTGCCACGAGCAATGCTGCGACGAGCACCAGCGCGTTGAACGGAGGGCCGCGCAAATCCATCGCACGGGCGGCCAAGTAGACCGTGGCCATCAGCGTGGCCCGATCCACCGACGCTCCCCCACCGACGAGTGAACTGTAGGCTGTGAGGCCAGCAATCGCCGAGAGCATCGCTCCCCGCCCGAGAACGCCGGCGAGTCGGAAGATGGCGAGCGTCAGACCCGCCAGAATCGCAATGTTGCCCCCCGAGATGGCAATGACGTGGTACGTGCCGGCCCTTTGAAGCCTTTGCTGCACGTCCTGGTCGAGGCCTGCGCGATCGCCGATGACGATCGCCCTCACGATCGCCGCGGCGCGTGGACTCCACCGACCCACCGAAGCGGACACAGTACGACGGACAACCGCACGTGTTCCGGAGGCCGTTTCAGCCCAGACACTCCCGCGGGCCAGTACCTCGACGAGGGCGCCGCTCTTGATCGTTCCCACGAGCGTGGTCCCTCGCCGCGCGAGCGCCCGCTCGTCGTCCGGCACACCAGGATCCAGGTAGCGCGAGGGGCGGTGCAGCTGCGCCGGCACTCGTATCAGGCGGCCGGCTCGCCATTCACCAGCGAGGGTTGTCGCCAGTTGACCAACAACGGTGAGTAGCAGCCCGCCTCGAACCGAACGCGAGCAACTCGTCGAGCCGCGACCGGTATCAACCGCAAGCACGTCCACGCTGAGCGAGACCGCGGCTCCGTTCGACGCGGCATCGGCTCGCAGTCGACCCGTCAAGAAGACCGGCACATTCGGCTCCTCCGGGATGATCCGATCGGTTGCGCCGGCATCTTCCCGTTCCATGCCGGCAAGCTCGTCGAAGACCACTCGCAAAGAGGGTCGCCATGCCTCGCGCCAGGCGTGTTGTGAAAGGAGCACTCCGCCAGCAAGAAAAGTCAGGCAGACGCTCTTCGCGAGCAGTCGGGGTCGCGGCGGTTGAACTGCCCACGCCGACGAAGCAGCCGCGGCAACGAGCGCTGTGCAGGTGACTCCGAGTGGGACGTCAGGAAGGAGCAGACCGAGCGCGGCACCCGTCAGAAGCCCCGCTGCGGGAATCGCGACGACGACGCGCATGGTCGAGGAGGGTGCAAGCCTCGTGACAGTGGCGTCTTTCGAAGACTCGAAGAGCGCGAAGGTCTTTGCTTACAAGACTTCGCGGGCTTCGTGGCTTCGTGATATGGGGATGTTGGTTGTCGAAACTGCGCGCCGGCTAGGCTGGTTCCGCGGTAATTCCTGCGTAGTAATCCTGGAGCGCGCGAACGCCGACGCCTTGCTCGCGCATCGCTCGGATCGCGCTTACGGTGGCCGCAGCACCCGTGAGTGTGGTCACACACGGCACCTCGTTAATCATCGCTGCGCGACGGACGGCACGGTCGTCGAAAAACGACTCGCGACCGAGCGGTGTGTTCACGACGAGATCGACTTTGCCGTTCACAATCTCGTCCGCCACGTTGGGGCGACCTTCGTTCACCTTGAATACGACCTCGACGTTGAGGCCGTACGAGCGGAGGAACGCCGCTGTCCCTCTGGTCGCGATGAGACGGAACCCGAGAGCGGCGAGGTCGCGGGCAATCGGGACCAGGTTGGCCTTGTCGTCGTTGTTGACGCTGACAAAGGCGGTCCCGGTATCTGGCAGCCGCTGCCCGACGGCGAGCTGTGCTTTCGCGAACGCCACGCCGAAGCTGCTCGACCCGCCCATCGCTTCGCCAGTGGATTTCATTTCCGGCCCCAGGATCGTATCGACGCCGGGGAATCGGACGAACGGAAACACCGGGCTCTTCACGAACACGCCCGCCACTTCCACGTCCTTGGTGAGCCCCAATTCGGCGAGGGTGCGGCCGGCCATGACCTTCGCTGCTACTTTTGCCAGCGGCACACCGCTCGCCTTCGAGAGATACGGCACGGTCCGCGACGCGCGCGGGTTCACTTCGAGCACGTAAACCTCGTTGTCCTTGATGGCGTACTGCACGTTCATCAGGCCAATCACCTTCAGCGCCCGCGCGATCCGTCGCGTGTAGTCGCGGATGGTCGTCAGATGGCGCTCCGGGCAGATGAAGGGCGGCACGACACAGGAGCTGTCGCCGGAGTGAATGCCCGCCTCTTCGATGTGCTCCATGATGCCGCCGATCACCACCGCGCCGGTCGCGTCGGCTACCGCGTCCACGTCGAACTCGAACGCGTCCTCGAGGAACTTGTCGACCAGCACGGGATGTTCGGGCGAGGCATCCACGGCTCCGGTCATGTATCGATCGAGCGTCGCCATGTCGTAGACGATCGCCATGCCGCGGCCACCGAGCACGTACGACGGGCGCACGACGACCGGGAAGCCAATTCGCGTCGCGACCACCCGTGCTTCATCGCGTGACGTCGCCGTGCCGCTCGCCGGCTGGGTGATCTCGAGCTCGGACAGGAGCGCCGAAAACCGTTTGCGATCTTCGGCGAGATCGATCGAGTCTGGTGACGTGCCGAGAATCCGGACGCCGGCCTCCTGCAGGGCGAGCGCCAGCTTCAGTGGCGTCTGACCGCCGAACTGCACGAGGCACGAGACGTCGCCGCCAGCCGACCGCTCCGTTTCGATGACCGCCATGACATCTTCAAACGTCAGCGGTTGGAAGTACAGCCGATCCGCCGTGTCGTAGTCGGTGGAGACCGTCTCGGGGTTGCAGTTGATCATCACGGTCTCGAGACCTTCATCGCGCAGGGCGAAGGCTGCATGACAGCAGCAGTAGTCGAATTCAATGCCCTGTCCGATGCGGTTCGGACCGCTGCCGAGGATGACCACCTTGTCGCGCCCGTTGGGATTGGACTCACAGTCCGTCTCGTAGGAGCCGTACATGTAAGGGGTGAACGATTCGAACTCGGCGGCGCAGGTGTCGACGCGCTTATACACCGGCTTGAGCTGCAGCTTCACCCGTCGCTCGCGAATGGTCGTTTCGCTCGAGCCGACCGCGAGCGACAGCTCGGCGTCGCCGAACCCTGCGCGCTTGAGCGCTCTCATCGGGCCTGCGGTCAACCCCTCGAGGCCGCCGTCGGCGACCGCGCGACGCATCTCGTTGATTTCCCTGAACTGTCGGAGAAACCACGGGTCCATTCTGGTGAGCTGGTGGATCTGATCGATGCTCCAGCCGCGTCCGAGGGCGCGGAAGAGATCCCAGAGGCGATGATCGCTCGGCACCGCCAGCTTCTTCCGCAGCGTCGCGTCCTCTTCCGTTTCCTGGCCGGCTGCGACCGCCGCCCGATCGAGCTCGACGCCGGAGAACAACAGGCCGCTGCGCCCGAGCTCGAGCGATCGCACGCCCTTCATGAAGGCTTCCTTGAACGTGCGGCCGATCGCCATCGCTTCGCCAACCGATTTCATCTGCGTGGTGAGCGTGCGATCGGCTTGCGGGAATTTCTCGAAATTCCAGCGCGGAATCTTGACGACGACGTAGTCAATCGTGGGCTCGAAGGAGGCGGGGGTCACGCGCGTAATGTCGTTGGGGATCTCGTCGAGGTGGTAGCCGAGCGCGAGCTTCGCGGCGATCTTGGCGATCGGGAAGCCGGTGGCCTTCGACGCCAGCGCCGACGACCGCGAGACGCGCGGATTCATCTCGATGACGACCATCCGGCCGTCTGTCGGGTTCACGGCAAACTGGATGTTCGATCCGCCGGTTTCGACGCCGACTTTTCGGATGATGAGCCGGGCAGCGTCGCGCATCCGCTGGTACTCTTTGTCGCTGAGCGTGAGGATCGGCGCGACGGTGATGCTGTCGCCGGTGTGGACGCCCATCGGATCGATGTTCTCGATCGAGCAGATGACCACGAAGTTGTCGGCGACGTCGCG
>Ga0111538_10015471_pt1 | contig 10033 bp, 11 predicted proteins | sample SoiMethybrSBSTD1_FD_79669 | JGI IMG/M metagenome (GOLD analysis project Ga0111538, IMG submission 79669) | Bulk soil microbial communities from a Populus tree surrounding site in Tennessee, USA - Soil MetaG P. TD hybrid SBSTD1 (version 2)... | ecosystem: Environmental > Terrestrial > Soil >... | reverse complement strand
GCCGTCTGGGTCGGATGCGTGTTGATGCCGAACAACATGGCCGCGAACAGCGTCGCCGCGTTCAACGACGGATCGATCGTCGCCACCGTGCTCATCATGCCGGGCAAGACGTTCGAAGACGCGTTCGCGCAGCGGAACACCGGCGCCGTCTTCATGTGGACCCCCTCGACCGGCACGTTCAGGATGTTGCCGGGAACGGAGCTGCCGGCCGACAACGGCATCGAGACCTCCCCTGACGATCGCGAGTTCTACGTTGTGTCGACCACCACCAAGCGAGTCCTGGCATTCGCGCGCAACGACACCGCGAAGCCGCTTCGCGTGGCACAGCTCAGCGAGTTCGGCCCCGACAACGTGAGGTGGACGAGCGACAACCGCCTGATTAGCGCCGGCATGATCGACAACGAGCCGGCCTGCGGCGGGGCGCCGCGCAACGAGCAGGGCATCAGGTGCCCGCGCGGTTATATCGCTGTCACGATCGATCCGAAGACGATGAAAGCCACCGAGATCGCGCGCGGACCTGCGACCCCGGCGTTCACCGGCACGGCGATCGCAATGCAGGTCGGCGACGAGCTGTGGCTCGGGTCGTTCAACGCCGACAGACTCGCGTATCGTTCGTTGAAGAAGTAAGACATCGAAACAGTAGGTATCGCTGTGCAGGACGTGACAGGTGGGAACACGACGCGGTCAATCCTTCAGGTAGTATGTCCGCGGCATGGCGAACCCGTACGCGCCCCCGGCAGCTCTCGTCGAAGACATCGCCGATCCCTCGGCTGCGCTGGAACCGGCGGACCGCGGGACGCGACTCGTGGCGGCCATTCTCGACGGCATCATCGCTGGCATGATGGTCTACATGCCGCTCATCGTCGGATTTCTGATCGCGGGGGTCCCGCTTGCAGGATCGGCGGGCGGCGTGGAGAGCGCGGCGCTGAACGCGGCGATGACCGCCATGATCATCGGATTGGTCCTTGCGGGTATCGGCTTGACGGTGTGGGCCTCGCTCACGATCAAGTACGTGCGGAACAACGGTCAAACGATTGCCAAGAAGCTGCTGAACATCAAGGTCGTTCGCAGCGATGGCTCACCGGCGTCGCTGACGCGAATCTTCTGGCTCCGTAACATCGTGAACACCCTGATCAGTCTCGTCCCGCTCTACACGATCGTCGACCACCTGTTCATCTTCGGGGAGTCGCGTCAGTGCCTGCACGACAAGCTGGCCGACACGATCGTGATCAAGGCCTGAGGGTCCGCTGGGTTCGCACGCCATTCTGGACACCGTCGTTCCTGCGGAAACTCCGGAAGGCATTCTGCTCGAACTGCGTGTCGCGGGGGTGCCTGCGCGGTTGTACGCCTTTCTCCTGGACTGGATGATCCGACTGGTCGCGCTGTATGCGATGGCGATCACGACCAGGGTCCTCGGGGGGATCGGCCTCGGGTTTCTCCTCATTCTGTGGTTCGCGCTCGAGTGGCTGTATCCGATCGCGTTCGAGCTGACGCGGTGGGGGGCGACTCCGGGCAAGCGCGCGTTCGGGCTGAAGGTGGTGATGGACAACGGTCTTCCCGTCACTCCCGCCGCGTCGGTGATACGTAATCTGCTGCGCGTCGCCGATTTCCTGCCGCTGCTCTACGGGTTCGCGATTTTCAGCATGCTGGTGCGGCGTGATTGCAAGCGGCTTGGGGACATTGCCGCGTCGACTCTTGTCGTGTATCAACCGCGCGCGACGCATCGGCCCGCGCTCGTCGAGGTGCAGGCGATCGCCCCGGTGCGACGCCTCGCGCCCGAGGATCAGGCGGCGCTGGCCGCGCTCGCGGTCCGCGCGCCACGATTGACCGGCGAGCGGCTCGACGAGTTGGCCGCGCTGGCCGCCGTGGTGTCCGGCGATGCGGGTTGCTCCGGGCCCGAGGTCACACGACGGGTGCTGGGCGTGGCGCAGTGGGTGCTCGGTCGACGCACATGACGCCTCTGCGATTCGAACAGTTGTATGGCCAGGAGTGGGGCGAGCTCGAAACGCTCCTCGATAACCTTCACGGCCGTCCCGGCCGGCCGTTCTCCTCGCGCGAACCGGTATCCGGCGCGCGTGTCGCCGAGCTGTATCGACGCGCATGCGAACACCTCGCGCTCGCGCGCGCGCGGGCCTATCCCACTTACATGCTCGATCGGCTGGAGCGGATCACGGCCGACGCGCATCAGGTGATCTACCAGGATCGTGAGCTCGGCCTCGCCCGGATCCGCACGCTGATCGCCCGCGGCTTCCCCGGTGCGGTCAGAAGCCACGCGCGCTACGTCGCGGTGTCGGCGCTCACGTTCGTGGTGCCGACGATCGTGATCGCGGCTCTCGTGTACGGGCAGCCTGATTTGATTCTATCGGTCGTCGATTCGGATACGGCCTCGTCGTTCGATCAGATGTACTCGCCGGGTACGCAGGCGATTGGACGGCTGCGTGACGCGTCGACCGACTGGATCATGTTCGGCTATTACATTCGCAACAACATCGGCATCGCGTTCCAGTGCTTTGCCGGCGGCCTGTTCGCCGGAATCGGCACGCTGTTCTTTCTCGCCTACAACGGCGCGTTTTCAGGAGCCATTGCGGGCTATCTGATCGCGCGTGGACTGTCGCACACTTTTTTCCCGTTCATCGCGACGCACTCCGCTTTCGAGCTGACGGCCATCGTCCTCGCCGGCGCGGCAGGGCTGCGCATCGGACATGCGCTGCTGGCTCCGGGCCGGCTGACGCGATCGCAGTCGCTCATCGTCGCCTCGCGGGACGCGGTGACGCTGCTCTACGGCGTGACGGCGATGCTCTGTGTTGCCGCGGTGATAGAGGCGTTCTGGTCCTCCGCGGGCTGGTTGCCGCCGGCCGCGAAATACGTGACGGCAGCGGTGTGCTGGACGGCTGTGCTCGGCTACCTCACCATTCAGGGGCGACGTGCAGGTTGAGGCATTGGCAGTGCGGTTGCGGCCGCGAACCGCCATGGAAGCGGCGGACCTTGGTATCCGCCTGTGTCAGAGCGCGGCGCGGTCGATCTATGTCTGCTACGCGATGGTCGCTGTCCCTGTCGTCGTGCTCGCGATCGCGTCGTTCGAGATGGCGAACTGGCTCCCTGGTTTTGTGATCTGGTGCGCGAAGCCATGGCTCGACCGCACGATTCTCTTCGTGCTGTCGCGGGCGGCCTTTGGACAATCGACGACGCCGTTCGACGTGTGGCGCGCGCAACGCGATGTCTGGTGGCGTCAGTTCGCGTTTACGTGGACGGTGCGTCGGTTCTCGCTCTGGCGCTCGCTCACACAGCCGGTGTACCAGCTCGAAGGATTTCCGACCCTGCGTGCCGGCGCGCGCGTGCGTCAGATTCGCCGCCGGACGATGGGCGCGGCGCTGATGATGACGTGCGCGTTCAGCGTTGCCGAATACTGCGTCACGTTCAGCCTGATATCGCTCGTGTTCTGGATGGCGCCGGCCGGTCGAGCGCCGATGGTCGATCAGCTGCTGTCGGGTGACATACCCGGCCTGCTTTCGCTCACGCTGCCGATCGCCTACGGCCTCGCCGTGCTGTTCGTCGAGCCGTTCTATGTGGCGGCCGGCTTCGCGATGTATCTCAACAGACGCGCCGAGCTCGAGGCGTGGGATATCGAACAGGAGTTCCGGCGTGCGTTTGCGAGCTGACGCCCTTCGACTCGCTGCGCTCGCTCAGGGCAGGCTCGCGGGTGTGGTTCTCCTCTGCCTGCTGTTCGTGGGGGGGGCCGATGTCGGCGCGCAATCGTCGACGGCGACTCCGCCTGACCAGCCGACTGCGGACCAGATCGTCCGCGCGATCGAGAAAGTGAAGGCCGATCCCAATCTCGCCACCGAGCGCACGATCAAGACCCTGCGCTGGAAAGGGACCGACACGGGCGCGAACGCCGCGCGCATGCCGCGCTGGTTGCTGTGGATCGTCGGCTTCTTCCGCTGGCTTGCGCAGACCACCCGCGTGCTCGTCTGGTCCGTCGTCATCATCCTGATCGCGTTGCTCGTGCCCTTCGTCGTTCGGCTCACTCGCGCGTACGAGATGACGAGCCGCGACGAGGCGTTTGTGGCGCCGACACATGTACAGAGCCTCGATATCCGTCCCGAGACGCTCCCGGCCCATATCGGTGCGGCCGCTCGCGCACTCTGGGACAGCGGCGAGCACCGCGCGGCGCTGGCGCTCCTGTATCGCGGGCTCCTCTCGCGTCTCGTTCATGTGCACAGCGTGCCGATCCGAGCGTCGAGCACCGAAGGCGATTGTCTCGCTCTGGTGTCGCGCCACCTCGCCGCGGGGCGACAGACGTATGTCACTCAGCTGGTTCGTGTCTGGCAGCGTGCCGTGTATGGCCACCATGAGATCGGGGCCGGAACGGTCTATCCGTTGTGTGACGGCTTTGCCGCCGCGCTCGACGTCGCCGACTCGCTCAGTGCCTCGGCACAGGGTGGTGCTGTATGAGACGTCCGATTGTTCTCTGGACGATCATCGGCGTACCGGTCCTGGCGCTCGTCGTCTGGATCGCGAGCAACACGACCTGGGCGGACGTGCCCGTACCGATGCCGCTGAAGGGCGAGGCGCGGCTCAATCCCTTCTACGCCGCGCAGCGGTTCGCGGAGACGCTTGGCGCGCGAACCAGCTGGGATCGCACGCTGCAGGTGCCTTCGTCGAGTGCCATCATCGTGCTGTCCGCATGGCATTGGAATTTGAGCGAGTCGCGACGTGACGCGATCGAGCGCTGGGTCGAGTCCGGGGGACGGCTGGTGGTCGACCGCTCGGTCCTGGGTGATAACGAGTTCTCGACGTGGTCAGGGATGGTTCGCACCGATCGTGAGAACACGCAACAGGATGTGCGCGACGCCGTCTTCGACCCCGTCGCGGGTCGCCTGGCCTCGTGTCACAACTTCGAGGCGCGCACGGAAGCGAGGCCTGCCGGCGCGGCAGAGCCCACGACGTACCGGTTGTGTGATTTTCATCCGGAATCATTCGTGACCACGAACAAGAAGGCGCTCTGGACGTTTGGCGATGCCACGGGTGCGCAGGCGATGCGCGTGACCGTCGGCCGTGGTCATGTGACGGCGATCAACGCCGAGCCGTTCATCTGGAGAAACCTTTTTTTCGGCGACCACGACTGGCTGTTCGTGACGACCACCGAACTGCGAGCCGGCGACGTGATTCACTTTCTGTCGGAGGCGGAGCATCCTTCATTGCTGGCGTTGACCTGGCAGTACGGAGCGCCCGTTGTCATCTGTGCCGTCGCGATCCTGACGCTCGGGTTGTGGCGTGGCAGCGTTCGCTTCGGACCATTGGCGGCTGTTCCGGACGGCGCGCGTCGATCGCTCGCCGAGCAGATTCGCGGCACCGGTCACTTTGCCGCGCGTCAGGAAAGCGGCGAAGTACTGCACGCCGCATGCGTCCGTGCCCTCGATGAGGCGGCGGAGAAACGGCTTTCGGGCTATCGACGTCTCACCGGTCGGGATCGCGCCGAGGCGCTCGCACGACTGACCGGGTTCGATCGAGACGCGTTGATGACCGCGATCCATCACCCGCGTCTGCGCCGCGACCACGAGCTCGCGAGTGCAATCGCGCTGCTCGAGGGCGCTCGACGCCGTGCGCAGCCCTCGCCTACGGATCTTCTGCATGGAACATCGTGAATCTGACGTGACGACCGACGCCGCGGCGATGCTCGATGCGCTGCGGACGCAGATCGGCCAGGCCGTTGTCGGTCAGTCGGCGGTGATCGATCAGGTCCTGGTGGCGCTGGTCGCGTCGGGTCACGTGCTCATCGAAGGCGTGCCTGGTCTCGGCAAGACGCTGCTCGTACGCGCGCTGGCGCAGGCCTTGTCGCTGCCGCACGCGCGCGTGCAGTTCACGCCCGACATGATGCCCTCGGACATCACGGGACACGCCGTGCTCGATCCCTCGAACCGCGAGCTGCGTCTCGTGCGCGGACCGGTATTCACGCAGATCCTGCTGGCCGACGAGATCAACCGCGCTCCGGCCAAGACGCAAAGCGCGCTGCTCGAGGTGATGCAGGAGTACCAGGTCACGCTGGAAGGCCAGACGCTGCTGTTGCCGAAGCCGTTCATGGTGCTGGCGACGCAGAACCCGATCGAGACGGAGGGCACGTATCCCTTGCCCGAGGCGCAACTCGATCGGTTCCTCTTCAAGATCGAGATTGGCTACCCGCCCGCGGCCGAGGAGATCGCAGTCGTCGTTCGTGCGACCGATGGTCAGGCGGGCGATGAGCTCCCGCTGGCCAACGTCAGGCCGTGTCTCGATGCCGCCGCAGTTCTGGCGCTGCAACAGCGTGCCGCGCAGCAGCGGGTGGACGAGCAGGTCATCGACTACGCCGTCCGCATGGTCCGCGCGACCCGCGAGCATCCTGCGCTTGCGACGGGCAGCGGCTCACGTGGGGCGCTGGCGCTCATTCGTGGAGCGCGTGCGATGGCGTTGCTCGAGGGTCGAGCGTTCGCCACGCCGGATGATGTGAAGCAGATCGCGCTGCCGGCGCTGCGCCACCGCGTGGCATTGGCTCCAGACGCGCTGCTCGAAGGGCGTACGGCGAATGATTTGTTATCTGAGATTATCGATACCGTCGCCGCCCCGCGGATGTAACGCTTCGATGGCGGTGCTGACTCGTCTCGCTCGGCCTGCCTCGCCGTAGCTGCGAAGCCGCGAAGGCGGGTCCGCGAAAGTGTGTGCGATTGCGACTTTCTATGATCCCTGCTCGGCGCCTCATCGCGGTCCTCGCCGCGATGTCGATCGTGCTCCTCATCACACTGCTCGTCCGCGTGCCGGTGACGACGGTGCTATCGGTTTCGATCGCGATGCTGGCCACGATCGGCATCGTCGCCGGCTGTGATTACGCGCTTTCGCTGCGGGCCTGGCATCGCTCGTCGCCGCGTCTGCTGCGGCGGTTGCCCTCGGCGTTCGCGGTCGGTGTCAGGCAGACCATCCATGTCATCGTCGAGCTCGAAGGAACCGCCCACTGGCAGTGTGATTTGTATGACCACGCCGATCCCAGCCTGACCACCGACGGCCTGCCGGTGTCGCTCTCGCTGCGTGGCGGCACGCGTCTCGAGACTTCGTATACGGTCATTCCGACGCGCAGAGGTGAGGTGACGTTCGCACCCGCCGATGTGCGCGTGCGTACACGCCTGGGATTGTGCGAACTGCTGTTGCGTGTCGGGGCGCGCGAATCACGCCGCGTCTATCCGGACTTCGCCCAGATCGCGCGCTACGCATGGCTGGCCGGCGACCGACGGCTGCAGACGATCGGCATCAAGGCATACCGGCAGCGCGGCGAAGGAACCGATTTCAAGCAGCTCTCGGAATATCGCACCGGCGACTCCGTGCGGCATATCGACTGGCGCGCGACGCTGCGGCAGGGAAAGCCGATTGTGCGCGAGTTCCAGGACGAGCGGGACCAGTGCGTGTTGCTGCTCGTCGACTGCGGCCGGCGGATGCGCGCCGACGATCGCGCCGGCGCCATCGGGGCCACGCATTTCGATCAAGTGCTGAATGCGGTGATGCTGCTCACGTACGTAGCGTTGAAGCAGGGGGATTCCGTCGGGGCGATGACATTTGGCACGCCGCCGGGACAAGATCGCTCGTCTCCGCCGCGCAAGGGCAATCGCGCGCTGAACGCCCTCATGAGTCAGCTGTATGACGTCCAGCCGTCGACGACGCACTCGGACTATGTGGATGCGGCGCAGGAGCTGCTGCGGAAGCAGCACAAGCGTGCGCTCGTGATCGTCATCACGAACTTCCGCGGAGAAGATGGCCCCGAGCTGGGTCACGCCTTACGGCTGCTGCGGACTCGACACCTCGTGCTGCTCGCCAGCCTGCGCGAGCGGATCGTCCGCGAGCTGATGCAGCAGCCATTGGAGACTGGCAACGCCGCGATCGAAGTGGCCAGCGCGCACATGTACGAGCAGTCGCGCCGCGATGCGTTCAATCGGCTCGCGGCTCGAGACGCGCTGATGGTGGATGCCGAGCCCGAGCGTCTCGGCATCGAGCTGGTGAACCGCTATCACGCCGCCAAACGCGCCGGGCTGATTTGATGACCTACCAACCTGAGTTCTACGACGCCGTCACGCCTGCCAGTTTCGCCGGAGACGTCGAGTGGTATCGGCGCAAGGCCCGCGAGGCTGGTGGACCTGTTTTGGAACTGGGCGCCGGCACCGGGCGCATCACGCTGCCGTTGGCGCAGGACGGTGTCGTGGTTCACGCGCTCGACGCGGACGCGCGCATGCTTGGGGCGCTTCGCAGCAAGGTGGCGAGCGAACCACCGGAGGTGCGCGATCGGATCACCTTCGTCGAGGCCGACATGCGCAGCTTCGAGCTGCCGGAGCGCTTCGCACTCGCGATCGCGCCGTTCCGCGCGTTTCTCCACAACGTGACCGAGCAGGATCAGCTGGCGTGTCTGACGCGTGTTCGCGAGCACCTGCGACCGGACGGCACCTTCGCGTTCAACACGTTTCATCCGTCGCTGGAGTTCATGGCGCAGAACGCGGGCGCGCTGACGTCGGTGTGGCGCGCGAGGGGTGTCTTCGAACGGCCGGACGGCGGCTGCCTCGTCCGCTCGGAAGCCGTTCGTTATGACACGGTCCATCAGCGTCTCCAGGCACTGCAACGATATGAAGAATTTGCGAGCGACGGAACGCTCGTTCGCAGCTCGCTGCAAAGACTGGAGCTGGCGTACTTGTATCCCGCGGATATCGAACGGCTGCTCAAGCGCGCCGGCTTCGCATCCATCCACATTGCCGGCGGTTTCGATGGCCGTCCGTTCGCGAACGACATGGACGAACTGGTCATCGAGGCGCGCGTGTCTCCCGATCGAGCTGACTAGGATGGTCTTCAAGAAAGAGCTGCGTGAAGGTGTACGGCGCGGACGGATTCGCTGCAGCGTTCGCATCTGGCAGCGCCCGCATGTGAAAGTGGGCGGTCGTTACGCCATGGACGATGGGCACATCATCGTCGATTCGATCGACGAGATCGAGATCGACGACATCGGCGACGACCTTGCCCGCGAGTCCGGGTTCGCAGACGTGAAGGATCTCCTGCAGACGGCGAAGCACGGACCGGGCGAGAACGTGTACTTGATTCGCTTTCACTATCTGCCGCCCGGCGGGTGGGATACCCCTCGCCGTCGTGCCTGATGTCGCCGGAATGCCACTCGACCTCGCCCGCCGTATCGCCCTTCTTCCGCAGCAGTGGCGAGTGACTGTCGAGCACGTCGAGGAAACAGACGGCTCGGTCCTCCTCTTCGGAACTCGCGGCCATCAGCCCGTCGTCATCAAGATCGTTCGTGAAGCGCGAGGGGAATGGAATTCCGGCAGCGTCCTGATGGCGTTCGGTGGGCGAGGCGTTGTCAGGGTCCTCGACGTTGACGACGGCGCCGTGTTGCTCGAGCGCGTGCAACCGGGGACGTCACTCGTCACCGTCGTCGATGGAGGGGATGACGATCGCGCCACGGCCATTCTGGCCGGCGTGATCGCCCGAATGAAGCCCGCGCTGTTGACCGAGGTGCCGACGGCGCGCGAGTGGGGTGCGGCATTCGGCCACACTGACATGAGGGACGTCGGTGTTCCGGTAGATGTGGTCGAGCGGGCGCAACAGGTCTACGGTACGTTGTGCGATTCTCAGCAGCACCCGCGCCTGCTGCACGGCGATCTTCACCATGAGAACGTCCTGCTGGACGCCGAGGGCGGATGGCTTGCGATCGACCCGAAAGGTCTCGTGGCGGAGCTCGAGTTCGAAGTGGGAGCCGCGCTTCGCAACCCGCTCCAACGGCCTGACGTCTTCACGAATCCTGAGACGATTGCGCGCAGAGTCGCTCGATTCGCACGCGAGCTCCGCCTCGATGAGAGCCGCATTCTCGCCTGGGCGTTCGCGCAGAGCGTGCTGGCGGTGATCTGGTTGATTGAGGATGGTGTCCCTGTCGGTCCGGATCACCCGTGGCTGACGCTGGCGGCGCGTCTGAAGCCGATGGTGAAAGAGACCGGAATACTATGAGCCTTGTGGCAATGTCCGG
>Ga0111538_10015470_pt1 | contig 10033 bp, 11 predicted proteins | sample SoiMethybrSBSTD1_FD_79669 | JGI IMG/M metagenome (GOLD analysis project Ga0111538, IMG submission 79669) | Bulk soil microbial communities from a Populus tree surrounding site in Tennessee, USA - Soil MetaG P. TD hybrid SBSTD1 (version 2)... | ecosystem: Environmental > Terrestrial > Soil >... | reverse complement strand
GTGACGCCCCGCTCGACCACCTCGCGGAGCGCCGCCGTGAACTCGCGCGTCTCCTCGGGGCTGATGAAGCGCGACAGCGACTGCTCGACCACCTCGTCCTGGCGGAAGCCGAGCAGCTGCGACACCGCGTCGTTCGCCTGGATGATCTTTCCCTCGAGGTCGGAGACGAACACCGGGTCGGGCGCGTCGTCGATCAGGCGCTGGGCATACGCGCGGGCCTTGTCCAGCTCGCGCATGTCTCGGAGGATTCCGATCGCGCCGATCACGTTGCCCTCCGAGTCGCGGAGCCCGGAGGCGTTCAGGCTGGTCGGGATGACCTCGCCGGAGGCGCTGCGCGGGTTGAGGACGACGTTGCGCGTGACGCCGCGCACGACGACCTCTTCGAGGGCGGCTACGAACTCGCGCGTCTCCTCAGCGCTGATGAAACGCTGCAGCGACTGCTCGACGACTTCGTCCTTGCGAAAGCCGAGCAGCTCCGACACCGCATCGTTCGCCTGGAGGATCTTTCCCTCGAGGTCGGAGACGAACACCGGGTCGGGCGCGTTGGCGATGATGATGTCGGCGATGAGGGCGCCGCGCGAGGCGGATCCGTCCTGCTGCGAGTCGCCGTTTGGGGCGCTCGTCTGCGGGCCGGAGCTGGTCAAAACTTCGTCGGCCAATGGAATACCCCCGGGAGTTGGTCCTTGCGGATGCCCGCTCATTGTGCTTGCTCGAAGTCTCTGGAGCAATCCCATCACGGCGTGGGCGGTGCGGCAGAGGTTGATTGGGCCAGCCGCCGCATCGCTGGCCCGTGTCTATAGACGCCGCTGAGAGCAAAAACTTTCCCTCGATCGAGTTTTTGGCCGTGGGTCGGCAGGCGAGGTACGGTAGGGATGCCGGGGTGTTCTGTGCCGCCGCAGCCACAGGGCGCCCCGGCCCATCTCGCTGCGGGATACGGTGAAGGGCATGACCACGCGGCACGCCGCCTGTTCCTGTGGCCAGCTCCGGCTCGAGGCGGACGGAGAGCCGGTGCGGATTTCCATGTGCCACTGCCTCGCTTGCCAGCGGCGGACCGGCAGCGCGTTCAGCATGCAGGCGCGCTTCCCGGTCGACCGCGTGCGGATCAGCGGCCGCGCGACGGAGTACGTGCGTATCTCCGACGCGGGCGAGCCGCGCACGTTCCACTTCTGTCCGGACTGCGGGGCGACGGTCTACTACCAGACCGATCCCGAGCGGATCGCCGTCCCGATCGGCGCTTTCGCAGATCCTGGTTTCCCGCCGCCGCGCATCTCGGTTTACGAGTCGCGGCGCCACCCGTGGGTGGCGGTGCCGGCCGATGCCGAGCACCTCGATTAGCGCGAAGGTTTCGGCTCAGGTTATTTTTGCGCCAACGCAATTCCGACAAGCAGAAGAGGAGGAATCCGTGGCGCGAAAGACGATCCGAGTCTCGGACAGAAGCGGCGAGGAAATTCCGGAAGGCAAAGGAGCGACCGTGCGCATCACCTTTGCCGACGCGCGAAAGGGCGTGCGCGAGCTCGATCTGACCGACTCCGAGGCCGAGAGCCTCGGGGGCCGCGCGGTCGCACGCCGTGGGCGCAGGCCGAAGGGAATGAGCTAGAGGCTTTTGCCGTGCGGGTTCGTCCCGCTAAAAACCTCTGATCTACGTGCGGCCTGCGGCGAGGAGCACGAGGTTCGACAGCCGCAGCTTTCCGTCGGCGTCGGCGTGCTCGCTCGCCGCCTCGGCGATTGCCGCCCACGTCTCGTCCTGGACCTCCGGAGGGTGGTTCGCCATGAGGGCCGTGATCGGCGGCGCGATCTCGCGCGTCATGCGAGCGAAGTCCTCGGGCGAGTCCCACTCGAAGACGAGCTCGAGCTCGTCCACCTCGACGTCCGAGAAGCTGCCCCCTTCGAGCACCGCCGAGATCGCCTCCGGCGTCGGCCGCGACAGCGGCCCGGGTGTTCCCGGTGGGGGCGGAGAGATGTTCAGCCGCGTCATCACCGTACGCATTGGGATGCCGAGCAGCGGTGAGCGCTCGGCCGGCCCCCATGAACTGATCGCCATTCGCGCGCCGGGCTTGAGAAAGCCGCGGATCCGTGCGGCGGCGGCCTCGGCCTGCGGCTCGAAGATGATGCCCCATCGCGAGAGGGCTGCATCGAATGTCTCCGGCGGAAAGTCGAGGGAAGAGGCGTCCTTCTCGACGAACTCGACGTTGTCGATGCCTGCGGCCTCGGCGCGCTCGCGCCCGTAGGCGAGCATGTCGGGCGAGATGTCCGTCGCGACGATGTGTCCGTCCGGGCCGGCGACCCGCGCCGCGGTTAGGGCCGGCTCGCCCGAGCCGGCGGCGACGTCGAGAACGCGGTCTCCGGGCTTGATCCCGGCCATTTCCACGAGCCGTTCGCTGACCGGCGCGGTGACGCTGTAGATCAACTCTTGCCAGTCGTGCCAACCCTTCGCAGCGGTGCCCCATTGCCGGCGCTGACCTGCGCGAAACTCGACAGCGTCAATCTGCGTGGCTTCCATCCCAACTCCTCTCCCAACGCTTTGCGGCGAACGTAGTCGATCGAACGCCCGGGGTAAAGCTGAAAGGCTCTCCTACGCGAACCGATCAGGGAGGGCGACTGTGCAGGTCACGAGGAACAAGAGCGAAACCACGGCGGGATCGAGCGAGTGGTTCACCGGGGCCGTCTACATCGACGCCGTTGCGGCGCCGTCCGGCTCCGTACGTGTGGCCGCGGCCCACGTCCACTTTGCGCCGGGCGCGCGCACGGCGTGGCACAGGCACCCGAACGGGCAAACGATCTGGGTCATCGAGGGCATGTGCCTCTGCCAGTCGCGCGGCGGGGAGATCGACGTGATCCGCCCCGGGGACGGCGTCTTCTTCGAGCCGGGCGAGGAGCACTGGCACGGCGCCGCGCCGACGAGCTTCATGACGCACCTCGCGATTCAGGAAGTTGATGACGAGGGAAACGCCGCGACCTGGGGCGATCATGTCACCGACGAGGAGTACGCGGCCGTCCCGCCCGCTTAACCGAAAGTGAAGGCGAAGGCCTCGGCGCCGGGGTCGAGGAACTCGATCTCGAAGGTGCGATCCTCGATCGGCCCGGCCACGCGGATCAGCTGGTAGAGGCGCTGCTTGACCAGGGTTCCCTGACCCTGCTCGTCGACGTCGAGGCCGCGCGAGTCGCCCGGAGGCTCCCCATCCAGGAGCACTCGGAACGGTACGGACATGCCGGGCGAGCGGGGGCCCATCACCAGGTGGACGTCCCGCGCATGGAAGCGGAACGCGATCCGGCCGTCGGCGGCGTTCAGCACGCTCGACCCACGCTCGATCGTCCAGTCGCCGGAGAGAGCCCAGCGGTTGAGCCGCAACGGGTCCGGCACGGAGTACGTACGAGCCTCGCCGTAGCCGACCCCGTCGGTGGAGTCGAAGTTTTGAGCCTGCTCGTAGCCGAGATAGGTCTCGGGGGTATCGAGGTCCGCCCAATCGGCCTGAACCTCGAAGCCGGTCGGGGCGACGGAGACGAGGTCGTCGGAGACACCGTCGCGACCGGCGTCCCGCAGGAGTTGCTGGATGACGCGCTCACACTCGTCGTAGCCGCCCTCGCCGAACTGGTGATGGCGAATCCGTCCTTCCGCGTCGGCGATGTACACGGCCGGCCAGTAACTGTTGTCGAACGCCCGCCAGACCCGGTAGTCGCTGTCGATCGCGATCGGATAGCGGACGTTCATCTCGTTCGCGGCCCAGGTGATGTTGTCGACGTTGCGCTCGAAGGGGAACTCAGGCGTGTGGACGCCGATCACGACCAGGCCGTCCTCCTCGTACTTCTCGGCCCACGCGCGGACGTAGGCGAGCGTGCGTAGCCAGTTGATGCAAGTGTAGGTCCAGAAGTCGACGAGCACGACCTTTCCGCGCAGACCCTCCGCCGAAAGCGGGGGCGAGTTCAGCCAGCCGGTCGCGCCGTCGAAGCCCGGCAGGTGGCCGTTGCCGAACAGGCTCATTGTCAGTCGTTCCTGCCGAAGAGCGAGAGCAGCAGCAGGAAGACGTTGAGGATGTCGAGGAAGATCGAGGCGGCGAGCAGGGGCGCCGCCCTGATGTCCTGGGTACGCCGGAGGCGCTGGAAGTCGAACGCGGTCAAGACCGCGAAGATCGCGAGGCCGGCGATCGCGTAGATCAGCTGGCTGTTCGGGATCTGGACGAAGATCGCGACGATCCCGAAGATGATCAGTGCGATCAACGCCCAGAAGGCAGCGCGAGCGAGCGGGGCCAGGTCGCGTCGCGTCGCGTAACCGGCCGCCCCGAAGCCCGCGATGAAGAGCGCCGTCGCGCCCCCGGCCTGCCAGACGATCTTCGGATTGGTGCTCGCGTAGTAGGCGATCGTCGGAGCCGTCCCGAGGCCGATGAGGACACCGAACCCGAACAGCAAGCCGATCGCCGCGCCCTCCGATCGCTGCGCCACGACGTTCAGCCCGATCAGGCAGGCGAAGCTGGCGATGTAGAAGACCCAGCCCCACCCGTAGGAGAGGTCCCGGCCGAGATAGGCGCCGAGCGCGAAGAGCCCCGCCGTAACAGCGACGAGGCCCATCGTCTGCCCGAGCAGGGTCCCGGTTTCGTCGCGTGTGAGCGACGGCTGAGTTACTGCGGTGCTCGATTCCATGCGCTACCTCAGCGGCCCGAACGCGGCTCGCAACTCCTCCGTGAACAGCTGCGGCTCCTCCCAGGCCGCGAAATGGCCGCCCTTGTCGGCCTTGTTGAAGTAGGCGAGGGTCGGGTAGGCCAACTCGACCCAGCTGCGCGGGGTCCGGACGATCTCGCCGGGGAACTGCGTGAACCCGACCGGGATCGAGACAGGCGGCGGAGCCTGCCCGGCGGAGCGGGCTGTGGCTTGTCCGGTCTCCCAGTACGACCGCGCAGCCGAAGCACCGGTGCCGGTCAGCCAGTACAACGTGACGTTGTCGAGGATGTGATCTCGAGTCAGGCCGCCGGAGGGCTTGCCGTCGACGAACGCGCTCGCGATCTTGTAGTAGCTGTCGGTGTCGTGGTCGAGCATCCAGCCGGCGAGGGCGATCGGTGAATCGAGCAGGGCATAGCCGATCGTTTGCGGCCGCGTGGCCTGCTCGAGGAAGTAGCCGAAGCCGGTCGCCCTGAACGTGGCGCCCTGCTCGACCGCCGCGCGTTCCTCGTCGCTGTTCTTCGGGAAGGGATCGGTGCCCGCCAGTCCCGGCACGAACAGGTTGGTGTGGATGCCGATGAGGCCCTCGGGCGCCTGGCGGCCCATCCCGTCGGTGACGGCCGCGCCCACGTCGCCGCCCTGCGCGACATAGCGGGTGTAGCCCAGGCGGCGCATCAGCTCCGGCCAAGCCTGCGCCACGCGGCCGGCCCACCAGCCCAATTCGGTGGGCTCGGAAGAGAAGCCGTACCCGGGGACGGACGGCAGCACGAGGTGGAACGCGTCCTCGGCACTCCCGCCGTGAGCCGTCGGGTCGGTGAGCGGCCCGATCGTCTCGAGCAGCTCGATCACTGAGCCGGGCCAGCCGTGGGTCATGATCAGCGGGAGCGCGTCGTCGTGCTGGGAGCGCACGTGGATGAAGTGGATCTCGACGCCGTCGATTTCGGTCGTGAACTGCGGGAGCGCGTTCAGCCGCTCGTCGACGCGGCCGAAGTCGTACTCGCTCGCCCAGTAATCCGCGAGCGCCTTCAGCGTTGCGAGCTGGACACCCTGCGAACGGTCTTCGACGAGCTCCTTGCTGGGCCAGCGCGTCGCCTCGATGCGGCGGCGCAGGTCGTCGATCTTGTCGTCCGGAATGTCGATCTGAAACGGCCGGATCTCGGTGGCGCTGTCGACTGCTGTGCTCATGACGAGCTCCCTTCGTCACGGAGTGACCTGAAGGCGGCGCGGAGCTCGCCCGCGAAGATCTCGGGCTCCTCCCACGCCGCGAAGTGGCCGCCCTTCTCGGCTTCGTTGAAGTAGATGAGGTTGTGGTACGCGTGCTTCACCCAGTGGCGCGGCGCCTGGAAGAGCTCGTCCGGGAACACCGTGTAGGCGACCGGAAGCCTGACGTGGGGCGGCGGGTCCTTGAAAGCGGCCGTTGCGCCCCGTCCGGTCTCCCAATACAGTCGCGACGTCGAGGCACCCGTGCCTGTCAGCCAGTACAGCGTGATGTTGTCGAGGACGTGGTCGCGGGTGAGATTGCCCGAGACGTCCCCCTCGAGGAAGGCGCCGGAGATCTTCTCGTAGCTGTCGGCGTCGTGGTCGAGCATCCACGCCGCGAGACCGATGGGGGAGTCCAGCAGCGGATAGCCGATGGTCTGAGGGTGCTCGCCCATCTCGGCGATGTAGCCGCGCATGAAGACGCCAATGACCTTGCTGAGTTGCTCCCGGTCGTCGTGAGAGAACGCGAGCCGGAGGTTGAGCGCGGCCATCAAGAGCTCTCGCGGAACCGCGTCGAGGAAGTTGAAGTGGACGCCGAGCAGCCCATCGGGTGCCTGGCGGCCCATCGCGTCGGTGACCCCGGCGCCCTGGTCACCACCCTGCGCGACGTACTGGCTGTAGCCGATTCGGCTCATCAGCTCGGCCCACGCCTGGCCGATCCGCGCCGAGCCCCAGCCGGGCTCGGTCGGCTCCGAGGAGAAGCCGTAGCCCGGGATCGACGGGATGATGACGTGGAACGCGTCGGCGGCGGAGCCGCCGTGCGCCGTCGGGTCGGTGAGCGGCCCGATCAGCTCGAGCATCTCGATCACCGAGCCGGGCCAGCCGTGCGTGATGAGGATCGGCAGCGCGTCGTCGTGTTGTGATTCGACGTGGATGAAGTGGATGTCGAGCCCGTCGATCTCGGTCGTGAACTGCGGGAGCGCGTTCAGCCGCTGCTCGATCCGCCCGAAGTCGTACTCGTTCGTCCAGTAGTCCGCGAGCGCCCGAAGCATCGCCAGCTGGACGCCCTGTGACGGATCGACTTCCTTCGTCGGCCAGCGCGTGGCCGCGATGCGCCGCCGCAGGTCGTCGACCTGTTCCTCTTCGAACTCGACCTTGAACGGCCGGATCCCCGTTGCGGTGTCGACAGTGGTGCTCATGTGCCGTCTCCCTTCAGCGCAGCGTCTCGAACGCGGCGCGCAGTTCGTTGACGAAGATGTCCGGCTCCTGCCAAGCGGCGAAGTGGTTGCCCTTGTCCACCTCGTTGAAGTAGATGAGCTTCGGATAGGCCTGCTCGGCCCAGCTCCGGGGCGCCTGGTACAGCTCGTTCGGGAAGACGCTGATCGCCGCGGCGACCTTGACGTCCTTGACGTCGAAGAACCCGAGCGTGTTCTCCGCATAGAGGCGACCCGAGGACATGCCGGTGTTGGTCACCCAGGTCATCGTGATGTTGTCCAGGACCTCGTCGCGGGTGAGGTTGCCGACCGGGTTCCCCGCGAAGGCGGAGGCGATGTCCTCGAGGCTGCGCGCGTCGTGATCGAGCATCCACGCAGCCAGCGCGACCGGCGAGTCCGAGAGCCCGTAGAGGGTCTGCGGGCGATGTCCCATCTCGATCGAGTAGCCGAGTCCCTTCGTGTACAGGAAGTCCAACCGGTCGTACGCGCGCTGCTCTTCGGCCGAGAGGCCCGTCGGGGGCGGATCGCCGGCCCCCAGCACCCGCGACGCGAGGATCTTCGAGATCGCGGGCGGCACCGTGCCGGGCATGTTCGAGTGGATACCGAGCAACTCCGACGGAGCCTCCGCGCCCATCGTGTCGGTGATCTGCGCGCCCCAGTCGCCGCCCTGCGCGACGTAGCGCTCGTACCCGAGTCGGCCCATCAGCTCGATCCAGGCCCGCGCGATCTGGACGGGGTCCCAGCCCGTCGTGGAGGGTTTCTCGGAGAACCCGTAGCCGGGAATCGACGGGACGACGACGTCGAACGCGTCGGCCGCATCGCCGCCGTGCGCGGTCGGGTCGCTGAGCGGCCCGATCACGTTCAGCATCTCGACGATCGAGCCCGGCCAGCCGTGCGTGATGATCACCGGGAGTGCGTTCTCGTGGGGCGAGCGAACGTGGATGAAGTGGATGTCGAGCCCGTCGATCTCGGTCATGAAGTTCGGTAAGGCGTTGAGCCGCGCCTCGACCCTGCCGAAGTCGTACTCCTCTGCCCAGTAGCGAGCCAGCTCCTGGATCGTCGCCAGCTGGACGCCCTGCGACTGGTCGTCGACCGTCTCGCGTTCGGGCCAGCGCGTCGCCGCGATCCGCCGCCGCAAATCTTCGAGCTCGGCCTGGGGGACTTCGACCGTGAACGGACGGATCTCCGTTCCGGCAGCCACGCCTGTGGCGCTCATATCGCCCTCCGTTGGTTCGTGGATTACGAACTCGACAAGCGGGCGTTGCGCTCCGTCGTCACTGCGGACTCCGGCTGTCCGCTTGCATGCCGCGACTGCCCGCGCCGCGGCGACGGGGAATCTCGCCTACCTGCTCAGGCCCGGCATCGCCCTGTTGGGGTGAAAGTGGATCGGGTCGGATGTCGAGCTACGAGAGCTGACGGAGCGCGTCGCGCAACTTCGGCGATAGCCGTCCGTGGGTCGGTACGGCGATCACGTTGCGGACGCGAAATGGTTTCGCGTTGCATTCCGGCATCGGTGTCCACTCGTCGGCGTCATGGAGGCTCTCGAAGACCATCACGGTCGCGCGGCCCCCGTCGACGTCTAGGCTCGTCGCCGACTCTTGCCTGACCGCCTCCGCCGCGCAGAAGTTCACGTGCCCGGGCGGCGGTGAAGTGGCATTCAGGAGCACCAACGTGACTTTGACCTTTTGCGGGTGAAGCTGTGTGCTCTCGAGCACCTGCTTGACACGCGCGACCGAAGCGACGCGACCTCCGTCGCTGCTACAAGCGCTCGCCGCGAGGGCGAGGGCGGCTAATAGCAGGATGCGCTTCATCAGACGGATTCTGAGCCGCTTTGACGTCGGAAGCATCCCCCGGCCGCAGGTCTCCGGTTTCTCTCCAGGTCGCCCGCCACGATTTCGCGAAATGGGCAGGTCGATTCTCGGACTAGGAATTCTCGCGGTGCTGGCCGCCGGCTGCGGCTCCTCCGGCGGGAAGGAGACGGCGACCTCGGCATCGGGGCTCGCGCCCGTGCAGGGGAACTACGACCCTTCGGTCGACCCGGCCGACTTCGTCGCGCGCGTCGACAACCCCCTGTGGCCCCTGAAGCCGGGGACGGCCTTCCACTACGTCGGCACGCGCGGAAGCACACCGCAGACTGACGACGAGCTGGTCACAAAGCAGACGAAGCGGATCATCGGCATCCGCTGCGTGGTTGTTCGCGACACCGTCTCCGAGCACGGAGTGCCGATCGAGCGGACGCTCGACTTCTACGCGCAGGACAAGCGCGGGAACGTCTGGTACCTAGGTGAGGACTCGTTCGAGCGGCAACACGGGCGGTTCGTCAAGGCAAGCGACTCTTGGCGCTCGGGCGTCGACGGAGCGAAGCCGGGGATCATCATGCCCTCCGACCCGCGACCTGGCGATCGGTACCGACAGGAGTACTACCCGCCCGGCGAGGCGCTCGACGAGGCGCATGTGCTCGGCGAGCGAGGGCCGGTGAAGGTGCCGTACGGGCGCTTCAAGAAGGCGCTCGTGACGAGCGAGTTCAGCCCGCTCGAGCCGCAGACCGAGGAGAAGTACTACGTCGCCGGAGTCGGCGAGGTCCTCGAGCGCGTCGTCAAGGGGCACCACGAGGAGTTCCGGCTGGTCAGCGTCACGACCTAGTCCCCACGGGCAGTTTCGAAGCCCACCCGATCAGCTCTGGACGACGAGCACGTTGAGGCCCTTTCTGCGGGCGCGTGCTGCGATCGCATTTGCACGTGCATGTGACAGGTGGATCACGGACACTTCGTAAACGCAGTTCTCGCGCTCGATCAGGGCGCGCCGGAAGCCCTTTCTCCGCACCTTGGAGAGGAGGATCAGGGCTTTCCGATGGATCACTCGATTACCGAAAGCAACTTCCCAGTCGCCGGTTCCCTTGCCGGTTTGGTTACACACCTGATCAACCAACTCGTGGACCGGTCGCCACGAATCACCGCCCGCGGCAGCTG
>Ga0111538_10015467_pt1 | contig 10034 bp, 10 predicted proteins | sample SoiMethybrSBSTD1_FD_79669 | JGI IMG/M metagenome (GOLD analysis project Ga0111538, IMG submission 79669) | Bulk soil microbial communities from a Populus tree surrounding site in Tennessee, USA - Soil MetaG P. TD hybrid SBSTD1 (version 2)... | ecosystem: Environmental > Terrestrial > Soil >... | reverse complement strand
TGCTTCAGGTGGCCGCGCAGGTGATCGGCAACGACACGGCGATCACGGTTGCCGGCACGCAGGGCAACTTCGAGTTGAACGTCCGCATTCCGCTGATTGCGCGCAACCTGCTCGACCAGGTGAAGCTGCTCACGTCGGCCGCCACGCTCCTGCGCGAGAAGTGCGTGGACGGGATCGAGGCGAACGAGGAGGCGACGCTCCGGCACGCCGAGTCGACGCCGGCGATCGCGACCGCGCTCAACCCGTACATCGGCTACGACAAGGCGACCGAGATCGTGAAGGAAGCGGTCGCCTCCAAGCGCACGATCCGCGAGGTCGCACGCGAGAAGGGCGTCGACGACGAGACGCTCGACAAGGCGCTCGACCTGACCGCGATGGCCAGGCCGCACGACACGGCACGCACGTAACGCTCCCGTAGCGGGGGACCGGGGCCGAATCAAGACCGTTCCGCCCTAACCCTCCATATGCGAGGGCGTGGGCGGACCCGTCTCGAGGCGGCGATCGCGGAACTGGCGGAGCGGCAGTACGGGAAGGTCACGCGCGCTCAGTTGCTCGCGCTCGGGCTGGGAGTCAAGGCGATCGAGTACAGGGTGGCGAAGGGCTGGCTCAGGCCCGACTACCCCGCGGTGTACTCGCTTGGACATCGACCCCGGTCGCGTGAGGCAACGTGGATGGCGGCGGTGCTCTACGGCGGCGGCCGTGCCGTGCTGAGCCACTGGTCTGCCGCGACGCTATGGCGCATGCGGAACGGCACCGGTCCACGTACGCACGTGACGACTCCCTCCAAGCGGCGGAGCAGACGGACCGTGACCTTCCACTGCGCGCCGCTGGCGGACGACGAGGTGACGATGGAGAACAACATCCCCGTCACGACACCCGCGCGAACCCTGCTCGATCTCGCACCCTCTCTACCAAGCCCCGTTCTCGCGCGCATGGTCGCAGCCGCGCCGACCCGGGGCGCGCACCTGGCGGCGCTGCTCGAGCGCTACCCGCAAAGGCGCGGGGCGGCGAAGTTGGCGGCAGCACTCGGGCCGATGCCGTTCACTCGGAGCGACCTCGAAGCCACGGTCCTGGATGCCATCAGACGCACGAGGCTGCCGCGCCCTCAGGTCAATGTCGTCATCGAGGGCTACGAAGTCGACTTCGTCTGGCCGGGCCACCGGGTCATCGCGGAGCTGGACACGTATGTGACCCACGGATCGCGCAGCGCGTTCGAGCGCGACCGCGAGCGAGATCGGAAGCTGGCGATCGCGGGATGGCAGGTGATTCGCATCACCGACGAAAGCGGGATCGAAGACCTCAGGCGCCTTCTCGACGCCACCGCAGCACGTGCACCACTCCGTCGCGCGTCGGCGGCGTAGTCAGGACGAGGTCGCCGCCGTCCCACGACACGGCGCGCACGAGGTCCTTCCCGACGAACGACTCGCGCGTCGCGAGAGAGACGTGGTGAACAACTTCCTCTCCACCGCGCAATTCCCACGTGCCGGAGTACGCAAGCGCATCGGTGGAGCCACCCGGGCCGGCGAGGAACGCCGTCATGAACCCGTCGCCCGAATAGATCAGCCGCCCCACGGCGTCGGCGCGCGCGCTCCACTCGACCAGCTGCCAAGTGCCGATCAGGTCCACGGCGCGAGCATAAAAAAGGCCGGCCGCGGTGACCGAGATCGGGAGGAACAGGGATCTCGACCCTCGCGGCCGGCACAGGCCAGAAAAAGCCTGAGGCAGGGGGGTTGCCTGCGGATATTGTCGGGCATCCCGAGGCCGATCTTTAGCCCCCTACCGGTTGAAATTTGGCTCAACCGGTCGGTTGACCCCGATTACAGGTTGACGGCCACGTATTTGGTCTCGAGGTACTCCTCGATCCCCTCGTAGCCACCCTCGCGCCCGAAGCCGGACTGCTTGATGCCACCGAATGGGGCAGCGGGGTTGGAGACCATCCCCTGGTTGAGGCCGACCATGCCGTACTCGAGCGCCTCGCACACACGCAGGGCGCGCTTGACGTCGCGGGTGTAGAGGTAAGCGACCAGGCCGTACTCGGTGTCGTTCGCCGCCGCGATCGCCTCGTCCTCGGAGTCGAACGACTTCACCGGCGCCACCGGGCCGAAGATCTCCTCCTTCAGGAGCTTGGCGTCATCCGGGATGTCGGCGAGCACGGTCGGCTCGTAGAAGTAGCCCTGCCCCTCGCGCGCCGAGCCGCCGACCACGACCTTCGCGCCCTTGCCCGTGGCGTCGTCGACGAGCTCCTGGACCTTCGACCGCTGGTCGCCGTCGATCAGCGGCCCGATGTCCACGCCCTCCTCGGTTCCGCGGCCGAGCTTCAGCTTCGACATGCGCTCCGCGAGCTTCTCGGCGAACGAGTCCGCGAGCGAGTCCGCCACGTGGAACCGGTTCGCCGCCGTGCAGGCCTCGCCGATGTTGCGCATCTTCGCGATCATCGCCCCCTCGACCACGTCGTCGAGGTCGGCGTCGTCGAACACGATGAAAGGCGCGTTGCCGCCGAGCTCCATCGACAGCCGCAGCAGCTGGTCGGAGGCCTGCTCCATCAACTTCTTGCCGACCTCCGTCGACCCGGTGAAGGACATCTTCCGCAGCCGCGGGTCCTTGATCAGCGGCTCCATCACCGAACCCGACGAGGAGCTCGTCACGACGTTCAGCACGCCGGGCGGTAGCCCCGCGTTCGCGAGGATCTCGGCGAGCGCGAGCATCGAGAGCGGCGTCTGCTTGGCCGGCTTCACGACCATCGTGCAACCGGCCGCGACAGCGGGGCCGATCTTGCGCGTCCCCATCGCGAGCGGGAAGTTCCACGGCGTGATCATCAGGCTCGGGCCGACCGGCTGCTTCATCGTCAGCAGGCGTCCCTGGCCGTTCGGCGCGACGGAGTAACGGCCGTCGATTCGCACCGCCTGCTCGGCGAACCAGCGCAGGAACTCCGACCCGTAGGTGACCTCGGCCTTGGACTCGGCGAGCGACTTGCCCATCTCGAGCGTCATCAGCAGCGCGAGCTCGTCCGCGCGCTCGGTGATCTCCTCCCACGCGCGGCGCAGGATCTCGCCGCGCTCGCGCGGCGGAGTCTGCTGCCACTCCTTCTGGGTCTCGACGGCCGCGTCCAGGGCCTTGACCGCGTCGGCGGGCGACGCGTCGGCCACGTCCGTCAGCGTCTCTTGCGTCGCCGGGTCCTCGACCGGCAGCGTCCCCTCGCTGCCGTCGACCCAGTCGCCGCCGATCAACAGCTGCTTCGGAACCTTGTCGAGTACCGCGCTCTCGTCACTCATGTCGCCACCGTTTCGGTACCCAGCTCACGGTCGATCGCAACGTCGAGCGAGTAGTCCACCGGCACCACGATCACGGAGGGGAGGTCGAGCCCGAGCGCGTGCCCCAGCCGTGCCGGGAAGTCGTCGACGGACTCGCACCGCCAGGCCGGCAGCCCGAACGACTCGGCCAAGCCTACGAAGTCGGGGTTCGTGAAGTCCGTGCCGAAGTGGCGGCCGAATTTCTTGTCCTGCTTCCAGACGATCGAGCCGTACTGCTGGTTCTCCCAGATGACGTTCACGAACGGGGTCCCCAGCCGCTTGGCGGTCTCGAGCTCCTGGCAGTTCATGAGGAAGCCACCGTCGCCGTTCACCGTCACGACGTTGCGATTCGGGTGCACGCACTTCGCCGCGATCGCGGCCGGGATTGCGAAGCCCATACCCGCCAGCCCGTTCGCGATCAGCACGGTGTTCGGCTCGTAGGCGGGGAACATCCGCCCGATCCACAGCTTGTGGAGGCCCACGTCCGAGACGAGGATGTCCTCGCGGCCGAGCGCCTTGCGCATCTCATAGAGGATGCGCGGCGGGTGCATCGGGAACTGGGCGTCGTCCTTTGCGGCGTCGAAGCGGCCGCGCACGACCTCGCGCAACCGGCTCGAGCCGCCGGGATGCGGAACGTGCCTGCACTCCTCCGAAAGCCGGGTGAGGATGTGGTAGATGTCGCCGATGAGCTCGACCTCGGGCAGGAAGTACTCGTCGATCTCCGCCGGCAGCGAATCGATGCAGACGATCGTCTTGTCGCGACCCGGGTTCCAGTGCTTGGGCGCGTGCTCGACCAGGTCGTAGCCGATCGCGAGCACGACGTCGGCCTCTTCGAAGCCCGCCATCTTGTAGTCGCCCGACTGGAGCCCTACCGAGCCGAGGCCGTGCGGGTCGTCAGGTGACAGGAGCCCCTTGCCCATGAACGTCTCCGCCACCGAAATGCCGGTCGCGCGGCAGAACTCACGCAGCGCGGGCGCGGCTCCGCCGCGCACGACGCCGTTGCCCGCGAGCGCCACCGGGTTGAGCGCGCCCCGAATCAGGTCGGCGGCCTTGAGCAGCTCGCGCGCGGCGGGCTCGGGCTGCACCGGCTTGCGGCGCGGCAGCGGCTCGGCGTCGAGCTCGGCCGCCATCACGTCCTCCGGCAGCTCGATGTGGGTCGCGCCCGGTTTCTCGGACTCAGCCGTCTTGAACGCCTTGCGCACGACCTCGGGGATGATGTTCTCGTCCGCCAGGCGCGCGTTCCACTTCGTGATCGGCCGCATGACGCGCAGCAGGTCGACGTACTGGTGCGACTCCTTGTGCATGCGCTCGAGGTCGCCCTGCCCGGTGAGGGCGACGAGCGGCGCACGGTCGAGGTATGCGTCGGCCACCGCGGTGACCAGGTTGAGGGCGCCGGGCCCGAGCGTGCCCAGGCACACGCCGGCGCGGCCGGTCAGGCGACCGTAGACGTCCGCCATGTAGGCCCCGCCCTGCTCGTGGCGCACAGGCACGAACTCGACGGACGAATCCTCCAGGGACTCATTCAGATCGAGCGTTTCCTCGCCCGGGATCCCGAAGACGTGCGTGACGCCCTCGGCCTCGAGGCATTCGACGAATACGTCAGAGGCTTTGCGTTTTGACACCTATCCGCAACTTACCCTGCTCAAAGGTTCTCCGAGGGTTGCCGATAAGTTCCAAGAGGGCTACCCCTCCCGCCAGGGCCCTCGATCTCCCATGCGCCGACTGCTGCTCGCAACAGCCCTCCTGACCTTGTCCGCGCCCGTCGCGGCCGATGCTGGCACCCGCTGGATCGTCAAGGGCGGCGGCTGGGGCCACGCGCTCGGCATGAGCCAGTACGGCGCGTACGGCCAGGCGCTCGAGGGGCGGGGCTACAAGAAGATCCTCCACCACTACTACCGCAGCACCCAGCTGTCGACAGCGAGCGGTCGGGTGCGCGTGCTGCTGCAGGCCAGCGTCGGATCGAGCACGTTCGGCGGCGCCAACAAGGTCGGCTCGCACAGCATCAACCCCAACCGCAACTACGTCGTGCGGCGGTCGGGTGGGCGCATCGTCGTGCGCACTCCGCGCGGCAAGCGCGTGGCCCGCAGCTCGGGCGTGCTGCGCGTGACCGGCGCCAGCGACCTCGTGACCGTCGCGGGCAAGGGTGTCTACCGCGACGAGATCGACTACCGGCCCGGCCTGTCCGGCGGCGTGACAGCCGTGAACAGGGTCGAGCTCGAGAACTACATCCGCGGTGTCGTGCCGAACGAGTCGCCGGCCAGCTGGCCGATCGAGGCGCTCAAGGCACAGGCCGTCGCGGCACGCTCGTACGCGCTCGGGACGAACAGCGGCAACCCGGTCTTCGACCACTACGACACCACGGCGTCGCAGGTCTACGGCGGCTACAGCTCAGAGCAGGCGAAGACGAACCGGGCGGTCGCCCGCACCCGGGGCGAGGTGCTGCGCTACAACGGCAAGGTCATCGTCGCCTACTTCCACTCGACGTCGGGCGGCCATACCGAGAACAACGAGAACATCTTCACGGGCAGCACGCCGCTGCCCTATATCCGCGGCGTGCCCGACCCCTGGGACAAGACCTCGCCGTACCACCACTGGCGCGTCGGCTACAGCGCGCGCCGGCTCGGCAACGCGCTCGGCGTCGGGCGGCTGCGCTCCGTCAACGTCACGAAGCGCGGCGTGTCCCCGCGGATCGTGTGGGCCAAGTTCCGCGGCTCGGGCGGCAGCGTCCGTCTCCACGGCTGGAACGGAATTCGCGCGCGGCTGGGCCTGAGGGACGCGCCGAGCACGTTCAAGAAGATCAGGGCGAACGGCTCGACCGCGAGCGCGGCGGTCGCCGGCGTGGGGTCGCGGGCGCGCATGCGCGACATCGTCGGCTCCGTCTCGCCCGGCCACGCGGGTGACAAGGTCGTCGTCGAGCGGTGGGAGCTGACGAGCTGGGAGCGTGTCGCCACCGGCCGCCTCCGGCGCTCGGGCAAGTTCCGCGTCGCGCTCGAGGACAGGGGCCTCTACCGCGTGATCGCCGGCGGCGATATCGGCCCCACCGTGCACGTACGCTAGCCGCGTGCCGATACCCCCGGTCGACCCCGCCCAGCCACCGACGCGGACGAAGCGCCTCCTGACGAAGTTCGCGCTCTCGAAGGCGGGCAACTGGTACGGGATCAACGTCGCCTCGCGGTTCGATCCGGCATTGATTCGCCTGACGCGCGGCCGCGTGAATTTGGGCGCCAACCAGCTGCCCACGCTCCTCATGACCGTGCCCGGACGCAAGAGCGGCATCGAGCGGACCGTGCCGCTCGTCTACTTCTCGGACGGCGAGGACGTGATCCTGATCGCGTCGAGCTTCGGCCGCCCGAAGCTGCCCGCCTGGTACCACAACGTCATGGCGAGCCGGGAGGTGACGCTTACCGCGGGCGGTGTCTCGGAGCGCTTCCGCGCAACCGAGGTCGAGGGGCCCGAGAGGGATCGCCTGTACGCGAAGGCCAAGCAGGTCTACGAGGGCTACGGGCTCTACGAGGAGCGCACGACGGGCATCCGGCGCGTGCCCGTCCTCAGGCTCAGCCCTGCCACCCCGTAGGGGGTGCCGACACCCCCCTCGCAGGGGGGAACGCTTCATTGCGCGCGACGGTCGGCCCGCGGACGATAAGCCCAGTCGAAAGGAGCCGCATGAACGAAGCCGCAAGGGGCGAGGGCTGGCTGCTCTTCGCCGGAATCATGGTGCTGGTCGCCGGAGTGCTGAACGTGATCTGGGGAATCGCCGCGATCGATTCGGCGAATTTCTTCCTCGAGGATGACCGGTACATCTTCGAGGACCTGAACACGATGGGCTGGTGCGTTCTGGTCATCGGCGTGGTGCAGCTGTTCGCCGCGTTCTCGATCTGGAGCGGTGGCCAGTTCGGCCGCTGGGTCGGCATCGCCGCGGCCAGCGTCAATGCGATCTTCGCGCTGCTGTCGATCCCCGGCTACCCGCTGTGGTCGCTCGCCGTCTTCGGCGTCGACCTGCTGATCATCTACGGCCTCGCGGCCTACGGTGGTCTCGGGGACCGGTCGACGACCCGCGCGTGAGCTCGAGCTAGCACGTTGCTACGGAGGCCGGTAAGCCGACCTCCGTAGCATCTGCGGCTTGCCCGCGATCGAAGTCAGGCAGCTCGAGCGGTCCTTCGCTGGCGGCGTGAAGGCCGTGCAGGGGATCGACCTCGAGGTCGCCGAGGGCGAGATCTACGCCTTCCTCGGGCCGAATGGCGCCGGCAAGACGACAACCGTTCGGATGCTCACGACGCTCCTGAAGCCGACCGCCGGCGCCGCGACGGTCGCCGGCTTCGACGTCGTGAAACAGCCGGGCGACGTCCGTCGTGCGATCGGGGTGGCGCTTCAGGAGGCCGCTCTCGACCCGCTGATGACCGGGCGTGAGCTGATGCAGCTCCAGGCGACTCTGCACGGCATCCCGAAAGCCGACGCGGTCCGGCGCGGCGACGCGCTGATCGAGCGCGTCGGCCTGACGAACGCCGCCGACCGCCGCGTCGGCACGTATTCCGGCGGCATGCGGCGACGGCTCGACCTCGGCACCGCGCTCGTGCACGAGCCGACCGTGCTCTTCCTCGACGAGCCGACGACGGGCCTCGACCCGGCGAGCCGGGGCGCGATCTGGGAGGAGGTCCGAAAGCTGAACAGCGAGGGCACGACGGTGTTCCTCACGACGCAGTACCTCGAGGAAGCCGATCAGCTTGCAGATCGCGTGGGCATCATCGACGACGGGCTGATGGCCGCCGAAGGCACTCCCCGCCAGTTGAAGGCCCAGGTCGGCAAGCCGCGGCTCGAGCTGAGCCTGGCCGAGGGCACCCACGACGCCTGCGAGAAGGTGCTCGGCCGCTTCGGCGAGCCGCTGCCGCCTAAGGACGGCGTCGTCGTGGTCGCGCTCGAGGAGGGCGCGGCCGGAATCGCGCCCATCATCCGGGCGCTCGACGAGGCGGGGATCGTGGTGCACGACCTGCATCTGGTCGAGCCGTCGCTCGATGACGTCTTCCTGGAGAAGACGGGCCGCCATCTCGAGGGCGCGGACACCGACGAGCAGCCCGCGCCCGAGCCGGAGCCGGCTTGATCCAGAACGCGCGCGTCGTCGCCGCGCTGTCGATGCGGTCGCTGAGGCAGGCCTTTCGCCGGCCGCAGTTCCTGATGCCGATCATCGTCTTCCCGTCGCTCTTCCTGACGGTGAACGTCGGCGGTGCCGGCCGCGCGACCGACATCCCGGCCTTCCCCGACGTCGCGGGCTTTCTCGACTTCGAGCTCGCCGGCGCGATCGTCCAGTCGACGATGCTCTCTGCCGTCAGCGGCGGCATCGCCCTCGCGCTCGACATCGAGTCGGGCTTCATGGACCGGCTGATCGCCGCGCCGATCCCGCGCACCGCGATCGTGGTCGGCAGGCTCGCGACCACCGCGGTCATGGGCGTCATCGCGGGCGTGTGGTTCGTCTCGATCGGGCTGATCTTCGGCGCCGAGATCCAGGGCGGCGTGCCGGGTGCGCTGCTCGTGATCGTGTTCGCCGCGGCCACCGCGGCGGCGTGGGGCGGCTTCGGCGCCGCGCTCGCGTTGCGCAGCGGAACGGTCAGCGTCGTCCAGGGGATCTTCCCGATCGTCTTCGTGATCATCTTCCTGTCCTCGGCGTTCTTCCCGGCCAACCTGCTGCTCGAGCCGGCGAAGTCGATCTCCGACTGGAACCCGATGAGCTTCATCGCCGAGGGGATCCGCGACCCGATCGTGTCCAGCATCTCCGCGGAGCCGGTGCTCGAGGCGGTCGCCGCGATCGCCGGAGTGATGGCGCTCGGCGCGCTGCTCAGCATCTGGGGGCTCAGAAAGAGACTGGCCACCTGATGCGCGGCACTTGGCTGCTCATGCGACGGGCGATCAACGAAGTGATCCGCGTGCCCGGCGCCGCGATTCCGGGCATCCTCGCGCCCACCCTCTTCCTGCTCGGGCTCACCGCTGTGTTCGGGAAGCTCACCCTGCTGCCGGGGTTCTCGACGAGCGACTTCATGGCGTTCATCCTGCCCATCAGCGTCATGCAGAGCGCGACGTTCTCGGGCGCGGCCACCGGGGTGAACCTCGCGCGCGACATCGAGCAGGGCTGGTTCGACCGGCTGTACGTCTCACCGCTGTCGCGGCAAGCTCTGCTGGCGGGCCATGTCTTCTCCGCGAGCCTCCGCGCGCTGATGCCGATCACGGCCGTGGTCACGATCGCCGTGATCTTCGGTGTCAGCATCCAGGGGCCGGACTCGCTTCTGCTCGCGGTACTGCTCGCCGCCGCGTTCGCCGCAACCGTCGCCTGTTACGCGACGATCCTGGCCCTCCACTTCCGCACCCAGCAGGCCGCGCCGCTCATGCAGGCGGGCGCGTTCATGCTGGTCCTCTTCACGACATCGTACGCGCCGCTCGACCTGCTCACGGGCTGGTTCCAGGAAGTCGCACGCTACAACCCGGTCCGCTTCATCGTCGAGGGCGTCCGGCAGATGTCGGTCTACGGGGTCGACTGGACCCACACCTGGAGAGCGCTCGCCGCGCTCGCCTTCCTCGCCGTCTTCTTCGGAACGCTCGCGATGCGCGGCCTAGTGCGCGCGTCCGACCCTAAGGCGTGAACTTAATCGTGATGACGTCACCGTCTGTCATCACGTAGTCGCGCCCCTCGAGTCGCAGCGCGCCGCGGTCGCGCGCGCCCGCGTAGCCGCCGGAGTCGACCAGTACGTCCCACGGCAC
>Ga0111538_10015465_pt1 | contig 10034 bp, 5 predicted proteins | sample SoiMethybrSBSTD1_FD_79669 | JGI IMG/M metagenome (GOLD analysis project Ga0111538, IMG submission 79669) | Bulk soil microbial communities from a Populus tree surrounding site in Tennessee, USA - Soil MetaG P. TD hybrid SBSTD1 (version 2)... | ecosystem: Environmental > Terrestrial > Soil > Tree... | reverse complement strand
GCATCCGCATCAGGGGCCACCCGCGTCACCCAGTCCCCCAACACGGCCGCGTGGGTGTCGCGGGTCGCGTCGTCGGCCGCCCACGCGAGGAACGGCCCGAGCGTGGTGGCCGCCCGCACCCGGTCCCACAGCGGTCCCGGCACCAGCCCCGGCCGCTCGTAGCTCGCCGCGACCACCAGATCCCAGCTCGCCCGGAACATCGGCGGGGCGACTAGCGGATCGGTGCCGCGCAGCCCGGGGTCGGCGCAGCACAGCGACAGCGCCTCGACGTCCGGGTGGGTCCAGCCGACGAAACCGCGCAACCGGCGCACGACGGCGTCGAAAGCCGGGCCCGGCTCCCCCGCGCGCAGCAGCAGGTGCGCGCCGACGATGCCGGCGACCGGGTCGAGGTACTCGGCAAGCAAGAGCCGACGGGCCCGCGCCCCGTGCCCGTCGCCGAACAGGTTGCGGCCCTGGGCGAGCGCGATCCGGGCGGCCTCGATCACCGCGTCCTGGTTCGCGCCCTGCGGGCCGCCGCCGGTCGGGCGCATGAACACCGCGACGTCCGCGACGGACCCGTCGTAGGCCTGCGCCAGCGTCACGTCGGTCAGCCAGTCCGGGCTCACCACGAGCGACGTCTCGACGGCCGTCCCGTCGGGATCGGTGTGCCGCAGGAAGTACGCGCCCGGCGCGAGCGGGCGGCCCGTCCAGAACCCGGCCCCGGTCGGCCGCGCCCCCTCGGCGTCGAGATCGGCGACCCGGTCGCCGGCCGCGTCGAAGAGCTCAAGGCCGGCCAGCGGACGGGATGCGTCGGACCGGACCAGGACCGAGATCCCCGCAGCCGCGTCGGTCTGCGGGTCGCGGGACGCCGGCGGGCTGAACCCGAGCGACGGGTCGGCACTGCCCGGGACCGGCGCCGGCGTGGGCACCGGCGGCGCCGCCATCCGGTGCCCGGCCAGGTCGCGGTCCAGCAGGATGATCTCCTCGGCGACGCTGCCGATGTCGCGCCCGAGTTCGGCCCGCACCCGGTAGACGCCGGGCAGGTCGCGCTCCTGCACCTGCCCGGTGTCGGTGTACGCCACCTCGAACCGGTAGTCGGTGACTGTGATCGCCGCGGCGGGGTTGTCGGCGACGACCTCCAGCGCGAACTCCGCGCCGGCGGCGGCCGGCACCACGGCCGGGCCGGCCTCCGTCAGGTCGGCCTCGACGTCGCCGACGCCCGTCACCGCGACGCCCTGCCGCAGCCCGGCGGCCGGCACCTCGACCACGTACAGGCCACGTACCAGGTCGCCGGTCCAGGACCGGTCCGGCCCCAGCGGCTGCGTGACAACGGCCTCGTGCGGTCGTCCCGTCCAGATCACCAGCTGATCCCCGGCGGCCGCGCCGGGCGCGCGCAGCGTGACCCGGTGCGTGGGCCGCGCCGGGAAGCGCCGCAGGACGATCCCGTCGTCGGCGCGCACGAACGGCCGCAGGTCGACGGCCGCCGCGCGGCGCACCTCGGCCGGTAGGAACTCGGGCAGCGCGTTGTGCAGGAACGTCTTCAGGCTGGTGCCGGTGACCCGGGCCCGCTCGTCGGCGGCACCGCCGCGCAGCCCGGCGAGCAGCGCGGAGGTGAACACGCCGTGCGCGACGCCGTCGGCGGCGCGGTGCTCCAGCGCCTCCCTGGTCTGCGCCGCGACGCCGATGAACGCCGGCCCGGGCGTACCGGTGGCGATCTCGACGCTCATCAGCACCTCGTTCACCGGGATGGACACCCGGTAGCTCATGCAGCAGTCCATCCACAGCACGAACTCGCGGAACCGGCCGGCCCGGCGGAACCAGCGCAGCCACGCGTGCGCGTACACGTAGGACGGCCGGACCGGCGTCGCCTCGGCGGTGAACAGCGCGCCCTCCTCGAGCACCGGCGCGAAGCCGTGCCCGGAGAAGTACAGGTACAGCCGACCGCCCGGGGTGTCGCGGGTGCGCTCCTCCAGCCGGGACAGCTCCCGCTCCACCCGGGCGGCCGCCGGCTCGGGATCAGGGTCCGGGCCGGCGAAGTCGGCGGACCGGACCAGCGTGACGTTCGCCGGATCCAGCCCGCCGCCGTCCGGCGCGACGAGCCAGTCGCGCACCGCGCCCGCGTCGTTGTCGGGGCCCTCCAGGTCGGCGGACCCGCCGCGCACGGCGAGCCCGGGATACCGGGCCACCCCGACAACGATCGCGTAGTCACTCACCAGGGGTAGGCCTCCGCGATGAACGTCTTGTCGGTGGTCGACAGGCCGGTGTTCAGGCCGACGGAGAAGCCGTCGGTGGTCCAGCTGGCCGGGATCGGGTACATCATGATCGAGTCCCGGTCGGTGGGTGTCGTGGTGACGTCGGTCGGCTCGTAGCGCTTGAAGATGTTGTTCTCGATGGTCTCGGGGTCCCAGTTGTTCGGGGGGCCGGAGAGGTCGGCGATCACCGCCTCGCGGTTCCACGAGATGGGCTTGTCCGGGTTCTGGTGCTCGTGGATGAGGCCCAGGGCGTGGCCGAACTCGTGCGCCACCACGCGGTGCACCTCGTCGTCGTCGGAGTCCGGGGTGAGCCAGCCGTAGTTCATCGTCTGCTCGGACGCCGGGATCTGCTGGCACATCGTGCCCAGGTACGACCAGGACCCGTCGCCCTGGGCGAAGGCGATGCGGATGTCCGCGTCGCCGGCGTCGGCGTCTTCGACGAAGACGAAGCGCACGTTGGCCATTCCGGGACCGGTCCACTGTTCGGCGACGGCCCGGACGCGGGTGCGGAGTTCGGGCGCGCCCTCGAGGAACCGGACGCGGATGCGGGTACCGGGCTGCCACTTGAAATCGTTCAGCAGCGCTGCTTTCGACCGGCCCAGCGCCGGTTTCGGGATGACGACGCTACAGAAGTGGCGCTCGTTCGACTCGGACATGACGACCTCCTGCGGACTCACGGGAAGCCTGCATCCTCGCCCGACGGGCTCGCTACGGTGAATCAGATCACCGACACGTTTGGTGACCGAACGGAGTGAGGTCGCCAATCCGGCTCGCGATGGAGGCGATCCGCTCGCGGATCGGCTCCATCGACACCGAACCCCGCGGAGCGAGTTCGGCTTCGAACCTCGCGGAGCGAGGTTCGGCGTCACTCAAAGGGGATTCCGGCCTGGTGCGCCACGAGCCGGACCTGGCCGAGGAACAGGTCCTCGCGGGCCTCGTCGGCCATCCAGTCGAAGTGGCCGTAGGCCTCGAGGGTGGTGAACCCGTGCAGCGCCGTCCACGCGTACAGCATCGCCTGGAAACTGTCCGGCGGGATGCCGGCGTGCTCCTTCTCCTTGGCGACGTCGCACAGCGCCGGCGTGACCTCCGCGAGCATGGGGCGACCCAGCCGGCCCTGGCTCTGCGCGTCGAGGAACAGCTGGGACAGCTGGGCCATCGCGCCCTGCGCGGCCTCCGTCGTCGGCCCGTCCTGGGGTGCGACGTAGCCGGGCACCGGCAGCCCGAAGATCAGCGAGAACTGCTGCGGCTCGCGGCGGGCCCACTGGCGGTACGCCTGCGCGACGGCGAGCAGGCGGCCGCCGAGGTCTTCGACCGGCACCGCGTCGCGGGCCTGCGCGACGTCGCGGCCGAGCGCGGTGTACGCGTCGGCGATGAGCACGTTGAGCAACGCGTCGCGGTCGGCGAAGTACCGGTACAGAGCCGGCGGTGTGAGTTCCATCGCACGCGCGATGTCGGTGAAGCGGACGTCGACGGTGCCGCTCTCGCGCATGAGGCGCAGCGCAGTCTGCTTGATCTCGTCAATTGTGGCCGCTCGGAGGCGTTCGCGGCGGGGGGTGACCCGGGTGGCGGGGGTCATGGTCTCAGGGTCCTCTCAGTAAACGGTGCGTTAATCATCGTCACAGACGTGAAGGTGCTTGACAAGTGATGGGCCATCGTGTTTGTTATGACTCGTAACTCAACTGATGGCCCTTAGCGTTAGGACGGACGGATGACCGACGTCGCCACCCTGGTACCCCGCGGACCGCAGGATCCGCCGTCAGAAGGCCCCGTTCGCGCCGGGCCGCTCGGGCGTCTCGCGCTGGTCGCCTACCGGCGCCGGGGCCGCGTCGTGCTCGCCTGGCTCGCCGCGCTCGCGGTCGCCGTCGGCCTGTCCATGGCCTTCGGCGGCGACTTCAAGGCCGACTACTCGGCGCCCGGATCCGACTCCCGGGCCGCCCAGAACCTGCTGGAGCAGCGCTTCCCCAGCCAGTCGGGCGCCACCATCGACGTCGTCGTGCGGGCCGACGGCGGCGTCGCCGCCGTGAGACCCGCCGTCGCCGACCTGCTGTCGCAACTCGCCACGGTGCCGCACGTGGCCGGCGTCGAGGATCCGTTCACCACACCCGGTGCCGTCGCACCCGACGGTCGCACGCTCGTCGCCCAGGTCCGCCTCGACGTGATCAACCCCGACGACATGCCCAAGGCCGACAGCCTGCGCATGATCGACATCGCCGACCACGTCAGCGGGAACGGCTTCACCGTTGCGCTCGGCGGCCGGCCGATCGAGTTCGCCGAGCAGGGCGACATCGGCTCCGAGGGCATCGGCCTGCTCGCCGCCGCGGTGATCCTGCTGCTCACGTTCGGCACCGTGGTCGCGGCGGGCCTGCCGATCATGGTCGCGGTCGCCGGGCTCGCCGTCAGCAGCATGCTTACCGGGGTGCTCATCAACTTCATCGACGCGCCCGACTGGTCCACCTCGCTCGCCACGATGATGGGCATCGGCATCGGCATCGACTACGTGCTGCTGATGGTCACCCGGTTCCGCGAGTGGCGGGCCGTCGGCCTCGAACCGGAGGCGGCCACCGTCGCCACGCTCGACACCGCGGGCCGCTCGGTGCTGGTCGCCGGCGGCAGCGTGATGGTCAGCATGTTCGGCCTGTTCGCGATGGGCCTGTCGTTCATGCGCGGCGCCGCCCTGGTGACGATCCTCGGCGTGTTCGTGGTGATGGCGGCGAGCATCACGCTGTTCCCGGCGCTGCTCGGGTACTTCGGGCGGCACGTCGACAGGCTGCGGCTGCCGCTCGGCCGCAGGCGCGGCGGCGCCACCGGCGCGGCCGGCACCAGCGGCGCGGCCGGCACCAGCGGCGGTCTCAAGGTCGACCCGGTCGGCGGCCACGTCGAGCCCGGCCGCGCCTGGCTGCGCTGGAGCGCTCTCGTGCAGCGGCACCGGGTGCTCGCCGGCCTCGCCGGGCTCGCCATCCTGCTACTGCTCGCCGCGCCGTTCCTGAACGTGCGCTTCGGCTTCCCCGACGCCGGCAACAACCGCGCCGAGACCTCCAACCGCACCGCCTACGACCTGCAGGCCGACGGCTTCGGGCCGGGCGCCAACGGCCCGCTGCTGATGGCCGTGGAGCTACCCGGAAGCGGCGCTCAGGGCGTCCTCGACCGGCTGCGCCAGGCGGTCACGGCCGCGCCCGGCGTCGCGGCGGTCACCCCGCCGCGGCTCAACCCCGACGGCGACACCGCCGTGGTCGTGGTGGTCCCGACCACCGGGCCGCAGGACGCGAAGACCGAGGACCTGGTGCATCGGCTGCGCGACGACGTCGTCCCGGCCGCCGTGCGCGACACCAGCGCGACGGTGCGCATCGGCGGCGTCACGGCCACCTCGATCGACAGCTCGGAGAACATCTCCGGACGCCTGCCGCTGCTGATCGGCGGCGTGGTGATCCTGTCGATGATGCTGCTGCTCGTCGCTTTCCGCAGCGTCGCGGTGGCGGTCAAGGCCGCGGTGATGAACCTGCTCTCGGTCGCGGCGGCGTACGGGGTGGTCGCGTACGTGCTGCAGGGCAACTGGGCCGGCAAGCTCATCGGCATCGACAACGAGACGCCGCTGCCCGCCTTCATCCCGGTGCTCATGTTCGCCGTGCTGTTCGGCCTGTCCATGGACTACGAGGTGTTCCTGGTCAGCCGGATGCGGGAGGCGTGGATCCGCACCGGCGACAACAGTCGCGCCGTCACCGAGGGGCTGGCCGGCACCGGCCGGGTCATCACCGCCGCGGCGGCCATCATGATCGCTGTGTTCGCCGCGTTCGTGCCGAGCCCCGACGTCGTGCTCAAGGTGATCGGCGTCGGCATGGCGGCCGCGATCCTGGTGGACGCGACGGTGGTCCGGCTGCTGCTGGTACCGGCCGTGATGCACCTGCTCGGCCGGGCCAACTGGTGGATGCCGAAGTGGCTGGCCCGCCGCCTGCCCGAACTCCACGTGGAGGGCCGTCCGGAAGTGCACCTTCCGGCGCGCGCTCACTCCTGACCCGCCCGGATCTTGGACGTCCGCTGCCGCCGGTTGAGTCCGCCGGGTCGGCAACAGACGTCCAAGATCGCGGAGGAGCAGGTCAGCTGGTGGACGGGGAGGGACTCGCGGCACCCGCGGGGGCGGTGGGCGGCGGGAGGGCGGAGCCCTTCAGCAGCTCGTCCCAGCTGAGGTTCCAGACCGTCCAGCCGTCGCCGTTGGGCTGCTTCTCCTCGGTGCCCTTGACGACCACCGGGTCGCCGACGCGGGTCCAGTTGTAGATCCATTGCGCGTTGTCGACCGAGATGTTCACGCAGCCGTGGCTCACGTTGCGCTTGCCCTGGTCGGCCACCGACCACGGCGCCGCGTGGATGAACTGGCCGCTCCAGGTGAGCCGCTCGGCGAACTGGATGTCGGTGCGGTAGCCGTCCGGCGAGTTTGCGGGGACGCCGTACGTCGACGAGTCGAAGACCGTCTTCTCCAGCCGCTCGATGATCACCATCGTGCCCGACATCGACGGGTTCGCCGGCTTGCCGAGGCTCACCGGCATCTGCTTGACCACCTGGCCGTCCTGCGTCGCGACGAGCTGCTTGGTGGCGTTGTCGACCTCGATCGCGCGGCGCACCTTGTCGATCCCGGCACTGATCGTGATGTCGGTGGCGCCGTAGCGGCCGTCGCCGAGCGGCAGACCGCCCAGCCCCAGGCGCACCTTCAACTTCGTGCCCGCCTGCCAGTACTCCTTCGGCCGGTACTCCGCCTGGATGTCGCTGTCCCAGTGCCAGGCGCCGAGCTGCGGCGGGTCGCTGGTGACGAACAACCGCTTCTCGACGGCCGCCCGCTGCTCCTTGCCCTTCACGCCACCCTGCTTGAACTCCACCACGATCGGCATCGCCTGCCCGTACGTCGTGATGTTGTCCGCCATGAAGATCTGCGCCTCCATGCGGTTGCCGGGCCGGGCCATCGTGTTGAACGTGACGGTCTTCGAGCCGGTCTTGCCCTTGGCGTCCTTGCCCTCGACCACCGCCTTGTAGCTGGTGGTGTACTTCAGCGGCGAGTCCGGCACCCACGACGTGCCGTCGGCCCGCATGGCGCCCTTGACCGCGCCGCCGGCGTTGTCGGTGAGGGTGACGCCGGTCACCTGACCACCCTCGGGCGCCTTGACCCCGATCTCCGCCGAGACCGGGATGTCGGTCGCGCCGTCGGCCGGGGTCACCGTCAACTCGACGGCCGCCTTGTCGCCGCCGTCCTTACCGCCGCCGCCGTTCCAGTCGGTTTTGTCCTTCGAGCAGGCCGCCGCGCCGCCGAGGACGAGCACCGTCGCGAACACCGCCGCAATCTTCTGGCTCCGCCTCACGCCACCCATACTGCCCGGTTCGCACCAGCGGCGAACCGGGCAGTTCGTACCGTGGGGTCCCGGTCACTCTCAGCGGAACTTGCTCGCGGAGCTTTCCCCGTTGTGGCCCGTGCCGCCAATGATCAGGTTGATCTTGCGGTTGTGGCGGTACAAATGGGGTCAAACCAGGCAGGATTCCCGCCACCACTGCAAGATCAACTGGATCATGGGCCCGGGGGGATGCCGACGGCCTGGGCGCAGGACGCTCCGTCCAAGGTGAACCGGGTCGGGGGTGTCGGTGCCGACGCCGACGTGCCGGTCAGCGACAGCCGCTGGGTGTCACCGGCCCCGAGCGGTGCGCTGCCATGCACCGTGACCTCGGTGCCGTTCTGGTTCCAGCGCATCCCCGGGGCGTCGGTGATCCGCTCACCGCCGGGCAGGGCGAACTCCAGCGACCAGCTCTCCAGCGTCGCGACGCCGGTGTTGGTGATCGCCACCTCGGCGGTGAACGCCCCGTCCGCGCCGGCGTTCGCCACGAACTGCGCCGCGCATCGGCTCGCGGGCGCGGCCGCCGCACCCGCCGGGCTCTCGGGCCCGTCGTCGAGCAGGAAGTGCGCCGCCGCGGCGGTCAGCAGCGCGGCCAGCCCGGCGGCGCCGGCGATGCCGGCCCGCAGCCTTCGCCGCCCGACGGTGAACCGCCCGAACGCGGCAGCGTCGCCGAGCCGCGAACCCGCCGACGCCCGGCGCCGCCCCTGCTCGGCGGAGTGCGACCGGACCCGGCGCCGGCCCGGATGGCCCGGCCGGCCGGGAAGACGGGGCCGCCCGGCGAGGCTGGGCCGCCCGGCGGCGTCGCCCGGCGGTGCGGGATCGGCCGAAGCAGGAGCAGGGGCAGGACCAGGGGCAGGACCAGGGGCAGGTGCAGGACCAGGACCAGGACCAGAAGCACGAGCACGTTCGGGCGCGGCCAGCGCGCCCGTCTCCTGGTCCAGTGCCATCGCACCCGTCGCCACGTCAGCCTCGGCACGAGCGGCGGCCGGCACCGGCTCGACGGCCATCACCGTCGGCAGCGTCACCGACAGCCCGGCCGCCTCCGCCAGCACGACCGCCGCGTACAGGCTGGCCGGACGATCGTCGGGGTTCTTGCTCAGGCACTGCTCGCAGAGTTCGACCACGTCGGGGGGCAGCCCGTCGATCGGCGGCAGCGGCGTCGGGGGCAGCTCCCGGTGCGCCCGCACCAGCTCGGTGATCGTGTACGCCGGCCACGGCAGCGCGCCGGCAAGGCACTGGTACAGCAGGATTCCCAGCGCGTACACGTCGGTCGCGGGTGCGGCCGGCCGCCCGGCGAAGCGCTCCGGCGCGACGTAGGCCGGCGTGCCGAGCAGTTCGTCGCCCGACTCGTCGAGCGCGCCGACCGCGGCGGCGATGCCGAAGTCGACGACCTTGACCCCGGTGCGCGCCAGCATCACGTTGCCCGGCTTGATGTCGCGGTGCACGACCCCGCACGCGTGCGCGGCGGCCAGCGCGGCCGCCACCTGGGCGGCGATCCCGACGGCGGTGTGCCAGTGCATCGGGGCGCCCTGCTGACGCACGGCGAGCGTGTCGCCGTGCACGAGTTCCATGACGATGTACGGCACCCGCCCGCGCCGGCCGTGCCGGGACTCGCCGAAGTCGTAGACGCTCGCGATGTTCGGGTGCACGAGCCGGGCGGCCACCTGCGCCTCGGCGCGGATCCGGGCCCGCGCGACCCGGTCGCCGAAGCTGGGCGCCAGCAGCTTGACGGCGACGTCGCGGCCGAGCACGAGATCGCGGGCGCGCCAGACCTCCGCCATGCCACCGCTACCGAGCGGCGCGTCGAGCCGGTACCGCCTGCCCAGCGTGCGCACCGCACCCCCAGCCGAGTAGACGCGTGGGTCGAGCCCAGATCGCATGATCGCCTACCCAGCACCAGGAGAAGCGAAACTGGCGTCCCACCGAACGAGTGGAACCCGCCTATCCGCGGGTGGAACCGAATCCGAGGAACACGGCGAGCCCGAGCGCACTGCGCGGGGAGTATGCCGCGCGCCACAGTCCCCCGTGGGCGGCGGCGTACGCCTCGTCCTGCCACGGGTGCTCCTGCGCCGGCGGCCCGGTGCGCAGGTCGTGCACGAGCAGCGCGGCCATCATCGTGTTGCTCGTCGCCGGTTCGAAGACCTCGATGCCGAACCGGTGCGCCCCGGCGTACGCGGCCGCGAGCACGCGGTTGCGCAGGACGCTGCGGGTGCGCGTCGCCGGGGCGACGTTCAGCGACACCGTCGTGCCCTCCGCCCGCGCCACCGCGGCCCGCCACCGCTGCAGCCGTTTCGCCAGCGCGTAGTTCGGGCCCTGCTGGGCCACCAGCGCGTCGTTGATCCCCGGGTCGGCGCCGGGCGGGTAGTTGCGGCTCAGCAGCCGCCCCGCGCTGAGGAAGCGCACCGGCCGGCGCAGCCGGCCGAGCCCGCTGCGG
>Ga0111538_10015464_pt1 | contig 10035 bp, 8 predicted proteins | sample SoiMethybrSBSTD1_FD_79669 | JGI IMG/M metagenome (GOLD analysis project Ga0111538, IMG submission 79669) | Bulk soil microbial communities from a Populus tree surrounding site in Tennessee, USA - Soil MetaG P. TD hybrid SBSTD1 (version 2)... | ecosystem: Environmental > Terrestrial > Soil > Tree... | reverse complement strand
GACGGGCGCATGACGCTCGGCGCCCCGATACGGCAGGAGGTCGCGGGCGACCGCGCCTACGTGGTGCTGAACGTGACGTACTCGATCAAATCCCGCGGCGTGCCCGTCCAGGCGGCCGCACAGATGACGTTTGCATTGCGGAAGGAAGCGGACGGCTGGCGAATCGGCAGCTGGACGTACGCGGGACCCCCGGAGACGAAGAAGTAGCGGCGAGAGCCTGTGAGGAGCGGCGACCGTCCCGGTTCTAGCGCCCGCGCCGGCGGCAGCCCCTTCACCCCGAGAATCTGCCGCTCACCCAACGTCTCGCGCGCCAGCAGGGCGTCGACCAATGCGGATTGCAGGTACGCCTGCGCGCGTAGCGTCGATGGGTAACCGCAGAGAACCCGCAGAGTAAACTAGCACAGTTTTGGCATAGTCCGGCTGCGCTAAGGGCCTCAACCACCGACCACGGCTCTTACGCTCTCGGAGCGCCAGTCACGGGCAGAGCATGTTTCTGAATCCGGCCGTACATGCCCTACGCAGGAAATGTCCCACTATCTTGCTCGTCGAAATCACTGTGGAGCTGAGCCGTAAAGCTGGCGGTATAGACGGTGCTATGGACTCTGCCCGGCAGAGAGGCTCACACCCGTTAGAGGACGGTATTGCTCCCCGCCACGGATGCTGCAGCGTAGGCCTCACTCACGTTGCGCAGGCGGGACCGGCTTCCCCGTATCCGGTAATGCACTCTGCCATCGGAACCGGCTGCGCCTGCATCGCTACCAAATAGTATCGCAGAGGAGGAAACCCCGACCGGCAAAGAGCAGAAGCGGCGGATCCGTCCGGTAGCCCAGAGTAGATTAACATTCTTAAAGGAGGGTTAGCTCAAATGTCAACGGGCAATCTCAATGTCGTCGCCCCGGTTCTAACCAAGCGCCCGCTCAGCATCGCGAGGGTGACTGGTGGGGCCATTCTCGCACTCGCGTTACTTGCCCCGGGACTCAGTAGGGACGCCGGTGCTGCGCCATGTCCAGCGGGTCGGACCAGATGTTTTGGGACGTGCTGTGCGGAATCTCAGACATGCGTCAACAAGGGCGCGGGCGCCTCTTGTCAATGTCCCAACGGGACATTCCTCTGCGATGGCGTGTGCGTGGCGAACTCCGAGGAGAACTGCGGCTTCTGTGGCAACACGTGCCCGGAAAATACAGTCTGCTTCGGCGGAACGTGCCAGTGTGATGCCGGCTTCGTGTTCTGCGGTGGCGAATGTGTCTCTACTGCCTGTGAGAGTGGAGAGGAGTTCAACTTTGCTACTTGCACGTGCGAGCCGGTCCAGGATTGTACGGCCGAAGGTGGTCTCTGCACGAGCAAGAACGAGTGCTGCTCCCCGACCGCGAAGTGTGTTCCCGGTGGGGGAGGCCGAAAGACCTGCCAGGGTTAGGTCCGCGTGGGACGGGGGGCGGCAGCGTCGCCGCCTCCCCCCGCCCGCCGCTGCGTCGGACGCCCAGCACAAACCGCGACCCAGGGTTCATCCGACAAATGTCGCCGCTGCTGATTGACTCGGAAGTGGAGCCGAAGGGAGTCGAACCCTCGACCTCTTGAATGCCATTCCGGTTCCCGGCCGTTTACGCTAGCCCACAGCTCACCACGATTGCGCAGAGAACTAGGAAATTGCTGGTCCTCGACGCGACGCGTGTGGTGAGGTGTGGTCGGCAGAACCCGTAGAGTCGCTACGCGCGGCGCCACGGGCTGATCGTAGTCTCCTACGGCGTCACGAGGCGCCCTTGAAGCAGGGCCTACGGGTAGGTCGCTTGCGTTGGGCAGCTCGCCGGGGCCGGCGCGCGCCTCCGGAGGAGTACGAGGTCGTTGCGCAGATGGCGGCCGCCGAAGCTGGCGCAGTAGCGGTCGGTCGTGCCGAGGCTCAGCACGATCCCGGCCTCGCCGTTGAATGGCGCGCCCAGCAGGATCCCCGGCCCGTCGCACAGCGCCTTCAACGTTCGTCGCTTGACCAGCACCATCCGACAGGGATCGTACACCGTACCCGCGCCTTGGTAGAGCCAGCCGACAGAGCCGGGTGGACTGCCGAGACCGCTCCAGCCGGCCGCGGGGAGCGGGTAGGTGTTGGCGCCGCCGCCGAACATCATCGGGTCGAAGATCGTGTCGAAGATACGGAACTCGCCGCCGACGACGGTCGGGTCCGCGGCCGGGAGGGGAAAGTTCCCGTTCGCCGGCCGTGCGACGAAGCGCACGCTTTCCGGGAGGATCTGGAGCATGCGGCCCGGCACGAGCGCGGTCGGCGGCAGCGTGGAGCTCGAGGTGCTGGTGGTGGACGTGACGCTGGAGGTGGTCGTCGTCGGGGCGGACGGGCTCAGGAGCTGGCCCTGGACGCTCTTCGCATCGCCGTCCAACGCGCCGCTGGCGACGCTCTCCCACAGCACGACGAAGTCGGCGCCGGCGGTGTTCGCGATCGCGGGAGGATCAAAACCGTCGTCGTCGCCGAGCGCGTTCACCTTGAATTCGCCGCCGAGCGGCGCTCCGGCGACGTCGTAGCGCTGGCCCTGGACGCTGAAGTGCCACTCCGGCGAGAAGCCCGCCAACGAATTCCACACCACCAGGAAGTTCCCGGATACGTCAGCGGCGACGGCCGGACGCGTCTGGACGGAGTACGGGACGTAGGTCTTGACCTGGAACTCGGGGCCGAGCGGCGTCCCAGCGGCGTCGTAGCGGCGGGCCTCGATGCCTCCCTCCGGGTCCAAAGCGTCGCTCGCCCATGCGACGATCACGTTACCCGCTCCATCGATGGCGGCCGCGGGGTAGCCCTGGTACCCCGTCGTCCACGTGTTCACCTGGAACTGCGGCCCGAGCGGCGTCCCGGCGGCGTCGTAGCGCTGCGCCTGGATACTGCTGAGGCTGCTGTCCGTGCCGCCCCCGAAGCTCAACCATGCGACGAAGCTGCCAGCCGCATTTGCTACGACCACGGGCGTGTCCTGGAAGCTGCTCGTGTACGTGTTCACCTGGAACTCGCCGCCGAGCGGCATGCCCGCCGCGTCGTAGCGCCGGCCCTGGATGCCCTGGCTGCTGGTGTCCGTGCCGGCGCTGCCCGGGCTGCTCCACACGACGACGAACCCCGCGCCGCCGTCGGAGGCGACGGCCGCCGAGCGCTGAAGGTCCGTCGTGTAGACATTCACCTGGAACTCGGCGCCGAGGGGCATGCCGGCGGCGTCATAGCGCCGCGCCTGGATACTGCCCGCGTCGGTGTCCGAGCCCGCGCTCCCCCAGCTAGTCCACACGACGATGAAGTTCCCCGCGGCGTCGCACGCGACCGCGGGTTCGTGCTGGGTGCTGGTCGTCCAGGTGTTCACCTGAAACTCGCCGCCGACGGGCATGCCGGTGGCATCGTAGCGCCGGCCCTGGACGCTCCGGTCCGACACATCCGTCCCGGCGCTCCCGAAGCTGGTCCACACGACGACGAAGTTCCCGGCCCCGTCGCGCGCCACCGCCTGCCCGGACTGCGACCCCGTGGTCCACACGTTCACCTGAAACTGCGGGCCGAGCGGGCCGAGTTGCGCGCGGCCCGTGGACGGGCCCGCGAGCCCGCCGGCCGCGACCAGCATGAGGACCAGGTGGAGGCCCTTCATGGAGCCCTCCTAGCGCACGCGGACACATGCGGGCAACGACAAATTTGCGGCCGGCGCCGCGCTCAGCCCGACCGTCTCGCCGAGCGGGCGCAGCATCCGAAGCGCGATCACATCATCGCCGAGTGTGCGGAAAGGAGAGTGGAGCCGAAGGGAGTCGAACCCTCGACCTCTTGAATGCCATTCAAGCGCTCTCCCAACTGAGCTACGGCCCCACAAGGCGGGAAGAAACCGGGAATCCAGGCAGGCGGCGCGCATATAACGCGCCGTCCGCGAGCGGTCAAACGGCCACGCCCTCGATCACCGATGCCGGTGCCATCGTCTCGACGACACGCTCCAGGCGGAAGCCCGACGCCTCGTACAGCGCGCGGTACTCCTCCGCCGTACGCTCGCGCCCGCCCGAGGTCATCACCAGCATCTCGAGGTCGAGGAACGAGCCGAGCATTCCGGCGTTCGCCGTGCCGATGACGATCTCGATCGTCAACAGACGGCCGCCGGCGGGCATCACGCGCCGGCAGTTGCGCAGGATCTGGATTGCGCGCGCGTCGTCCCAGTCGTGCAGGATGTGCTTCACCATGTAGGCGTCGCCGCCCTCGGGAACGCCGTCGAAGAAGCTCCCCGTGACGACCTCGACGCGCTCTGCGACGCCCTCCGCGCGGAACAGCGCACGGGTCGGGTCGACGCCGGCCGGCAGGTCGAAGAGGATGCCGCGGAGACCGGGCGTCGCGCGCAGCGCGGACGCGAGCAGGAGACCGTGCCCGCCCCCGATGTCCACCAGCGTCCTGAACGCGCCGAAGTCGTAGGCCGCCACGATGGCCATCGTCTCCGCGCTCGTGATGGCCGTCATGCCGTCGTTGAAGGCCGACGCGGCGTCGGGATGCGTGGCGACGTAGTCGAATCCCGCTGCGCCGAAGACGGCCTCGAACGCCGGCGTCGCCGTGCGGACGCTCTCGGCCAGCCGCCCCCAGGGGCGCCACGTGATGTCGTGGCCGCAGAGGCGCGCGTACCCCGCGAACGACAGCGGCACGTCGCTACGGAGCTGCGCGCCGAGGTCGGTGAGCGCGAAGCGGCGTCCGTCCAGCTCCTCGACGACCTGCACCGCGGCGAGCGCGCGGAGGAGCCGGTAGAGCGCGTCCTCCGACGCGCCGACGGCGCGGGCAATCTCGGCACATGGTCGTGGGCCGTCCTTCAGCTCGTCGGCGATCCGCAGCTCGGCGGCTGCCGAGACGGCCTGTGCGACCCACTTCCCGATCAGCAGCTCCAGGACGGACGACGGCGGCGAGGTCTGCGTCATGCGCGCGACCCTAGCCTCGTGAACCGGCCGGGTCCACGGCCGTCCCCGAAACCCAGGGCCCCTTCTCCCCTGCCGGCGGCGCGAGATTGACCCTTTGTCGGCATTTTCAGGACCCGCGTCGCATGCGATCCACCTCGCATGGCCAGAATGACGGCTCATGCTCTGCTCGGCATCACGACGCTCCTCCTGACGTGCCATCGGGCGCTCGCGATCCCGGAAGGCCCCGCCGAGGGCACGCCGGAATGGACGCAGCGCGAGGCCACCAACTACGCGCGCACCACCGAGGCGCCGACCGAGCAGACGAGCCTCCAGTTCCAGCAGCTCTGGAACGCGCGCTCACAGAGCAACAATCAGGACTGGCTCGCGCGCGCTCTCGCCGACCCGTCCTGGGTCGGGCCGCCGTCGGGCAACTCGAACGTCACCCCGCTGAGCGCGACGTGGGCGACGCTCGCCACCGGCGATCCCACTCGTTACCCCGATTCCGTCGGCCCGAACGGCGCCCCGTTCTACGAGACGGAAGCGGAGGTCACGCCCGTCGTCTTCTATGACGATGGCTGCGCGCGCATCTCGGGTCGCGTCTGGTCGCCGCGCGGCTGGCAGTCGGGCGACGCGACGCTCCCCGGCATCGTCGTCGAGAACGGCTCGATCCAGGCGACCGAGCCGCTCTACTGGTGGTTTGCGCAGGCACTCGTGCGCGACGGCTACATCGTCCTCACGTTCGATCCCCGCGGCCAGGGCCGCTCCGACTTCCAGACGCCGAGCGGCGAGCAGGGAGGCAACACGAACTCGGTCGTCTTCTACACCGGCATGGTCAACGCGATCGACTTCTTCCGCTCGACGCCGGCGCAGGTCTATCCGCACAACGTGACGTGCGCGTCGTCGTACCCGACCGCCGTGACGGCCTACAATCCATTCTTCAACCGGATCGATCCCACGCGGCTCGGCATCGCCGGGCACTCGCTCGGCGCCGCGGGCGTGTCCGCGGTGCAGGGCTATCCGGGCGACCGCTTCGAATTTCCGGACGCCGATGGCGGAAACCCCGTCGACGTCGTGCTCGCCTGGGACAGCCTCGGCCTCGACGAGGATGGGCCGCCGCGCGTGCCGGCCATGGGGCACTCGAGCGAGTACGGCCTCGCGCCGGTCACGTTCACGTCGGCGCCGGATCCGGAGGACGACAAGAACGCGTACAAGGCGTACCGCGACGCCGGCATCCCGGTCTACCAGCTGACGATCCAGGGCAGCACGCACTACGAGTGGAGCCTCGTGCCGTCGCTGCCCACCACGTCGTGGTGTCCCGACCTCTCGAGCGGCTCGTGCCAGGGCGGCTGGGGCCGGCCGATGGCGGAGCACTACTCCGTCGCGTGGATGGACCGCTGGCTGAAGCTGCCGGGCGAGCCGGGCTACGGCAACGCCGATGCGCGGCTCCTCGCCGACGCCGACTGGTGTCCGCGCTACAGCTTCTACCTCCGCTCGGCGCGCACGTTCCCCGATCGCGGCGGCAAGATGCACGCATCCGAGGACATCCGCGCGGACTGCCTCGCGGGGGTCGTCGATCCGCCCGCGTGTCCGGGGCAGCCCCTCCCGTCCTCGTCCTGCCACGTGCCCACGCAGCCGCGGCGCGCGGGCCTGCGCATCCGGGACGTGTCGCCCGACGCGAAGGATCAGCTCAGGTGGACGTGGCTGCCCGGCGACGTCACGCTCCTCGACTACGGCAATCCCGCCGCCGGTACGACCAGCTACACCCTCTGCGTCTACGATCACCGCGCCGGCAACGCGGGCCTGCTGACGGCCGCCACGATACCGGCCGGCGGCACCTGCGCCGGGCGGCCCTGCTGGCGCGCGCAGTCGAGCGGCTTCCGCTACATGGACTCGAATCTCGGCCAGCGCGGCGTGAAGATGATCCGTCTCCGAGGCGGGACGATTCCGGGCCGGGGTTCGATCACGTGGCTCGCCAAGGGCGGCGGCCTCGACTTCGCGAACCTCGGAGCGGTCGTCCCGCTCCACCAGGACGCGAAGGTCACGGTGCAGATGACGAACAGCGCCGGGAAGTGCTGGACGGCCGACTACTCCACACCCGCGCGGGTGAACGGCGGCGGGCGGTTCATCGACAAGGGAGATTGAGAATTCCGTTTCGGCCTCGCGGGCCGATCAGGCATACTGCGGCCGATGCGCTCGCGCCTCGTCGACCTCGACGGTCCCGTCCACGTCGCCGACTTCGGCGGGAGCGGCACACCGATCGTGCTGCTGCACGGCCTCGGCGGCAGCCACGTGAACTGGCTCGCCGTCGGCGAGCGCCTGGCGCGGCACGGACGCGTCCTGGCGCCGGACTTCGCGGGCTTCGGCCGCACGCCGCTCGCCGGCCGCTCCTCCGGCCTCGGCGCCAACCGCGCGCTCCTCGACCGCTTCCTCGGCGCCTCGTGCACCGAGCCGGCGGTCCTGGTCGGCAACTCGATGGGCGGCCTAATCGCGCTCATGGAGGCGTCGCTCCGCCCGGACAAGGTCGCGGGCCTCGTGCTCGTCGGGCCGGCGCAGCCACGGCCGCAGCTCGTCGCCGTCGACTGGATGGTCCTGGCCACCTTCGCCGCCTATGCGATGCCGCTCGTCGGGGAGAGCTTCGTCCGCTGGCGCGCGCGGCTCCTCGGGCCGGAGGGCGTCGTGCGCCAGACGCTCGCGCTCTGCTGCGTCGACGCGGATCGGGTGCCGCGCGAGGTGTTCGCCGCGCACGTGGCACTGGCCGAGGAGCGCGCCGCCGGCATGCCGTGGGCCGCGGAGGCCTTCCTCGCGGCGGCGCGCTCGCTCGTCGGGCGGACGATGCGCGCGGGATGGTTCGCCGGGCTGGTCCGTGGCGTGAAGGCGCCCACCCTGATCGTCCAGGGCGACCGCGATCGCCTCGTCCCGCTCGCCGCGTCGCGTGCGCTCGCGGCCAGCCGCCCGGACTGGCGGCTCGAGGTGCTGGAGGGCGTCGGGCACGTGCCGCAGCTCGAGGCGCCGGAGCGCTTCGTCGCACTGTTCGGCGCGTGGCTCGACGGCGTACGCGCGCCGGCGAGCGAGGTCAGAGACCGAGCATGAGGCGCGAGAGGCGGTCCTTCAGCGCCGTCGGCAGCACCATGTCGGTCAGCGTCACGAGCTGCGCGTCGTAGCCCACCAGATAGCGCGCGCTCGGCCAGCGCGCGGTGAGTGCGCGCACGATGACCGTTGCGACGGTCGCGGGATCCCCCATGAGCATCTGCGCCCAGCGCATGCTCTCGAGCGAGCGGCGATAGGCGGTCTCGTACCGGGAGTCGCGCCGGCGCCCGAGGTCGCGCGCGTGCTCTTCCCAGATTCCCGTGCGGAAGCCGCCCGGCTCGACCAGCACCACCGAGACGCCGGCCGACGCCACCTCCATGCGGAGCGCGTCGGACAGGCCCTCGAGCGCGTGCTTGGCCGCCTGGTACCAGCCGCTGAGCGGCGTGGTCGTTCGGCCGTAGATAGACGACACGTTGACGATGCGGCCGTCGGCGGCCGTCCGCATGTGCGGCAGGGACAGGCGCGCGAGGCGCGCCGGCGCGATGACCATCGTCTCGAGCAGCTGCCGCGCCTCGTCGTCCTGCACGTCCTCGACGGCGCCGGTGAGGCTGTAGCCCGCGTTGTTGACGAGGCCCCAGGGGCGAATCTCGTCGATGACGCGCTCGCACGCGGCCGCGTCCGTCACGTCGAGCAGCACGGTCTCGACGGAGACACCGGCCTCCTCGGCGGCGCGGGCGAGCGCCTCGGCCTTCTCCGCGGAGCGCACGCTTCCCACCGACCGGAAGCCGGCCCGCGCGATCGCGATCGCAGCGGCGAGGCCGATGCCGGAGTTGGCGCCGGTGGTGAGGACCGTGTTCATGCTACACGCTTGAGATCGAGGTAGGGCACCTTCATCAGCCGGTGCCGGACGAGATCGACGGCGATGCCCGCCTGCTCCAGCGTGAGGTAGCCGAGCAGCGGCTCGATCTGCCCTTCGGCGCTCTCGGTCTCCGCGACGAAGAGCACTTCACCCGCGATGGTCCGAAAGCCCTCGATACGTATCGCCACCGGACCGCACACCTCGCCCGAGATCACGCGTCCATCGGCGGTTTGGACCTCGGCCTGCGCGCACAACGGCAACGCGCCGAGACGCTCCTTCCAGGATGCAGGCAGCGTCAGGCAGTAAGCACCGGTGTCGACGAGCGGGTCGAACCGCAGCGCACACTCCGGCTGCTGCACGTTCTGAACATATACTCCGACGTGGATGCGCCCCACGACCACCTCCCGTCGGGCGCAGACGATGCGTGTCACGCCGCGACTGTGCAATACCCAGCCGCAGGCATCAAGCTCACTCTTTCGCCTTCAGACGCGTGTCGTTCTCTTTGATGAACGCGCGGATCTCGTCGGCCATCTCCAGGAGCCTCGTCCACTGCTCCTTGTAGAGCGTCACGGGGAAGCGGCCGAGCCCGTAGACCGAGACGCCGCCCTTCTCGCTCACCTTCAACGTGATGCCGCGGCTCTGCGTGCGCTTCAGACGCTCGTTCTCGGCACGAAGACGCGCGAGCTCCGTCGCAGGATCGGATTCGTCACCCATGCGACGAGGGATAGCAAAGCGCTCGAATCGCGCAAACGGGACGTCAGTTGCTGCGCGCGGAGAAGGAGTCCGTCTCGTTCTTCTTGATGAAGAAGCCGAACTGCGCCGACCAGCACTTGCCGTTCGTCGACTGCGCCTGCGCCGTGATCGTCGGGAAGGTGAGAGGGGCGGTCGGCAGGTCGAGATTGACGCCCTTTCCCTGGACGGACACGTTGTTGCGGTTGGCGCTCCCGGGGTTGAGTCGCATCCGTGTGATGCCGTCGTCGTTCCCGTCGCCGTTGTAGTACTGGAGCGCGATGCCGAGGTTGCTCCCGAGGTCCTGCCAGCACGGCCGGTTGCTGCACGTGCCGCTCGCGTGGATCTGCGCCTGCATGAGCGGCTGCGGGTTACCCGAGGTGTCGTAGAGACAGAACGCGAAGCCGGTGCCGAACTTGGGATTCCCGTGGTCCTCCTGCGTCGTCGCCTCGCCCTTCCAGCGCCAGCGGAGGCGCCCCTTCGCGGGATCGCCGCCGCGACGCGAGTAGGTGAGCGAGCTCTTCTTGAACGCCCCGGCG
>Ga0111538_10015461_pt1 | contig 10036 bp, 7 predicted proteins | sample SoiMethybrSBSTD1_FD_79669 | JGI IMG/M metagenome (GOLD analysis project Ga0111538, IMG submission 79669) | Bulk soil microbial communities from a Populus tree surrounding site in Tennessee, USA - Soil MetaG P. TD hybrid SBSTD1 (version 2)... | ecosystem: Environmental > Terrestrial > Soil > Tree... | reverse complement strand
GCGTGCAGGTAGAGCTCGAACGACTCGCGGTAGCTCGTGTTGTCGATCACCCGCTGCATGTTGGGGTTGCCCCAGCAGGTGTGGATCCAGAGCTCGACGTCGTCGAGGCCCTGCACCTCGCGGTTGTAGCACTCGACCATGAACTTCACCTCGTCGCTCTTGGCGCCGTAGGTGTTCGCCCAGAAGTGGAGCGTCGGCTCCTCGATCTGGATCGAGCGGCAGCCGGCGTCGCGCAGCGCGAGCAGCTCCTGATTCATCGACGCGGCCATGTCCCAGAGCAGCTCGCGCTTGTCCTTGTACTTCGGCGTGTGGAGGTCGAGGAACAGCCCCATCACCTGCGAGCAGCACGTGCCGAAGCGCACCGGCTTCGCCGTGCGCGCCTGCGCGAGCCTCCAGATCTTCGGGTAGTCGAGCGGCCGGTGCTCGACCTTGTCCACGACGCGCGGCCAGCGCCAGCCCGTGTAGATCTCGTTCAGCAGCGTGCCCGGCGGGTAGCGCAGCCACGGCGAGCGCGTCTCCTCGGACTGCAGCAGGTCGCCCTCGAAGCCGGCCCAGCGCTGCAGCGGGTAGTGGTGCCAGGCGCGCCCGGCCATGTCGTCGTCGCAGTGGAGGTCGCCGTGCGTGAGCAGGTCGAGGCCCGCGCGCTCCTCGTCGCCGATCACCGTGGTGAGAGCGTCCTGGAACTTCTCGCGGAAGCGCACGTCGAGCATGCAGGTGTCGAGCGGTCGGCCCCACATGCTGACGTCGTACCAGCGGGGACGCGGCCACGAGCCCGTGATCGTGGCGGGAAGGACGAGATCGCGCGTTATCGTGAGCATGTCGAGCCTCCTCGAGTCGATGCGTCACCGGCCGCGACAGGTTAAGCTCGCGCGCATGCCCAAGTCCATGCCCGACCACCATGACGCGGAGCTCGCGATCCGCGTCTACGAGCTGCGCCGCGAGCCCGTGATGCGCGAGAGCCGCGCCGCCGTCAACCAGAAATTCTGGCCGAAGAGCCTCGAGGACGTGCTGGCGATCGTCAAGCCGGACCACCCGCTGAACGCGGCGTACCGCCAGGTCGGCTCCTACTGGGAGATGGTCTACGGCTTCGCCCGGCACGGGATCGTCCACCCGGACTTCTGGCTGGAGAGCAACGGCGAGGGCCTGTTCGTCTTCGCGAAGATCGCGCCCTACCTCGAAGCCTTCCGCAAGGAGGTCAACCCGGTCGCCTACCGCAACGCGGAGTGGATCTCGAACGAGTCGGCAGAGGGCAGGCGGATCCTCGCGATGTTCACCGAGCGCGTCAAGAAGGCGCTCGCGGCACGCTAGCCCGAGCGCGGCTCGTCAGAGGAGCTGGACGAGCCCCTCGAGCCCCTGGTGCACGACGGCCAGCGCCGCGAGCGCGCCGGCCAGCCCGGTCGCGATCAGGAGACCGATCGTGAGGCGTCCCCTTGACCCCGCGCGCTTCTGCGCCAGCGTCGGTTGGGCAGGCGCTGCGGGAGGCGTCTCGACCAGGGCGCGAATCCGCGCGGCCAGGCTCCCCTCGTCCTCGTGGTGCAGGCTGGCGAGCACCAGGTCGAGGCGGCCCGAAGGGGGCACGAGACGCGCGACCTTCAGGATCGCCTGGGCCAGAACGGTCGGCGCCACGCGAGCGCAGGCCTCGGCATCGGCCGCGCCCTCGGCCGCTTCGACGAACTCGGCGCGCAGCCTCTGGCCAAGGCTGGTCAAGGCCAGGGGGTCCGGAGAGAAGCGCAGCAGCAGCCGCTTCAGGTTGTCGCGCGCCTTCGCGTGCGCGAGCTCGTGGGCGACGACGGCGTCGAGCTCCTCGCGGCGGAGAGCTCGGAGCACGCTCTCGGCCAGGAGCAACCGCGGGCGCCACAGCCCCGAAAGCGCCGCGACCGGAAAGCCGTAGACCGCGCGGGAGGCGGGCGCCGGCAGGCCGTCGAGCTCCCGCCCTTCCCGGCGGAAGAACGCGACGACGCGGCGCGTCCGGAGCGCGTCGCGGGCTCCCCCTCCCAGGCGAACGGCGATCAGCGCCAGGCCCGCAGCGGCCAGGATCACGAGGGCGAGGCCCGGCGTCTCCTGCGTGTCGCGCGGCTCGTAGATCAGCCACGCGGGGACCACCAGCGCCACGCACGCGAGGCCGGCGACGAATGGAAAGAGCGCCGCGCGGAGCAGGCGCCCGGCTCGCTCGGCCGGCGGCAGGCCTGCCAGCGCCTGGCGCGCCGCGCGATGGCGCTGCGCCACGAGCAGCGAGGCCAGAGACGTCGCGATCAGGTGGACCGCCAGCACGACGGCGGCGCCCAGCAGCCAGAAGCTCATGGGCGCCTCCGGGTCCGGCGCAGCGCGCGGTCCTTCTGGCGAACCAGCCGCTCGAGCTCGGGCAGCAGCTCGCGGTCGTGGTCGCTCACCGCGTCCACGAGCGAGGCGAGCAGCGGCGTGGGCGCCTGTCCGCGCTCGAAGAAGCGGGCCAGGAACGAGCGCACCAGCGAAGCGCCGAAGGCCTCGCGCGAGGAGCGCGCGGCGTAGCGGAACGCGCGCCCGTCGGGCTGTCGCTCGAGCAGGCCCTTCTTGTAGAGACGGTCCAGCGTGGTCATGAACGTGGTGTAGGCCAGGTCCGGAGCCACGCCGGCACGCACCTCGCGCACGGTGACCGGGTCCTTGCGTGTCCAGAGGTAGTCGAGCACGCGCTGCTCGAGCGGGCCCAGCTGCATGACGCGGAGTATGGATCGGCGCCGGTCACGCGGCAAGGGCTTCTCCTCAAAAGCGAACGGAAAGCGACAGGATGCCCGTGACGCCCGGCGCCTGCACCGCCCGGCTGTCGGGCGTCACCAGGTACTCCTCGTCGAGCAGGTTGCGCCCGAGAGCCGACAGCTCGACCCGCTTCCCGAGCCGCGCGCCGATCGCGGCGTCGAGCAGCGTGTAGCCGGGCCGCGCCTGCTCGGTGGGGCCTGGCTGGTCGAGCCCGCCGTAGGCCGCGAGCCGCACCCTGCTCCAGGCCCTGCCGAAGTCGCGCCCGAGCCGCAGCGTGAGCGTCTCGGGCGGAATCCCGTCGAGGCTGGTGTCGTCGTCCAGCAGCTCGCCCTTCAGCAGGTGCGCCGTCGCCTGGAGCTGGAACGACCAGGGCAGCCGCGCCTGGACCTCCGCCTCGACGCCCCGCACGCGCGCCTCGCCGCGGTTCCTGAAGAAGAAGAAGTCGGCCTGCGTCTGGTAGCGCTCGACCAGGTCCTCGATGTCGTAGCGGTAGGCGTAGAGCCCGGCGCGGAAGCCGTCCCGCGCGTAGCGGAGCGCCAGGTCGAGCTGCAGGCTCGTCTCCGGCTCGAGCGCCGGGTTGCCCGTGATGAAGCCCCGGCCCGTGGGGCCGCGATAGTAGCGGTCGGACAGCGTCGGGTCGCGGAAGCCGCGGGACGCCTGGGCCGTGAGCGAGAGGCCGCTCGGCGCGCCGAGCGTCGCGGCGGCGAAGCCTGAGAAGGCGCCCTCGTCGGTGTCGTGGTCGCCGAAGTAGCCGCCTTCGTTCCGCGTCGCCACGAGGTCGCCGCGCACGCCCGCCGAGAGCGAGAGCACGCGGGCGACCGGCGCCTCGAGCGTCGCGTAGAGCGCCGCATCCGTGCGGCGGGCGTCCTCGATCGACACGTATTCCGCGCGCGTCGCGAGCGCGCCCGTAGCGTCGTACTGCTCGCGGATCTCGAGCGCCTCGAGGTCGCTGCGCCCGTTGAGGTCGAGACCGGCTTCGAGACGCACGCGCCCGAGCGGCATCTGCGCGTAGCTGCGCAGGTGGAAGTCGTCGGCCGAGACGTCCGCGCGCTCGATGCTGCGCGGCGCGGTGGCCGTCGGGCTGCGGTCCTGGTCGGTGACGAGCGCGTAGCTGCCGAAGAAGCCGCTGACGCCGACGCGGCTGAAGCGCCCGACGCTCCCGCGTTCCCAGGAGAGCGTCATCCGGTGCGAGTCCTCGGTCGGGTAGTAGAAGCGAACGGTCGTGGAGTTGTTGCGCGGGCGCTCGACGTCGCGCCCGGCGTCGCTCTGCCAGCCGAGCGAGAGCAGCCCGCCGGCCAGCAGGTGCTCGAAGCGCACGCGGAAGCCGTGGTCGCGGAAGCCGGAGTTCGGGACGACGCCGTCCGGGCCGTGCCAGTCGTCGAAGTTGCGGTAGTGGCCCTCCACCAGGACTCCGCCCCGCTCGAAGCCGCGGGTGAGCGTCAGCGCCGCCCGCTGCTGCGGCGTCCCGGCGCCGAGCGCGCCCTCGAAGCGGCCGCCGAACGGCGTCCCCGGCTCGGCGCGGCTCGTGCGCATCGAGACGACGCCGCCGAAGGCGTCGGAGCCGTACGCGATGGCGCCCGGGCCCCGGGCGACCTCGACGGCCTCGAGCACGGCCGGATCGTTGTAGGTGGCGCTCGGGCCGACCCTTCGCTCGGAGCTGACGCGCGCCCCGTCGAGCAGCACCAGGGTGCGGCCGGCCGAGAGCCCGCGCAGCGCCGGGACCGCCGCCTGGCCCTCCGAGACGGACGAGGCGCCGGCGACGTTCTCGAGCGACTGCGCGAGGTTCGTGGGCTGCCGCTCGGCGACGTCGCGCCCCGAGAGCAGCGTGAGGCCGTTCGCCGGCGTGCCCTCGATTCCGGGCGCGGCGGGCTCGGCGACGGTGATGGCGTCCTCGAGCGTCCACGAGACCTCGATGCTCCATGGAGCCGCAGGCACGCTGTCATAGCGAATCGGCGCCAGCGTGCGACCGCCCGGCAGCGTGACCAGCACCTCGAAAGGCGCGCTCGGCGGCGGCGCGAGGACAAAGCGCCCCTCCGCGTCCGTCGGCACGTGGCCGGACCGGCCCACGACCGACACCTGGGCATCCGGCACCGGCACGCCCCCGTCCTTCAGCACCACGCGGCCTTCGAGAGCGAGAGCGCTCTCCGCGAGCGCCGAAAGCCCTGCCGCGAGCACGAGCCGCATCCCGATCACTCCGCCTCCCTGAGGTCGCCGCGGTCACCCGCGGACGCGCGATCGTAGGAAGGGGTGTCGGCCTACTACCAATGCTAGTAGCCGGCCGACCTCACGAGGCGCGCGGCCCAGCCGCCGCCCGGGCCCAGCCGGAGGTTGAAGCCGGTCGTGCGATCGACGCGGGTTTTCGAGCGCTGGTAGTCGCCGCCCCAGCGGTCGGCGTTCGGGCCGTCCGCGAAGGCGTCGAGCTCGTAGCTGCCCGCGGGCAGGAAAGAGAGGTCGATCGAGAGCGACCGCTCGTCGTCGTCGGTGATCGCCCCGATCCACCACTCGTCTCCGCGCCGGCGCGCGATCGCGACGTAGTCGCCGAGCTTCGCCTGGAGCACGCGCGTCTCGTCCCAGACGGACGGCACCGGGCCGAGGAAGTCCATCACCTCGGGCTCGGCCGCGTACGCCGACGGGCTGTCCGCGAGCATCTGGAGCGGGCTCTCGAAGACCACGTAGAGCGCGAGCTGGTGGGCGCGCGTGCCGAGGCTCATCGGCGCCTCGAAGATCGGCGCGAAGCGCTTGCGGCCCGCGGCGTTCCGCATCGCCCCCGGCGTGTAGTCCATCGGCCCGAGGTACATCCGCGTGAACGGCAGCGTGGCGTCGTGCTCGGGGTCGATCGCGTCGCTCCACTTCATCTGCTCGAGCCCGAGCACGCCCTCGGTGCTGAGCAGGTTCGGCCAGGTGCGGGTCAGGAGCGCGGGCCGCTGCGCGCCGTGAAAGTCGACGAGCAGCTTGCGCTTCGCCGCCTCGCGGCAGATCCGGTGGTAGTAGCCCATGAGCGGCTGGTCGTCCCGCTGCATGAAGTCCACCTTCAGGCCCTTGACGCCCCAGCTCTGATAGCGGTCGAGCGCCGCCTCGAGCTGGTCCTCGAGCGTCTTCCAGACCACCCACAGGACGATCCCGACGTTCTTCTCGCGCGCGTAGGCGAGGAGCTTCTCCATCTCGAGCTCCGGGACCACCTTGAGCACGTCGCCGAGCTCGTACCAGCCCTCGTCGAGGATCACGTACTCGATCTTGTTCTTCGCCGCGAAGTCGACGTAGTGCTTGTAGGTCTCGGTGTTCACGCCCGCCTTGAACGGGACGCCGTGGAGGTTCCACGCGTTCCACCAGTCCCACGCGACCTTTCCCGGCCGGATCCAGGACGTGTCGGCGATCTCGGAAGGCGCCGCGAGGAGGTAGACGAGCGAGCTCGTCAGCAGGTCGGCGTCCTTCGAGGCGATCCCCAGGATCCGCCAGGGATACGTGCGCGTTCCGCGCGTCTCGGCCAGGTAGTCCGCGCGGCGCACCACCTTGATGTCGCGGTCCCGCTCCTTCTTCTCCTCCAGCGGAAAGGCCGGGAAGGTCGCGTCGAGAGTGCTGCTGCCCGTGCCGGCCAGCCACAGCCCCGGGTAGTCCTCGACGTCCGACTCCGCAACGGCGACCTTGATCCCGCGCGGCGCGTCGACGACCGCCGGCAACGTGGCGAGCGTGCCATGGGGGATGTCCTTGAGCGGCTGGTAGGGGTACTTCCGCTCGTTGTGCGACATGAAGCCGTCTTCCTTCGGGAAGTAGGCGTTCCAGGCGCCCGCGAACGGAAAGCGGGCTTCCTCCGCGTAGACCTTCACCCTGGCCTGCGGCAGCGACGTCTCGAACCGGTAGGCGACGCCGTCGTCGTAGGCGCGGAACACGACCGCGTAGCGGCCCTGCATCTCGAGCCTGAGCTCGGCGTAGCGCTCGGCGATCTTCGCGGAGCGACGCGGCACAGGGACGTCGATCACGCGGTCGACGCGCGCGGTCTTCGCGGACCGCAGCTTCGGCGCCACGCCGAGCACGCTGCGGTCGACGTCGAGCGACAGCGTCGCGCGGTCGACCAGCAGCTCTCCGCCGAAGCGCACGCTGTAGCGCAGGCGCTCCTTCGTCTCGATGCGCACCTCGATCCGGCCGTCCGGCGAGCGCAGCGTGTACGAGGACTCGGCCGCCTGGCCCTGCGCCGCCAGGCCGACGAACAGGAGGAGGGCGATAGCGCGTCTCATGGCGCGAGCCGCTAGGTCCGATAGGCCTGGCGGCCGATCCCCTGGACCGGGATGCCCTGGGCCTTGAGCACGCCGTTTTGCAACGCGTGCATGCAGGCGGCGGCCTCGTCGATCTTGCGCGTAAAGGCGATCGAGCCCTTCAGGATCGGCGCGAGGCGCGCCTTGTCCTGGATGCGCGCCTTCGGGTACTCGTGCTCGACGACGAGGTGCGTGTTCGCAACGTCGAGCTTCAGCAGCTCGCGCGCGGCGAGCTGGTGGTCGAGCCAGTCGACGGTCCGGTTCTGGAGGTATGCGAGCGGATCGTGCTTCGCGGTCCCCGGCAGCTCGTGCTCGCACAGCACCGTCTGCTTCTTCCAGGCGTTCAGCTGGTCGGCGGGCTTCGGCGACGGCTTGCCCTTGATCCAGTCGCCGCGCTCGACGGTCTGTCCACCATAGCCCCAGGCCGAGACGCCCTTGGCGTCGGTCACCTGGCCCTTCACGTGGAAGCCGCCGATCAGGAAGTTGTAGCCCTCGTCCTTCAGGTACTGGAAGAGCGAGCGCGTGTCCTGGCCCATCAGGATCGCGTGCGACGGGTCGTAGTGAATGCGGAGCTGGTCGCCCACGCCGTGCTTCTCGCAGATGCGGTGGAGCGCGATCCAGGTCCCGGGCGTGTAGGCGATCTGGTTGTGCCAGTTGTCCTTCGTCGTCCAGCCCGGCATCGGGCACTGCTCGACGCGGTAGGTGAGCTTGCGCTCCTTCGCGTACTTCAGCAGCGGGACGAAATTGCGCTCGAAGTCGATCAGGTTCTCGTCCATCGAGTGCTCCTGGTTGCGGCCGACGAAGCCGCAGACGGCGTCGACGCCGAGGAGCACGGCCGCGTCCATCGCCCGCTTCATGAAGTCGAGCTTCTTCCTGCGGATGCGCGGGTCGTCGTGGAGCATGTTGTCGAAGTAGCCGATGTCCGAGATGCCGATCCCGTTCGCTCTCAGCGAGGCCTTGACGCGCTTGGCGCGGTCCTTGTCGAAGGGCTTCCTGAGGTCGAGCGTGTTCGCCACCGGGTCGAGCATCGCCTCGGCGGGTATGTCGGACTTCGACGGGTGCAGCGCCGCCGAGAGCTGGATGTAGTCGGCGCCCAGCTCCTTCGCGAACGCCACCCACTCCTCGATCGCGAGGTCGGGGTCCTTGTCGCGCTTCTCGCGCGGCGTGAGCTCCTGGAGCGCGGCGGTCAGCACTCCGATCTTCATGAACTTGGGGTCGAAAGCGGCGACGGGCATCGGATCCTCCGGTATTACTCGCGTCCGGCCATGAAGGCCTCGATCTCCTCGAGGCTGCGCGGCACCCGCGCGGAGAGCCTGACGAGGCCGGTCTCGGTGAGCAGGAACGAGTCCTCGACCCGCACGCCGATGTCCTTGTACCTCTGGACGATGGGGCGGACCTTCTCCTTGAACGCGCGGTTCTCGGCCGTGTCCTCGAGCGCGTCGAGCGCTGCCTCGCGGATGTAGAGCCCCGGCTCGATCACGAAGGACATCCCGGGTTCGAGCGCGCGGCGGTAGTCGCCCACGTCGTGGACGTCGAGGCCGATCCAGTGGCAGATGCCGTGCGTGTACCAGGTGCGGTGCTGCTTCGAGGCCGCGTCGGTGACGAGCCCGAGCTTGAGCAGGCCCTGCCGGACGACCTCCTCGGCCGCCTTCTCGACGTCCGTCGTGTGGTTGCCGGCCACGGCGGCCTTCATGCCGGCTTCCTGCGCCGCGAGCACCAGGCGCCACAGCTCGGCCTGCTCCTTCGAGTACTTGCCGCTCACCGGCCAGGCGCGCGTGATGTCGGCGGTCATGCCTTCGTAGAAGGCCGCGGCGTCGATCAGCAGCAGCTCGCCGGCCTTCATCTGCCGGCGGGAGCGGTCGTAGTGCAGGATCGTCGCGTTCGGCCCGCTGCCGACGATCGAGGGATAGCCCCAGCTCGGCGCGCCGCGCTGCAGGTACACCTTCTCGAGCTCGGCCTCGACCTCGTACTCGTAGCGGTCGGGCTTCGTGGCCCGCATGGCCGCGCGGTGGGCGTCCGCCGAGACGTCGGTGCTGCGCTGCAGCGCGCCGCGCTCGTAGGGCGTCTTCACCTGGCGCAGGCCCCAGACGATCGACGTGGCGTCCGTGAGCGTGAGCCCCGGCACGCGCTGGCGCATGCGCTCCGCGTAGTCGTAGGCCGCCGGCAGATCCTCCTTCGGTCCGGGACGCCGGCCGAAGACGACGGCGAGGCGGGCCTTGCCGGCCTTGAGGGCGTCGAAAAACGCGTCGTACTCGCCCGCGTACTCCGTCAGGCGCTCGCCTGGCGGGTAGCCGTTCATCAGGCCCGACAGGAAGGAGTCGAGCCCCGAGGCGAAGCGCACCTCGTCGACGCCGCTCGCCTGCTGCGCCTCGTCCTTCGTCAGCAGGTGGCCTTCGTAGTGCTCGCGCCGCGGGTCGGCGTCGCTCACGAACAGGATGCTCTTCTTCGTCTTGTTGCCGGGCATCAGCACGAGCGCGCTGCCGTCCTGGCCGATGCCCGTCAGGTACAGCATGTCGCTGTCCTGCCGGTACTCGTAGTCGACGTCGCGCGAGAAGACGCGCGTGGGCGCGCTCCAGTGGACGAGGACACTCTCGGGGCCGATCGCCTCCATGACTCGGGCGCGCCGGGCCTTGAGGTCGTCCTGCAGCTCTCCCGCGAGCGCGGCGGCCGGCACGAGCGCGAACACCACGGCCCGAACCACGCCCTTCATCGATCCTCACACGCCCAAGGCGCGCGTATTCTGGGCTCGCGCGGTCCTCGAAGGCAACCGGCCGACGGCGTTCCCTGACGTGCTACTTTTGCCGGATGGCCGCGCCCCGGATCCCGATCGTCGCGCTCGCCGGCCTCGCCTGGTGCGGTTGTGGAGGAGGCGGCGGCAGCAGCGCGACGGCGCCCGCCACGGCGCAGGCTTCGCCCACGCCGGTCCCCGGACCGGCTGGTACGGTTCGCTTCACGATCGACTCGCAGGCCGGCCGCGTCCCGATCTCGCCCTACATCTACGGCACGAACATCAACGACTGGGGAGGTCGCTCGCGCGGCCAGCGGCTGGGGCG
>Ga0111538_10015459_pt1 | contig 10037 bp, 5 predicted proteins | sample SoiMethybrSBSTD1_FD_79669 | JGI IMG/M metagenome (GOLD analysis project Ga0111538, IMG submission 79669) | Bulk soil microbial communities from a Populus tree surrounding site in Tennessee, USA - Soil MetaG P. TD hybrid SBSTD1 (version 2)... | ecosystem: Environmental > Terrestrial > Soil > Tree... | reverse complement strand
TCGAGCAGTTCCTGTCGCTCCTCGAGGAGCCGGATGGTCCGGCGATCGGCGTGCAGCCGGCCGACGTCCTGGCCGAACGCCCGCCGGCGCGCAAGGTGTACGTCCCGAACGCCTCCTACACCGAGATGCTCGAGTGGGCGCTGCCGGCCGCGTCGGTCGCGGCGTACGGGCGGGCGCGCGACGCCGCGAGCGAGCGGGCCGGCCGCGAGGCGGCGCGCGCCTTCGTGCGCGGCAGCCTCTGGGACATGTTCCTGGCCCGGTACCCCGAGTCGGATCAGCTCCACAAGCACGTGCTCTGGTCGTCGCGCCGCGCCCGGGCGCTCGCGCCCTCGGTGCCGGAGCGCGGGGCGGCGCTGACGGCGGCGCTGCGCGCCCAGTGCAACTGCGCCTACTGGCACGGCCTCTTCGGCGGCATCTACTACAGCCATCTGCGCCACGGGCTGTACCACTCCGTACTCGAGGCGGACGCGCTCCTCGCCAAGGGGGGCGTCCCGCCCGTGGAGCGGATCGATCTCGACGGCGATCTCGAGGACGAGGTGGTGCTGCGGGCCGGCCGGATGCAGGCGTTCTTCCGGCCGTCGGACGCCGGGACGCTCGTCGAGCTCGACGACCTCGAGTCCCGCTTCAACGTCACCAACGTCCTGTCCCGCTTCCGCGAGTCGTACCACGAGGGGGCCGACCTGACGCACGCGGGAGAGGGGGACGGGGCGGTCGCGTCGCCCCACGAGCAGAAGGTCGGCATCGCGCCGGGGGACCTCGAGGGACGCGCCTTCGATCTGCTGCCGCTCCGGAGCCTGCGGGAATTCACCGCGGCGGAGCCGCCGGACCCCGAGGCGCTCGCCCGCTTCGAGGGGATGACCCTCCTGGCGGGGCGGCCGGCGTCGTGGGAGACGACGCCGCGCGGGTTCCGCCACCGCATCGACACCGAGGCCCTCGCGATGGAGCGGGAGGTGGCGATTGACGCCGAGGGGGCGCTGCACGTCCGCTTCATCGTGAAGCGCGGACCGGCCGGCGGTGTCTTCGGCACGCTCCTCGCGCTGACCCTCCTGACGCCGAAGGACGCGCTGCGCCGGCGCCTCGTGATCCCGGCGGTCGCCGGGCCGGGCCGTCCCCGGCCGATCGAGGAGGCGCCCGGAGACGCCACGACGCGTCCCGGTGTCTCCGGCCTCGTCCTCGAGGACCGGGCCTTCGGGTTCGCGCTCGATCTGCGCGCCGAGCCCGCAGCGCACCTCACGGCGACGCCGATCGAGACGCTGCAGCGGGCCGAGGTGCGCTACGAGAAGGCTTATCAGGGAACCCTCTTTGCGCTATGCTGGCGCCTCCCGCGCGCGGGAGAGGCTGCGACGACGGAGAGCGCCGCGAGCCTCGTCCTGCGGTTCCGCAAGCCGGATCAACCCTGATGACGCCGCATCCCACGACCCACGAGCCGGAGCTGCGCAAGGACCCGATCCTCGATCGCTGGGTGATCATCGCCGGCGGCCGCGGACAGCGCCCGAACCCGTTCCGACGCTATACGACCACGGTCCCCGGCGCCGATCCGTGCCCCTTCTGCCCCGGGCAGGAGTCGATGACGCCGAACGACGTGCTGCGCTACGGCGCACCGGACGGCGCGTGGCGCGTGCGGGTGGTCCCGAACCTCTACCCGGCGCTGCGCATCGAGGGGAGAGACGACAAGCGGGGCGAGGGTCTCTACGACATGATGCGCGGCATCGGCGCGCACGAGGTGGTGATCGAGACGCCGCGTCACGACGAGGACCCGGCCTCCTACACGCGCGAGCAGATGAGCGAGGTGCTGGCCGCCTACCGCGAGCGCACCCTCGACCTGCTCAAGGACTCCCGCTTCCAGTCGATCCTGGTGTTCAAGAACCACGGGCCGGCGGCGGGAGCGAGCCTGCAGCACGCCCACTCGCAGATCATCGCGCTGCCGGTCACGCCGGGACGCATCGAGGCGGAGCTGAAGGGGGTCGATCGCTACTTCGACTTCCGCGGCCGCTGCATCTACTGCGACATCCTCAAGCAGGAGCTGCACGATGAGCGGCGGCTGGTGGCGCAGAACGCCGACTTCGTGGCGCTGGCTCCGTTCGCCTCCCGCTTCCCGTTCGAGGTGTCGATCCTGCCGCGCGCCCACGAGGCGTTCTTCCAGACGCTCGCGCCGCCTTTGACCGACAGCCTCGCGGAGATCCTGATCGACGTGCTGCGCCGCTACAAGCTGGCGCTCAAGGACCCGCCGTACAACTACGTCATCCACAGCGCGCCGCCCGGGGCGCAGCACCCGGAGCGCTACCACTGGCAGGTCGAGCTGCTGCCGAAGCTGACCGAGGTGGCCGGGTTCGAGTGGGGGAGCGGCTTCTTCATCAACCCGACGCCGCCCGAGGAGGCGGCGCGGGCGCTGCGCGACCTGGAGCGGGTGATGGACGTGCCGGAGGGGCACCTCCTCGCCAACCCGCTCCGCACCTGAGAGCCAGCGCCGTGCGCCCGCTCGACATCTGGATGGTCTCGGCCGAGATGAGCCCGCTGGCGCAGACCGGCGGGCTCGCCGACGTGGTGCGGGCGCTGCCGCCGGCGCTGCAGCGCCGCGGCCACCGCGTGCGCGTCTTCCTGCCGGCGTACGGCCGGATCGATCGCCGCCCCTTCGCCTACGATCCGGCGGAGGATCACCTGGCAGTGCCGCTCGGCTGGTCGCGGGCCCCCGTCCGCTTCCTGTCGCGCGACCTCAAGGAGGGCGTGCGTCTGACCCTCGTGCAGTCGGAGGAGCTGTTCGGCCGGGACGGCCTGTACGGCCCGCCGGGCGGAGACTACGACGACAACGATCGCCGCTTCACGCTCCTGAGCCGGGCGGTGTGCGAGCTGGCGGCGCGCGCCGCGCGCCCCCCCGACATCCTGCACGGCCACGACTGGCACGCCTCGCTCGTGCCGCTGTTCGCGCGCTTCTCGATCCCCTGGCGCGGGCGCCGCCCCGGGACGGTGCAGACGATCCACAACATGGGGTACCAGGGGCGCTTCGGCGCCGAGGCGATCGACTGGATCGCCCCGCCGGGGCCGGTGCGCGGCGCCGTGTTCCACGACTACGGCATCGCCGCCGCCGGCGACGTGAACTTCCTGCAGGGGGGATTGCGCTACGCCGACCGGATCACGGCGGTCAGCCCGCGCTACGCCTGGGAGATCACCACGCGCGAAGGGGGGTTCGGGCTGCACGAGGTGGCCGGCTACCGCGGCGAGGACCTCGTCGGCATCCTGAACGGCGCCGACTACGAGCACTGGGACCCGTCGCGCGATCCGCACATCGCGGCGACCTACGACGCCGCGTCGCTCGATCGCAAGGAGATCAGCCGCCGGGCGTTGCGGGCCGCGTTCGGGCTCGACGTACCGGGTGACCCATCCGTGCCGTCGCCGAAGAAGACGGCGAGCCGCGCAGCGAAGGGATCGAAGACGAAGGCCGCCCCGGCGCCCGCGGTTGTCCCCGACCCGGCGTCATCGTCACGACGTTCCGACCGTCCGATCCTCGGTGTCGTGTCGCGTCTCGTCGATCAGAAGGGGATCGATATCCTGGTGGACGCGGCCCCGTCTCTCATCGGCGCCGGCGCCGATCTCATCGTGCTGGGGTCGGGAGACCAGGCGATCGTCCGAGGCCTCGAGCATCTGCGCGCCGCGCATCCGAAGCACGTCGGGCTCTTCATCGGCTTCAACGAGCCGCTGTCGCACCAGGTGGTGGCCGGTTCCGACCTCATCCTGATCCCGTCGCGTTACGAGCCGTGCGGTCTCGTGCAGATGCACGCCATGCGCTACGGCACCATCCCGGTCGTGCACCGGACCGGCGGCCTCGCCGACACCGTGCGCGACGCCGACGGGCATCCCGGCCGCGGCACCGGCTTCGTGTTCGATCGGCTCGACCCCGGATCGCTCGCCCACGCGGCGCACCGCGGCATGACCCTCCGGGCGACGAATTCCGAAGCCTGGCGCGAGCTGCAGCGCCGCGCCATGGCGGAGGACTTCTCCTGGGACCGGGCCGCCGCGGCCTACGAGGAACTGTTCGCCGGGATCACCTCTTCCTGAGCGCGAGCGTGTGGAAGCACGCGGGACGCTATTCCGCTCGGAGGGCCACCAGCGGCTCGACGCGCGAGGCTCGCCGCGCCGGGATGTAGCCGGCGAGCAGGGCGACCGCGAGCAGCAGGGAGGCGCTCGCGATGATCGTCAGGGGATCGGCCGGGGTGACGCCGTAGAGCTGGCTCGTGAGGAGGCGCGCCGCGATCGCCGCGCCGGGGATGCCGACGAGGAGCCCGATGACGATGAGCCGTCCCGCCTCGCCCAGGACCATCGCCAGGATGCGGCGGCGATCGGCGCCGAGCGCCATGCGGATGCCGACTTCGTTCGTGCGCCGCGCCACCGCCTGCGACACGACCCCGTACAGCCCGACGCACGCCAGGATGAGCGCCAGGACGCTGAAGGTGCTCACGAGCTGGGCCAGGAGGGCCTCGACGCTGACCGAGTCCGCCACCTGGGCGTCGAGCGACGTCACCGAAGCGATCGGCACGCGCACGTCCACCTCTCCGACGGCGCGGCGCAGCTCGGCCACCGCCGCCATCGGGTCGCCGGCGGTGCGGACTTCGAGATCGCTCGTGTAGGCGGTCTGGTCCTGCGCCTGGAGGATCCCGAGGTACAGCATCCGCGCGGGCGCCTCGCGCGGGCTGTCGTAGCGGGCGTCGCCGACGACGCCGACGATCTCGTAGCGCGGGTTCTCCGGATCCTCGCCGATGGCGACCCGCCGGCCGATCGGGTCGGCCCCGGCGAAGTAGGCGCGGACGAATGCTTCGTTGACGAACGCCACCTTGGCGGCGGCCGGTCCGTCCCGCTCGTCGAGGGTGCGCCCCTTCACGATGGGGATCCCGAGGGTCTCGGCATAGCGCGGCCCGACGAGGTTCACGTTCGCCTCGGGGCCGCTGTCCGGCGGGGGCGTGTACCCCTCGATCGTCAGGCTGTTGCTGCGGCTCGTGCCGCTCATCGGGCTGTAGGTCGCGACCGTGGCCGATTTCACGCCGGGGACCGCGCCGACGCGCTCGAGGAGCCTCCGGTAATAGTCGCTCAGATCGGAGGGGACGAGGCCGGCGACCCGCGTGTCGATGTCGAGCACCACGACCCCGTCGCGGCGGAAGCCGACGTCCGCCTGGGCCAGGTTGACGAGCGATCGCACCAGCAGGCCCGACCCGACGAGCAGCACCAGCGACAGCGCCACCTGCGTCGCGACGAGCGCCGGGCCCAGGCCCGTCCGCAGCCGGCCGCCGCCCGTCTCGCCGCGCGAGCGCAGGGCGTCGGAGAGATCCGCCCGCCCGGCGCGCAGGGCCGGCGCCAGGCCGAAGAGCAGGCCGGCGAGCAGCGACGTTCCCGCGGTGAAGGCGAGCACCGGCAGGTTCAGTCCCACGTCGATCGGCGCGGTCTTCGACACGAGGGTGCGGAGGGCCTCCACCCCCCACAGCGCCAGGAGCAGACCGGCCGCGCCGCCGAGCGCCGCGAGCATCAGGCTCTCGGTCATCACCTGCCGGATGAGCCGCCCGCGCGCCGCTCCCATCGCGAGGCGCAGGGCGATCTCGGTGCGTCGTTCGGCGGCACGCGACAGCAGGAGATTGGTCAGGTTGGCGCAGGCGATGAGGAGGACGAACCCCGCGACCGCCATGAGGACCTTGAGCGGATCGCCGTAGTAGACGCGCAGGCCGGAGATCCCGGGACCCGCTGGAACCAGGCCGATCGACCCGTGCTCGATCGCCCGCTGCCAGTCCTCCGCCGGGGTCGTGCCCGCGGCGCTTCGCAGGTACTGCTTCAGGGCCACGTTCGCCTGCGCGTTCGCCGCGGCGAGGTCGCTTCCCGGTTGCATCCGGCCCACGAGGTTCAGCCAGTAGATGTCGCGCTCGGCGAGGTACGACTCGGTCGTCCGCTCGATCCGTGGCTGCAGCGCGAGCGGGATCCAGAAATCGGGCGCGCGGCGGATCCGCAGGCCGAAGAACCAGTCCGGCATCACGCCGACGATCGTCAGCGGCGTCCCGTTGACGGTGACGGCGCGGCCGACGGCGCCGGGGTCCGAGGCGTAACGCGTCTTCCAGCAGGTGTGCGAGATGACGGCGGCCGGCGGGGCGCCATCGCGATCGTCGGCGGGGGAGAGCGTCCGCCCGAGGGCCGCCGGCACTCCGAGGAGCGCGAAGTAGTTGCCGGAGACGAGGTGCCCCGACGCCAGCTGCGCTCCGGCCGTGTCGCTCTCGCCGCCGCCGAGGTTCAGGCGGGTCTCGCCGCTGCGGAAGGCGGCGACGTCCGCGAGCGCCGGAACGTTCCCCTTGAGGTGGAGGTACGAGGCGTTGGAGTACCGCTCCCAGACCTCGGCGCTCGGGCTCCCGGTGCTCGTCCCCTCGGAGGGACTCGCGTCGAACAGGACCAGGCGATCGCGGTCCCGCAGCGGCAGCGGCTGCAGCAGGATGGCGTTGACCGAGGAGAAGATCGCCGAGTTGGCGCCGATGCCGAGCGCCAGGGTCAGGACGGCGACGAGCGTGAAGCCGGGACGCTTGCGGAGCATCCGGGCGCCGTACTTCAGGTCCTGAATGAGATCATCCACGGGTCTCCCCTCGATTTCGACTGGATGGCGCTCGAACCGGACGAACCTAGGCAAGTTGCGTGCCCTCCTCCCGGCGGCCGGGACGCCGTACCCGGAGGACTTCCGCGCCTCTCACCGGCGACGCATGTCCGGTCGCGGGACGGTTCCGTCCCACATCTGATAGGGTGCGCGGCGCCGGGAGCTGCTTCGGCCCGCGTGGAGGTCCTCATGGCGAATTTCCTGGGGGGGCTCGAGCCGATGCTCCTGGCCGTGACGTCCCGGCTGCGCTGGCTGCCGCCGGCGCTGGCCCGGCTGACGCTCGGCTGGGTGTTCCTGCTGTCCGGGTGGGGGAAGCTGCATCACCTCGACGACGTGATCGAGTTCTTCGGCAGCCTCGGCATCCCGGCGCCGCAGATCCAGGCCCCCTTCGCCGCCGGGGTCGAATTCGTCTGCGGCGCGCTCCTGCTCGCCGGGCTGTTCACGCGTCTTGCCGCGGTGCCGCTCGTGGTCGTGATGATCGTGGCGATTGCCACCGCCCGCCGCGAGGAGCTGACGTCGCTCGGGGTCCTGTTCGGGTTCATCGAGTATCTCTACATCGTCCTCCTGCTCTACATCGCCGTGGAGGGGCCGGGACCGCTGTCGCTCGACGCGCTGCTGCGGCGCCGGAGCGCCAGGGACTGACGGCCGGCGAGGCTCCTAGGGGCAGGCTGCCGGCGATGCGTGGATGGACGCGTCGCGCGGCGCCGCCTGTCCGGGTTCGCCGTCGTACGAGCCCGGCGTCCCGTTCGGCCAGACGGGTCGCCCGAGGTAGAAGAAGCCGCTCCCAACCGGCGGAGTCTGTGTCAGGTTGATCGCGGACGCGGACCCGTCGTTCTGCAGGCAGGCCGAAACCGCCGCACCGAAGTTCCCTCCGGTCGAACGCAGGACCGGCAGGCTCCCCTGGACGACGTCGTATCCGCCGACGAGGGAGAGGGGACTCCAGGTCACGTGGAGGGGATCGGTGAGGCGCAGGTCGAGGCCCGGTGCTTCGTTTTCGAGGGTTCCGACGCCGCGGCACACGGCAACCAGATCCATGTCCCCATCCCCCGGCAGGCGCATCGGGGTATACAAGCCACATCCCCACATCGAGATCCGGTCGGGCGCGGCGAACGTCCCGTTCCCGCGACCCGGAAAGAATGCCAGGTCCTCGGTTCCGTTCTCGGTCATGAAGTCCGGCGACCCATCGCCGTTGAAATCGGCGACGCGGACCCGCACCGGGAGCCGCGCGGCCGGATAGAAGGCCGTGGTGAAAAGACCATTCCCCTGGTTCAACACGACCGTGGCCCCTCCTTCGTTGTAGCCGACCTCGAGAGAGGTGTTCCCCTGATCCGTGAACACGAGATCCGCGTCGCCGTCGGCGTCCAGGTCCGCCACCTCGAGGTTCGAGCCCACGATGCCCTGCGCGACCGCAATCCCGGGGGAGAACGTTCCGTTTCCCAGCCCCCGGTACCACGTCGCCGCGCCGGGGAGGGCCACCTCGTAGCGGCCCTGGGTCGCCACCGCCAGGTCGATTTTCCCGTCGCGGTCGAAATCGGCCGAGACGATGCGCAGCGGAGTGCGGCCGGCCTGGACGGGCGGTTGCGGCGCATACGCTCCGGCGGCCGTCCGGAGCAGGATCCGCATGCTGTTGTCGTAGCGCTCCAGGACGGCGAGGTCGGTGTCGCCGTCGAGATCGAAGTCCCCGGCGGCCGCGGACATGGGCCAGCGACCGACCTGAACCTGCACCGCCGGATCGAACCCGCCGTCTCCGTGACCGCGGAGCAGCGAGAGAGATCCCAGGGGAGGGATCGGCTCGTTGGTTTGCTCGGTGTTCATGGAGACGAGGTCCATCTTCCCGTCGCGGTCGAAATCGACGGCGAGCAGGGACTGCGGCGCGATGCCCACCGGCATGATCGCGGCCGGTCCGAATCCCCCCTGCGGCAGCGCCGGGAAAACCTCGACCTCGCCCCAGGGGCACTCGATGTCCTCGCAGGGGGGCACCTGGGCGTCGAGGGCGGCGATGTCCGGGCGGCCGTCCCCTGTGAAGTCGGCCGTGAGGATGTCCCGCAGGAGCGAGGTCTGCGTCGGCAGCGACGGGGCCGCGTACGAGCCGTCCGGGCGCGCCAGCACGAACGTCACGGTGCCCGAATACGCCGCCACCGCCAGGTCCTTCTGTCCGACGCCGTCGAAGTCGCCGATCACGATCCCTTGCGTCCTCTGGCCGACGGAACGACCGCCCAGCCCCGCGAACCCCGCGCCGTCCCCGAGGTAGATCCACACCATGTCTCCCTGCGTGATGGCCGCCATGTCCGGCCGGCCATCGCTGTTCAGGTCGCCGCCGATGATCTCCGTCACGGTGTCCGTCCCGACGAAAACCGTCCCGACCGAATTGGTGAAGTAGGGGGTCGCGTCGAGGGTGCCGTCACCGTGGCCTCGATAGGCTCTCAGCCACAGGCCCCCGCCGGGATCCTGGAACTGGACGACGAAATCGGCCAGGCCGTCGCCGCTGACGTCGCCGATGAACCCCGCCGCGACCGTGAGGCCCGTGGCCAGTGTCTGGCCCTGGGTAAAGGTGCCGTTCGCCCCGCCGAGCAGGACGACGCTCGCGGTGCCGGACGACGCCGTGGCCACGAGATCCGCGATCCGATCGCCGTTCAGGTCTCCTGAGGCGAAGGGGAGTATGCCGAAATCGATCCCCGCCGGAGCCGGGAACGGAGCCTGCGCGACGAAGCTTCCGCTGAGCGCGCCGAGGTGCACGCGCACCTGGCTCGCCGCCCCGCTGCCGCTGGGCACGATGAGGTCGAGGCGACCGTCCGCGTTGCTGTCCCCGGGATACACCTTGCCGGGATAGGTGCCAATGGGCCCCGGCACGAAGGTGCCGTTCCCCTGGCCCAGCAGGGCCACCCCCCTGTAGGTTCCACAGCAGCCGCTTTCGAAAAACAGGTCCTGCTTGCCGTCCTGGTTGAAGTCGCCGCCCAGCAGCGCGGGAGCGCCGGAGACCGCCGCGGTGTAGGCGGCGCCGCCGTAGCGATACATGCCGCCCCCGGATCCGAACAGCACTCCGACCGTCGCGGACGGGTCGGCGTCCCAGGAATGGCCTCCGCCGGCCACGGCGACGTCCAGCCGGCCGTCGCCGTCGAAATCGGCCGCGACGAGCCGGGTCGCATTGCTCGCCGTACTGAAGGCGGGCGTCGAAAGAAACGGGCGGGCGCCGACCCCGACATCGGTCAGGAGCGCCACCAGGACGAGAGAGAGGAGGGTCGCCGGGACGCGCACACCCTCCGGGCGCAGAACGGATCGGGGCGTTGGCATCGTTTTACCTTTCGAAGCGCGCGGCGAGCTGACGATACGGTGAATATACAGCGGCGAGGGGGTCGTCGCAGCGTGGAATTCGCGCGTTCCCCCGCGTGGATGGCATAATCCGGCCACCGAGGTGCTACGCATG
>Ga0111538_10015458_pt1 | contig 10037 bp, 13 predicted proteins | sample SoiMethybrSBSTD1_FD_79669 | JGI IMG/M metagenome (GOLD analysis project Ga0111538, IMG submission 79669) | Bulk soil microbial communities from a Populus tree surrounding site in Tennessee, USA - Soil MetaG P. TD hybrid SBSTD1 (version 2)... | ecosystem: Environmental > Terrestrial > Soil >... | reverse complement strand
GGCCTGTACACGCCGCCCGACTACGACCTCGCCGGATTCATCGTCGGCACGGTCGAGGAGAAGGCGGCGTTAGGCCCCGAGCGGGTTCGTGCCGGCGACCACATCGTCGCCCTCGCGTCGAGCGGGTTGCACACGAACGGGTACTCGCTCGCGCGGCGGATCGTGCAGGACCGCATGCGGCTTGGCGTGAACGACGAGTTCCCGGGGGAATCCGGAGCCACGGTCGCTGAGGTCCTGCTGCGGGTGCACCGATCCTACCTGCCGTCCCTCAAGCCGCTGCTGCCGGAGATTCACGCGCTGGCGCACATCACTGGCGGCGGCATTCCGGGCAACCTGAACCGCGCCCTGCCGCCCACGCTCGACGCCGTCGTCCATACGTCCAGCTGGACGGTGCCTAACGTCTTCGGGCAGCTCGGGAGTGCCGGTGGCGTACCGACGGACGAGCTGTTCCGCGCCTTCAACATGGGCGTCGGCATGATGGTGATCTGCGACGTGCTGAATGCCGATCACTTCATCGCGGCGGCCGAGGAAGGAGGCGTCCACGCGTGGCACGCCGGGGAAGTCGTGCGGGGAACAGGCGTCGTCCGCCTGGAGACCTAGCCATGGCGGCTCGCTCGGCCTTCGACGTTCCCTCGGTGCCGGCCAACCGCTCGGAGCATTCGCCGGGGGATGACCGCTGGATGGCCCGTGCCCTCGAGCTGGCGCAACTCGGCTGGGGCCAGGTGTCACCCAATCCGCTCGTCGGCGCGGTGCTGGTGAAGGATGACGAGATCGTCGGTGAGGGAGCGCACCGGCAGTTCGGCGGGCCGCACGCTGAAGTCGAGGCCATCACCGACGCCGGCGAGCGCTCGCGCGGCAGCACGATGTACGTGACGCTGGAGCCGTGCACGCACTACGGAAAAACTCCGCCGTGCGTGGATGCGATCGTGAACGCCGGCGTGTCTCGTGTCGTCGTCGCGATCCGGGACCTGAATCCGCAGGCCGGCGGCGGCGTCGAACGACTGACGCAGGCCGGCATCGCGGTCGATGTTGGAATTCGCGGGGATGAAGCCGCGGAGATCAACGCGCCGTTCCTGCATTCCTTCCGCTCCGATCGCCCGTGGGTGACGCTCAAGCTCGCGATCAGTCTCGACGGCGCAATTGCTGACGCATCGCGACGTCCGGGTTGGCTCACCGGACCGGTCGCGCGGCAGCGCGTGCATCACATGCGCGCGGGATCCGATGCGATTGGTGTCGGCATGGGGACCGTGCTTGCGGATGATCCACTGCTCACCGTGCGTGATGCGGATCCACCGCGCGTGCCGCCCACTCGCGTCATCTTCTCGCGCGAAGGTCGCCTGCCGGTCACTTCCAAGCTCGCCCAGCGAACGCACGAAGGTCCGGTGCTCGTCTTCGCCACCGCGCCGGACCCGGGCTACGAGCACGACCTGTGCGAGCTCGGTGTTGAAGTCGTCGGCGCCGCATCTTTGGCGGAAAGCCTCCGCCTGCTGAAGGCGCGCGGCATACACTCGCTGCTCGTCGAGGGCGGCGCATCGCTGACGGCGTCACTCCTCGACGAAGACCTTGTCGATCGTCTCGTGCTGTTTCAGGCGCCGATACTGCTCGGTGACGGTGGACTTCCGGCGTTCGGCACTATCTCGGCTACTCCCACTCACGAAGCGAAGCGCTGGCGTCCGGTCCATTCGGAGTGGATTGGGGACGATCACATGATTGTCCTCGCGCCCGGGGGACGTTGATGTTCACCGGGCTCGTCGAAGCCATCGGCACGATCGATCGCGTCACGGAGAACGACTTCGGTCGCGAGTTCAGGGTCCGCTGTCCCTGGAACGATCTCGCGCTGGGCGAAAGCATCGCGCTCAACGGCGCGTGTCTCACCGTGCGCTCGACGGACAACGGTTGGTTCGTCGTTGCCGCGGTCACCACGACGCTCGAGCGAACGACGATGGGATCGTGGGCCGTGGGCACGCCGGTGAACCTCGAGCGTGCCATGAAACTCGGCGACCGGCTCGGTGGGCACCTCGTGCAAGGACACGTCGACGGTGTTGGAACGGTCCGGCACATCCAGCGACTCGGCAGCGCGCTCCTGCAGGACATTCTCGTCCCGGAGGAGCTGGAGCGCCTCGTCGTTCCCCACGGCTCGATCGCGGTGGACGGCGTGAGCCTGACGGTGAACCGCCTGCCGGCGCCCGGTGTGGTGCAGGTCTCGCTCATCGAATGGACCGAGCACCACACGACGTTAGGTAGGCTGCAGCCAGGCGACCGCGTGCACCTCGAGGCCGACGTCATAGGCAAGTACGTGCAGGCCTTGATCGCACCGTATCAAGCCCCCTGAGGGGCGCCGGCGACCTCCGGCCTGCTGGCTGCCCGGGGTTGGCAACGACTAGGATTCAGGCATGGCATTCGGGACCGTCGAAAAGGCAATCCAGGACATCAAGGACGGGAAGTTCGTCGTCGTGGCCGACGACGAGTCCCGCGAGAACGAGGGCGACCTCATTTGCGCCGCGCAGCTGGTGACCACCGACATGGTCAACTTCATGCTCAGAGCGAAGGGAATGATTTGCGTCGCGCTCGAACCTGAGCGTGTGGCGAGCCTTGGGCTCACCCTTCAGGCACGGGAGAACACCGACCAAATGAGGACGGCGTTTACCGTCAGCGTCGATGCGGGTCCGCAATACGGGGTCACGACCGGCATCAGCGCCTCGGACCGCGCAGCCTCCATTCGCGTCGTCGCTGATCCCACCAAGGGCCCAGCGGACATCCGGACACCCGGGCACATTCACCCGCTCAGGGCACGCACGGGTGGCGTGCTGCAGCGCGTCGGTCACACCGAGGCGGCGGTCGACCTGTGCCGGCTCGCCGGCCTGACGCCGGCGGGCGTCGTCTGCGAGATCCTGGACGACGAAGGTCACGCTATGCGGCGGGACGCGCTCGATCGTTATGCAGCCGCGAACCAGCTGACGTTCATCACGGTCGCCGACCTCGTTTCGTATCGCCTGGCCACGGAGCGACTGGTTCACCGCGAAGCGGAAGCCCGGCTGCCGCTCGACATTGGAACCCACGACTGGCGCATTTACGGGTACAGCAACGTCGTCGACAATCACGAGCACGTCGCCATCACCTACGGCGATATCGCGGCGGCCGACAGCGTGCTGGTTCGGATTCACTCGAAGTGCCTGACGGGAGACGTGTTCCATTCGCGTCGCTGCGACTGCGGCTGGCAGTTGCACAAGGCAATGGAAGCGATCGTCGCCGACGGCGCTGGCGTCATCGTGTACCTCGACCAGGAGGGCCGCGGCATCGGCCTGATCAACAAGCTCAAGGCGTACGAACTGCAGGACGAAGGACACGACACCGTCGAGGCGAACGAGAAGCTCGGGTTCGCACCCGACTTGCGTAACTACGGTATCGGCGCGCAGATCCTCCTCGACCTTGGCCTCCGCCGCATTCGCATCCTGACGAACAATCCCAAGAAGGTGGTGGGGCTGGGCGGATACGACCTCGAAATCGTGGATCGCGTGCACCTCGCTGCGCCGACCACAGAAGAAAACGCGGGCTACCTCGACGCCAAGCGCGACAAGCTCGGCCACCTCTTCGCAACCTGAATGGCCGAATTCAGCGGGACCCCGCATGGGGCCGGGCGCAAGGTGGCGGTCGCCGTGAGCAGGTTCAACGAGGACGTGACACAGAAGCTGGTGGATGGCGCGCTCGACGCGCTCACGCGCCACCAGGTCGGGCTGGACGACATCGACGTCGTCTGGGTACCAGGCGCGTGGGAACTGGGCGTCGCTGTTAGGCGGCTCCTGTCCATGGACCGGTACGACGCGGTGGTCGCCCTCGGCGCCGTGATCCGCGGTGAGACCCCCCACTTCGAGTACGTCGCCGGCGAGTGCGCGAGTGCGCTGCAGCAGGCGTCGGCGGAATTCGAGACGCCCGTCTCGCTGGGTGTACTTACCTGTGATACAACAGAACAGGCGCTCGCCCGCGCCGGCGGCGATCATGGCAACAAGGGTTGGGATGCCGCGATGGCCGCGCTCGAAATGGTAGACCTGCTGGATCGACTCGATGCCGCTGACAGCGCATGAGATCCGCGTCCGGCGGCGCGCGCGGGCCCGCGCGCTGCAGGCGCTGTACGCGTGGGACCTCGTGCCCGGCGCCGGCCTCGTGAGGGTCAGCGAACGACTCTTCTCCGACCTCGCCATTGGTCCTGACGAGCGAAGCATCGCCGAGCCGCTGATCGCCAGCGCAGCCGCATCGATCGACGAGATCGACCGGGACCTCGCCGCCGTGACGATGAATTGGCGGCTCGAGCGACTGAGCGCGATCGACCGGTCGGTGCTCCGGCTTGCAGCCGCTGAACTCCGAATCGGCTCCACGCCACCGGTCACCGTCATCAAGGAGGCCATTCACCTGGCCGAGCGTTTCGGGACCGACGACAGCGCCCGTTTCGTCAACGGTGTGCTGGATGCACTCGCGCGCCGGCTGGGGAGGATCTGATTGCGGATCCTCCTGGTGAACTGGCAGGACCGCGAGAATCCCCAGTCAGGGGGCGCCGAGATTCACCTGCACGAGATCTTCGGGCGGCTCGCGGCCCGTGGGCACGAGGTGAGCCTGTTGTGCGGCGGGTGGCCCGGGTGCCCTCCACGCGCGGTGCTGGATGGGATCGACGTGGTCCGGGTCGGCACGCGGAACACCTTTCGTCTACTGGCGCGGCGCGGTTACCACGAGCATTTCGCCAATAGACCGCTCGACGTGCTGGTCGAGGACATCAACAAGATGCCTGTTCACACGCCGCGGTGGGGCATGGTCCCGGTCGTAGCGGTCGTGCCGCACCTGTTCGGGTCGACGGTGTTTCAGGAGCTTCCCGTGCCTGTGGCAGCGGCCGTGTGGCTGGCTGAGCGTCCCATTCCGTGGGTCTACCGTGGAGTGCCTTTCGAGGCGATCAGCCAGAGCACGGCCGACGACCTTGTCGAGCGAGGAATCCACCGTGAACGAATCCGGGTCATTTACTGCGGGATCGATTCGCAGCACTTCACGCCGGATCCCGCCGCGAGGTCTTCCGCGCCGCACTTCGTCTACCTCGGCCGCCTCAAGCGTTACAAGGCCGTGGACCTGGTGATTCGAGGTTTCGCGAGGGCCGGCATCCCCGGGGCAACGCTCGAAGTGGCTGGCGCGGGCGATTATCGCCCCGAGCTTGAGCGCCTCGCGAAGTCGCTTGACCTCGGTGATCGCGTGAAGTTTCTTGGGCGAATCAGCGAGGACGAGAAGCTTCGCCTCCTGCGACGCGCCTGGGCCCTGGTCTTCACATCGCCAAAGGAGGGCTGGGGAATCACCAACCTTGAGGCCGCCGCGTGCGGGACCGCGGTCATCGCATCCGACTCACCGGGAATCAGGGAATCCGTGCGCCACGGAGAGACGGGCTTTCTGGTGACGCACGGCGACGTCGAAGCACTGGCCGCATCGATGTCGCGAATCGCGTCGGACCGCGCGCTGGTTGAGCGGCTCGGCACGCAGGCCAGGAGTTTCGCAGCGACGTTCACATGGGAGCGGGCAGCGTCGGAAACGGCGCTTCACCTTGAAGAAGTGATCGAAGGTGGAGGGTAAGATCGGTGGAAATCGTCTTTCAGTCGCATCACGCAACGGTTCCCGAGCGAGTCCGCCAGAACGCGGCCCGGTCACTCGAGAAGCTCGGCCAGCGCCTAACGCGTCCCGTCTCGGGCGTCATCCGCTTCGAGGAAGATGGACGGATGCGCCGCGTCGAGCTCGAGCTCCTCGGCCGCGGCCGCCGGCTGGTGGCCGAGGGAACGGGCCGGTATTACGGGCCGGCGCTGGCCGCGGCCCTCGCGCACCTGGAGGCCCAGCTGCGTCGCATGGGACGCCTCGGCACCATCCGCCGGGCGCGGCGCCCGGTCCGCGCTTAGAGAAGGAGGCGGCACTCCGTGGCGGTGACCGTCGGGAAACTCATCGAGCGGCTCAAGGCCCCGCTTCAGCTGGAGCAACTGGGTGGCAACGATGGCCACGAGCGTGAAATCGAGAATCCCGACGTGTCCAGCCCGGGACTCGCCCTGGCCGGCTACGTCGGGCGCTTCACGGCGCAGCGCGTGCAGATCCTCGGCGAGACCGAGATCACGTACCTCAGCACGTTGAGTGAAGCGGAACGCGGAAGGATCCTCGCGCAGTTTTTTTCCTTCCCGATTCCGTGCGTCTTCATCACGAAGGGCCTCGAGGCGGTGACCCCGCTGATCAACCTCGCCACCGCCGCACGAGTGCCTGTGCTTCGGTCGCCACTCAAGACCGCCGAGGTGTATCGGCGCCTGAAGCCGGTGATGGAAGAACTCTTTGCGCCAAGCAGTACGCTGCACGGCTCATTGGCGGACGTGTTCGGCGTTGGTGTGTTGTTCACCGGCGCCAGCGGAATAGGCAAATCGGAATGCGTGCTCGATCTCGTCGAGCGAGGTCACCGTCTGGTGGCGGATGACCTCGTGATCTGCTTCCGACGCGGCAACGATCTCCTGATCGGCCGCGGGCACGAGTTGCAGCGCCACTTCATGGAGATTCGCGGCGTCGGACTCATCGACGTGCGCTCGATCTTCGGGATCCGCGCCGTCCGTCAGCAGAAGCGAATCGAGGTGGTCGTTCACCTGCTCGAATGGGTCGAGGGCGCGCCGGTCGATCGCACCGGCCTCGAGCCGCAGGTAACGACCATCCTGGGCGTCGAGTTGCCGAAGATCACGGTGTACCTCAATCCCGGGAAGAACATCACGGTGATCTCCGAGGTCATCGCGATGAACCACCTGCTGCGATATTACGGTGAGAATCCAGCCGAGGCGTTCAACCAGCGCCTGATCGGGCGCATGCGTGACGCGCGCGACGCCCGGCAGTACCTCGTTCAGGACGATGAGTAGCGCCAGGGCGATTGTCGCGGGGCACGGCACGTTTGCAGAAGGAATGCTCTCCGCGATTGAGCAGATTACGGGCCGATCGGATCTCTTCATCGGCGTCACTAACCGCGACCTGTCGGCGGCCGACGTCGAACAGCTGATGCGCGATCGACTCGTCACATCAGGCGCGACGGTGATCTTCACCGATCTGCCGGCGGGGAGTTGCACCATGGCGGCGCGCCGGATTCAGCGCGAGCAGCCCACGCTCTCGGTCGTGACGGGCGTGAACCTGGCGACACTGCTCGACTTTGCGTTCCACGCCGAAGCGGGAGATGTCGACGCGGTCGAACATGCGGCAGACAAGGGAAGGGCCTCACTCGTTGTTTCCGGTGGTCCCGGAGGAAAGGGGGGTCCGCGTGGCCCTTGACCTGTATCGCATCGATGACCGGCTCATTCACGGCCAGGTCGTGGTGGGATGGGGACAACCGCTGGACCTGGGTTTCATCGTGCTCGTGGATGATGAAGTCGCGTCGAGCGACTGGGAGCAGGAGCTGTATCGCATGGGCGTGCCACCTGACATGGACGTCTACTTCGATGCCGTGGACAGCGCGGCCGAGAAGTTGTCGCGCTATCAGGACGATGATCGCCGCGGGCTGCTGCTCACGGGCGACATCGCCACGATGACGCGCCTGGTCGATGCCGCGGATGGCGCGATCAGCAGCGTGAACGTGGGAGGCATTCATCACCGGCCCGGCCGGACGCAGCGGCTTCGCTACGTATTCCTCACGCCGTCCGAAGAGGCCGAGTTGCGCGCGCTCGCGGACAAGGGACTCGAAGTCAGCGCGCAGGACGTGCCGTCCGCGAAGCCGGTGCCGCTCGAGGAAATGCTCGCGGGGAACGGATCATGAGCGCCATGGACATCCTGTTCCTTTCGCTGCTCGGCGGAGTGCTCGGCCTCGACACGGTCAGCTTCCCGCAGGCGATGCTGTCGAGGCCCATCGTTGCGGCGACGCTTTCGGGAGCGCTGGTCGGTGATGCCGTGTCGGGTCTCCTGGTCGGCGCGACGCTCGAGTTGTTCGCGGTGGAGACGCTGCCGTTCGGCGCGAGCCGGTATCCGGAATGGGGCTCTGCCTCGGTGATCGGTGGGGCGTTGTTCGCCAAGGCGTCGTGGGGCTTCGACGCCGGGCGCCTGACGACGACCGTGCTCGCCGCGCTGGCGATCGCGTGGGTGGGCGGATGGTCGATGGTGCAGGTGCGCAAGCTGAACGCACGGTGGGCGCGCAACCGGCATGACGCAGTGGCGCGGGGCGCGCGCCGGACGGTGATCGGGCTCCAGGTCGCCGGTATCGCCGCGGACCTCGTCCGCGGCATCGTGGTCACCGCCATCGGACTCGCGGTGTTGGCACCGTTGCAGACGCTGGCGTTGCAGAGCTGGGGGACGAGCGCGCCGCTCGCGCGGGCGATGGTCGTCGGCGCGGCCGGCGCGGTGTCGTTAGGTGCGGTGTACAAGCTGTTCCACGCCGTGCCGGGGTTCGTCTGGCAGTTCATGGTGGGCGTCGCCGCCGGCCTGGCCGTGGTGGTCCTGCTATGACGGCCCGCCCGCCGGGCCGGTCTCCCGAGCTGTCGCTGGGCACGCGGGTGTCGATGTTCATCCGCCTGCTCGCCGTGCAGGGCGCGTGGAACTACGAGACGCTCGTGGGCAACGGCATCGGCTTCTGCGTCGAGCCGGCGCTGCGCCAGCTCCCGGGCGGACTGGATGGCGACGCCTATCGTTCCGCGCTGGCGCGCGAGAGCCAGTACTTCAACGCGCACCCCTACCTGACGAGCGTGGCCGTCGGCGCGCTGGCGCGGGCGGAGCTGGAGGGGGAAGCGCCGGAACGGATCGAGCGCTTCCGCACCGCGTTATGCGGCCCGCTGGGCGCGCTCGGCGACCGCCTGGTGTGGGCGACGTTCCTTCCGCTCTGCTCGTTCACCGCGCTGGTCGTGTTCGGGCTCGGCGGGTCGCCCTTCGTCACGGTGATCACCTTCCTCGGGCTCTACAACGCGGGGCACCTCGCGCTGCGCGTCTGGGGACTGCAGGTCGGCTGGCGGCGCGGGCTGGGAGTGGCGCAGTCGTTAGGTAATCCGTGGTTGCAGCATGCGTCGCCGCGGCTGGGGCGCTTCGCCGCGGCCCTGGCGGGGATGGCCCTTCCGCTGGCCGTCGACCGGATCATCGGCGCCGGCCAGGTGCTGTGGGGAGGGACGCTGGTCGGCGTGCTGCTCGGGGCGATCCTGCTCGCGAGCCTGCACGGACGGGCCGAAGGGTGGAAGATCTCCATCGGCGTGCTCACGGCGTTTGTCCTCTACTCGGTGATCCGATGACCTGCGAACGCGAGGTGCGCATCGAGAACCGGAACGGCCTGCATGCCAGGCCGGCCGCCGAGATTGTCAAGGCGGCGTCGAAGTTCCGGAGCGAGGTCACGATCCGCCGTGATGACATGGAAGTGAACGGGAAGAGTATCATGGGGGTCATGATGCTGGCTGCCGAATTCGGAACCACGATCTGGCTGCGTGCCAACGGCGAGGACGCCGAGCAGGCCGTCGAGGCGCTGGCGGCCCTGGTCGCGTCGCGCTTCGGGGAACGCGACGCATGAATCGCGTCCTGCACGGGATTCCGGCTTCGCCGGGGATCGTGTTCGGTCCCGTGCGCCTCCTGCGCTGGGAGGTGCCGGAAGTTCCGCATCGCATCATCGACGACGACGCGATCGAGGAGGAGATCGAGCGGTTCTGGACTGCGGTGGAACGCGCCACGGATCGCCTGACGCAGCTGCGCGGCCGCGCGGAACAACACGCGGGCGCCGAGGAAGCCGGGATCTTCGACGTGCAGATCGGCATGCTGGCTGACGCGGCGCTCACGAACGAGGTCGAGTCGTACATCCGCCAGAACCTCGACGCCGAAAAGGCCTTCGACGTCGTGATGAACGAGTGGCGCCAGAAGTTCGCGCGCAGCTCCGCGCCGATGCTTCGTGAGCGCGTCGGCGACCTGACCGACGTGCACATCCGCGTGCTCTCGCTGCTGATGCAGCTGGGGGACCACGACCCGGTCGACGTGCCGAAGGGGACGAACGCGATCCTCGTCACGCACGACCTGACGCCGAGCCTGACGCTGCAGCTCGACCG
>Ga0111538_10015454_pt1 | contig 10038 bp, 9 predicted proteins | sample SoiMethybrSBSTD1_FD_79669 | JGI IMG/M metagenome (GOLD analysis project Ga0111538, IMG submission 79669) | Bulk soil microbial communities from a Populus tree surrounding site in Tennessee, USA - Soil MetaG P. TD hybrid SBSTD1 (version 2)... | ecosystem: Environmental > Terrestrial > Soil > Tree... | reverse complement strand
GCAACGAAGCGTGCCAAAACAAGCGTAAGCGAGCTTAGAAACCCGCTTCAGCACAGCCAGATAATTCGCCCGCTCCGTGGTTAACTGTGCTTTGAACTCTTCGTCGGTGATGATGCCCTTAGCGATCATCAACTTCGCCAGGGCGTCGGTCATTGCCAGCGTGCTGACCATCAGCGCTTTGAGCGTCACTCTATCGGTTTTGGTTTCCTCAGCCATTCTCGCTCCATTCGGCTATTTCCCAGCAACCGTATCACAGTTACAGAAGCGATTTTCGCCCGCTCTCTCCAAAATGGGGACGGAGTTGGCCGGTGCGCTGTATCTGCGAAGTAATCGGGCTACTCTGCCGTAGAACCGTTCCACGAACTTTTTACGTTAGAGAGAACCAGATCCTCAAACGTGGACCCCAACTTCCCCAAAGTGATTCTGCCGTTACCATCAACTGCTCGGGTACCGTGATTGCTCTTCTCTATCGTCTGTGAGAGATGCCAAGTGAGGTATGTGATGGTATACGAAGTCCTAATCTCAACGACCATAGCTATGGTCTTACTACCACTTAATTTTTGGATTGCAGCGGAACTGGTGGTGTTCATAGGAATGCTTACCATGGCTTGGGAACTTCGTTTGGCTAAAGCCTGAACTGGTCGCGCAGATAGAGTTTGCCGAGTGGACGCCAGACAGTCACCTGCGGCACTCGACCTTTGTCGGGTTGCGAGAGGATAAAGAGAGGCCAGTGACATCGTGCGGGAAATCGAAAAGTAAACGGTCATTAACCGCGGTATCGAGCAAAAGGAAAACTTGAAGCGGCGGGCTGCTGGGAAAGCTTCTTGAAGTTGAGCCGAAACTTGTAGGAACGCTGAAGTTTCCGACTTTCCGCCGTCGATCCATTTTATGCAAGAAATTATTCCCCACGATTGAGCGTCGAGCGGTGAGATGAAGCCTTGATATGGACCATATTTCAACCTTTTTTCAGCGTTTCCTTCTTGCCAGCTAACCGTCACTTCGACGCCCCAACTTCCGTCCTTTGCTTTAGCTGTGGGAACTTCGAGTTTATGCTGCTTGTATTCTGGCTCCCTGTACATACGTCTAGGTCAAAAAAGACACGCATACCGAGCTGTCACTGTTTCAGCGGAGGCGAAGATTGGCTCGTTTTGCACGAGCAAATACACAAATAGCTGGTCAAAAAGAGCACGCAATATTTCTTTCGCGAATAATCTTTACAACGATCGACGAAGTCCTTGAGAGTAGCTGTACACGTCGCTTTTTGCATCAAAACCCTAGGAACGCCGAGTCTAAGCCGTACATCAAACTCATGGCGATTGTGGCTGAATAAAAGAAGCCAGAAAAATCACGGTCGCTAAACCTATTCTAAAAAGCATTCTCATAGCGAGAACAGTTGAATCGAGGCTGCGCGGGTCTTGAGCACAGGTGATGCCTGATGAATCTCTGGAGCCTTGGGGAAATTGACGTAATGTGTGAGAATTAGCTCGGCAATTTTGAAAACGGCAAGTTTGCCCGCAGAATTTCTAACCAGATAAAATGAAGTCAAAATAGTCGTTTAATGGATCAGTCTTACATCGACCTTCTTATCGAGTCTTCAAACTGACTATTCGCCCACCAGCCAGCCATCGATCGTAAAGGGGGCTGTTGATTAGTTTCCATTGCTCTGGTAATTGCACACCGGATCTGAGGCCCTCCGACCAATGAGCCCAAGGACACGTCAAAAGAAAACTCGCTTAAAAGCCGCTACGGAAGCTGCAAAGAAGTCGCCCGCTGGAATGCGTTGCGAGTGGTGCGGTAACTTGGTCGCAGCACACACCCGCGAGTTATTGGCTGCTTGCCGTAGTCACGCCCGCCAGCTATGGAGCGGCGGCGGAGTTGCGTAATGACTATTGCGAGCCTTTGACCTACGTCCCGTCTTCAGTGAAATTTACGTCGCAACAATACTAATGTTTGGCTCAGACCAGTGACTTGATTTAAGTTCTTCCAGTGTTGTACTGACGCTCATGAACATAACCGACCTGACACCGCAGCACTTGCGACGAGCCGCGTCGATCAAAGAAAAGCTCGATACTCTAAACCGAGAACTCCGCAGCCTACTCGATGGATCACCCTCGAACGGAGATCTTCAACGTAGCCGAGATCGTGAAGCCCTTGCTGGAATTCTTGAAGTGACGAGACTGACCCAGAGCAGGGAAATACAGGGGCTAGATAACCGATCCGGGAAATTCTCTTCGGCTGCTGAGCTTCGCCAATGTTGCTGGAGACAAGGAGCAAAAACGCAATTAACCAAAGAATCTTTTTATTCATGGTCGCGCTCCCATTACCGCAATGGGTATGCCACAACGACGGACGGATTAATATAAGTATTTTCTGGCGATGAGACCGAGTGAGCGTTGCGGTTCGACTACAGTGAGTATCAGATTTGATTGCGAACAGATGAGCGCAATGCGATTAGCGGCGGCGATCCGAGCTGGCTGTACTGTTGGTCAGGATTGAACTGAAGGACGCCATAATTCAACTGCGGCTGCTAGATTCATCTGCATTAGTGTGGCGTCGGCTTTAACATCGCCTGATATGTCGCTCGCTCTTCTGAAATCTTCGCGAGAAATTCCTGCTGCGTGATGATGCCCTTCTCGATTGAGCAATTTCGCCAACGCATCGGTTTGGGCAAAGCTGGAAACCAGCAGTTCCTAAATGCTTACAGCCTCTTCCATGATTGCCCCCATTCTGTTCTGTTTCACCGGCAGGTGACTGATATCTTTGCCCCCTCCCCAGCAGCACGAGCGCCAACAAAAATAAATCGTGCTAATCTAGTCCAACTGCGATGGTAAAAACGACAATGAACTCCGCCAGATTAGCCATTGCCGCAATAGCAGGGTTATTGATTACTCCAGCACTGCAGGTCGCCGCCTGGAACGCCCCCACGCACATAGTGACCGGGGCTATTGTAGCGATGGCGAGGTTCCGATTTGTTTTCAAGGTGGGGCCACGTGCGAGGATGCGTATGAGCGGATAGCGGCAGAATCCCTGTAACTCATGCTTGATTGCTTCGAGGGAGAAGTCAGTTTAAATTTCGGCTTTAACGAAGATCTAAACTGCAGCGAATTCCCCAACGAGAATTATCGCGCCTGGAGCCATCCATTTTCTGCTCAGGGTAGATGATCGTGAATCTCCGCGCCATGACCTACAACATCCACAGTGGCTTTGGACGGCACGGCCACGACCTTCACACCATCCTTCGGGTGATCGAGCCAGAGCAGGCGGACCTCGTGGCGCTGCAGGAAGTCGATTTTGCATTGCGTCGAAGCGGGTACGTCAACCAGGCCCAATGGCTCGCCGATCGTCTCAGTATGCACGCGATCATCGGCGGTACGCGTCGTCAAGGCCGTTACGGCAACGCGCTGCTCACGCGCTGGGCGACCACCTTCGTGATGAACCACAGTCTCACCGTGCGGCCGCATCCCGGACGGGCCTGCCTGGAGGCGCACCTTACCACCCCGAAGGGCACGCTTCGCTGTTACGTGACGCACCTGGGGTTGGTGCCCCAGGAGCGCATGGCCCAGGTGAAGCGGTTGACCCGGGAGATCATCGTGACGGATGGAGGCCACGAGCCGGCTCTCTTGATGGGTGATTTCAACACGGTGTCGCGAAGCCGCGTCTCACGCCTTCTACGGAGGCGCTTCACCGACGCGTTCAAAGTCGCGGGGAACGGTCGGGCTGCAACCTTCCACGCACGGCTGCGGGGGATGCGGGTCGACTATATCTATGCCGCCGGTCTGACGCCGATCGCCGCTCACGTGGTCGTGACACGCTGGTCGGCCAGGGCATCGGACCACCTTCCGCTCGTCGCGGTGTTGCGGGCCGATTTCGGCGGAAAGCACACCCCTGATCCCAACTTGAATTAATGGGAACAGATCCAGGAACCGATACGGAAGATTTTTCCCGGCTGCTGCGCCTCAACCAACGAGCAAAGCGGCGGCGCGAAGGTAAGCGCAAGATACCCATGTGGATTCAACTCAAGAACCGCGAACCGTTCGTCTTGCCTGGACTATGGGACTGCTGGAGAGATCGGGACGACGGCGGCGAGCTTTATACGTTCACGATCATCACGACGAGACCGAATGCACTGTTGAAACCAATCCACGACCGGATGCCGGTGATCTACGATGGAGAAATGGGTCGGCAGTGGCTTCGGGGACCGTTTGGAAACGGACGGATGGACCTTGATCTTGTGCTGCAACCGATTCCATCGGGGCAAATGGAAGCCTACGAGGTTTTGACGCTGGTCAATTCGCCGGAAGACGATCGAGCGGAATGCACTGAGCGAGTTAACTGTAGCCCAATCCAAAGCCAACAGCGGCTTTTCTAAAGCACAGTCGAGTTCCATCCCAATGGTAGCGCTTCCGCGCCACAGCAATGTTTCAATTTATTTGGTCGGCGTGCGAGCGAGTTTCCATAACCAAAGACACAGACCGCCCAAAACGATAAAGGCCACAACGCTTGGCCACAAGGGCATCGCATAACCTCCCACAATCACCTCCGGCCTTATCAAAAGCCTCGCCAACTGTGCGATGGCCATCAGACCAAACACAACACTTGCCACGAGCAATCCTGTAATTTGGGAGTTCATGTTGTCATGTCCTCCTGATGGATTAGCTGCCTTTAACGATAAGCGTGTCACCGCTGAAACAGGAGCGCAACTTGCAATTCTGGCGTGACGTTGCTGCGAGCAGCTAGTATAGGAGCGCATTTCCGCCACGGGTGGCATGGAAGAACCAGATCTTTAGCCTTCGATTGAACGGAACGACGCTTCACTTCAACGCTGCGTCAATTTCAAGCAATCATGGTGGCGAGCAGGTCTCGCTTTTCCGAGATGCGAGCTAGGTCAAGATAAACAAGAGAATCGAGGAAAAAGCCGAAGGCCTCAGCTATTTACGTCATGCCGCCAGGTGCGCTCCCGAATGCCGGCAGCCCCTTGATCAAGTTCGATGTAGCGACATCGGATCGAATCGAAATACGACGGGCATCGCGGTGAAAAAAAACTGAGGAGTTACTGGCTAACTACTTGGACAGTAAATGTCCCGGGCGTGACTCGAACTTCAGGATTAGGAATCCTGTGCTCCGTGCCGCAAATTGTGATTAGTAGTCGAGGTTTATATGCCTGTGGCGGGCGGCCCCGCCTGATTGATGTCAATATCAGCACTCTGGAAATGTAACGTTTTCTTCTTGACATTGTCTCTATACCAACACTAGGCTGCCCTTCGAGCCGTAGTCCTTAAGCATGTCATGCTGAGGCTTGCGACAGTGGTCCTCGTGCAGCACAGATAAAGGAGGCTTAATGATAACGTTGCAAAAATGGCGTGTGATCAGTCTAGTTGTACTAGGTATATCTGCCGTTCTTGTGCTGGACACCCCACCTGCCATAGCGGAATCGCCGTTTCACCCCCAATGTTCGCTTCAGAGTGTCAGGGGGACCTATGGCGTGTTCTTTGTTGTGTCATCCGGGCAGCAGACCCTTTCTGGGGTAGGCGTCATTACCGCGGACGGTAAAGGCCATTTTGTGTCGGGCACTGAGACCTTCAACACCGGTAGTCAGGTCTGTACAAATGGCGAGTTGAGCGGCACGTATACGGTCAACGCCAACTGTACCGGTACAACGAGCATTACCTTTACTGGGCAGACCGAAGGCTGTTCAGGAAGCTTTACCCAGAGCATGGTCATTTTCCCGGGCGTTCCCGGGAAGGGCAGCCTCATCAAGCTTAGCAGCACCGATCCAGGTTCTGTAACTCTAACCGAGGAATGGCAAAGACTAGCCGACTGACGTTTTGGACTGCACAGATGATCAACTTCAGGACGGCACTCCGCCTTGGCAGACACCCACTAGGTTAGAGGAGCTGGCGCCCTAGGACATCAGCCCGCCATCCTCGACAACCGGTCGTCGAGCGTAGATCGCGGGCAACCGATGTTTCTCGGCGAGCGCTACAGTCAATTTTTGACTTGCCGATCCCAACGGGCTTGCCATCCAACAAGAGCACCGCTGCGCGCCTTAATGGCCGTCTAACTAGTCATATACAGATCAGCTTTTGTCGATATTACTAGCTACAAAGGCCCGGCAAAAGGTAGGGCCTCGCTTCAACTACGAATAGATACAGTCGACTAGGGACATTGTGTTTGAACCGATCTTCGACCGCTACCCACAAGGAAAGTAAATAAGCGCGAGTAGCTGTGCCATAGCCGGGCCATAACTAGCTCTACTTAACGCTACTCGGACAACTCGGATCGTTGATTTTATTAGCTGAAATTAACCGGATTGGGCTCAGGTGGACGAGCGTTTAGTTTTAGGAACCCTATGCATCTTAACTGTCGCGATTTTGCCTGCGAGAGAGTGAGACATCACAGCCAGTTCTTGACCGAGCGACTCATCACAGATTGCGAGACTAAAAATCTCTCAATTCACATTGCACCCGAATAGTAGTTACGATCCCCACGCCGAAGAGCTTAGACGCCGGGCGCAAATTTTTTACTTACCCGCGTACTTATTGGTCCACAGCACGCCTTCTTTGGCCGACGGCGCCTTGGCGCGGTCGTTGATGATGCCGGCGCCGCCGGAAAAGTCGACTTGTACCAATCCTCCTGATTCATGCTGTCCGGAGGTGACACCGCTGGAAGGTTCAATCCTTCGCACCGGCGCTTCAGGCGGGTTTCTTTACTCCCAATCTCCGGCGCATCTCGTTGCTGGAAATTCCGCCTTCAGTGCGATGACGGGTGCGCGAGCGCTCGATCAAGGCCAGAAATTTCCGGTTGGTACTTAACGCAACGGTTTCCAGATCGGCGTTTTCGAGGGACACTAGTGCTGCAATCGGTTTCCCTTTACGGGTCACGATGACCGGTTCCTTTTTCACCCGAGTGGTATAGTCCGCCAGAGGAGCTGTTGCTTTCGATTTTTCGACGACCCTCATAGCTCAAATATGTCCTTTCCGATGCGCACAAGGTTTCGAACTTTGATACCGACCGCGCGAATCAGCACCAATTCCGGTTCTTCGTCAACATCATAATACACCCTCAAGTCGCCGATTCGTAGCTCCCAAGGAGCCAGTGAGTTAGGACGCAGGGGTTTACGGTTTCTGGTTTCTTTCGTAGGCGTGTGCGTGAGTTGCTCGTCGACGCTGTCCAAGACAGTAGCGCGCTGACGTGCGGTCAATCTACGCAAATGATCTTCTGCATCGGGTGAGTACTCAATACGATACGGCAATTTTAGGAGGACCTTTTTTCCGAAGAGGTGCAGTTAGCGAGAATCCATCAGGACTTGCTCGCATCCATCCAGAATCCGAAACCGCAGAGCCTAGACGCGAGACTCACCCCTATTTCGCGTACTTGTTGGTCCACAGCACGCCTTCTTTCGCCGACGGCGCCTTGGCGCGGTCTTTGATGATGCCGGCGCCGACGGAGAAGTCTAAAACTTTTTGCCAGCCTTCCTGATTCATGTTGCCCCATGGCGGCATTGCCGGGGCGACCATCGAGTAGGCGAGCTCGAAGACGTTGTCGTCGAGCTTGGTTTTGTCCGAATAACGGTGCGCGCGCAGTGCTGCTTTGAACGCATCGGGATTGGTGTGGAAGAGCGCGCCGCCGCGCGAGATCGCGCGCGACACCGCGTTGGCCAGGTTGGGATTCTGCTCGGCCCAATCGGGACGCGCCATTAACACTTCATAAGGATAATTGGTCAGCTCGGTCACTTCGCCGAGACCGAGCGGAATGAGCACGTAACCTTTGCCGGCCGCCTCGGTGACTTCAGCCGACGGCGGTGACTGCGCCAAGCCGTCAACGACGCCGTTCATCAGCGCGGCCGGTAGTTCGGTGCCGCCGAGATAGGCAAATTTTAGTTTGCTCGTATTCCCTTTTATTTTGCCGATGAGAAACTTAAAAATTTGTTCCGACACAGCTCCGGGGCTAGTGGCGCCGATCGTGCCGAGCTGCGTCAGCGCTTTGATTCGCTCGTTCAACGGGCTTTTGCGCGTGACGTTGAGTTTATCCGTGATCGCTTTGCGTATCGCGATGCTGAGCGTGAGGTTGCGATTGTGCGCTTGAAGCGCGATCAGCGGCGCGCCTTCGATCTGTGCCAACACCAAACCTTCCGAGCTCGACGCGCAAAAATGCGCCGAACGGCCAACGACGGCGTTTTGGCACGGCGCGCCGCCGCCCGCCGGCGTTATTTTGGCGCGCACGCCTTCCTCTTCGAAATATTTAAGTTGCTCGGCCACCCAGACCGCCGAGAACGCCATGTTCCCCACGGCGGTGAGAATATTGACTTCGGGTAGTTGCTGCGCCTGGATTTGAACCGGCGTCAATGCGGCAAGAGCGATTGCGGCGCTTAGAAACAGCGGACTGAAAATACTCTTTCGCGATTTCGTTGATGCCAATATTTTCATGCTGCGCGCTCCTCGTGCCGCAATGGTGGATTTTACCGTTAAACTCGTGCTTTTACGGCTTGCCGACGTATTTGTTCGTCCAGAGCACGCCTTCTTTGGCCGACGGTGCTTTGGACAGGTCCTTGATGATCCCGGAACCCGTCGCGAAGGTCACTACTTTCTGCCAGCCGTCTTGATTCATGTCGCCCCAACGGGGTATCGCGTCGACAACCATCGAATAGGCCAAGTTGAAAATTTGCTCGTCGAGCTTTGTCGGATCGGAGAAGCGATGAGCGCGCAAGGCGGCTTTTGCTTGTTCCGGATTGCTGTGAAAGAGCGCCCCGCCGCGTGAGATGGCGCGAGCGGCGGCAGTGGCGAGTTTTTGGTTTTGGTCGGCCCAATCGGGGCGCGCCATCAAGGCCAAGTACGGATAGTCGGTCAGCTCGGGAATCTCTCCCAGGCCTAAGGAAATGAGCACATAGCCTTTCCCGGCGGCCTCCGTGCCTTCGGGCGACGGCGGTGACGATGCAAAGGCGTCGATCACGTTGTTCATAAGCGCCGCCGGCAACTCGGTGCCGCCCAAATAGGCGAATTTGAGCTTGCTCGGGTCACCGCCGATTTTTCTTACGAGAAACTTGATGATCTGTTCGGATGCCGCTCCCGGACTCGTGGCGCCGATGGTGTCCAATTGGGTGAGTACTTTGATGCGGTCATTCAGCGGGCTTTTGCGGGTCACCTTGAATTTGTCGGCAATCGCTTTGCGGACGCCGATGCTGAGAGTCAGACTGCGGTTATGAGCCTGAATCGCGACCAAAGGGGCGCCTTCCAGATTTGCCAGGATCAGCCCCTCCGAGCTCGATGCGCAAAGTTGCGCCGAGCGACCCACGACCGCGGTTTGGCACGGCGCGCCGCCGCCCGCCACCGTGATTTTGGGACGAACTCCTTCTTGTTCAAAATATTTTAACTGCTCCGCGACCCAGACTGCCGAAAAGGCCATATTGTTGACGGCGGTAAGAATATTGATTTCGGGCAATTCCTTTTGCTGCGCCACGAGCCGCGTCGGTACTGAGGCAAGAACGGTTAAAAAGATGGTGATCGCGGCGAACGAACCGATGATAGTCTTAGGTTTGCCGATTGGCGTGGTCATGGCCACTTTCCGTTTCCTCTCATGCTCGAACGCGAAATCCGAAACACGAGACCTGTGACGTTCTGCGCTAGCCGGCTACGGCTTGCCGACGTATTTATTCGTCCAGAGCACGCCCTCTTTATTCGAAGGCGCTTGGGCCTCTTTGACAATACCCGCGCCGGTCGCAAAGTTTAGGACCTTTTGCCATCCCTCTGGGCTCATGGTGCCCCAGCGCGGCATGGCGCCGGCGACCATATTGTAAGAGAGATCAAAAACGCTCTCGTCTAATTTAACGCCGAGGCGGTGGTTGCGCAGCGCTGCTTTGGCTTCTTCGGGTTTGCTGTGAAACAGCGCGCCGCCGCGCGAAATCGCGCGGGAAACTGCCATGGCGATTTTCGAATTCGCCTCGACGTAATCCGGGCGAACCATGAGAACTTCGTAGGGATAATCGGTCAATTCCGGAATTTCTCCTTTTCCGAGTGGGATCAGAACGTAGCCTTTGCCGCT
>Ga0111538_10015453_pt1 | contig 10039 bp, 9 predicted proteins | sample SoiMethybrSBSTD1_FD_79669 | JGI IMG/M metagenome (GOLD analysis project Ga0111538, IMG submission 79669) | Bulk soil microbial communities from a Populus tree surrounding site in Tennessee, USA - Soil MetaG P. TD hybrid SBSTD1 (version 2)... | ecosystem: Environmental > Terrestrial > Soil > Tree... | reverse complement strand
TCTGCGTCTGCACCTCGACGCCCGCAACGGCGTCGACCACCACGAGCGCCGCTTCCACGACGCGCAGCGCCGCGCGCGCCTCGGACAGGAAGTTCGCGTAGCCCGGCGCGTCGATCAGGTTGACCTTGGTCTTCTTCCACTCCGCGAACGCGAGAGCCGCGAGCAGGCTGATCTTTCGCTCGATCTCGTCGGGATCGAAGTCCGTCACCGTCGTGCCTTCGTCGACGCGGCCGATCCGGTTGACGGCGCCGGCGTCGAAGAGCAGGGCGGACACGAGCGAGGTCTTTCCGCAACCTCCGTGGCCCACCACCGCCACGTTGCGGATGTTCGGGGCGTCGTACACCTTCATGCGCAAGCCCTCCGGGTGCGTTTCGGATCATACAACGGCGTTAACATGTGGATCGTGGCGCTGCCCGGGACGAGGACCTACCTGGCCTTGGACGCGTCGTGCGTCACCGCCGCGGAGGTTTCCCACGGCGTGAAGACCGCCCGGCTGCGCACGCTGGCGCGCGAGCCGCTCGCGCCCGGCGCGCTCATGCCCGGGCCGGCGGGGGCGAACCTGGCGGACGAGGCGGTGGTCCACGCGGCGCTCGTGCGCGTGCTCGAGCGCGTCGCGCGCGAGCGCGTGACGCTGGTGCTGCCCGACGGGCTCGCGCGGCTCGCCCTGCTCGAGACGCCCTCGGGCGTCGACGCGCGCGAATACGTGCGCTTCCGCCTCTCCTCCGCCCTGCCGTGGCCGGCGGCCGACGCCAGCGTCGACACGCTGGCGGCCGGCGGCTCGCGCGTCGTCGGCGCGGCGATCGGGCGCGCGAGCGTCGCCGAGTACGAGCAGGCCGCGCTCGCGGCCGGCGCGCGCGTCGAGCAGGTGTTCCTGGCGCCGCTCGTGGCGCTCGCGGGCCTGCTGCGCGCGGGCGCCGGCGAGGCGGTGCACGCGGTGCTCGGGGACGTGGCGCTCTGCCTCGCCTTCGTGCGCGAGGGAGCGCTCGTGGGGCTGCGCAGCCGCCGCCGCGACCGCTCGAGCGGCGAGGCCTCGCGCGTGGCCGAGGAGATGCGACGGCTCCAGGCCGCGAGCGGCAACGGTCACGCGGGGGTCGCGCTCGCGATGAGCGGCTCGGACGCGCCGCGGCTGCGCGCCGATCTCGGGGAGCTGGCTCCCTCGCTCGAGACCTCGTCGCTGCCGGACGGCGACGAGGCCGGCTGGCTCGGGGGCCTGCTGCAGTGACGCGACAGCCCGACTTCCGCACCGCTCCGCGCGCGCCCCGCGGGGCGGGCTGGGCGAGCGCGCTCCTCGCCGCCGGCGTGATCGCGGCGGGCGTGGCCGGCTACCAGGCGCTCGGCGCGCAGGAGGAGGCGGCCGCCGCCGAGGCGCGGCTCGCCGGCGTGACGCGCGAGGTGGCGGCGCTCAAGGCGCGCTACGCGGCGCTCGCGGCGCACGCGGCGGCGGGTGGGCAGTCGCTGCTCGCCGTCGACGCGCCGCCGTCGCGGATCGTCGCCGACGTGGCCACGGCCCTGCCGCCGGACGTGCGGCTCGACCGCCTGTCGATCGACTACCGGCAGGGGGGCACGCTCGAGATGCTCGTCGTCGCCCGCGACGCGGCGGCCTGGGACCTGCTGCTCGAGCGGCTGGAGAAGGCGCCGCGCATCCGCGACGTCGAGCCGGGACCCGAGGCGCGCGAGGCCGAGGTGCGCAGCCTGGTGCGGGCGCGCTGGTCCGGGGTTCCATGACCCGCAGGATCGTCGGGCTGGTGCTGCTCGCGGCGGCGCTGCTGCTCCACGTCGGCCTCACACTGCCGGCCCGCCGCTCGCGCGACGCGGCGCGCGAGCAGTACGCACGCCAGCGCGAGGAGCGCGAGCGCCTGCGCGCCGAGGTGGCGCGGCTCGAGCGGCGCTCGTCCGCGGCCGCAGGCGCCCAGGTGCCGGCGGGAGAGGCGTCGGCCGCGCGCGCGCTGCGGCTGTCGCTGCTCTCCGCCACGCGCGGCATCGCGGTCGGCGACGTGGTGATCGCGGCGGAGCCCGAGCGGCGCGGCGCCGTCGCCGCGCGCGGCCGCCTGAGCGCCGCCGGGTCGCAGGCCGACCTGCTCCGCGCGGCCGGACGTCTCGCCGAGCCGGGCTCGGGCCTGAGGCTCGACCGGGTGCTGCTGAGCGCCGGGACGGACACGCCGCGGCTCGAGGCGGACACGGTGCTGCTGCGGGCGAGCTCGTGACGGGGCGCGCGAAGCTGCTGCTCGCCGCGCTGGCGCTGGCGGCGGTGGCGCTCGTGGCGACCCGGTGGCCGAGGACGCCGACGGCCGCGTCCGCGCCGATGCCGGGCTCGGTCCGCGCGCCGCGCCCGTCCGCCGCCGCCGCCGCGACGCCGGTCGATCCCGCGACGATCCGGGACATCTTCCGTTTCGTGGAGCGGCCCGCGCCGGTCCGCACCGAGCCCCGCCCGGCGGCCACTCCGCTGCCGACGCCCGCACCCGACCTCCCGAAGCTGGTGGGTCTCGTGAGGCGCCAGGGCCGCTTGCTCGCGGCGTTCTCGCAAGGCGGCGAGGTGGTGCTGGCGGGCCCCGGAGACACGGCGGCCGGCGTCACCGTCGTGGACGTGAGCGAGGACGGCGTCCGCGTGCGGCGGAAGGACGGCAGCGAAGAGCTCCTGCGCGTTCCCTGAGCGCGCGGCGCGGCCGGGCGCGTGCGGCCCCGGCGTTCCGTGCTATCGTGCGCAGGCCTCGAGGCGAGACCGGATGGCCCTTCGAGAGAAGTTCGGCAGGCTGGTTCTTCTCGAGCAGACGGACTCCGATCCACTCGGAGACGAGTACCGGGCCGCCCGCCTGGGCACGGCCGGGTTCGACCGCCTCGTCAGCGTGCTGCGCTTCTCGCCGGCCGTGTCGGCCCACGCCGAGGCTTCGAAGCGCCTGGTCGACGAGGCGCGGACCGCGTCCCAGGTCCACAACCCCAGCCTGGTGCGCGTGCTGGGGGTCGGCCGCGTCAACCAGTCCTTCTACGTGTCGACCGAGCTGCCCGAGGGCCGGACGGTGCGCACGGTCCTCCGCTACTGCGCCGACGAGGGCTTTCCGTTCGCCGTCGACCACGCGCTGATGATCGCGAGCCGCGCCGCCGCAGGCCTCGAGTTCCTGCACGCGCGCAAGGACGAGAACGGCCGGCCGCTCGTCCATGGGCTGCTGACGCCGGGACGCCTCGTGGTCGCCTTCGACGGCGAGGTCAAGGTGAAGGGCCTCGGCCTCTGGCCGGCGCTCGGACCGACCGACCTGCTGAAGCCCGAGGAGCGGGCCTACCTGGCGCCCGAGCAGGCCGCGGGACAGGCGGAGCCCCGTTCCGACGTCTACGCGCTCGGTCTCGTGCTGCTCGAGGCGCTGCTCGGCCAGCCCCCGGACGGCAGCGACCCGCTGCTGCACGTCACGTCGGCCCGCATCGCGGCCCCCGGCGGCGATCCCGCGCCGCTGCCGAAGCCGCTGAGCGCCCTGTTGCGGCGCTCGCTCGGCCGCGAGCCGGCCGCGCGCTTCGCGAGCATCGCCGAGATGCGCAAGGCGATCGACGCGTTGCTGTTCTCCGGCGACTTCACGCCCACCACCTTCGACCTCGCCTTCTTCATGCACACCCTGTTCCGCGACGAGGTCGAGCGCGAGACGAAGGCGATCGAGGAGGCCCGCGCGGCCGACTACCGGGAGTTCCTGAGCGAGGAGACCGCGAAGCCGGCCGCGCCGAATCCTCAGACCGAGCCGGCCGACCTGCGCCCGCCGGCGCCCGAAGCCGACGCGCTCGCCTCCGCGCCGACCGCGCTCTTGCCGCCGACCGCCCCGGACTCGTCCCACCCCCACGCCGCAAGCGGGGCGCACGCGCGGCCTTCCGCTCCGGGCCCCGACGGCTCGGGCGCGCGCCACGCGCGCGTCGTGCGCGAGTCGGGCGCGCACGAGGCCGCCGTGCGCGACGCGAGCCCGCGGGCCGCGCGCCAGCCGCGCGCGGGACTGAGCCGCAACGCCCGGCTGGCGATGATCGTCGCCGGTGTGGTGGTGCTGGTTGGCGTCGGGACCGGACTCTATTTCGTGGCGCAGCGGAGGGCGGCCGCCGCGGCGGCGGCGAGCGCGGAGCAGGCCGCCGCACAGGCGCGCGTGCGCGAGCTGGAGACGCGCATCGCGCAGCTCGAGCGCGAGAAGCAGGAGGCCGAGGCCAAGGCGGCGGAGGATGCGCGCCTGGCGCTCGAGAAGCAGGCGGCGGCGGGCGGCAAGTCCGCCGACCCCGCCGCGATCGCGCGCGCGCAGGAGGAGGCGCGCCAGCGGGCCCGCGCCGAGCAGGAGCGAAGGCAGCAGGAGGAGCTCGCGCGGCTGGCCGAGGCCAAGCGGCTCGAGGAGCAGCGGGTCGCGGCCGCGCGCGCGGCTCTCGCGACGCCGCCTCCGACGCCGCTGCCGCTGCCGACGCCGATCCAGGCGACGCCGACGCCCGCGGCCGCCGACCCCGCGTCGTCGGCCCAGCAGGCCTCGCCCAATCCCAGCCCGACGGTGGAGTCGATCCAGCTGCCGCTGTCGGCCGCCGCCTCGCCTTCGCCGCCCGGCGGGGGAGCCACGCCCGGGCCTTCGACCGGCCAGGCGGGAGGACGGCAGCCGCCCGCCGACCCCAGCGATCCCGCGGTGCGCCCGCCGACGCTCGTCTCGGAAACGCAGGTTCCGTACCCGGCGCGCGCCATGTCGCGTCGGCTCTCGGCCTCTGTGGTGATTCGCGCGCTGGTCGACGAGAGCGGCAAGGTGTCCGAGGCCGCCGTGACCCAGGCTTCCGGCCAGCCGCTCGACTACGGCTTCGAGCATGCGGCCCTCACGCGCGTGAAGAGCCGCAAGTACCGTCCGGCCCGCCGCAACGAAGTCCCCGTGCCGATCTGGGTCGTGGTCCGCGTCGAGTTCCGGCCGCCACCGACGCGCTAGCGGGGGGCGCGGGGGGTGCTCAAACCCCCCGAATGCTCAGTCCAGAGCGTCCGGGTCTCCGTTGTCCGTTTCTGTTGTTCCTGATTCGTCGCTAGTCCAGCCGTTCCTGTTGCTCCCTCCAAAGAAAAAAGGGGCGGCCGAAGCCGCCCCTTCCGTTTGCGTTTGGAGGTCTTGTTAGAAGCCGCCGCCGTGCGGCATCCCGCCGCCCATCGGAGCCTTCTCCTCCTTCTCCTCCGGGATCTCGGAGACGAGAGCCTCGGTGGTGAGGAGCAAGGACGCGATGGACGAGGCATTCTGCAGCGCCGAGCGGACAACCTTGGTCGGGTCGATCACGCCCGCCTCGACCAGGTTCTCGTACTCGTCGGTGAGCGCGTTGAAGCCCTCTTCGGCCTTCATCTCGCGCACCTTGGCGACCACGACCGCGCCCTCGAAGCCCGCGTTCGCGGCGATCTGCCGCAGCGGCTCCTCGAGCGAGCGGCGCACGATCGCGACGCCCACGGCCTCGTCGTCCTTGGCCTTGACGGAGTCGATCGCCTTCTGGGCCCGCAGCAGCGCGACGCCGCCGCCGGGAACGATGCCCTCCTCGACCGCGGCCTTCGTCGCGTGCATGGCGTCCTCGACGCGGGCCTTCTTCTCCTTCATCTCGGTCTCGGTCGCAGCGCCGACCTTGATCACCGCGACGCCGCCGACCAGCTTCGCGAGCCGCTCCTGCAGCTTCTCGCGGTCGTAGTCGGAGGTCGTCTCTTCGACCTGGGTGCGGATCTGCTTGACGCGGCCCTCGATCTGCTTCGACGTGCCGGCGCCCTCGACGATCGTGGTGTTGTCCTTGTCGATCGTGATCTTCTTCGCCTTGCCGAGGTCGTCGAGCTTGAGGTTCTCGAGCTTGATGCCGAGGTCCTCGGTGATCGCCTTGCCGCCGGTGAGGATCGCGATGTCCTCGAGCATGGCCTTGCGACGATCGCCGTAGCCCGGGGCCTTGACGGCCGCGACCTGCAGCGTGCCGCGCAGCTTGTTCACCACGAGCGTCGCGAGCGCCTCGCCCTCGACCTCCTCGGCGATGATCAGCAGCGGCTTGCCGAGCTTCGCGACCTGCTCGAGCACCGGCAGCAGGTCCTTCATGCTGGAAATCTTCTTCTCGTGGATCAGCACGAGAGCGGACTCGAGCACGACTTCCATGCGCTCGGGGTCGGTGACGAAGTAGGGGGACAGGTAGCCGCGGTCGAACTGCATGCCCTCGACCACCTCGAGCGACGTCTCGAGCGTCTTGGCCTCTTCGACCGTGATCACGCCGTCCTTGCCGACCTTCTCCATCGCCTCGGCGATGATGCCGCCGATCGTCTCGTCGTTGTTCGCCGAGATGGTGCCGACCTGGGCGATCATCTTGCCCTTGACCGGCTTGCTGAGCTTCTTCAGCTCCTCGACCACGAAAGCGACGGCCTTCTCGATGCCGCGCTTGATGTCCATCGGGTTCGCGCCCGCGGTGACGTTCTTGATGCCCTCGCGGTAGATCGCCTGCGCGAGCACGGTCGCCGTGGTGGTGCCGTCGCCGGCGACGTCGGAGGTCTTCGACGCGACCTCGCGCACCATCTGGGCGCCCATGTTCTCGAGCGGCTCCTTGAGGTCGATCTCCTTCGCGACGGTCACGCCGTCCTTGGTGATGACCGGAGAGCCGAACTTCTTGTCGAGGACGACGTTCCTGCCCTTGGGGCCGAGCGTCACCTTGACGGCGTCGGCCAGCCGATTCACGCCGCGGAGCACCGCCTGGCGCGAGTCGTTTCCGTAAGTGATCTGTTTCGCCATGTTTTCTTCCCCGTCCCTTAGCCGATGACCGCGAGGACTTCGTCCTCACGGAGGATGAGGTACTCCTGGCCGTCGATCTTGATCTCGGTGCCCGAGTACTTGCCGAACAGGATCTTGTCGCCGGCCTTCACATCCAGAGCCAGCTTCGTGCCGTTCTCCAGGATCTTGCCGTTGCCCACCGCGATGACCTCGCCCTCCTGGGGCTTCTCCTTCGCAGTGTCGGGGATGATGATTCCGCCCTTGACCGTTTCCTTCTCCTCGATTCGCTTCACCAGCAAGCGGTCGTGAAGCGGACGAACCTTCGCCATCGTTGTGTCTCCTCTTTCTTCCGCGCTCAGCGGAAAGCCGTAACGCCTGAAACGCCCCCTGACCCCTTCGACTCCCCTTGGGGGGCCGGGCCTCCTTACGGCAGGCCGGCCATTGGCACTCGCAAACGTAGACTGCTAACGAATATAGAGGGGCTTTAGCACTCTGTCAAGGCGACTGCTAAGTCGTGAGCGGCTGCGCCGGAGATCGCGGCTCGGCAGCCGCGCCCTGCTACTTCGAAAGCTCCGCGACCCGGCGGCGCACCCAGAAGTTGCGCGGGTTGAGCTGCAGAGACTTCTCGTAGCTCGCGAGCGCCCCGGCGCGGTCACCCTTGGCCAGCAGCACCTCGGCCATGCCGTCGTAGGGCTCAGAGGCCTGTGGATATGAGGCCGCGTTCCAGCGGAACAACGTCAGCGCGTCGTCCAGCCGCGACTGTTGCTGAAGCGAGTAGGCGAGCCGGTTCGTCTCGTCCTGCGTGTCGAGGCTGCGGTGCCGTGGGTCGTCCTTGAATGCCCGATACTCCGCCTCCGCCGCGCCGATGCCACTGTCGAGAGCCGAGCTCACCCGCGCCGTCAGCGTCTTCCAGGAGATGAGGGTGTCGAGCACCGGATCGCGGCCAAGGCGGTAGTCGTCCGGCGTGAGGTCGACCGCGATGTCGGGCAGCGTTGCGGCGCGGGTGTCTGTGGGGGCCAGGTCCTGCCACCAGAGCGTGGAGACGAAGACGGTCAATCCCCTGCGGGGCAGCTTCACCGGGCGCGGGTCGCCGAAGTGGTTCGGGGACCCGCCGCTCGGCTCGCCGGCGAACAGCACGTTGGTGTGCTTCTGCAGGTGATTGACGAAGTTCTGGGCCGCTGAAAACGTCTGGCGGCCGATGATGGCGAAGAGCTTCCCGCGCTGGTTGAGCGCGTCCCGCTTGATGATCCCGTGGATGATCGGCAGGATCAGCGTGTTGTTGCCTCCGCCATTCTGCCGGACGTCGATGACCAGCTTCTCCACGGGATTGCGGTCGGCGAACTCGAGCAGCTTCCCGAAGAAGCTGCCGGGAGAGCCGTCGTCCGACCAATAGACCGCGTTGAACTGCACGTAGAGGACTCGCGAGGCCGGAAGGTATTCGTACCAGAAGTTCTTCATTGCCCGCCGCGGCAGACCGGGCGCGAACTCCTTCAGATAGAGAGGTGCAGTGCGCAACGCCTCGAGTGCGTCGACGACCTCGACCGTCTCCTGGTCGAGGAAGCGCCTCGGCTTCACCTCCATGGTTCGGCCACCTTCCACCGTGAGGTCCACGGCGCTCGCGGTTGCGGTGACGCCCAGCCCGTGGAGCAGCTCGGGGATGATCAGGGTGAGCGTGACGTGCGCCTTGCGTCCCGAGTCGTTGTCGGCCGGCGTGATCTGCCCGGCACGCTCGAGCGCCTCGGACGCCGTGACGCTGCCGATGCGCGTCAGGCGTCTGCCGACGAGTCCCGCGTACTCACGCGCGGCGGCATCGACGTACAACCCGTCCGGGTAGATTGTGAGGCGCAGCGGCAGGACGTGGAAGCCGAGCGCGGGATCGCTGAAGTCGATGTGGGTGTGCCCGTCGCCGACCCGGGCGACGATGCGTGCGAGCGCCACCACGATCGAGTCGTCGTCCAGCTCCCCGGCGCGCGCCGCCAGCCGCGCCACCGAATCGTCGAAATCCTCCCGGGTCATCGAGTGAAAGAGGTTCTTGTGGACCCGTGGCAGCTCGCGCTGGAAGACGGCGAGGTCCTCTCTCCAGCTCTCTGCCGGCACCTCCGTCCGCGCGACGAGGAGGAGCGCGCGGAAGGCGAGCAGGACGGCGAGGGTCCGACGCACGAGTCGCAGAGGCATGAGTTCCCGAGGCCCCCTTCGCGCGCCGCCAGCGGCGATCGACCCTCGAGCCTACTGGTTGAGCTTGTACTCCTCGATCTTCTTGCCGAGCGTGTTCCGATGGATGCGGAGGTCCTTGGCCGCGCGTGAGAGGTTGCCGCGGTGCTGCTGGAGGACGCGCGTGATGAAGCGCTTCTCGAACTCGCGCTTGGCCTCGGAGAAACGGATCCCCTTGTCGACCATCTCGATGACCAGTGCTTCCAACTCTTGCTTCACGAGACGAGCTCCCATGGTGGCGGCCGGGCCGCGCGGCCCGGGTGCGGCCGACTGTCAGCGGGCCTCCCCCCGGAGGCGCTCGAACGCCTCCACGTACTTCTCCACGGTGCGCGTGACGACTTCCGGAGGGAGCTCGGGGCCCGGCGGCTGCTTGTCCCAGTCCAGGGTCTCGAGGTAGTCGCGCACGAACTGCTTGTCGAAGCTGGGCTGCGAGCGTCCCGGCGCGTACGCGTCGCGCGGCCAGAAGCGCGACGAGTCCGGCGTCAGGGCTTCGTCGATCCAGATGAGGCGCCCGTCGCGGATTCCGAACTCGAACTTGGTGTCCGCGACGATGATTCCTCTCGCCTCGGCGTGCACGCGGGCGCGCTCGTAGATCTCGAGGCTCACCCGACGTGCTTCCGCCGCGCGGTCCGGGCCGACGGTCTCGATCATCGTCTCGAACGAGATGTTCTCGTCGTGGCCCGTCTCCGCCTTGGTGGCGGGCGTGAAGATCGGCGGCTCGAGCCGGTCGGACTCCCGCAGCCCAGCAGGTAGTGCGATGCCGCAGATGGCCCCCGTCTTCTTGTAGTCCTTCCAGCCCGAGCCCACGATGTATCCCCTCACGACGCACTCGATCGGCAGCACGTCCGTCCTCTGGACGAGCATCGAGCGGCCCTCGAGCTGGTCGCGGAAGGGTTTGAGCTCGTCCGGGTAGTCGGACACGTCGGCGCTCACGACGTGATGTGGAACGACGTCCTTCAGCAGATCGAACCAGAACAGCGACATCTGCGTGAGCAGCACGCCCTTGCCGGGAATTCCCGTCGGCAGGACGACGTCGAACGCGCTCAGGCGGTCCGTCGCGATCAGCAGCAGCTTGTCGCCGACCTCGTAGACATCGCGGACCTTGCCGCGCTTCCAGAGCTTGACGCCTGGAAGCT
>Ga0111538_10015450_pt1 | contig 10039 bp, 4 predicted proteins | sample SoiMethybrSBSTD1_FD_79669 | JGI IMG/M metagenome (GOLD analysis project Ga0111538, IMG submission 79669) | Bulk soil microbial communities from a Populus tree surrounding site in Tennessee, USA - Soil MetaG P. TD hybrid SBSTD1 (version 2)... | ecosystem: Environmental > Terrestrial > Soil > Tree... | reverse complement strand
GATCGGCAACCCGCTGGGCGAGCTCCAGGGCTCGGTCACCGCCGGCATCATCAGCGCGCGGGGCCGCTCCTCGCTCAACATCGCGGGCGGCGCGCCCGACTACCAGGACTTCATCCAGACCGATGCGTCGATCAACTTCGGCAACTCGGGCGGCCCGCTGTGCAACATCCGCGGCGAGGTGATCGGCATCAACACCGCGATCAACCCGAGCGGCCAGGGCATCGGCTTCGCGATCCCGATCAATCTCGCGAAGCACGTCGCCGACCAGCTGGTCGCACACGGCTCCGTGTCGCGTGCGTGGCTGGGCGTCAACCTCGCCGAGATGACCCCGGAGATCGCAGACGGATTCGGCCTGCGGAGCAACGACGGCGTGATCATCCAGACCGTCATCAAGGACCAGCCGGCCGACCGCGCGGGCCTGCGGCGCAACGACATCATCATCGAGTTCGACGGCGCTCCGGTGACCGAGCTGCAGAAGTTCCGGCTCAAAGTCGCCGACGCCGAAGTCGGCCGCACGGTGCCGGTGGTGGTGCTGCGCGAGGGCAAGCGGATGACGCTCAACGTCAAGCTGGGACCGCGCGACACCGAAGTGGTTGCGAACAACGCGCGTCCGGCCGAGCCGGGTCGTGAGGCGCTGGGCGGTCTCACGGTGCGCGACCTGACGCCGGGCGAGCGCCAGGCGGCGGGCGTCGACCAGGGCGTGATGATCACCGATGTCCGCGAAGGCAGCCCGGCGGACGAGGAGAATCTCGCCCCCGAGATGGTGATCGAGGAGGTGGGAGGCAAGCCGGTTCCGAATGTCGCCACCTTCACCCGCCTGCTCCAGGAAGCGAAGTCCCGCGGCAAGCACGCGGTGCTGCTGGTCCGCAGCGGAGATGACACGCAGTTCGTCCCCCTGCGGTTGAACAACTGACGCCGAACCGAATCAGGAGACGCTTGACGAACCGACCGGTTCCGGTGGATACGTCATCGCACGAGTGCCCGGGCCATCGCCTGGTCCGGGCACTTGCGTCGGGTTCGCGAACCCCCGATGCGAACGGAATCGCGGTCGTGCGAGTGGATCGATCCCCGGTCCCAGGGAGGGACCTTCGGATGAAGAAGATGATGACCCCCGCCATCATCCTGCTGGCGACCGCCCTCGCCGGCTCCGCGATGGCCCAGACCGGGCCTCCGCAGGTCACCGGCGTACGCTCCTTCACCGGTCCCACCACCACCCGGATCGTGTTCGAGTTCTCGAAGGCGGTTGCGCACGTCGCGCCCGACTCCGGAATCGGCCGCCGGGTGCGGATCACCGTGCCCGGCGAAGCGGTCACGCGGGCGAACGGCGTTCCCGACCGGCTGAGTCCCGCCGACGGTGTGGTCGACTCGGTGTTCACCGCGGTCGGCGTCGACGGTGCCCGGTTCGAGGTCTGGCTGCGCGACTCGACCCGGTTCCGCGTGTTCGGCCTGCCGGCGCAGACCGACAAGCCGTACCGGATCGTGCTCGACGTCACGCGGCTCGGCGGCGAGGCCGCACAGAACACCAAGCTCCAGTCGGTCGCGAGCGCCAAGAAGGACCGCCTGCGGCTGGTGGCGGTCGACGCCGGTCATGGCGGCGAGGACACCGGCGCCCGCGGCGCCAAGAACGTGCTCGAGAAGGCCGTGACGCTGGCGGTCGCGCGCGGTGTGGTCACCGAGCTGAACAAGATCCCCGGCGTGCGCGGAGTGCTGGTGCGGGACGGCGACTATTTCATTCCGCTGCGCACGCGGTACACGAACGCCGAGAAGATGAAGGCCGATCTGTTCGTCAGCATTCACTGCAACTCGTCGAAGCGGCGCGGGAAGGGGAGCGGCACCGAGGTCTACTTCCTGTCCCTGCGCGGCGCGGCCGACCAGGCGAGCAAGGACCTCGCCGACCTCGAAAACGCGGCCGACCGCGTGGGCGGTGTTCCGGCCCAGGCCGAGGACGAGCTGGTGAACATTCTCTACGACGTGAAACGAACCGGCGCGCTCCAGCAGAGCCAGCTGCTCGCCGAGAGCATTCTCGACCATGTTGCCTCGGATGATCGGATCGAGTCGCGCGGGATCAAGCAGGCCGGGTTCGTGGTGTTGAAGTCGGTCGAGTTTCCCTCGGTGCTGGTCGAGACCGCGTTCATCAACAACCCGCGCGAGGCCAAGCTGCTCGCGAGCCCTGATTTCCAGCGCGAGATCAGCCGCCAGATCGCGAGCGGGGTGAAGACCTACTTCGAGCGCGCCGGCATCCAGCTTGCCGAGCCCGCGAAGGCGGGCGGCAGCTAGCACCAGGATTCCGCGCCGGACGTCCTCCGGCCGCGCTGGTGGGATCAATGTCCGCGGCAGTTCCGGCGGGCTCCCGCACCGCCGGATCGCCTGCGATCCTCGCGGCATGCGATTCCGGATCGCGCCGCTCCTGCTCGCTCCATTGCTCGCGCTGCTGGTCGTCCCGTGGGCTTCCTGTCGTGCGCCGGCCTCCGACGACCTGCTCGCCGCCGACATCGCCCGCTGGTCCGCCGCGGCGCGCGACACCGCCGGCAAGGGCGAGACGTTTGCCCAGGTCGCACCCGCCGCTTCCCAGGCCCTGACCGCCGCCGATGCGGCGCTGCGCCAGGGACGCCGGCTCTACGCGCTGCAGCGCGACGGACGAGCCCGGACGCTGCTCGCGGCGGCGCTCTACGCGCGCGATCACGCGGCAGCCGCCGGCACCATCGAGTCGCTCGAGGCCGAATGGAAGCGGATCGGAGCGGTCCTCGCACGCGAACCGTTCCCGCCCCTTTCCCAGCCGCCCCAGCCCGCCGCCGTCCGCGCACTCGCCGAGGCGGCCGATCACCAGGCGCGCGTCCATCACGCGGCGAGCCTCGAGTACGGCCGGAACACCGAGCCTGCCTATGGCCTCTACTACCTCGGGCTGACCGAGGCGGGGCGCGACCACGTCGCGCTGCTGCGGAGGCTGTCCCGGCCGGCGTCCGGCCGGGCGCCGGCGCTGCGGTCGATCGCTCCCGAGATCGATGCCCTCGAATCCGAGCTGCTGGCTGCCTATCGCCCGCCGGCGTCGATCGACCGGCATCCCGAGTTCATCCGTGCGAGCGCCGACGTGAAGGAGGCGCGCGAACTGGACGCGGCGGGCCTCCGGTACGGCGCCCTGATGCGCTATCTGGAGGGCGTGCAGAAGGTGACGCTGCTGCGGACCGCGAATCCCGCCGACTCGAACGCGACGCGTGCGGAGCTCGACCGGATCGAGACCGCGCTCGACCGCGAAAAGGTCGATCACACGATCGGGAGGATGTTCATCGAGGCGGCGCGCTTCGATCCGGCCGCTCCGGCCGCCGGCATCATCGCGTCGCACGTGCTGCCGCGCTATCGCGCGGCGCTCGCACCCGCGGCGCCGCTCGCGGCGCGGCCGGCCCCGTCGGTCACCGTCACGCTGGTGCGCTGGCCGTTCACCTGAAACGTGTCCGATCCAGCAGGTCTGCTGGCCCGCAGCGTGGTGAACGAGTACGACGGACGGGTGGCGATGGTGGTGGAGAACTACGGCGCGTCGGAGATCGCGAAGCGGTTCGGTGTGCGGCGTTATCCAGCGATCTTCGTCGGCGATGTGCTGGTCGCGACGCCCAAGGACTTCGGTTTCTACGGCACCGGCGAGGGAACCGGGGAGGGTCGGTACGCGCCGTGGAAGAGCGCGGCCAGTCACGAGCGCTTCCGCGCCGACCTCGCGCGCATGGTCGAACTGACGCTCGCCGGCCGCACCGATCTCGCCCGCTCGCACGCCGCGCAGCCGGGCTCCGAAGGCGTGGCCACGCTGCCCGAGTTCGCACTCCCGGATGTCTACGGTGCGCCGGTGTCACGCGCGCATCTGGCGGACCGGGCGGTGATCGTGGAGTTCTGGGCGACCTGGTGTCCGCCGTGCCGCAGCACCCTGCAGTGGCTCGGCAAGCTCAAGGCGCGCCACGGCGACCGCCTCGAGGTGATCGCGGTCGCGGTCGAGTCGGACAGTGCCGACGTGCGGGCGCTGGCCGACCGGCTCGGCCTGCCGATTCGCTGGGTGATGGGAACGCCGGAGCTGGCGCGGGCGTTCGGAGACGTGAGCGCGGTTCCGACGCTGCACGTGTTCGGGCCCGGGGGACACGAGGCGGGATCGTTCTTCGGCGCGACGCCCGAACTCCACGCCGACGTCGAGTCGCGGGTCGACGCGCTTCTTCAGAAACGCTGACGCGCGCGACCGGCACGCGCGGTGGCGTCACGATCGTTCGAATCCCAGCTTCGCCAGCAACGCGCGCCAGCGAGGATCGCTGTGCAGGGATCGCAGCCGCGGATTGACCCTGACTCGCGCAAGCCCCGGGTCGCGGGTCTGGTAGGCACGGTCCAGCCAGGCAAATGCGGACTCCACGTCACCGGTTGCGGCATGTACCTCGGCCACCTGGAGACTGCAGTTCTCCGCGTGATTGTCGATCAGCCGCTGCAACGCGTCGGTAGCCTGCACCGAGTCGTGGCGCGCGTGATGGATGAGGGCGAGCGCACCGAGGCGGAGCCCATTCTCCGGCTCGCGCAATGCCACTGCCAGCGCGTCGTCGATCCGGCCCTGGCTCAGGACCGTCATCGCCAACAGGGCGCGCGAGGCGATCCGCTGGGGCCCCAGCTCCAGTGCCTTGCGCAGCGACTCCTCCGCGCCAGCCGGATCGCCGAGCGCATCCTGCGCGACCCCGAGGGAATGGTAGGCGGCCGCGCTCAGCGGATCCTGCTCGAGCGCCTGGCGGAACAGGTGGGCTGCCTCGTCGGGGTGTCCCTGCGCGTTGGCCAGAAGGCCACACAGGCGAAGTACATTCGGATTCGAAGGCGCCAGCTCCCGCGCGCGGGCCAGTGACGCCTGCGCGCCGGGCCAGTCCCATTCGGCCACGATCTGGACCGCTGCGAGCTGCGCGTGCCCCTCGGCCAGGTCAGGCTCCAGCTCGAGCGCGCGCTCCACGGCCTTCCGTGCGCGCCCACCGCCAACCTCCTCGGTCACCCACGCCCAGCCGAGCTCCCGGCTGTGGGCCACGCTCAGCTCGACCCACGCGAGGGCGAAGCCCGGATCCCGCTCGACCGCCTGCTTGAGGTACACGAGCGCCTGCGCCGTCGCCTCGCGATTGAGCCCATCCATCAGATGGCGCGCCAGCAGGTAGAGCCGGTGCGCCTCGGGATCGGTGCTGCGCCCTTTGGCCGCCCGATCGACTTCGGCGCGGGCGCGGTTCATCGCGTCCGACCCCGGTCGTTCGCCGAGCAGCGTGGTGCGCAGCTCCTTCACGACCGATTGGGCGATGTCGTCCTGGACCGCGAAGATGTCCTCGAGCATACGGTCGTAGGTCTCAGACCAGAGATGGGAGCCGTCAGCGACTCTCACGAGCTGCACGCTGATCCGCACGCGCGGACCCGCACGACGTACGGTGCCATCGATGATGGTGGCCACGTTGAGGGTCCGGCCGATCTCCGACAGGGGGACCGACTGGCCCTTGAAGTAGAACGACGACGCACGCGCAAGCACCCGCAGCCCCTGGATCTTGGACAGCAGGTTGAGCAGCTCGTCGGCGAGACCGTCGGAGAAGTACTCGTCGTCGGCGTTCGCGCTGCGGTTCACGAACGGAAGCACCGCGATCGACACCGCACGCTCGGAGCTGTCGCGCGGCGGCAGCGATGCGACGGATTCGAGCGCACGGCGGAGACCGCGCAGCTCGTTCAGGACGTCGAGCGCGGTCTGGAACCGTTCGCGGGGATGCTTGGCCAGGCAGCGCTCGATGATCCGTTCGAGATCGGCGGGGACGTCCGCGCGCAGACCGGAGAGCGGTGGCGGGGGGTCGCGCAGGATCGCAGACGAGACGTCGGCGAAGCGATTGCCGGCAAAGGGCCGCATCCCGCACGTCAGCTCGTACAGCAGGACGCCGAACGAGAACAGATCCGTGCGCGCATCCACCGCGTCGCCCCGGATCTGCTCGGGCGCCATGTACGGAGCGGTGCCCACCACTTCACCCGCGACCGAGAGTCCGAGACTCTGCGTCGCGGCCAATGTGTCACCGAGGTGGGAATCCGACTGGACCAGTTTGGCGAGACCGAAGTCCAGCACCTTGACCCTTCCGTCGCGCGTGACCATGACGTTGGTCGGCTTCAGATCGCGGTGCACCACGCCCTTCTCGTGAGCGGAGACCAGCGCGTCGGCCAGAGGGATCGCCAGATCGAGGAGCTGGGTCAGCGGCATGCCGGCCGAGGTGACCAGGTCGGCGAGGTTCCGGCCCTCAACCAGCTCCATGGTGAGGAAGCGGGTGCCGTCGACGTCCTCGACCGAGTGCAGCGTGACGATGTTCGGGTGGTTGAGTCCGGCGACCATGGTGGCTTCCCGCTCGAAGCGGGCGATCCGGTCGGGGGATGACGCGACGTCGGCCGGCAGGACCTTGATCGCGACATCGCGCTTGAGCCGCGTGTCGCGGGCGCGATGGACTTCCCCCATGCCGCCCTTGCCCAGCAGAGCCAGGATCTCGTACGTGCCGAGACGCGTACCGGGGGTCAGGGGCATGGGATCAACCTCCTCGAACCACGCGCTACTTGCGGCGGATGCGGCCGTCGGGACGCACGTCGAGTGCACGGCCGTCCCGGCTCTGCTCGCGGACGTACTGCTCGAGCCGGTCGCGGACCGGCGCCTGCGTGTCGACCTTGTCGGTCGCGTCGCGGAACACCTCGTACGAGTCGCCGCCTTCGGCCATGAAGTTGTTCACCGCCACCTTGTAGGTGCGGGTGGTGTCGAACGGCGTGCCGTCGGCGTTTGCCAGATCGATCACCCGCGACATCTGCGGCGCGTCGAGGTCGTAGACGAAGCGGATCCCGCTGGCCTGGACCACGCGTCCGCTGCGCAGTCCTTCCTCGATCGCGCGGCGCACCTGCGATCCGCGCAGCCGCATCGTCACCACCGTGTTCTCGAACGGCATCACCTCGTAGATCATGCCGCGCGTCACCACGCCGGCCGGCAGGTCGGCGCGCAGGCCGCCCGAGTTCTGGAACACGATGTCGACGCCCGCCGTCTGGCGGATCGCGTCGGTGACCAGGTGGCCGACCAGGTTTTCGGATCCACCGCGCAGGAGTGCGGTCGTGTTGCGCCCGACCGGCTGCGCCGCGATCTCGGCGACCGATGAGTTCCAGCGAACGATCCGTGTCTGCGTCGCGGTGTCGGGACTGAAGTCGGCGTACACGGTCTCGAGTCGGGCGCTCCGTTCCACCACCTTGTTCGCGACCGGGTCGACCACCAGATCGGCGACCCCGACCGTGTTGCCGTGGGAGCCCGGGATCAGCGCGGTGATCCCGTTCGCCTCGCCGACCACCAGATTGTGGCTGTGACCGCCGAACCATGCATCGACGCCCGCCACCCGGGTGAGGCGCGCCAGGTCGCCGCGCGGGCGCCGGAGCGAATCGGTGGGCGACGGAATGTGGCCGACCCCCACCACCAGGTCGGCCTTGCCGTTCCCGCGCAGCCGCTTCGCGATCGGCGCGGCGGTCGTCGAGTCGTCCTCGAACTTCAGGTGCGCGACGTTGCTCGGCAGCGTCACGGTCGGCGTGAACGGGTAGCACAGTCCGATGATCCCGATCCGCAGCCCGCGGCGCACGACCATGGTGTCGGACCGCACCCAGCGCGGCATCTTCCCGTTCTTCCGCTCCTTCATGTTGGCGCCGAGCGCCGAGAAGTGCAGCTCGTGGACGCGCCGGATCAGCGTGTCGGCGGTCCAGTCGAACTCGTGGTTGCCGATCACCGCGGCCGTGTACCCGAGCGCATTCATGTGCTCGATCACCGGACGCCCGTACGCGAGGTTCGAGATCATGGTGCCCTGCATCCAGTCGCCGCCGTCGAGCAGCACGGTCCCGTCCGGATTCTGTGCACGCAGACGCGCGATCGTCGCGGCGAGTGCGGCGGCGCCGCCGATCGGACGGTTGGTGCGCCGCTCGCGATTGCCGCCCAGGATCGCGCCGTGGAAGTCGCTGGTCGCGAGTACGCGAATCGACGGGTAGCGGAGGTTCGCGACCATCGCGAGCGCCTGCGACTGGGTCAGCGTGTCGCCGCGTATCATCGCGTCCCCCGACAGACCGAGGCCGGTCAGCAGGCTGCGCCGGAACACCGGATCCTCGCCGTAGACCGCGAGCGCGTAGCCGGCCGCGTGCGCGGCGCCTTCGCACCAGTCGACCGCGAGCCGGACCGGCACCGGCCGGAACGGCTCGAAGCGCTCGCCGGATCCCGACTCTCCGAGCACCTTGCGCTTGAGCAGCCCGTCGAGCCACGGCTCGAGGGAATCCGGCAGATCCGCGAATGCGCCCGAGAACCGCTTTTCCCGCCACCCGTACGCGCGCGCGATCCAGTACGCGAGATCGCCGCGGCGCGCCGGCGATGCCGGGTCGATCCGCATCACGTCCGCGGGCGGGAGTGCGCCCTGCCGGACCAGGCGTCCGATCAGCCCCCGCTCGGGGCTCGCCAGGTAGTCCGGAATCACCGTCCAGTTGCGCTCGTAACGCGCTGCCAGCGGCGACGCGGTGTTGGCGAGCCGCGCGATCATCAGTTCGCGGAGGGTGCGCGGGAGGGTCGCGACCCGCCGCGCCTTGCGCAGCATGTCGTACCCGTTCGCGCCGCTCGCGCGGTACAGGGTGGTGACCACGCGGATCCGGGCCGACGGGTCGATCGGTTCGTGATTGCGCGCCAGATGCATCACCCGGTCGCCCGGCGGGCGGGTGAGGTCGACTTCGTAGGTGACGCCTTCCGCCGCCTCGATCGCATGATCCGGTCGCTCGGGATCGAACAGCGACGCGCCGGCATCCGGCGTCCACGGCGCATACGTGCGGGCGGAGTGCTCGAGCACGCTCTTCAGTTCTGCGCCCGACAGGTCGAGGACGACCAGCGGATTCTCGTACGGGAACAACCGGTACAGGTCGCGAACCATGATCGAGCCGGGTCCGACCGTCTGGTACGGGTCGGGCAGTCCGGCGAGCGAGACCTCGGCGCCCGACCCCTGCAGCTGGACATCGTGGATCAGCTCCCACAGCGGGCCGTCCGCAAGCCGGCCGGCCGGCGATCCGATCGTCCGGTTGGTGCGGCGGATCACGCGCGCCATCTCTTCGGCTGCGCTCACGCGATACGGCTGCCCGAGCTTCACGATCGCACTGTCCGATTCGGTCGAGTCGGCGACCGCCAGATACCGGCCGGTCCGCGAGGCGATCTTCCACGGGTGCTTCGCATCGTCGCGCTGGAGGACGAAATCGATGCGCCCGAGCCCTTCGCCGCGGGCACCGGCCTGGGCCACCAGCGTGCCGCCGACCGCAGCCTGGGGAATCACGACGTGCGTGTGCCCGATCACCAGCGCATCGACGTTCTTCACGTCGTTCGCCAGCTTCCACGCCCAGTTCTCGCCCTCCAGCTCGCCGGCGCGCTCGGCGCCGGTCTCCGGATCGCGCTCGAGTCCGGTGTGGGCGACCAGGATGACGAGATCGCACTTTTCGTCGTTGCGCAGGCGCTCCACTTCCCGGCGCGCGGCGTCGACCGGCGAGCCGAACGTCAGGCCGCCGATCCGCGTCGAGTCGAGCCATGCAGCCGTGATCGGCGTGGTGACGCCGACGATCCCGATCTTCAGCGCGCCGACCGTCTTCACCAGCGAGGGAGCGAACGCCGGACGGCCGTCGGCCTGCAGGACATTCGCCGACAGCCACGGGAAGTTCGCGGACTTGCGCGCGGCTTCGATCGCGGCGGGACCGAAGTCGAACTCGTGGTTGCCGACCACCAGCGCGTCGTAGCCGATCAGGTTCATCGCCGACATCATCGGATCGGGCCGCGCGCGGTTGCCGAGCTGGTGGACGGTTGCGAGCGGCGTGCCCTGGATGCAGTCGCCGGCGTCGATCAGGACGGTCGGTTGCCCGTCCGCCCGCGCCGCGCGAACCAGGGTCGCGATCTTCTCGAGGCCGCGGATCGCGGGCCGCTCCGCCAGGTCGTCCCACGCCAGCAGCGAGCCGTGGAGGTCGGTGGTGTGGAGCAGCGTGAGCCGCGCCTCCT
>Ga0111538_10015448_pt1 | contig 10040 bp, 8 predicted proteins | sample SoiMethybrSBSTD1_FD_79669 | JGI IMG/M metagenome (GOLD analysis project Ga0111538, IMG submission 79669) | Bulk soil microbial communities from a Populus tree surrounding site in Tennessee, USA - Soil MetaG P. TD hybrid SBSTD1 (version 2)... | ecosystem: Environmental > Terrestrial > Soil > Tree... | reverse complement strand
TGGCGGCGGTGGCGGCGGTGGCGGCGGCGGTGGTGGTGCGGCGACCGGTCGCGGCTCTTCGACTGGCTCCTCGACGACGGGCGGTTCTTCTATGACGGGGGCTTCGGGCACGATCACGATTGGAGGTGTTTCCTCAATTTCGACAGGAGGTGGTGGTTCGATCTCGACAACAGGTGGCGCTGCCGCCGCGACGGGAACCGTGATTTCGACTGGTGCGGCTTCCTCCGCCGGCGGGGGAGGCGCGGGCGGTGGCGGCGGCGGTGGTGCCGCAGCGGCTTCCGTCGCCGGCGTGTGCGGTCTGAGCGTCTTGACGAGCCGCGGCGGGCCGAGCACGGGCGCCGTGGGTTTGGGCGGTTCGACTTTCTTGAGTGCGGCGGCTTTCTTGGTGGTCTTGGCCGGCACCACGTGCTCGGCAAACATGTCACCGCCCGGCAGCGAGATGCTTCGTTGCCGCGCCAGTCGCTCGACGAACGAGCGCGCAACGACTTCCTCGATTGTGCTCGAGGCGCTCTTCAGCTCGATTCCGTGATCGCGCTTGAGCAGCGCGAGCACTTCCTGACTCGTGGTGCCGAGCAGTTCCGCGACCTTGTAAATCCGAACCGTTGCCAAATTGCTTCCTTTGTCCGCGCGGGCCTGAACGCGTCGCGCTCTACGAGTCTCTCTGCGTCTCGTCGCCTTCCGTTCCCGTTTCGGCGACCGCCGCTGCCTCTTCCACCGGCGCTGGCGGCTCCTCCACTGAGGCATCCGGTTCCTGCGCCGATGCGGCAGATTCGTGTTCCGGCGCCGCTTCGGCGGCCGGCTCGTCGGCTCCGGATGTCTCGGCTCCCAATGCGCCGAACTCCGCTTCCACTTCGCGCCGCTTCTCTTCCTCGCTCTTGATGTCGATGCGCCAGCCGGTCAATTTCGCAGCCAGTCGAACGTTCTGTCCCTTCTTGCCGATGGCCAGCGACAGTTGCTTGTCCTCGACCACCACTTCCATGATGCGATCGCGTTCGTCCACGATCGACACCCGCTGGACCTTCGCGGGACTCAACGCATTGGTGACCAGTTGGACGGGGTCCTCCGACCATTCGACGATGTCGATTTTCTCGCCGCGCAGCTCGCGGATGATCGCCTGGACTCGGGTGCCCTTCATGCCGACACACGCACCAACCGGGTCGACATCGCGTTCGCGCGAGTACACCGCGACCTTCGCCCGATCTCCCGCTTCGCGAACGGCGCCGCGAATCATCACCGTGCCATCGTAGATCTCCGGCACTTCCTGCTCGAACAGCTTGATCAGCAACGCGGGGTCGGTTCTCGACAGCATGATCTGCGGACCCTTGGCGCTGCGATTCACCCCCTTGATCACGGCACGAATCCGCTCGCCCGGGGTGTAGCTCTCCGCACGCGACTGCTCCTTGCGTGGAAGCACCGCCTCGACGCGGCCGATTTCCACGACGAGGTCGCCGTTCTCGAACCGCTTCACCGTGCTGTTGATGACCTCCCCGACACGGTCGTTGTACTCGGCGTAGATGTTCTCGCGTTCGGCTTCGCGGACCTTCTGGAAGATGACCTGTTTGGCGGTTTGTGCCGCGATTCGCCCCAGAACGTCGGTGCGCTTGGGGAACTCGATCTCCATGTCCACTTCGGCCTCGTCACCGTACAGGTCCTGCGCTTCTTTCAGCGAGATTTCGGTGGCGTCGTCGGCAACCTCGGAAACGATGTGCTTGATGGCGAACAGGTCCACCTGCCCGGTTTCCGGGTTGAATCGAGTCTTGAGGTTCTCGTTCGTCTTGTAGTACTTGCGCGACGCGGTCAGGACCGCGTCCTCGATCGCCGTGATGATCGTGTCGGCCTCGATGCCCTTTTCCTTGGCCAACGCCTCGATCGTCTGCATCAGCGGGTTCTGCATATGTTGACTTCTTACCGCCGGTCCAACCCTCAGGACCCAAAGCTCCCTAAAACTCGACCTCGAGGCGGCCGCGCGTAATGAGTCCCGCCGGCAGCCTGTGCAGCCGCCCGTTTGGACCCTGCAGCAGGACGACTTCCCCGTCCACCCCGGAGAGCCGCCCCTCGAACGCCTTCTGGTTGTCCACCGGCTCGCTCACCACGACCTTTGCCAGCCGCCCGGCAAAACGCCGGTAATCGTCCAGGCCGCGGAGCGGACGATCCAGCCCGGGGGAGGAAACCTCCAACGTATAAGCGAATGGGAGCGGGTCCTCGACATCGAGAATGGTGCTGATCTCGTGGCTGACCTGCTCGCAATCCTCCAAGCTCACGCTGTCGTCCGCCGTCGCAGCCGGCCCCGGCCGGTCGATGAACACCCTGACGACGTGGCCCCCGGTTTCCCTCCGGCTCTGAATGTCCCAGACTTCCAGGCCCCGCGCCCTCGCAACCCGCTCGGCAATCGCCCGAATCTGTTCAAGCGGCTGCATGGCTCGGCTGCTCGCGCACACCCTGAAACAAAAAAAGTGGGCACGAGCCCACTTGGAGTCTTCCTCCGCCTAGGTGACCCTCAAGCTTATCACGCGGATTCGACCCCGGACAATGGCTGCTCTCCGTACTCGAGCGTGTTGGATGTCTGGATGTGCTGAGAAACGGGACGCGCCACCAGGTCATATGCCCGGCTGGCGACGATCTCCGCCTCGACGAACTGTCCTGCCGTGATGGCCGACGGGTCGCACTCGGTGAGATACACCTGCGGGTCTATCTCCGGGGCCTGCCCCTCCAGGCGCCCGCGCAGCACCAGGTCGTGCTCGGACGAAGGACCATCGACGAGCACGCGCACCCGGTTGCCGACGCGCGAGCGCTGGGCTCGTTCGACGATGCGCCTCTGCCGTCGCATCAGGGCTGCCTGACGCTTCCGCTTGACGGCCGCGGGTACGTCATCCGGCAGATCGTGTGCCGTGGTTCCTTCTTCGTGCGAGTAGGTGAAGATGCCCAGATGGTCGAACTGCACGGCGTCCACGAAGGACTGCAGCTCTGCGTAATCCTCCGGTGTCTCTCCAGGAAATCCGACGATGAACGTGGTGCGAAGCGTGACACCAGGAACCCGTGCTCGAATACGCTCGAGCAGGCGCTCGTAGCCGGCGCGCGTGCCCGGGCGCTTCATACGCTTCAATACACGGTCGGCCGCGTGCTGTAGCGGCAGGTCCACGTACCTGCAGACCTTCCGGGTCTCCGCCATCGCATCCAGGACGTCGTCGGTGATCGTGGTCGGATAGAGGTAGAGCATTCGAATCCATTCGAGCCCTTCCACCTGGTCGAGGGCGCGCAGCAGGCGGGCGAGCGCGCCCCGTTCGCCGCGATCGATGCCGTAAAAGGTAGTGTCCTGCGAGATCAGCAAGAGCTCCTTGACGCCCTGTTCCGCCAGACGTGCGGCCTCCGTGACGATCGAATCGTGCGTACGGCTTCGGTAGCTTCCCCTCAGCGTCGGAATGATGCAGAAGGCGCACTTGTAATCGCAGCCTTCGGCAATCTTCACGTACGCATAGTGCCGAGGCGTTGCCAGCAGCCGCGGCGTGCTCGCGTCGTAGAGATAGACAGGACGGGCTCGAGGTTCGACGCTCTGCGACTTGGCGAGGACCCGTTCTCCGTTGGCCCGCAGGAGCGGAATTGTCTGGGCAACCAGTCCAGGATCCCGAATCCCCAATTCCGAGCCCCGCGTCCCGAGTGCCTCCACGATTTCCGGCACCTGTCCCGTGCCGAGCACCGCATCGATCTCCGGTATCTGAGCGCGCAGCTCATCTCGATAGCGCTCCGCCAGGCAGCCGGTGACGACCAATCGGCGGCAGGCGCCGGTTTTTTTGTGCTCCGCCATCTCGAGAATCGTGTCGATCGATTCCTGCTTGGCCTTGTCGATGAACGCGCACGTGTTGACGATGAGGACGTCGGCGTCGGCGGCATCGCGGGTGAGCTGATGCCCGTGTTCCTGGGCGAGCCCCAGCATCACCTCGGAATCGACGAGGTTCTTGGGGCAGCCGAGAGAGACCATGCCAATTTTCATTCGTGTTCGATTCTAAGGATACAGGGGATCCTCGTCTCGGCAGATAATCGCCTGACCGAGATGCCTCACGCTGACTACGTCGATGTCTCGTCGGTGCTGAGAGGAAAGACGCCGACAGGGAGCCGGGTAACCGTTCGCGGCTGGGTCCGCACGCGTCGCGATTCGAAAGCGGGGCTCTCGTTCATACATGTGCACGACGGCTCCGGCTTCGATGCGCTGCAGGTCGTGGCGTCCAACGCCCTGCCCAATTACGACAGCGAGATCAGGAAGCTCACGTCCGGGTGCGCGGTGTCGGCCACCGGGGTGCTGACCGCCAGTCAGGGACAGGGACAGGCGGTCGAGCTCCAGGCGGATGCGGTGGACGTCGTCGGATGGGTGGATGATCCAGAGGCGTATCCAATCCAGCCGAAGCGCACGTCGTTCGAATACCTTCGCGAAGTCGCCCATCTGCGGCCGCGGACGAACACGCTCGGTGCCGTGGCGCGCGTGCGCCATTGCCTCAGCATGGCCATCCATCGCTACTTTCACGAGCACGGGTTCTTCTGGGTGCACACGCCCATCGTGACCGCCAGCGACGCCGAGGGCGCGGGCGAAATGTTCCGCGTGAGCACGCTCGATCTGGCCAATGTGGCTGCAATCCCCAAGACCGAGGACGGACGGACCGACTTCACGAGGGACTTTTTCGGCAAGGAAGCATTCCTGACGGTCAGCGGTCAGCTCAACGTCGAAACGTACTGTCTGGCGCTTTCGAAGGTGTACACGTTCGGCCCGACGTTCCGCGCCGAGAACAGCAACACCAGCCGTCACCTGGCTGAATTTTGGATGGTGGAGCCCGAAATCGCGTTCGCCGATCTGGCCGCCGATGCGGACCTGGCGGAGTCGTTTCTGAAATACATCCTCAGCGCGCTGCTGAACGAGCGCGGGGACGACATGAAGTTCTTCGCCGATCGGATCGACAAGGACTGCCTGCGGCGCGTCGAAGCCTTCGTCACGTCACCCTTCGAGCGCATGACGTACACCGACGCGATCGCCGCGCTCGAGAAGAGCGGCAGGCCCTTCGAGTTTCCCGTCCGCTGGGGCATCGACTTGCAGTCCGAGCACGAACGCTGGCTGACGGAGGAGCACGTCAACGCACCGGTAGTCGTGATGAATTACCCGAAGGACATCAAGGCCTTCTACATGCGCATGAACGACGACGGGGAGACGGTGGCCGCCATGGACGTCCTCGCCCCGGGAATCGGCGAGATCATCGGCGGTTCGCAGCGCGAAGAGCGGCTCGACTGCCTCGACCGGCGGCTGGCGGAACTGCATCTCGATCCGAGAATCTATTGGTGGTATCGGGACCTGCGCCGCTTCGGTACCGTGCCCCACGCCGGGTTTGGCCTGGGGCTCGAACGTACCATCATCTATGCGACCGGAATGGCGAACATCAGGGACGTGATTCCGTTTCCGCGCACGCCTGGGCAAGCCTCGTTTTGAAAGGCCCTGGCACAGAGCAAATCCGTCTGATTCCCCGGCGTCTCGGTGCCTTCGTGTGTCGTGAGCTGCGTGATGGGTGTGAATTCAACTGAACTCTGCGATTAGAACGTCACGAACGACTGTTCCAGGCGCTCCCGCGCCTTCGCGCAGCGCCTGAGCACGTCCACCGGGTCGCCAGTGTCGGCCACCTCGAACATCAGGACGCCTTCGTAGCCGATCTTCTGCGTCTCCATCATCGCGGCATCCCAGTCGATCGTTCCGAGATACGGCGTCAGGTGGTCGTCTTTCTTCCCGCCGTTGTCGTGCACGTGCGTCGTCCACATGTGGCCGGAGAGTGTCTCGATGGCCTCGCCGAGATCGCCCATCAGGTGCGCGTGGCCGTAGTCCAGGCACACGCCCACGTCCAACCCGTCGAGCTGTTCCTCGACCAGCCACGCCAGGGTCGCGGCGTCGGAGAGTGCGTTCGGCATCACCTCGAGGGCAACGCGCACGTTGGCGCGTGCGGCCGCTGCCGCGATCTCCTCGATGCTGCGCCGTGCCGCCGCGGCGTCATTGTCGCCGGGATGGGTTTGTTCGGCGGCCGGCACTCCGAGGTGAACCACCAGATACTGAAATGGAATCCGCCCGGCCAGCTTGACGGCAGCCTCGGTCTCGGCGACGGCTGCCTTCCGCCGGCTCTCGTCGGCGGACGCGTTCGAGAAGGCGCCGATCCACTTTCCGTTCTGGAGGCGCTCGAAGATGGGGGCGTGCATCGAATGCAGCGCCAGCCCTGTGTCCGACAACCACTCGGCAAGCTCCGCGACGGCCTGATCGCTGCGGTAGTCGAAATGTGCGCGCGTGGCGAACAACTCCACGGCCTCGAAGCCGTGCGCCGCAACGTGGACGAGGTGCTCGCGGCCGAGCCGATGCTCGTGAAAGAGGTGCGTGGAGATACCGAAGTGAAACATGGCTTGGACCAACCTCTCATTCTAGCCCCGTTCGTTCGTGGCTACGGTCAGAGCCCTTGGAAGTTGGGAGTTGGGAGTTGGCGTTCATCACCTACCGGAGGTCTTCGATATGCGCTGAGAGGATGTCGCGAAGACGTCCGAACCGGCCGTCGCGTTCCATGTTGCTGCGCACGTAGGCGAGAGTTCGCGGGATGTACTGGATATACACCGGGTTTCCGCGGTTCGTCGTCTGGAAGCCGAACGTGCCCAGGGCTTTCAGGTTGCGTTGAAGCGCCATCAGGTCGAACCGCCGGCGGAATACTCCTGCCTCCTTGTCCGCGCCCGAACGATCGGCGCCCACACCACGCAAGGCCAGGAAGAAGGCGATCAGCTCATCGACTTCCCTTTCGCTGAAGTCCATATAGGAGTCGCGCAACAGCGACACCAGGTCGTAGGTGTCCGGTCCCATCCGGGCATCCTGGAAGTCGATGATGTACAGCTGGCCATCGTGCAGCATCAGGTTCCGGCTGTGGTAGTCGCGATGGCAGAACACGCGCGGTTCACCGGCCAATTCTTCAGCGATACGCAGGAGCTCAGCGTCGAGCGCTACGCGTTCGGCGGGTGCGAACACCGCGCCTTTGTACGCTTCGACGAAATGCTTGACGAAGAACTGTAGCTCCCACGCCAGCTTTTCGACGTCGAACGCGATGGTGTACGGCAGGTACCGATCGGAAGCCAGTTCGCGGCCGCGCTGCTGCATCCTGGCAATGAGCGTCACGGCCTGGCGGTACAACGCGGCATGCTCCGCACGAGTGGCAGCGCCCAAATGGGCCTGGAGGGTAACGTCTCCCAGGTCCTGCAGCGCCACGATGCCGAGCCGGTTGGAGTGTCCGAGGATATCCGGCACCGGGACCGGCATCGCCGCCATGAGCCGCGCGACGTTCGCAAACGAGAGCTGCTCGATCTCGAAGGCCTGCGGATACACTGCGAGCACCTGCGATGGCCCGTCGCGCAGGAGGATGCGCACGTACCTGCGATCGGACGCGTCTCCGGTGAGCGGTACTACCTTCGCGCCGAGCGCGGCAAGGCCGCTCTCCGAGAGATACCGGTCAATTCGGAAGGCAACGGTATCGGTCATACGGTTTGGACCAAAACAACTACCAACTGCCGTCCTCCAAGGAGTCCGTTTCCTGATTATTGGAGATGGGCAGTTGGAAGTTGAGAGTCTCGGTCTTTGTTCAGAGCGAACAGACGGCCAGCTCGCCAATTCTGCGTTCACCTGGTGCGAGTTCGCCGGCCGCGTTACGGAGTGTCACGCCATGCCATGAGGTGTCGGCGGGAACGCGCACGTGGTCGGTAACGACACATTCGCGCAGCATTGCCCCTTCCTCGACAACCACACCGTCCCACAAGACGCTCCGCTCCACGCGTGCGCTCGAAGCGATGTCTGCGCCGTCCCTCGGGTCGATCCCTTCGCGCGCCGCGAGCTTCAGCGACGTATCGAGATAATCCGACGACGTACCGATGTCCACGAATTCACCACTCGTCACGCAGGCCCGGATGGCACCAGGCCGTTGCGACAGAAGAGCAGGATACAGCGCGCTCACGGTTTCGTAAGGGACGTTGGCAGGGACCGATGCGAAGGCTTCAGACTCGGCCACTTGCACGCCCACGAAGTGAAAGGAGGGCTCCCGCGATCCTCGCCACACGAACCCGGTCACCGACCCGTCCGGCGCGGCAACCACTCCGCCGTACTTGTCCGGCTGATCGTTGGGAACGACCGCCATGGTGACGAGGGCCCCCGAACCGCGATGCGCTTCGACGAGCGCATGCAGATCGAGATCGGTGAGAGTGTCTCCGTTGACGATCAGGAAGGTGGACGCGGGACTCGAGACTCGGGATTCGGGACTCGGGATTCCGGATTCGATCGTCGCGGTTGCCGGTTCGGGATTCACGAGTAACGGCAGCGCGCGTTTCGGACCTCCTGCCGAGCCGAGCACGGGAACCTCCCACGAGTAGCGGACATGCATGCCCAAATCCGTTCCGTCTCCCAGCAGTCTCGTGAGTGTGTGGGGCAGATGGTGCAAGTTGAGCACGACGTCGCGGACACCGGCCGATTGCAGCGAGCGCAGGATACGGTGGATGAGTGGAGTGCCGGCCACCGGCAACGCCGCCTTCGCGCGGAGAAGAGACAGAGGCCGAAGGCGGGTGGCGAGCCCTGCTGTCAGGACGAGTGCTGGAACCATTCGTCGGCGAACATCATGTCGTCGCCGGTCAACCCGAAACGCTCCCGCCGTTGCAGGAACAGCCCGCGATAGGAATCGAGCACGTAGTCGGACTGGCTGCGGCCCATCGCACGAGCCATGGTCTCAATCGCCCGCTCGCCGCCTTCGATTTCGACGAACGTGCCGATGGGGGTTTCGTCGAGCGCAATCGTGGCGTCTTCGGCCCCGAACTCCTCGCGAAACTTCTGATACCGGAACCACACGTGGAGCCCCAGCGACTCGAGCACGTGCGTCAACGCGTCGCCGTCACTGACCACCATTTCATGCTCCTCGCGGGTCTTCATCCGGCTGACCTGCACCGGCCCCTTGAAGGTCAGCAGGCTCCGGCCGGACTCGCTGCGCACGCGCAGCGCGCAGCCGGTGCGGCGCAGCGATTCGTCGCTCGTGTCGAAGAGCGCATCCTCTTGCAGGCGACGGCACTTGAGCGGGGCAGCGCCCGCTGCCAGGATGGCTGTCCTCGCCTCGTCGGCATCCGTGAACTGCAGCTTGATTTCTCGTTCGATCATTGGGGGACTCTCGGCGTCTGGCTCTGGACGTTCGGTCCGTGTTCCGGGTTCCAGGTTCCGGGTTCCGCGTCGAACAAGGCGCATGATTATAAACACGCCGACTGAAAAAGAAAGGCCTCGGACTGCGTGCGAACAGCCCGAGGCCGGACGAGGGGGCTCGGCAGGTCGAGTCGACTAGTCCTTTGTCACCGTGACGAAGGTCTCCTGGCCGAGTCGCACCACGCGCAGGAAAGCCGTTCCGCCGGAAGGTATGGCCGAAAGTGTCCGCTGAGCGTCGCCGGCAGACTCGATGGTTTCGCGGCCCACTCGCACGATGACGTCGCCTGGTTGAATCCCGGCTCGCGCCGCCGGGCTCCCTTGCTCGACGTCGGTGACCACTGCACCACGACGATCGCCCAGGCGCAGCCGTCGTGCGATGTCGGGTGTGACGTTCTGCACCGTAATGCCGAACCCGCTGCTGGTTTCCTGTGCCGGATCTCCACCGTCGCGGCCCCGGTTGCGCGCCGCCACCGCGGTCTCTGCCTCGAGATCCAGTTCGTCCACGGTGACGTTCAGCGTTCGCTCCTGGCGATCGCGCACGATGCGGACGGGAACCGTGGTGCCCGGCCTGGTGTTGACGACCATCCGAACCAGCTCGTCGCGAGAGGCCACCGGCTTTCCGCCGAACGCGATGATCACGTCTCCCGGCTCGAGGCCTGCCTTGCTGGCGGCGCTGTCGGGCGACACGCTCTGGACGACGGCCCCTTTGCGATCCTTGAGCCCGAATTCATCGACCGCTTCACGCTGCACAGGACCGACCGAGACGCCGATTCGGCCGCGTGTGATCTTGCCGGTGCGCAGTTGCGGCAGCAGCTCC
>Ga0111538_10015447_pt1 | contig 10040 bp, 7 predicted proteins | sample SoiMethybrSBSTD1_FD_79669 | JGI IMG/M metagenome (GOLD analysis project Ga0111538, IMG submission 79669) | Bulk soil microbial communities from a Populus tree surrounding site in Tennessee, USA - Soil MetaG P. TD hybrid SBSTD1 (version 2)... | ecosystem: Environmental > Terrestrial > Soil > Tree... | reverse complement strand
GTCGAGGAATACCGACGTTTACGGCATCACATCGAGACGCATCTCAGAGCGGCAAGTCGTTGAATCGATTGCGCGACGAAGTGTTTTGATGTCGCTCGGTGAGCCTCGCCGGAGTCGCTTTCCAAGCGTGCTCCTTCAACCACTCGGACATCTCTCCCCTCGACTCGCTACGCTGGCTCGGGGCAGGCCGCTTTAGAATCAACGACTTGCGAGCGGTCTGGAACAGGATAGCGCAAAAGCTCTCTTCACGCATATTCGATTTGACAACTCGCGCGATGCCAACCACTTAGCGAGACGCATTCGCGTCATCAACGACGAATTGTTTCAGACCTCCTGATGTCTCGCGATCACTTAGCGCCGTTTGGTCGAGGCGGCTATCCTCGGAATGATCCGAGCGCTCGTTGAAATCTCCGAATTGCGCTGAACAGTTGCCTGACCCGATGGGGCACCACTTCGGTACGCATGGTGCGCCTCCGCTATTCCGGAGGCGAAATTGCTCCGAGACGTCCGAACGCCCCGACATTCGCCGAAATCTCGCGTAATTCATCGCGTTCGAGAGTGGCCATCGGCGGCACGTTTTCTGCCATTACGCCATTTGCCCGACGGCAGCCTTTCGAGTGTAAAGCCCCGCCCGAGCCGTGACGCGCCCACATCGCGCGTTTGGCCGAAGACTGTCCGATCGGCATGAGGAGCCACATATCACACGCTTCCACGTCGAACGATTGGACCAAGCCTGCGGCGAAGGCGATTCCCAAAGAGGGGTACTTCACGCTCGAACAGGGCCGATACGGCCCGACCTATCCAAGAACCCCGGCGTGCCACGGCTTCACGATCATCGCGAAGATCAAGGCGGGAACCGAACCCGAGATCCGCGCCTACGGGAAGCGCATCGAAGACACGATTGCGTCGAGCCCACAGGCGCTCGCTCCATTGCAGCTCCACTACCTGCGATGGGTGCTCTTCAACATCGGTCCAGACACGTATTTCATGTACCAGGGCATCTTCGATACCGATTTCGACAGGTACATCCGTTTACTGAAGCCGGCAATCGCGAGTTCAATTCGTTCGTGTGGATGCCACCGAAAGGCACACGCGCGGGAGACGTTCTGCTCGCGGACTCAACCGTGTTCAGTACGCTGTTTGGCGCCGACGACAGCCTGAAGCAGTTCTGGAAGAACCTTGCAACCGCGAAGTGAATCCACAAAGAGGCAACAGTCTGACCAGCACACCACCAGCTGATATACAGGCGCTCATCGACGCGCACGTGAAGGGCTGCAATGCCCAGAACACTAATCTGTCTTGGTTGAGCGCGGATTTCACTTCGCTGGCCGTCGGCAACAGTCACGCGAGGGCTCGCTGAGGAACATACCTATGAGCACTCGATCAAGCCACTCTCACGTTTGTCGCAGCGTTGTCGCTCTGCTGATGTTCGCGACTGCGACAGCCTGCGGCCGCCAGCAGGAGTCCACGCCGGTAACGGGCCCAGCCGCGTCGCCGACTGCACCGCCGGCGACGTCGGCCACTGCAGCCTCCGCCGCCGACGCCCCAATCCCGGACACGCCTTCGCCGTATGACGCCCTTCCGGAAGCGGTGCGGCTCCTGGCGGACCAGCCGTTCACCGGTGACCTCGACGCGATGATCAAGCGTCGCGCGATTCGCGTGGCCGTGACGTTCAACCGCACGCACTACTTCATCGACAAGGGGCAGGAGCGCGGGATTACCTACGAGGCCCTGAAGTCATTCGAGAACGATCTCAACACGGACCTGAAGACCGGCAATCTCAAGGTGCACGTGGTGATCGTTCCGATGTCGCGCGATCAACTGTATCCGGCGCTTTCGACCGGTAAGGTCGATCTGGTGGCGGCCATGGTGACCGTCAGGCCCGAGTTGGAGAAACTGGTTGCCTTCTCCGAGCCAACCCGAACCGACGTGAGCCAGGTGGTCGTGACAGGGCCTGGAGCCCCGCCGATCGCCACGGTCGACGATCTGGCCGGTCAAGAGGTGTTCGTCAGAAAGCCAAGCGCGTACTACGACACGGTCACCCGCTTGAACGAGCAACTCAAAGTGCGCGGCAAGCCGGCCGCGGTTATCGACGAAGCTCCGGACGTCCTCGAAGACGATGATGTGCTGGAAATGGTCAACGCCGGCCTCGCACCGATCACCGTCGTGGACGACTATCTAGCGGAATTCTGGAAACAGATCTTCACCAACATCACCGTGCGGCAGGACATCACGCTGCGTTCCGGCGGTCGACTGGCCGTCGCGTTTCGCAAGGAGAATCCCGGGCTCCAGGAAACCGTCAACCAGTGGATCCGCAAGCACGGCAAAGGCGACGCGTTCCGCAACGTGCTCGAACGTCAGTATCTGCAGAGCGTCAAGTACGTGAAGAACGCTGCGGCCGACAGCGAGCGCCAGAAGCTGCAGAAGGTGGTCGAGCTGTTCAGGAAATACGGGAGGCAGTACGACCTTGATTACCTGATGATGGCGGCACAAGGGTATCAGGAGTCGACGCTGGACCATAGCGTCAGGAGCCCGGTCGGCGCAATCGGCGTGATGCAGGTCATGCCGCCAACCGGCAAGCAACTCGACGTCGGCGACATCAATGAGATCGAGGCGAACATCCATGCCGGCGTGAAGTACATGCGGTTCATGATGGACCAGTACTTCAAGGATGAACCCATGGACAGGCTGAACAAAGGCCTCATGACGTTCGCCGCCTACAATGCCGGGCCGGGCCGCCTGCGACAGCTGCGGCGCGAGACGGAACAGCGGGGCTTGAATCCCAACGTCTGGTTCGGCAACGTCGAGCGCGTCGCGTCGGAACGGATTGGCCGCGAAACGGTCACCTACGTCAGTAACATCTACAAGTACTACATCACGTATCGTCTGCTCAGCGCGCAGCAGGAACGACGCGAAGCAGCGAAGGCGGAGCTCAAGAAACGCCAGTGACGCGCCAGTCAGGCTTGGGCGAGTTCGGCCGGCGTGTCCGGAACCAGAAACCAGCATCGTGCGATCGTCGCTGCAGATGTATCAGACAGACTCGCGACAACGGAACTGCATCGCCTGCGGATTCTTCGTTGTCGCCTGCGAGCCGCTAATTGGAGCCGCACATGTACCGAACCGCACTCACAGCCGTCGCATTCGCATTCTCGCTCTCGTTGATTGGCCTGACCGACAGACCCGTGTCCGCTCAGATGATGGCGAAGGCTCAGGTGGCGAACCTTATCGCCAACGTCGAAAACGGCGTGGACGAGTTCAGGAATTACCTGGAGAAGCGGGGCGACAACGCGCGCGAAGCCTCGACCACGGCCCAGACGTCGGGGCGAAAGAAGCGGCAGGCCACGGAGAGTCAGAAAGCCAACGCCAGCAGCAAGAAGGACGCCCTGGACGACGCGCTAGGCGACTTGAACCGATCGACCAACCGTTTGCGGCGAAAGTTTGACCCGACTGACAAATGGATGGAGACGAAAGCCCAGGTGGAGAAGGTGGTCGACGACGGGCGAAAGATTAATCAGGTGGTCGTGCGCGGCAGCTACGGACCGGAAGCCGCCAGGCTGTGGGCCGTGCTCCGAACGGGTATCAACGATCTGGCGCGCGCGTATGGCGTACCGCCGATGGCGATCTAACAAATCCGGAAAGCCTCATCGGGCGCAACGTCGTCTTCCGAAGCACAACATCGTTCTCAACGAGCTTGCGACATTCCGCTGAAGTACTGCCGGTTGTGCGACAACGCGTTGGGTTCGACCCACCGGGCCCCAACGGCGCTCGGCGTAGTGCGCGGTGTCTGCCGATGTGCCTCCACGTAAGTCAACCAGCGGTTTGTGTCAGAACTGTGTCACATGCCCCCCGAAACCCTGGGGCAACACCGTCATTTACGGGGACACGGCGATGCACATCGTTGTTGCAGGAAGTCGTTGACCGGAAGTGCGTTGGTGGGATTCGGTGAGCGTCAGCACGCGCGGAGGGAATCAATTTCCGAGCGTGCTCCTTCAACCACTCGGACATCTCTCCGCTTTGAAATCAATGAGTTGCGAGCGGCCCGGAGGAATTATCGCATCCGCCGGTGCTTTCGCAGCACTCTCTCGATGTTGTTTGCGTTCAGCGGTTTGGGGTGCAAGTGCGGATGGCGCGGCAAACTGTGTCAGACCTTTTAATGTGCTCCGATCACTTACGGCGATCTAGTCGAGGTTGTTGGCGGCGGCTGTAATGCTGACGCTTGTCGCGGTGAGAATCTGACAGTCGACAGCACGGTCTGGCTGTCGGCTGAGAGTGTCGCTCCCGGTCGGTGATTCACTTCACCATGCGTCTCCGAAAGCGATCGGACGCGCGATGTTCGACGGATGAACTGAGCCAACAGCAACCGCCCCGGGATCGAAGAGTCGGGATCGTACCCAGGCGTCAGTGCTCGCGCTCGTGGCGCGAGCTATCGAGAAGCTGTCTTGCGAGACGCGTCATCCTGATACGCGATCCGCCAGACGCGACCCTTCTGTGAGTCAGCGACGTATAACGCGCCATCAGGCCCTTCGGCGATGCCGATAGGCCGATACGTGGCGGGCGCACGATTCATGGCCGTTCGATCGAAACCCGCGAATCCGTCCGCGAATACCGTGGGCGCTCCCGACTTGCCGTTGCGGTCGAACGGCACGAGGACGACGTCGTAGCCGTTCTTGTTCTGCGTGCCATGGAGCACGATGAATGCCCCGCCACGATACGGACGCGGGAACGCATTGCCGGAGTAGAACAACAGATCCACCGGCCGCCGATCGGCGGGAATGGAAGGTCAGCACCGGCGATGGTTACTTGCCGACCGGCGCCGTCTGTTTGCCATCGCCGCCGTACTCCGGCGCGATCAGCCGGATGTTATGAACGCCGTCGAAGTATGTGTACGGCCAACCGAAGTCGGTCAGCTTGGTAATGCGATGCATTTCGTCCGCGATGTGATCATCGTCGTCGACGCTGACGAGATCCGACCAGTAACGATGCGTGTTGTCGCGGCCGTGCATGATTCCGTATAGATGACCATCGGCAGGCGACCAGTCGAGCGAACCGATGTCGCGGATGCCGGTCGCCCACTGTTCGCCGTCGGCCGGAAATTTCTGCCCGTGCCTATCGGCATCAAAGCGCCAGACGCCGGTACGGGTTTCGAGGTCGGGGCACGGTTTCAACCCGACGGGCGGCGTGATCGGAAACGGCTGCCCCGGCGGTGGCTGCGTCTGCATGGTGCACAGGTTTGCCGACGCATCGAGCGCCACGAACAGATTACCCTTGCCGTCGAACGCAATTGGACGGTTCACCCGGTTGAATCACGGATGGGACGGTGGCATGCCGTCGACGATCACCTGAGGATCAGCCGATGGGATTAATTCGCCTCCGCGGAACGCGAACCGGTACACGCCTGACGGCGTGCTCGCGTAAAGGCGATCGTGATGGAATCGTATGCCCGTGCCACCGTCGATCGACCCAAAATGCTGGATCTGATCGGCATGGTGGTTCGTGTCGAGGTGAAGCGCGATGATGCCGCTCTTGCTCGGATCCTGATTCTGTGGCGTCGACAGGTCGATGTTGCCGTTGCCGCGTACGGCGAGATGGCGGATTGGGCCCAGACCCTCGGCGGCGTGAAAGCCGGGCGGCAGCGTCAAGCCGTCAGGTTCTGGCGCGGCAGACAAGGCAGCAGCCGACGCGATGATCGCGGCAACACCAAACATCTTCATCGGATTCTCTCCAGATTACGACGTTCTATCCAGACAAGACGTCGGTTGTCAGTCGTGTCGATTCTTGAGCGATACCTTTGCTAAAGTTTCCAGATGCAACTCAATCGCTCGGTACCACCCTGCAGCGTGATCCCTGTGCTCATTTACCCCGACCCCGGCGCAGCAGCTGATTGGCTATCAAAGGCATTCGGCTTCACTATCCGCCTGCGCATCGCCAATCACCGCATCCAGATGAAAGCCGGAGACGGCTGCTTCACTATCGCCGAAGGCAAGGTCGCGCCGAACAACTCACACAGCGTCCAGGTCCGGATCGAGGACGCCGAGGGTCACTGTGCGCGTGCGCGGCAGAATGGAGCCATCATCCTCACCGAGCCGAAGGACCAGCCCTACGGCGAGCGCCAATACAATGCTCAGGACTTTTGTGGCCACCGCTGGGACTTCACCCAAACTATCGCCGACATCGCTCCGGAAGAATGGAGCGGTGGTGCGTTTCATCTTGAGTGAACTGATCCTGGTTGGCTTGGAAGGCCTCAGAGACCTAACCGAACAAACGCAAGGACAGCCCGCTTCAATGGTGAGACTCGCTGGAGTACTTGTTGTCGCCGGTCTCGTCGTCGCGGTCGCGGCGTCGCAATCCCCGACAGCGCCGCGGCTCGTCGGCGAAGCCGCGCCGCCGGCGTCGGCGCTCAGCCTCTGGTATCGCGCGCCGGCGTCCGATCATCCGCTGCTGCCGCTCGACGCGCCGCGACAGGCCGGCACCGCCGAGTGGGTGCGGGCGCTCCCTGTCGGCAACGGCCGGCTTGGCGCCATGGTCTTCGGCGGCATCGTCCACGAGCGATTGCAGCTGAACGAAGACACCTTGTGGGCGGGCCGCCCGTACGATCCCGTCAATCCCGACGCGAAGGACGCGCTCCCCGAAGTGCGGCGCCTGATCGCGGACCGCAAGTATCCGGACGCCGCGAAGCTCGTGGGCGCGAAGGTGATGTCGAAGCCGCTGGCGCAGATGCCGTACCAGACGGTCGGCGATCTCGCGCTGACGTTCCCACAGGTCGAATCGGTCGAGAACTACCAGCGCGATCTGGACCTGGCGACGGCCACGGCTCACGTGTCGTATGTGCGCGGCGGCGTGACATTCTCGCGCGAAGTGTTCGCGAGCGCGCCCGACCAGGTCATCGTCGTGCGGCTGACGGCCAGCCGTCCGGGGCAGATTTCCCTCGAGGCGCGGCTGCAGACGCCTCAGCACGCGACCGTGGAGGCCACCGCGGCCGGCGATCTCGTGATGCGGGGCGTCAACGGCGATGGCGCCGGCACCACCGCCGACGGCCGTCCGATGACCGGCGCGCTGCGCTTCGAAGCGCGGGTCCGCGTGCTGCCGACGGGAGGCACGCGTCGCATCAGCGGCGATGCGCAGATCGTCCGCGACGCCGACGCCGTCACCCTGCTGATCGCGGCCGCAACCAGTCACAGCACATATGAAGACGTGACCGCCGATCCGGCCGCGCGTGTGTCGGCGGCCCTCGATCCCGCATCGCGCAAGAACGTCGACACGCTGCGCACGGAGCATGTCCGTGACTATCAACAGCTGTTCAATCGCGTCACACTCGATCTGGGGCCCTCAAAGCGCGTGCCGACCGACCAGCGCGTGCGCGCCTTCGGCGACGGCAGCGATCCCGGGCTTGCGGCGCTCTATTTTCAGTACGGGCGTTACCTGCTGATTGCCAGTTCGCGACCCGGCGCACAGCCGGCGAACCTGCAGGGCCTCTGGAACGAGAGCATGTCGCCGCCGTGGGGCAGCAAGTACACCATCAACATCAATACCGAGATGAACTACTGGCCGGCGCTTTCGACCAACCTGGCCGAAACGATGGATCCGCTGATCGCGATGGTGTCGGATCTTTCAGTAACCGGTGCGCGAACGGCACGCCAGATGTACGGCGCCGGCGGATGGGTGGCGCATCACAACACCGATCTGTGGCGCGCAACGGGTCCGATCGACGGCCCGCAATGGGGAATGTGGCCGACGGGCGGTGCGTGGCTGACGCTGCCCCTGTGGGATCGCTATGAGTACACCGGCGATCGCGGCTACCTGGAGCGCATCTACCCGCTGCTCAAAGGCGCGGCGCAATTCTTTCTCGACACGCTCGTCGAGGAGCCAACGCACCACTGGCTCGTGACCTCGCCGTCGCTGTCGCCGGAGAACCCGCACCAGTTCGGCACGTCGCTCGCCGCCGGTCCGGCGATGGACGGGCAGATCCTGCGCGAGTTGTTCGGCAACGCCATTGAGGCCGCGGCTGCGCTCGGCGTCGACGCCGACCTGCGGCAGAAGTGGAGTGCGACGCGCACCAGGCTGGCGCCGCCGCAGATCGGCAGCGCCGGCCAGCTGCAGGAATGGCTCGACGACTGGGACATGCAGGCGCCCGAGATCCACCATCGCCACGTGTCGCACCTGTTCGGTCTCTTCCCCGGTCACGACTTCGACGTGCGACGTACGCCGGAGCTCGCGGCGGCGGCGAAACGGTCGCTCGAGATTCGCGGCGATCAGGCGACGGGCTGGGCGACCGCGTGGCGCATCAATCTCTGGGCCAGGCTTGCCGACGGCAATCACGCGTACGAGATCCTCAAGTTCCTGCTCGGTCCCGAGCGCACCTACCCCAACATGTTCGACGCGCACCCGCCGTTTCAGATCGACGGCAACTTCGGCGGCACCTCCGCGATCGCCGAGATGCTGCTGCAATGCGACGACGGGGAGATCCGCCTGCTGCCGGCGCTTCCGAGCGCGTGGCCCGCCGGGCGTGCGACCGGCCTGAGAGCGCGCGGCGGGTTCGAGATCGATCTCGCCTGGACGCGCGGCGCGCTCGAGCGCGCGACCGTTCGTTCGCTGCTTGGGCGGCCGCTGCGCCTGCGCCGCGGGAACACGCTCCGCACCTTCGACACGACGCGCGGCGCAACGCTGACGCTCGTTGGCGACGACCTGCAGCCGCAGAGTGGCGTCGCGATCCTGCAGGTCGACCGGATCAAGCCGTCGAGCGGACGATCGAACACCGTCCCTGACGATCGATCTGGAGCCGTATACGGTCGCCGTCATCGCGATCGCCGCCAGATCGGCGAACAGCGCACTCAAGCCGATTACCGCGTCCCGAGCTCCAGCACGACGATGCCGTTCGCCGGGACGGTATAGATGAAACCTGACTTCACGCCGGTGATCGGCGACGTTTTCGGCACCACGCGCTCAGGCGCGTCGATCGAGTTCGTCTCCTGAGGATCGCCGGCAAGCGTGACCGCAGTGCCGGCTGGGCGAAGCGAGGCGCCGGCGATGTCCAGCTGCACGGGCACGGCCGCGGTGCCCGCGTTCACGAGTTTCACGTAGATCGTCCGTGAACGGCTGTCGCGGGTGACCGACACCAGGACGTCCGTGTCGGTGGCGCTGGCTTTGAGAATTTCGTCGCCAAGGTGGGTCGCAAACAGCTTGATCGCGTGGTAGCTCGGCGATCCGTAAACCCGCAGCGCGTCGTAGCCGATCAGGTTCGGGCGCCACTGCCGCGCCCCCGGGCTGACATTGACCAGCAGCGGCGCGTAGCAGTGCATGATCACCAGATCGGAGTTCCGCTCCATCTCCGTCATCCATGCGGCGTCGCCAATTGCGGCGCGCAGGTTGGGCGTCGGCGCTTCGCCACGCGAACGCGGATTCCACGGCTCGAACGGCGTTTCGTACGCGCCCCACTCGCCGACGAAGATCTTCGGTCCCTTGCGATCGTACTTGTCGTACTGCCCGCGCGCCGCCGTGAGGAATGCCTCCACCGTCCGGTAGTAGTGTTCGTCGACGACATCCGGCGTGACGCTGCGGACGCGCTGGTTCTCGGGATGCTCGAAGCCCACGGTCGAGATGACCTGCAGGCTCGGGTCGCGTGCCTTGATGGCCTGGTTGAACTGCGCGAACCGCTGATCGTACGAGCCGGAGCGATCGAAGAAGTCCTCGTTGCCGACCTCGACATAAGTCAGCTTGAACGGCGTCGGATGCCCGGCCCTGGCCCGTAGCGATCCCCACGTCGACGTGGCCGGGCCCGTCACGTATTCGATCTCGTCGAGTGCGTCTTCGATGTACGGCGCGAGATCGGGGCCGGGCTTCACGTACGCGCCTTTCAGCGAGTAGCCGGCGTAGACCGCCAGGACGGGCTCGGCGTTCATGTCCTCGGCCCACGTCAGAAACTCGTAGAGACCGAGGCCGTCGCTCGACCGATACGTCCACGGCGCCATGTGGCCGGGCTGCTCCGACAACGGCCCGAGCGTCTTCTTCCACTCGAAGCGATCGGCAATCTGATCGCCTTCGAG
>Ga0111538_10015446_pt1 | contig 10040 bp, 7 predicted proteins | sample SoiMethybrSBSTD1_FD_79669 | JGI IMG/M metagenome (GOLD analysis project Ga0111538, IMG submission 79669) | Bulk soil microbial communities from a Populus tree surrounding site in Tennessee, USA - Soil MetaG P. TD hybrid SBSTD1 (version 2)... | ecosystem: Environmental > Terrestrial > Soil > Tree... | reverse complement strand
CATCGTGCGCCACATCCTGCCGAACGTCGCGGCAACAGTCATCATCCTCGCCACCATCGGCCTGGGCACCGCGATCCTCGCCGAATCGGCGCTCTCGTTCCTCGGCTTCGGCGTGCCGCCGCCGTATCCGGCGTGGGGCGCGATGCTGTCGGGCTCCGGCCGGACGTACATGTTCCGCGCGCCATGGATGGCGATCTGGCCAGGGGTCGCGATCTCGCTCGCCGTGTTCGGGTTCAACATGCTCGGCGATGCGCTGCGCGACGTCCTCGACCCGCGGCTGCGTGGCGGAAGATAGGACGGCCTTGACGACGTCCCGGGAGCGGAGTAGAGAGGAATTACGGTGACGCGATTGGTATCGCGCACCGTCGTGGGCCCACTCAATTCCAGGAGGTGTTGTATGGAGAAGACACCACCGGACTTGATACCTGCGCCCCTCGGCGCCTGCTAGCGGCTCCGAGCGGCGCACCGCGTGAGAAGTTGTAGCCCTCTCCCGACGCAAGCCGGGAAGCGCAGCGCGGTCTGCGCACACTGAAAGGGGATGCCGTGGGCGAGTCACCTCGCCCACGCCCCCGAAGTACACTGCGTGGCGACTGACCTCTTCCTGGCTGCCTCCGCATGGCCCTCGGGCTCGCTCGCCCGGGCGGTGCCTCCCTCGTGCGATCGCGGCATCGATCACGCGCCGCCGCCGGAGCACGACCGTCAGGACCTGATCGTGAAGCTTCCGGAGTGGCGCCCGCGGGAGCCGGCCCATCGCCTGGTGCCGGCGCTCAGCGTGCTCGGCGATGGGGTCGCGGGCTTTCGCTTCGAGATGTCGGTATTTGCAGCGGGCGCATGGACGCCGTGGCTCGCCGGCGCCACGGTCGGGCACGCGAGCTTCCCCGAGGCTGCCGGCCGCTCGGACACGTTCGCCTGCGAGGTCGACGAGTTCATCGCCGGCGCACCGGCCGAGCGCGTGCGTCTGATCCTTCGCGTGAGCCCGGCCGATCTGGACGTCCCGTTCGCCGCGCCGTGGTTCGTCTCGCTCTCGGCGTGGAGCCCGAGTCCGCGGCCAGGACCGCCCTCCGGATCCAGCGTGCGGCTCTCCGTGCCGGCGTTGAGCCAGATGGACGAGGACGCCGAGATCCGCAACCGTATCTGCTCGCCCGCCAGCGTGGCGATGGTGCTGGCCTACTACGGAGCGCCGATCGCCGTGGCGGATCTGGCGCGGGAGATCTTCCAGCCGGCGCTCGACCTCTATGGGGTGTGGCCGGCGGCGGTCCGTGCCGCGGGCCGGCGCGGCGTGGCGGGCTACCTGCTGCGCTTTCCCGACTGGCCCACCGCTGCGTGGTGCCTCGAGCAGGGGATGCCGATCATTGCGTCGGTGCGATACGGCCCGGGCGAGCTGACCGATGCGGCGATCGCCGAGACGTCAGGCCATCTTCTGGTCCTGACCGGCTACGAGGGCGACGACGTGCTCGTGAACGATCCGGCGGCGCCGCAGGCCGATGCGGTCGCGCGACGCTACCGGCTCGAGGAGCTTCGGCGGGTCTGGCTCGAGCGCGCCGGCGTGGGCTACGTGCTGTTCGCGCCGCTCCATTCAGGAAATCGGCGCTGACGACGGCCGGGGTTAACCGCTGCGGTACAATGCTGCCGGCATGCGACACGCCCTGACGCTGAGCGTTCTCGGCATCGCGATCGTGGCCGCGGGATGCGGTGGCGACGAGCGCGAGTGGATGAAGCTCAACGAGAAGTACACCCGGGAGGACTTCAAGCGCGACTGGGCCCAGTGCTCCGTCAAGGGAACGCTCGACGAGGAGTGCATGAAGGCGCGGGGCTGGGTCTCGGTCACCCCGCCGCGGGTCGAGCAGAAGAAGGAAGATCCCCTCGCGCCAAAAGGGCGCGGCGGCAGGTACTGACCGCGCGCCTCCGTCCCGTCGACGTTCTGCCGGCCCGATCTCCTCTCCTCTAGCGCGCGCTGCTGCGCTCCTCGGCAGGGGCGCGCTCGGCGAGCCGAGACGCCGTCAGCCGCACGCGATCCACGTCATCGACATCGCCGCTCCGCGTCGCCAGACCCTCGGCGACCCTCAGGCACTGCTCGACCGTGGCCCGATCACCGAGCGCGCTGAACGCCTCGGCCGCGTGCAGGATACCGGTGAGCGAGTGCTGCTGGCGCGCGCGGAAGAACGCGATCCAGTAGGTCTCGCGCGCCCGCGCGACGGCGCCCCGGGCCAGGCCCGGGAACACGCCGAGCCGGAGCGAGGCGGCAGCCACTGCGAGCAGCCCGAGCCAGCCCGGATGACTGAGTGCGGCGGAGTACGCCTGCCGCCACGCGCGGACGGATTCGCCGGGGGCGTCTTCCGACACGGCCTGGTCCATCGCCTGGATGTGCGCGGTCCAGGGGCCGAGTGCTTCGATTTCGCCGAACAAGGGCTGCGTCATCGTTTCCCCCTCACAAAAGGCCAGTACGGTTCCCATCGACAATTCCTCCTAGGGCATGAGCCCGAGATGATCGGCCTCGCGCGCCCGAGCGTCCCAGCGCTCGGCGAAAGCCCGCACCTGCTCGTCGGCGCGCGGATTCCACGACCGTGCGGCGACACCTCGCGCGACACGGATACACTGCTCAACGACTTCCTGATCGCCCAGCTCGGCGAAGCCCTGGGCCGCGCGCAGGACGCCCTCCAGCGAGCCGCGATTGCGCGCGCGGAAGAGCGCCGCGAGATACGCCTCACGCGCCTTCGCGTCCGAGATTTTCCGGAACCCGCCGACCTGGCCGAGCCGGCGGTAGGCGTCACCGGCCGCCACCATGCCCTCCCAGTGGCGGCTCTTGATGGCGGCGACGTACGCCTCGCCCCACAGCACCTCGGCGCCGGCGAGGTCATTCCGCGCCATCGCGGTGTCCACGCGCTCGAGATGTGCCTGCCAGGCGACATCTGGATCGGCCCCGAGGACGTGGTCAGCCAGAAATTCCACGCCCAGCAGCGCCAGGATCGTCACTATGAGCATCGAAACGGCGCCCAGCGCCAACGTGTACGACCAGCGGCGCGCCCCGGGCTCTCTCATGACTGCCTCCATGGCGCCGTACATATCGCAAGCTCGATACCATCCGGGAAATGCTAATAAAACGCGATGTTGGGAGGCACCAGCGACGGGGCACCGCTGGTTGGTGCTCAAGAGTTGAACACCACACTGACCGGCAGCTAAGATGTCAGGCCTGATGAAGCGGCAGCTGGCCGACCTCCTGGGTGAGAGCTCGGGGATCGAAGCGATCAAGGACAAGATCGCGCGACTCCTGGCGCGCCAGCAGGACTCCCGCCGGCTACCTCCCGTGCTGATCGAGGGCGAGACGGGCACGGGCAAGGGCCTTCTCGCCCGGCTCCTCCACAAGGCGGGCCCGCGGCCGCAGGGCCCGTTCGTCGACGTCAACTGCGCGGCGATTCCCGAGACGCTGCTCGAGGCCGAGATGTTCGGGTTCGAGCGGGGCGCGTTCACCGATGCGCGCCGGGCCAAGCCGGGTTTGTTCCAGGCGGCGAACCGCGGGACGATCTTCCTCGACGAAGTGGCGCTCCTGTCCGAGGGCCTCCAGGCGAAGCTGCTCAAGGTGCTCGAGGAGCGGTCGGTGCGGCGGCTCGGCGCCACGCGCGACGAGCCGATCGACGTGTGGATCCTGACCGCGACGAACGAGGATCTCAAGGCGGCGATTCCCGCACGCCGCTTCCGCGAAGATCTCTATCATCGCCTGGCGGTCCTGACGCTTACGCTGCCGCCGCTGCGCTCGCGCGGCGACGACGTCATGCTGCTCGCCGAGCATTACCTCGGGCGAGCGTGCGCCGATTACGGCGTGTCGAACAAGACGCTCTCGCCCGACGCGCGCGCGGCCCTCCACGCGTACCCGTGGCCGGGCAACGTGCGCGAGCTCGCCAACCTGATGGAGCGCGTCGTGCTGCTGTCGAGCGATCCCGAAGTGACGGCGGACGTGCTCGGCCTGACGCTGGCCGTCACGGCGGAGCCCCCGGCGCCGGCGCCCGGCGTCGCGTCCGGTGGAGCGAGCTCGCTCGACGACGCTGTGCGCGACCGCGTCGTCGAGGTTCTGCGCCAGACGAGCTGGAACATCTCCCGCACCGCGGCCGTGCTCGGGATCTCGCGCAACACCCTGCGGGCTCGTATCGAGAAGTACGGGCTCAGGTCCGGCGAGGCTCCGGCACCTTCGGCTCCGGCGCCGGTCCGTCGCGCGGCGCCGAGCGCGCTGCGTTCGACGTCGAGTCTGGCGCCCGCGCCGGTTCCAGCATCCACGGTGCCGGCCCCGACGCTGACGCCGCTCCGATGGGAGCGGCGGCGCGTCACGCTGCTGCGCGCGTCGCTGATCGCCGCCTCCGTGCCCGAGGCGCTGCTGGAGACAGGCCGTGTCATCGAGCTGTTGCTCGACAAGATCCAGAGCTTCGGCGGACGGATCGAGGGGCGGAGCCCGACCGGGGTCATCGGTGCCTTCGGTCTCGACCCGACGGAGGATGCGCCCAGCCAGGCAGCGCATGCGGCCATGGCGATCCAGAAGGCGGTCGATCGATCTCGACGGGATGGCGCCGCGGGGCCGGCCATCAAGGTGGCCATCCACACCGCTCAGGTTCTCGTCGGTCAGGGCGCCGGCCCTCCCGAGCTCGACCTCGAGGGGAAGCAGGCGGTCCTCGGCGCGCTCGACGGGTTGATCGAGCGCGGCGGGCCCGACACCGTCCTGGTGAGCGACGCGACCGCGCCATTTCTCGAGCGAAGCTTCGAACTGGTCGAGCTCCGGGGTGCAGAGCTGCCGGCCCGGCGCGCCTTCGTGCTGGCCGGCCGGGAGAAGGCAGGAGCCGGCCGCCCGGAGCACGTGGTGGCCTTCGTCGGCCGCCGCCGCGAGATCGAGCTCTTGTGGAGCGGGCTCGAGTCCGCCATTCGCGGGCAGGGCCAGATCGTCGGGGTCAGCGGCGAGCCGGGAATCGGAAAATCGCGGCTCATCTCGGAATTTCGCGAGGGGCTCACCGGGAGGACGGTGCTCCAGTTCGAAGGCCAGTGCCGATCGTACGGCGCCGTGGTTCCGTATCAGCCGATCCTCGACGTGCTCAGGGCGCTTTGCCGGATCACCGAAACGGACAGCCCGGGAACGATGGCCGAGAAGGCCCGCACGACTCTGCTCGACGCCGGGCTCGACCTGCTCGAGCACGCGCCCAGCCTGCTCCATGTGCTCGGCCTGGAGCCGGAAGCGGAGCATGTGGCGGGGCTCGGCCCCGAGGTAACCAAGGCGCGCGTGGTCGAGACGCTCAGGCAGGTGCTCCTGAAACGCAGCCGCGCGAACCCGCTCGTCGTCGTCATCGAGGACCTGCACTGGATCGACCGAACGTCGGAGGAATGCCTGGCCTCGCTCGCGGAGATCGTCGGCGGGCTCCGGCTGCTGTTCGTCTGCACCTATCGCCACGGGTACCGCCCGCCCTGGATCGAGAAGTCGTTCTCGACGCAGATCGCGCTGCAACGGCTCGCGCCCGAGGACAGCGTGCGGATCATCCGCGGTGTGTTGGGTACCGACCAGGCGCCCGAACCGCTCGTGGACGTCATCGTGGCCAAGGCGGAGGGCAACCCGTTCTTTCTGGAGGAGCTGGCGCGGGCCGTCCGCGACGACGGTGGGGCCCCTTCGCCCATCCGCGTGCCGGACACGATCCAGGAGGTTCTCCTCGCGCGCATCGGGCGGCTCCCGCACGAGGATCGAGAGCTGCTCCAGACCGGGGCGGTGGTTGGCAAGAACGTGTCGGTCGCGGTGCTCCGTGCGCTCGGCGGACTGCGCGACGACACGCTCCAGGGCGCGCTCACACGGCTGACCCGCGCGGAATTCCTCTACGAGACCGGCGCCGGGCCCGACGCCGAATATTCGTTCAAGCATACGCTGACGCACGAGGTGGCGTACGAGAGCCTGGCGCCCGAGCGCCGCCGCGAGCTGCACGCCGGCATTACTGCGGCGATCGAGCGCCTGCATCCGGACCGACTCGCCGAGCACGCCGAGCGCCTGGCGCACCACGCCTCCCGCGGCGAGGTCTGGGACAAGACCGTCGCCTACATGCGGCAAGCCGGTGCGAAAGCCCTCGCGGCGTCGGCATACCGCGAAGCGGTGACGTGCTTCGAGCAGGCGCTCGAGGCCCTGGTGCGCCTTCCGGAGAGCCGGGCGACGCACGAGCAGTCGATCGATCTCCGATTCGAGCTGCGGACGGCGCTGACCCCGCTCGGCGAGCGCGCGCGGATCTTCGAGCACCTGAGCCGGGCCGAAGCGGTCGCCAAGGCACTCGACGACGCGCGCCGCATGGGGCGTGTCGCGGCGTACCTGACGGATTACTTCCGTCTCACCGGCGTCCACGAGGCCGCCCGCGAATCGGGACGGCGTGCCCTGGCGCTGGCGGATGCCCTCGGCGATTTCCCGCTTCAGGTCGCCGCCAACACGTATCTCGGACAGGTCCACTTCGAGCTCGGGCGCTACCGCGAAGGCACCGAGTTCCTCCGGCGCAACGTCGAGCGGCTCGTCGGTGACCTCACCTTCGAGCGCTTCGGGCTGCCGTTCCTTTCGTCCGTGCACTCGCGGGTGTGGCTGGTGCTCTGCTTGACCGAGCTCGGCGACTTCACGGAGGGCATCGCCGTCGGCGAGGAAGGGCTGCAGATGGCCGAGGCCGCGGATCATCCCCTCAGCCTGACCTCGGAGTACGCGGCGCTCGGGCGGCTCTATCTCGGCCGGGGCGATCTCGCGCGCGCGGTGCCGGCTCTGGAGCACGGGCTCGAGCTCAGCGAGACCTGGCACATCGGACTGTGGGAGCCGGTTTTGAGATCGCGGCTCGGGTATGCGTACGCGCTCGGCGGACGGGTCGCCGAGGGGCTGCCGTTGCTCGAGCGAGCGATCGAGCAGGAGGTCGCCATGGGCCGGATGGCCAGCCACTCGGCGCGCCTGGCCTCGCTCGGCGACGCGTACCTCATCGCGGGACGACTGGACGACGCGACGACGCTCGCGTGGCGCGCCCTCACGCTCGCGCGCGAGCGGACGGAACGAGGCAACGAGGCCTGGGCGCTCCGCCTGCGCGGGGCCGTCGCGGACCGGACCGACCCGTCGTCGTGCGCGCCGGCGGAAGCCTCATATCGCGAGGCGATGACGCTGGCGAACGAGCTCGGAATGCGGCCCCTTCGCGCCACGTGCGCGCTGGAGCTCGGCGCGCTCTACCGCCGGCACGGCATGAGTGAACCGGCGCGCGAGCATCTGACCACGGCGCTCGAGCTCCTGCGGGCGATGGAGATGCCGCTCTGGCTCGAGCGAGCGGACGCGGAATATCGGGCGCTTGGCTGAGCCCGCCTACCGCTTTCGGCGGTACTCTTTGACCGAGAAGCGTACGAGCTCCGCGCCCTCGTGTCGGCAGAACCGCTTCAACTCGAGGTAGAGGCTTTCGGCGGACTGGCGGTCGATGCCGCTGATCGTCACGCGGCGGACGACGTCTTTTCGGATCTTGCGCTTGATCGGCAGCTCCTTGCTTGAAGGTGGCGGACCCCGCCGTGATTGCCGGGGCCCGCCGAGCTGATGTCAGGTCCTCCGCCTCCTCGGCTTGCGCCTTGCTGCCTTAGGCTTTCTTCTCGCTGCCGGTTTGGTCTGCAACTTGATGTTCCCGGGGAGACCCCGGAGGATGGCCTTGATCCTCCCCATGTACCTCTTCACCTGCGCCGTGGTCTTCGGGCCCCGGACCTCGAACGTGACTCGATGCCGCTTCTCCGGTCCAAACCCGCTCATTCCCTCACCTCCCTTCCAGCATGTCTCGATTCCTGCTCCAGATTCGTCGCGTGGACGAGAGCTATCCTCGTGCGTCCTGGATGCCTTCGAACAGCTCGTCGGCGTGGAAGATGCCCGGCAGGGCGTCGACGTCTCGCACGAAGTAGTGATCTTCCACGGTGTCATAGGGTTCGCCGAGTTCGACGGGCTCGCCGAGGGCGAGCCGCACGTAGGTCGAGCTCATGTTGTGCTTTCCGGTCAGGTCGAAGAAGTTCATCATCGTGATGAAGCGGCCCGCGTTGATCTCCGTCACGCACGGGACACCGCGGGCGTTCTCCTTCAGATCGACGCTGAAGGCGCCGGTGACGCGGCCGCCGAGCGCGCGGACGGCGGCGACGCTGATGTCGACGACGCGCGTGTCGACGATCGTCTTGGCGAGCGCGGCGATCGACGACGTGCCGCTCGGCTGGCTGCCCCCGCCGAAGTAGGACAGCCGCTCCACCGTCTTCACGAGAACGAGCGTGCCGTCCTTCCACAGGCTCTGGCAGGCGAAATCTCGGCCCGGTAGGTACTCCGCGATCGTGAAGGCCCGCGCTGGCACGCCCCGCATCTCGCGCCAGTAGGCAATCCAGTTGACGGCCTGCCGCGGGCTCGTCATGGGTGCGGCGCCGCGCGAGCCGCTGCCGGATCGGATGCGGCACCACACTCGCGGCGGCCGTCCAAGGTCGCGAAACGCGCGCGCCACGGCCGCACGGGATCGCACGGCGAACGTCCGCGGCACCGGCACCCCATGGGCGCCAAGGTGCGCCGTCAGACGGTACTTGTCCTGGCAGAGCGCGACCGCTCCTCGGCTCGGCAGGAACACGCGACAGGGAAGTGTCGCGCGCACGCGGGACACGAGGGCGACGTCGTCGTCCGTATTCGGGATGAGCAGGTCGACCTTCTCGCGGCGGATGATCCGGCGGAGCGCCGTCGAATGGCGGGCGTGCCCGCGGGGAGGCACCAGATAGTTCCGGTCGGCGGTCGACTTGCGAAGGACGAAGCGGTCGTCGTGGCAGCCGACGATGTCGAACGACGAGTCGCCCGAGCGGAGACTGCGGATCAGGCTGTTGCCGGGCCCGGAGCCCGCGCCGGGGACGAGGATGCGAATCGGCATCCGGGCTCTCAGGGCTTCGCCGGCACGATCTGTCGTCTCGCGAAACTGCCTCGAATGAGCGGGCCGTTGCGCCCGCCCAGCTGCTGATCGGCGGCCAGCATCGTGGCCACCACCTTCGCGTAGGAGAAGTCGGTCTGCGGCGTCATCTGCCAGGTGCGCGCGAGCAGCATGCCCAGATAGTCCCGAGCTTCCGCGAGGGCCAGCTTGAAAGTATCACCGTGACGCGCGAACGCACGGGCGAACACTCGATGGAGGCGACGCACGGCGCGGCCACGCGTGTGGGTCGAGTGCTCGGCGATGTTCGGGGCGATCATCTCCCGGGCCACCAGGCGTCGCTCGTAGAGCTCGACCAGGAGGTCGAAGACCGCGCCCTCGAACGGCAGGCAGAGGGCGTACTTGTACGAGTCGGGATTGGGGTCCCACGGGACGTCGCTGATCGTGAAGTTGTTGTACGCGTTGCGGTCCACGACCGACTCGCCGATACGCGTGACCACACTCGAGGCGTAGAGCCGTCCTTGCGTGCGCTCGAGCAGGCGGTCGACGACCTCGTTGAAGTGGAGCGACGACAGGATCGCGACCAGGTCCGCGCACGCCTCCTCGTGAGCGCGCAGCTCGACGAGCCGCTCCTTTGGGTTGCCGATCACGCCCTTGAGGATGAGGTGGCCGACCTCGTGCGCGACGCTGTCGAAGTTCTCGCACAGAAGCCCCGATGGATCGCCCTCGCCGAACTCGATGTAGCCGAACATCGAGAAGGCGTTCCAGTGCCGTGTCCGCGGGATGATCTCGAGGCGCCGATAGGTGTCGCGAAAGTGCCACGCGACACGGCGGCCCAGATAGGCTTCCCAAATGTCGAGGACGCACCTGACGGTGCCGTAGACCGTCGCCGACCTGAAGGTCGGGTGTTCCGGGGCGATTTCGTCGAAGTGACCGCGTTGATTGGGAACGGCGCGGTCCAGGACCCGGCCGGAGTACGGCGGCACCCGGCCCGTGTCCGAGTACGGGCGCTTGCTGCGCGCGTCGACAACGTACATGCGCTCATCGGCCGGGCCGGGCCCGATGGTGCCCGGTGTCGAGTCGACGTGGATGGTGACCGGCCGAGCGAAGCCGCGCAGGAACTTTGGTTGCGGGTAGACGAGGAAACGCGTG
>Ga0111538_10015445_pt1 | contig 10040 bp, 10 predicted proteins | sample SoiMethybrSBSTD1_FD_79669 | JGI IMG/M metagenome (GOLD analysis project Ga0111538, IMG submission 79669) | Bulk soil microbial communities from a Populus tree surrounding site in Tennessee, USA - Soil MetaG P. TD hybrid SBSTD1 (version 2)... | ecosystem: Environmental > Terrestrial > Soil >... | reverse complement strand
CTGTTCGCGGGCAAGTGGGAGTCGCATCTCGACAAGCTGCTGGCGCAGTCGAAGCCGAAGAAGAAGCCGGAAACGAACGGAGCCGACGTGGCGGCCGACATTCTGCTCAAAGCGCTCGACAAGCCACCCAAGAAGCCGCGCGGCCGCCCGAAGGCGAAGTTCTGAAGCAGCGAAGCCACGTTGCCAGAGCCGCGGCAGCCCATGTACCCGGCTCCTCGTCAGTCAGCACACGATCGTCCCTGACGGTCGCGGTGAAGCGACGAAGATCGATATAAGCCTGCAGCTCGGGCGCGGCTTCGATATCAGCGGCGATATCCGCCTTCGTCAATCGTCCGTGCGTCCGGAACGGATCGACAGCCAGCGGTGATTTCGGTCGCACACAAATCTCCTTCGGCAGTCGGCCGCTCATCGCCGTACGGACAATGGTTTTGTTCACACACCATGGATGTGTCGGCAGCGACAGCGCAAACGCGATGAACCGCACGTCGAGAAGCGGGTAGCGCAACTCGACCGGTCGCCGGGTCGCGCCTGGATCGTAGGTCTCGAACGTCGATGCCCACCACAAATCAGCGCTCGCGCGAACGGCCGGCCCGCGCGGCCCCTCGTCCGTCCCTCGACCGGCGAGCACCTCGTTGCGCGCACGAAGATCACATCGCTGAACGAATTCCTCGGAGAGCCATGCAGGGATAGTGGCGTCGGCGCGAGGCGCCAGCCACTGACGGACCATCGCGCGAAGGCCTATTGGCGGGAGCGACCGGGTCTGCCAGAGCGATCGTGCGAATTCCGACACGACCAGATGCGGCGCACGATGCCTCAGCAAGCGGACAAGTGGTGACGGCAGCAATGCCGGGTCGCCGCCGTCCCCCGTCAGCGCCACCGCACTGTGCCTGGCCACGCGCTCGAGCAGGTCCGCCATCATCGCGGTCATGGGTTCGGTAGACGGCTCCGGTGGCAGCAAGTCTGCGTTCCACCGTTCGAACCATCCGTAGCGGTCGAGCGGGTGATGCTCGATCTCGATTCCGAGGTGGCGAGCCACGACGGACGAGTACTTCCGTTCCTCGTCCTCAGCCACGGTGTCGTAGACGAAGGTGTACGCACGAAGCCGATCGGAAGCATCGTCCCCGAAAACACCCACAGCCGCGGCCGCCACGCTCGACGAATCAAGGCCTCCGCTCAAGAGGATGCCGACCGGTGCGTCGCGCAGCCGGTCGCGAACCACCGTCTCCAGGACACTGGCATAGGCGTCGATGTACTCCCGTGGATCGCGCAGGCGCAGCTCGGCGCCGGGCGTCAAGGACCAATAACGTTCGACGTGCTCGGCGGGCGACGACATCGAACAGCGCAACGTGTGGGCCGGGGGCACACGAGCAATGTCGGCGAACGACGTCCGCCAGGGATACATGCACGCGCGAACCAGGAGTAGGTCACCAACCGCGAAGTCATCGAGGCGGGCCGAGACTTGCGGATGACGACGGATGCTGTGAAGGACGTTGCTGACAATAAGCGTGGTGCCGACACGTGCGTAGTAGAGCGGCTTGACGCCGAAGTGATCGCGCGCACAGAACAGCTGACGGATGCCGGCGTCCCACAGACAGAACGAGAAGTCGCCGAGCAGATACGAGACGCATCCAGCGCCCCATCGCTCGTAAGCACCGAGCACGAGCTCGACATCTGATGCCGTGGCAAACGGGCGGCCGAGTTCCACGTCGAGCCGGCGGACGAGCGTCTCGCGGTCGTCCAAACGTCCGTCCATGACGATGCCCAGACGAGTGCTGCGAGCGAGCGAATGCGGCTCCCGGACGTGCGGTGAGTCGAGCGGCGCCGCGCATAGCCCGATGCCTTCGTCGGTCCACAGTTGGGCGCGGCCACTGTCGAACGGCGCGAGGTCGATTGTGTGGTGCAGGAGGCGCGGGTCGATCGCCGCACCATCCGTCTGGAGTATCGCTACGAATCCGCCCATCGCGGGTTGGGGATCAGGACGTTCGATTCTTTTGCGCGCCGCCCTTGTCCGCCTTCTGCCCAGTGAGGCTGTTCTGGGTGAGTGTTTTGATATCGCCGTACGTCACCAGTCGCGGCGTTTCGTACGGACGCTTGGGCGGGGGCGGAGCCTGATCGGTCATGTCGCCTGCGCCGCCGATTGTAGCGCCAAACGATCCGCCAGGGACCGGCAATCCGAGACCAGTTCATCCAGACTCGCACCAAGGAGAAGCTCACTGACGTGGATCGATTCCGCGATGCGCCCGAGGACGTCGAACTCGCGGGCTCGCATCGACGCATCGAGCAGATAGTTGCCGTAGGTATGGCTGACGAGAGTCATCAGCGCCGCCTGAGGTCGCAGGGTGCGTATCGTCGGGCTATGAGTGGATGCACCACGACTGGCGAGGACGCAGATCGTCCCGACCGGCACCGGACGTTCGTGAAAGGGATAGCCATGTTCGACCAGATCGAGGCGACGCTTCGCGTACACCGGACTGTGCGTCGGCAACGACTTCGTCGAAAACAAACGAGCGGCTGAATCCGGCCACAGGCTCAATCGCGCGCGGCTGGGATACGCCACGACGCCGCCACTCGAGTCGTCCATGACGACTACATCGTCCGACAGCACCGGATAACCCAGCACGGCGAACGCTGAGGCAATGGACGACTTGCCGGCGCCCGCGGCCCCGGCGAAGAGAATCGCCTGCTCCTGAATCACGACTGCGCTGGCGTGAACAGGCACTCGACCGCGAAGCCGCGCGATGAACGCGAGCACGCCGCCAAGCAAGTAATCGGCTGTATCGACGTCGGTGAGTGGTTCCTCCCACCAGGCATCGACCTCACCTCCCGACGCGCTCACGAGGAAACGTGTGCCTTCTGCATAGCACAGCAAGTAGCCGGATCCGGTGGTGCGGATCGTCAACAGCGGAATGCCGCGTTCGTCGCGATAGGGGCTGACGTACCAGGCGCTGCTGGTTTCATGTAGCGGCGGTTGACCGATCGTTCCTCGCATCCGAACGCAGATGTCGGGCGGTTCTGGGACATCCAGGGGACGGAGGCCACTGACTGGCGCGTCCGCCTGAATCACGAGTCCAGAGACACGGCCGAGGACGGATGCGCCACCGTTGGTCATCGCGCGGACTATTGTAAAGGCCCATGACGAATAGCGACCTCGAGTTCCACGCGTTCTGCCTGACCAACACTGGGTCACGGCTCGATCGATTTGCCACGGCGATCGCCGAGCGCGTCACACCGGGCGATACAGTGGTCGATCTCGGAGCCGGAACCGGAATCCTGTCCTTTCTCGCGTGCCGCGCCGGCGCGCGGCGCGTCTACGCGATCGAGGCTGGCGAGTCACTCGAGTTCGCTCGTATGCTGGCGGCGCGGAACGGCTTCCTCGATCGCATCGAGTTCATCAACAATCGCTCCACTTCCCTCGTCTTGCCTGAGCGCGTGAACGCGATCGTGGGTGACATACACGACACGTTCGGGCTGCAGGCGGGTGGCCTGACAGCGATGATGGACGCCCGGGATCGGTTTCTCGCACCAGGAGGCGTGCTGATCCCCTGCAGCATCCGGCTGATGGCGGCCCCTGTCGAAGCGCCGGAGCACTATCAGAAGACGATCGGCATCTGGAGCACCCGCGTTCACGGCGTGGATGTGTCACCGCTGCGAGCCCTGGCCGTCAATCAGCCCACACCAGCGCGCATGGACCGATCGCAGCTGCTGTCTGAACCTGCCACTCTCGCGACCATCGATTTGATGCGCGTTGCAGAACCTCACGCCGGCGGTGCCGCGTCATGTGAGGTCAGGCGCGATGGAACCATGCACGGGATCTGCGGCTGCTTCGTGACCACGCTGACGGACGCGATCGTGATGGGGAACGTGCCCGGCGAATCCGGCACGACGAATTTCGCGCACGCCTACTTTCCGATCGAGTCGCCGGTCGCTGTTCGCGCCGCCGATCGCATCGCCATTCGGCTGGATACCCACGACGGCACAGCGACGCGCTGGCAGGTCGAGGTCACGCGCGACGGCCATTCCATCGCGCGCTTCGATCACTCGACGCTGCACGCTGAAGGTGTGTCGATGCACAAGCTCCGGAAGCAGGCCGACGACTATCGGCCGACACTGACGGCGCTCGGCGAGGTGGAGCGGGAACTGCTCAATCGCTTCGATGGCACGCGCTCGGCCGCGGACCTGCAGTCGTGGCTCGCGTTCAGATCCCGATCGGTACTGCCTTCGGCGCGGGAAGCAGCTGCGTTTCTCAAGCAGACGATCGAACGCTGCGGCTGAGCGCGCTAGTTTTCGGACGGCCGTTCGACGCGATCGATGACGAGCACTTCCACCGGTGCACGCACCGACTCGAATTTGAGTCCGATCTGCTCCTGCACCGCGGTGAAGAGCACCGGCGGCGCATCCGCGGCGCCCGACGGAGGCGGAATTCGCACACCAAAGCTGGCGAACTGCGTTTCGTCCGGCGTCCAGGTCAGCGTGAAATCGTAACGGCCCTGCAGTCCGGTCCTGTCCACCACCGGGCGGTCGAGCACGGCCAACTGCATCACGCCGGCGAAATCAGCCATGGTCGCATTGGTGACCGGCAGCACGCCGAGCCCCCTGAACAGCAGACCCGGGAGGCCGTTCGGATTGCTGTCGTTCTTCGTCATCTTGGGTCCGCCAGGAGCGACAACGAGCGCGTATGCCGGCAACTCCCGCTTCTCACGATGCGTCGTCAGCTTGAAGCGGTCCTCGACCAGCGCCCGCAACATCTCGCGCATCTGGTTCTGGTTTGGCATTCCCTGGCCTTCCGGCTGTCCGGTGATGTCGTACTTGTCAGATTCCACCCACGACGGTGCTCCGACGATCTGCCGCACGTGAAGCCCATATGCCAGCGTGATCACGTCAGCGAGGCTGGTGTTGATCGTCAGGACCTGCCGTCCTTTGATCGTGAACAGCTTGCCCTGTGCCGCGGGGTTGCTCGGCTTGATCGTCGCCACCTCGAACACGGCCTTGGCATCGGCCGCCATCGGCTTTGGCGGCTCGGGAATTTTCCACGCCGTGTCGGCGTTTGCCCGAGACAGCGACATCGGCAGCGGCTTATTGCCCTGGGTGAACGTGCCGTTGATCGAGTTTCCGTCCGCGGCAACGCTGCCCTCAAAGGTCACAGCGATGCCGGCGAACGCCATCCTCAAGGTGGAGCCCTGGAGTGTGACGGAGGTCGCGGGGATACCCTGCCCCAGCCCTTGATCGATGAGGTGCATCACCGCTTTCAGGCCATCAGCACTCGTGATCACGACGACGACCCGGAGATCCTTCCCTGCCTGAAGGACTCCCTGCCAGTGGCCCGCCATGTTCTGCGCCTGGGCCAGCAGACTGGCCGAGAGCACGAGCAGCGCCGCGATCGATCGGGTCAGGGTTTTCATGGCCGGTAGCGTAGCATCGGAGCATCACGGTGAACAGACGAGCGCCGACGTTGACCGACGACGTCTACGGACTGAAATACGACCTCGCCTACAACTGCAGCACCCAGCGGATGCCGCCAAGAATGTGGTCCTGATACCGGGTGTTCTGCCAGACGTCTTCGCGATGGCCGAGCGCGGTGTAGAAGACGCGGCCACGTCCAAAGCTCTTCGCCCACGCCAGCGGCAGGTCACCAGGCTGGCCAGCCTGCGGAAGGCCGTCGTCAGGATGTCGATCCAAGGACAGCAGCATCGTCACGCTGTCGCGATTGGATTTCGTGAACGTGTAGATCTCGTCGAAGACACGAAATCGCTGACCCAGTGGCATCGACGCCGGATGCGACGGGTTCTCGACGATCGCGTCCACTGCCGCCTGATCGCCGTGGGTCAGAAACTCGTTGCCCAACATCTCGAGATAGGCCGGCGCATCGTGATACGTGTCCGAGGCGCTGTGCATGCCCGCGAAGCCGTGGCCGTCCTGAATCCACTCGAGTACTGCGGCCAGATCGGGGATCGGAAGACTGCCCGTCGTATTGGCGAACACGATGGCATCGACATCGGCGAGCGCGGAGCGCGTCAGCATGCGAGACACATCACTGGCCGTGCGGCACAGTCTGGTTGAGAAGAGGCCCGACCGCTGACCGAGCGCCGTGATTGTGGCTTCCGCGATTTCTATAGAGCTGTGTCTGAATCCTTCGGTGTGCGTGACGAGCAGGACGCGGCGTGATGGACTCACCGGTGTCGGCGACACGGGGCCCGGAGACCCCGAGTCGCCCGAACAGGACCACATCAGGAGGACGACGGCGACCACTGATCCCAGCCGGACCAGTCGAGTCATGACGACTCCTGTCGATCAGCGAACTTCGATCTCGATGACGCGGGCGTCGCCAACGCCGAGGCGCACGATGTGATGCGTGTCGCCGCTGGGGACGAGAATCCACTGCCCAGGCTGCGTCAGCTGCTTGAGTCCGATCGGCGCACCGGGATTGGCCTTGGCCTGCTTATCGGGGCCGTCCGACATGACCGTGCCACTGATCAACACCGCAACCGTCGGCACGGCGTGCGTGTGTGACGTCTGCGAGGTGTCCTTGGTCAAGCTCACGTCGTACAGCCTGAACGAGCGCGCTTCCCGGGTCATCTTCGTCGCCAGGCCGCTGGCCGCGGGTGCCGAGGACCAGCCGCTCGTCTTCAGGTTCTCCACGGCGAACAACTGGTACGCGCTTTTGCCGAGATTCTCGATGGTGTGGCTCTGCGCCTTGCCGACGTACTCCGCGATGGTTGCGTCCCCAAGCGGCCGCGAGGGACGCTCGGCGGCGGGCTGACCACCGGTCTGGATGCGGGTGTTGGTGCCGGCCGACATTGAGATGGTGGCGATGTCGAGATCGTGCCGATGATCGAGCGACTTGTCGCCAGGCGGGATGTTGACGTCGAGAATGCGGAGCTGCGGGTTCTCGAAGGTCATGTGATGCCGCGGTTCCTTCGACAGCGGAACCTGGGCCACAACCGAGGCAACGGTCGCAACGAGGAAGAGGCCAAGCCAGCAAGGAACGCCGCGAAGGCGTTCCGGGAGACAGCGTGATGCGTGCATGAGGGGGATCATGCTTCATCGACCCCCGCTCGTGCCAGTCCGAGGTAAGATTTGACCGCGCGTCCGCGGCGCCCACTTCGCCTGGAGGTCTCGAATGACACGTCTCGCCTTTGCTGTCCTTGGTGCCCTGATTCTCTCAACTCCCTCGTGGGCGCAGGCGCCGGCCGACGCTGCCGTCGAGAAGGCGTTGCTCGCCGCCCCGGAAAACATGAAAAAAGACGCGACGGTCGTCGCGTTCAAGCCGGATTTCACCTACGACACGATCAAGAAGGGCACGAACACGATGGTGTGCCTCGACCGGTCGGGCTTGCCTGGCCAGCAGCCGTTCTCCATCGAGTGCACCAGCCTCGCCAATCTGCCCCGCGTCGCGCAGAACCTGAAGTTCGAGGCGGAACCGGATCGCACCAAACGCCAGGCGGCGCTGGACGCGGCAGAAAAGGACAACTCGCGCATCAAGCCCGAATACGGGTCGGTGTGGATCCGGATGCAGGGGAAGGACAAAGACACGGCGCGGACCCACATGACCGTGGCTGTCCCAGGTGCGACCACGCAATCGACCGGCTTGCCAGATAACCCGAAGCAGGGCGGCATCTGGATCATGAACGCGGGGACATCGACCGCCCATCTGATGATCCCCGGACACTGAGCTCGTGCGCATGAAGGCGCTGTTGATCGTGAGCGTGCTCGGCCTGGCGGCGCTGCCGTCCGCCTCCGCCATGGGGCTTCGGCAGGACAGGTCCGCGCAGAGCACGCAGACCTTCGCCGGCGTGATCACCGACGACATGTGCGCGAAGGATGGTCACGAGACCATGCGCATGGGTCCGAATGACGCGGAGTGCACGAAGGCGTGCGTCTCAGCACACGGCGCCGAATACGTGCTCGCCGACGGCAAGAACGTCTACACGCTGAGCGATCAAAAAACACCTGAGAAGTTCGCCGGGCAGCGCGTCCGGGTCACTGGCACCCTCAACGCCAAGACCCGGGCGATTCAGGTGCAGTCGATGAGCGCGGCCAAGTAGCGCTCGTCCGCGTGACCCTCGACGAACTGCGCCGATTCGCCGTCGCGCGCAGTCTGCTTCCTCCGACCACTCTTCAGCGCGCACTCGATGCGCTCGCGTTTGTCCAGGCGGATCCGATTCGCGCCCCGGCCAGGGCTCAGGATCTGACGCTCCGCCACCGCGTCACGGGCTATCGCGCCGGCGATCTCGAACGTCGCTACGCGCGCCTCGACGTTCACGAAGACATCTTCATCAACTACGGCTTCGTCACCAGCGCACTGCAGTCGTTGATGCATCCGCGCGGCGGGCCTGTGCCGTGGAGTGCTGCTCGCGGACGGCACGTGCGCGCGCTGCTCGATTTCGTCCGCACACACGGGACTGTGCATCCACGCGATGTGGACGCGCATTTTTCGCACGGCACAGTGGTCAACTACTGGGGCGGGTCCTCGAGCGCAACGACCCACCTGATGGATGCGATGCACTATCGGGGGTTGCTGCGCGTGATACGGCGAGAGGCGGGGATCCGCATCTACGCCGTGCACGAGCATCCGCCGGGACCACGCGATGCCACGACACGCGCCGCGCATCTCGACTCGCTCGTGGACGTCGTCGTCGGCAAGTACGCGCCGCTGCCAGCGTCAAGCCTTTCGATGCTGGTTCGACGGCTGCGTTACGCCGTTCCACAGTGGAGAGGCGAGCTGGGGCGAACGCTGCAGCGGGCCACACGTCGTCTCGCGCACGCGCGTGTGGAGGGCGTGGACTGGTATTGGCCATCGTCCGAGAGCCCGAGCGCCGCAGCGGTGGACGATCAAGTCCGCCTCCTTGCGCCGTTCGATCCGGTCGTCTGGGACCGACGGCGCTTCGAGATGCTGTGGGGCTGGGCGTACCGCTTCGAGGCCTACACGCCGGTGCCGAAGCGGAAACTCGGGTACTACGCGCTGCCGCTGCTGTGGCGCGACCGCGTCATCGGCTGGGGCAACGTGTCGGTGAAGAACGGCACGTTGCACCCCGATATCGGCTACGTTGCTCCACGCTCGCCGCGCGACCGCGAGTTCCGGCGTGCGCTTGATGAAGAGCTCGATCGATTGCGCACGTTCCTCGGGCTGGCATGACGGGCGCAGCCAAAAAGCATTGAAACGCAGAGAGCGCAGAGCTCACAGAGGCTGAAGTGGAGTAAAGATGGGGACGTTCTTTACCTCCGACACAATATATGAAGAACGATCTATCGCTGGAGATTTCGAAGGCGACGGCGCGCCTGATGCCGCCGCTGGAAGTGGTGGGCAGGACCGTAAGTAGATCGTTTGGCGATGCATCTGTGACTCTGAGAGATCAGCACATACTGTGGAAGGTCACCTCAGATCTTTCTGTCCTCCGATTGGAAGCAGCCCCTCACTGGGACTCTAGCGCATTCTTTGATGCCGACCTACTGTTGCGCTTGATTGAGAGCGTGCCTAGCGCCGCGTCAGAAGAAGACGAGTCTATCGACGATCTAATCGCACAACTGGAACAGCTTCGTGAACCAGTCTTATCTGCGTTTGCTCAATCGACATGGATGGAAACCAAGCGGCGTTTATTTGATCTAGGTCGTCGTCGTGATGCTGAGCTATTTGGCCGTCCATATAGACCACGCGAGGAATGACGGCGAGCTGGTGACGCCGACCAACGGTCGGCGCTCGGATCGAGCGGTGGCCCCGATTCGAAAGCGGCGGGGATGCAAGTGCCGTTTTCGATCGGGGCCACCGCTCGATCCGGCTCGCGCGTAGCGCGAGCCACCAGCCGCGGCTTTTCTCTGCGTGCTCTGCGGCCTCTGCGCTGATCAATTCAGTCAGCGCTCACGCGATCGCGAGTTCCGGCGTGCGCTTGATGAAGAGATCACCCGCCTGGACACGTTTCTCGGCCTGACGTGACACGTTGCCACGTCACGCGCCAGAGACCGCACCATACCTGTTACCGGCGTACCGGCGCAGGAATCCGGCACGAAACAGCTGCGAGAGTACGCGCTCGGACGTCGAGAGATCG
>Ga0111538_10015444_pt1 | contig 10041 bp, 9 predicted proteins | sample SoiMethybrSBSTD1_FD_79669 | JGI IMG/M metagenome (GOLD analysis project Ga0111538, IMG submission 79669) | Bulk soil microbial communities from a Populus tree surrounding site in Tennessee, USA - Soil MetaG P. TD hybrid SBSTD1 (version 2)... | ecosystem: Environmental > Terrestrial > Soil > Tree... | reverse complement strand
TCGTGCTGGAGTCACCGGCCGGCCTGGCGTTCTGCATGGTCGGGGAGCACGAGCAGGTGCCCGCGCCGCCGACCCGCTGGAACACGCACTCGAGCATCGTCGACCAGGTGTGCCTGGACCTGCCGCCCGCCGACTACGTCGCGGAGTGCGGCTTCTGGAGTGCCCTGCTCGAGCTGCCGCTGCGGCCCTCGACGTACCCGGAGTTCCACTCGCTCGAGCGACCCGACGACGTCGCGGTGCGCATCCTGCTGCAGCGACGAGCCGACGGCACCGCGGCCTCGGCCCACCTCGACCTGGCCTGCGACGACCGGGCGGCCGAGACGGAGCGGCACGTCGCGCTCGGCGCCGTCGTCGTACGCCGCCGTGAGGGCTGGACCGTGCTCCGCGACCCCGCCGGCCTCGAGTACTGCATCACCGACCGTGACCCGGAGAGGGGCACCCAGCTCCAGATCTCCGTGGCGCGCACCGACCCGCCCGAGCAGGGCGGCGAGCGTGAGCAGCTGCTGGCCTTCCTCGACTACCACCGGGCGACGTTCGCGATGAAGGTCGCGGGGCTCGACTCCGCCCAGCTCGACACCCGGGTCGCTGCCTCGGAGATGACCCTGCGCGGAATGCTCAAGCACGCCGCGAGCAACGAGGACCACTGGTTCGGCGCCGTGGTGGGCGGTGTCGACGAGCCGGAACCGTGGGCGAGCGCGCCGTTCGACGAGGACCCCGACTGGGACTGGCACTCGGCCACCTCGGACACGGCCGAGGAGCTGCGGGACCTGTGGGAGGCCTCGGTGGAGCGGAGCCGGGCGGCGCTCGTCGGCAGGGACCTCGACGCTCCGGCTGCCCGGCTGCACCGGGGCCGCACCCAGTTCAACGTCCGCTGGGTGGTGCTGCACATGATCGAGGAGTACGCGCGACACAACGGGCACGCCGACCTGATCCGCGAGGCGATCGACGGCCAGACAGGGGAGTAGCGATGCCACGCACCGACCCGCCGTACGTCGGAGCCGAGGGCGAGCTGTTGTGGGCGTTCCTCGACTACGGTCGCGACACCCTGGTGCTCAAGACCGACGGGCTCGACGCCGCCCAGCTCGACACCCGGTTGCCGCCGTCGACGATGACCCTCGGCGGGATGCTCTCGCACATGGCGTTCGTCGAGGACTGGTGGTTCTCGGTGCGGCTGCACGGCAACGATCCCGAGCCGCCGTTCGCCGGCGTCGACTGGGAGTCCGACTGGGACTGGGACTGGCACACCGCCGTAGACCGGTCGCCCGACGAGCTCCGCGGCATGCTCGCCGCCGCCGTTGAGCGCAGCCGCGAGCGGGCGGCCGGCATGGCCCTCGACGAGGTCGCGGCGACGAGGACCCGGTCGGGCGAGCCGTTCACGCTGCGCTGGATCGTGCTCCACATGATCGAGGAGTACGCCCGCCACAACGGGCACGCCGACCTGATCCGGGAGTCGATCGACGGCTCCACGGGTGACTAGAGGGTGACGAGTCGATGACTCCTGGCGACCGGGCTGGTCAGTGTCGGTGCCCGGTGCAACGATCGGTGCAACGACCGAGGAGGAACCATGACCGCACGCCTCAACCCCTACCTGAGCTTCCGCGACAACGCGCGCGAGGCGATGGAGTTCTACCAGTCCGTGTTCGGGGGCAAGCTCGACGTGAGCACGTTCGCCGATGCCGGTGGGATGGGGGTCCCCGACGACGAGCAGGGCAAAGTCATGCACGCGATGCTCGAGGTGCCCGGCGTCCTGACCCTGATGGGCGCCGACACGCCGAGCCACATGGAGTACCACGAGCCCGCCGGCATCTCGGTGTCGCTCAGCGGCGACGACGACGACACGTTGCAGGGCTGGTGGGACGGGCTCAGCGCGGACGGCAAGGTCAACGTCCCGCTCGAGAAGGCCCCGTGGGGTGACACCTTCGGCATGCTCACCGACAAGTACGGCATCGACTGGCTGGTCAACATCGCCGGCCCGGAGAACCGCGGCTGACCTGTCAGGTCCAGGCGGCGGCCATCCGCTGCACGATCTCGGTCAGCCGCTCGGGGCTGGTGGCGAGGTTCAGCCGGACGTGACCCTCGACGCCGGGGTGGTAGTCCTGCCCCGGCCCGAGTTTCACGCGCCCTCGGTCCAGGGCGACCGCGGCCGGGTCGGCATGTCCGTAGGCCCGCGCGTCCAGCCAGGCCAGGTACGTCGCCTCCAGCGGACGCATCCGCACCTCCGGCAGGTCGCTGGCGAGCAGGTCGTCGAGCAGGGCGCGCAGGTCCGTCAGCCGCTCCACGAGCGACGCGAGCCACGGGTCGCCCTCGTCGTACGCCGCGACGGCGGCGACCACGCCGAGCGGTGACCACGAGTCGTTGCGCGCCATCGGCTCCTGGCGGAGCGCGGCCCGCGCGACCGGGTCGGGCGCGACCAGCTGCGCGCAGCGGAGGCCGGCGGTGTTGAACGCCTTCGACGCCGCGACGACGGCGACCGCGTGGTCGGCCGTGCCCTCGAGCGACAGGTAGGGCACGTGCTCGGCCCCCGGGAGCACGAGCGGCGCGTGGATCTCGTCGCTGACCACGCGTGCACCATGGCGCAGCACCACGTCCCGGACGCCTTCGAGCTCCTCACGGGTGAAGGCGCGTCCCCACGGATTGTGCGGCTGGGTGAGCATGAGCGTGCGGGCGCCCGCGGCGAACAGAGCGTCGAGGTGGTCGAGGTCGATCTCCGCCCGGTCGGCGTCCGGTTCGACCGGCAGGTCCACGCGCTGCCGACCGGTCAGCGTCGGCACTGCGAACTGCGGGCTGTAGCCGGGTGTCGGGAAGACGACCGGCGCCCGCTCCGAGAGCACGTCGATCGCCACCCGTACCCCCGCCGTCACGTCGACGACGGGAAGCACCCACCCCGGGTCGACCGGCCACCCGAAGTGACGGTCGGCGAAGCCGGCATACGCCTTGCCGAGCGCCGAGTCCTCGGGGTCGGTCGGGTAGCCGGTCACGCCGTCGTGCACGGCGCGGATCAGCGCGTCGTGCACCACCGGGTCGAGCGCGTAGTCCATCTCCGCCACCCAGGCCGGCAGCACGCCCGGCGGCATCGTGCCCCACTTCAGGACGAGGGCGCGGCGTGCCTCCTCCTCGGTGAGGTCGACGACGGGCCGGCGCAACGGCTGGGCGGTCACCCTCAGGCCCGCGGGACCGGGATCCCGGTGGCCGAGTGGCAGCGGTAGCCGTAGGGGTTCTTCAGCAGGTACTGCTGGTGGAGGTCCTCGGCGTAGTAGTAGGGCGTCTCGGCCGCCGGCTTGATCTCGGTGGTGATCGGGCCGTAGCCGCGCTCGGTCAGCGCGGGCTGGTAGCGCTCGGTGATCTCGCGGGCGATCTTCTCCTGCTCCGGCGTCTCGACGTAGATCGCGGAGCGGTACTGGGTGCCGACGTCGTTGCCCTGGCGGTAGCCCTGGGTCGGGTCGTGCACCTCGTAGAACGTCGCGACCAGGTCGGCGTAGGACACCTTCGCCGGGTCGTAGACCACGCGCACGGCCTCGGTGTGCCCGGTGCGACCCGAGCAGACCTCCTCGTACGACGGGTTGGGCGTGGTGCCGCCGGCGTAGCCGACGGACGTCGACCAGACCCCCGGCACCTGCCAGAAGATCTCCTCCGCGCCCCAGAAGCAGCCGAGGCCGAACAGCGCGACCTCGTAGCCCTCGGGCACCTCGTCGGTGACCAGCGGCGCGTCGAGCGCCCGGTGCCGCTCGGCGAGCGCCCACGGGCGCTCGGGACGGCCGGGCAGGGTGTCCTCGGGGGCGGGCATCGTGGACTTGGCGCGGTTGAACAGCACGGGCACTCCTTCGTCGGTCTCGTCCCATTGAACACGGCGCAGGGGTGGTTCGTTCCCGGGACGTTCTGACGGATTCGTTCAAGCCCGTCGCGCCGAGCGGCGTTAGGTTCGGTGCCATGCACGCCGACGCGACCTTCGAGGTCACCGAGTTCACGCCCTCCGACTATGTCTCTCCGGTCACCACGGGTTCGCCCGTCGGCCATGCCCACATGGTCAAGCAGTTCGCGGGCGAGCTGGAAGGCCGATCGACCACGCAGTTCAGCTACGCGTACGACGCCGCCACCGAGGTCGGCACGTACGTCGCGATGGAGGCGTTCGAAGGCTCACTCGGCGGGCGGTCAGGAGCGTTCGCGTTCGCGCACTCGGCGACCACCGACGGCCGGAGCGCCGAGCGACTGTCCGAGCTGTTCGTGATCGCACCGGGCAGCGGCTCGGGCGACCTCGCGGGGATCACCGGCACCGGAGCGATGCGCGTCGACGCCGACGGCACCCACCGGGTGCTCCTCGACTACGACCTGCCCGGCTGAGGCGCCGCGCGCGAGCACTACGCTCGACCGGTGACCCAGGAACACCGGAACAAGAGTGGCTTCGAGACGCGTGCGATCCATGCCGGCTACGAGCCCGACCCGACAACCGGCGCCGTGATCCCGCCGATCTACGCGACCAGCACCTACAAGCAGGACGGTGTCGGCGGGCTGCGCGGTGGCTACGAGTACTCCCGCTCCGCCAACCCCACCCGCACCGCCCTCGAGGCCAACATCGCGGCGCTGGAGGAGGGCGAGCGCGGGTTCGCGTTCGCCAGCGGCCTCGCCGCGGAGGACACGCTGCTGCGGGCGCTCACCCGACCCGGTGACCACCTGGTCTTCCCCGACGACGCGTACGGCGGCACCTTCCGGCTGGTCGACAAGGTGGCCGGCCCTTGGGGGCTGGCGCACACGCCGGCGCAGGTGGCCGACGTCGACGCGATGCGCGCCGCGATCCGGCCCGGTGAGACCAGGCTGGTGTGGGTCGAGACGCCCACCAACCCGCTGCTCAACATCGGCGACATCGAGGCGCTGGCCGGGGTGGCGCACGACGCGGGCGCGCTGCTGGTGGTCGACAACACGTTCGCCTCGCCGTACCTCCAGCAGCCGCTGACGCTGGGTGCCGACATCGTCGTGCACTCGACCACGAAGTACTGCGGCGGTCACTCCGACGTGATCGGTGGCGCCCTCGTGGTGCGCGACCACGACATCGCGGAGAGGATCGGCTTCCACCACAACGCCATGGGCGCGGTGGCGGGCCCGTTCGACGCCTGGCTGACCCTGCGCGGGTTGCGCACCCTCGCGCTGCGGATGGAGCGGCACAGCGACAACGCCGAGCGCGTCGTCGAGTTCCTGACCAGGCACCCCCAGGTGTCGCACGTCTACTACCCCGGGCTGCCCGAGCACCCCGGCCACGAGATCGCGGCGCGGCAGATGCGGCGCTTCGGCGGGATCGTGTCGTTCCGGGTCACCGGCGGTGAGGAGCAGGCGCTGGCGGTGTGCGAGCGGAGCGAGGTGTTCACGCTCGGGGAGTCACTCGGTGGCGTCGAGTCGCTGATCGAGCACCCGGGGCGGATGACGCACGCCTCGGTCGCCGGCACTGACCTCGAGGTGCCGGCGGACCTGATCCGGCTGAGCGTCGGAATCGAGACCGCCGACGACCTGGTCGCAGACCTGGAGACCTCACTCGGTGGTTGAGGAGGTTGCGCAGCAACCGTCTCGAAACCACGCGGTGCTGTGCGTGGACTTCGGGTCGACGTTCACCAAGGCCGCCCTCGTCGACGCCGGGTCGGGCACCCTGCTCGGCACCGCCTCGCACCGCACCACGATCGACACCGACGTCCTCGACGGGTACGACGCGTGCCTGCGCGCGCTGCAGTCGGACCATCCCGAGGCCGACGGAGCGGACGTGCTGGCGTGCTCGTCGGCCGGCGGCGGGCTCCGGGTCGCCGTGGTCGGCAACGAGGAGCTGGTCACGGCCGAGGCCGGTCGCCGCGTCGCGCTGTCGAGCGGCGGCAAGGTGGTGCACGTGGTCGCTCTGTCCGCCGACGCCGACCCGCTGCCGGGGCTGCTCGCCAGCAAGCCCGACGTGGTGCTACTGGTCGGCGGCACCGACGGTGGCAACACCGAGGCCCTGCTGGCCGGGGCACGGATGCTGGCCGGGGCGCGCTGGGCGACGCCGGTCGTGGTGGCCGGCAACGTCGACGCCCGGGAGGACGTCGCGGGGCTCCTGGCTGCGTCGGCCACGCCGTACGTTCTCGCCGACAACGTCGTACCCCGGATCGGCGTGCTCGCCCCCGGCTCCGCACGCGCCGCGATCCGTGAGATGTTCCTGGCCCACGTGATCGGCGGGAAGCACCTGAGCGCCCGCACGGACTTCGCGGCGATGGTGCGCGGGCCCACGCCCGATCTCGTGCTCACCGGGGTCGAGGTGCTCGCCGCGACGCTGGCCTGCGACGTGGTCGTCGTGGACGTCGGCGGCGCCACGACCGACGTCCACTCCGTCGTCGACCTGGACCCGGAGGACGCCACGCTGGGACGCGAGGTGGTCGCGACGACGCCGGTGACGCGCACCGTCGAGGGCGACCTGGGCATGCGCTGGAGCGCCGTCTCCACCGTCGAGTCCGGTGTGGCGGCCGGCGTGCTCGAGACCGACCCTGCGCTGGACCGGGCAGCCCGGCTGCGGCACGACGACCCGGCGCACCTCCCGGTCAACCCGGTCGACGCGTCGTACGACATGCGCATCGCGACCGCGGCCACGGTGCTCGCCGTCCGCCGGCACGCCGGGCGGTCGCGCGTCGTGCTGAGCGACACCGGACGGGTCATTGAGCGCAGCGGCAAGGACCTCCGCGAGGTCGACCTGCTGGTCGGCTCGGGCGGGGTGCTGCGCAACGCGGCGCCCGAGGTGGCCGAGCGGATCCTGCGCTCGGTGGTCGGCACCGACCCCGAGGGTTGGCAGCTTCCCGAGCGGCCCGCGCTGGTGGTCGACCGTGACTACGTCCTCGCCGCCGTCGGCCTGCTCGCGGGTCAGCACCCCGAGGCGGCACGTACGCTCGCGCGGCGACACTTCCACCCGGACGGGCGCGAGGCTTCCGGGGCCTGACCGCCTAGGCTCGGCGCGTGGCCACGAACCTGTTCGGACGGATGCGCGAGGCGCGACGTACGCGCGTCGACGAGGCGGCCGACCGCGCCGTGGAGCGCGCGCGGAGCCGCCGGGAGGACAGCGACGAGGCGGAGGCGGAGACCGCCGCCCGTGAGGAACGGCTCTCCGAGCGCTTCGCGGCGCAGTGGCACGAGATGCGCGAGGCCCGCCGGGTCGAGGAGCCGGCGATCGAGGGCGGCACCTCGAACTTCAGCCGCGCGCAGGTGCCGTGGGCGTTCGACCTGGCCGCGGCGTGGTCCTGGCGACTGCTGGTCGTGGCGGCGGCGGTGTTCGGCGCGCTCTGGCTGCTCAACTTCTTCGCCGTCGTGGTGCTGCCGCTGCTGGTCGCGATGTTCGCCAGTGCGCTGCTCACACCAGTGGTCCACCTGCTGATGAAGATCGGCGCCGGCCGGCGGATCGCCTCCCTGGTGGTCGTGATCTTCTCGATCGTCGTGCTCGGGCTGCTCCTGACCTTCGTCGGACAGCAGATCGCCAGCGGCCTGGACGACCTGTCGAAGCAGGTGAGCGACGGACTGCAGCAGGTGCGTGACTGGCTGCGCACCGGACCACTCCAGCTCAGCGACAGGGACCTCCAGAACACCCTCAAGGATCTCCAGGACTCGCTCGCCGGCGGCGACGGCGGGACCGGCGTCCTGAGCCGCGCGACCGAAGTGGGCACCACGGTCACCCACATCGTGGCCGGCTTCTTCATCGTCCTGTTCGGCACCTACTTCTTCCTGGCGGACGGGCCGCTGATCTGGACCTGGTTCGTGCGACTGTTCCCCCGCGCCGCGCGGCTGCGCGTGGACTCGTCGGGTCGGGTCGGCTGGACCTCGCTCACCCAGTTCGTGCGGGCCACGGTGCTGGTCGCCGGCACCGACGCGATCGGCGTCATGATCATCGCCGCCATCCTCGGTGTGCCGCTGGTCTTCGCGATCGGCGTGCTGGTGTTCATCGGTGCGTTCGTCCCGATGATCGGTGCCTTCGTGTCGGGCACGGTGGCGGTGCTGGTCGCGCTCGTCGCACAGGGGCCGATCACCGCAGTGCTGATGCTGGCCGGCGTGGTGGTCGTGCAGCAGATCGAGGCGCACGTCCTGCAGCCCTTCCTGATGGGCCGCTTCGTGTCCGTGCACCCGCTGGGCGTGATCGTGGCGATCGCGCTCGGCGTGATCGTCGCGGGCATCCCGGGCGCCCTGATCGCGGTGCCGTGCGCGGCCGTGCTCAACGCGGTCGTGCAGCACCTCGCCGAGGAGACCGACGTGGGCGACTCGGCCCGTGAGGCGGCGGAGGACGACCCGGCACCACCGCCCGCCCCGGAGCCGTCGTAGGCCTCTAGTGTGGCGGCCATGGGTACGACCGCGCCGCATGTCTCCCTCGCCGACATCCGGGAGGCCCGCCGGCTCCTCGAGGGCGTCTCGGTGCCGACCGCGATGGAGGACTCACGCTGGCTGTCCGCGGTCGTCGGCGGCCCGGTGTTGCTCAAGTGCGAGAACCTCCAGCGCACCGGCTCGTTCAAGATCCGCGGCGCCTACGTGCGGATGCTCCGGCTGACCGAGGAGGAGCGCGCCCGCGGCGTGGTCGCCGCGTCCGCCGGCAATCACGCACAAGGGGTCGCGCTCGCCGCCCAGCTGCTGGGGATCAAGGCCACGGTGTTCATGCCCGAGGGCGCCCCGATCCCGAAGCTGAACGCCACCATCGGGTACGGCGCGGAGGTGGTCTTCCACGGCGCGTACCTCGACCACTCGTTGGAGGAGGCGCTCCGGTTCTCCGCCGAGACCGGCGCCGTGCTGATCCACCCGTACGACCACGAGGACATCGTGGCCGGGCAGGGCACCTGCGGGCTCGAGATCATGGAGCAGGCTCCGGACGTCGAGACGGTGCTGATCCCGCTCGGCGGCGGGGGCCTGGTGGCCGGGTCCGCCACCGCGATCAAGGAGATCTGCCGTGAGCAGGGACGCCCGGACGTCCGGGTGATCGGGGTCCAGGCCGAGGGTGCGGCGGCGTACCCGACCTCGCTGGCGACGGGCCACCCGGTCACCCTCACGGCCATGAAGACGATGGCCGACGGGATCGCGGTCCCGCGCCCGGGGAAGGTGCCGTTCGCCGCGATCGTGGACTACGTGGACGAGGTGATCACGGTGTCCGAGGAGTCGCTGTCGTCGGCGATGGTGATGCTCCTCGAGCGGGCGAAGATGGTCGTGGAGCCGGCCGGGGCCGCCGCCGTGGCCGCCGTGCTCGACCGGCCGCACGCGTTCGGGACGCCGATCGTCGCCGTGCTCTCCAGCGGCAACATCGACCCGCTGCTGATGGGCAAGCTGATCCGGCACGGCATGGCCGCCGCCGGGCGCTACCTGCAGCTGCGCGTCCGCGTGCCCGACGTACCCGGCGGCCTCGCGAAGCTCCTCGGTGAGCTCGCCAGCCTCGGCGCCAACGTGCTCGAGGTCTCCCACGAGCGCCTCTCCGTCGACCTCCACGTCGACGAGGTCGCCGTCCGCCTCCAGCTGGAGACCCGCGGCCTCTCCCACGCCGACGACGTCGTCACCCGCCTCCGCGAGTGCGGCTACTCCGTCGTCGAGTGAGAAAACGCCGACCGGTCGCGAATGTAGGGCGGAACGTCGCCGAGCGGTCGCAGACGTAGGGCGGAACGTCGCCGAGCGGTCGCAGAAGTAGGGCGCAGGGTTGCCGACTGGTCGCAGACGTACGGCGTACGTTCCTGACCGCTCGGCGCGACTGGCCCTAACGTTTCAGACCGCTCGGCGCTGCCCAGGCCTACGTCTCTGACCGCTCGCCGCGCTCAGCCCTACGTTTCTGACCGGTCGGCGGTTACGGGGTGTAGGGGCCGGCCTCGACGATGACCACCTGGAGGTGCTTGCCGTTGGGGGCCTGGTAGCTGACCGTGTCGCCGACGCGGGCGCCGATCAGCGCGGAGCCGAGGGGGGACTGGGGGCTGAAGACCTGGATGTCGTCGTCGGCCATCTCGCGGGCGCCGAGCAGGAACGTCTCGACGTCGTCGTCGCCCTCGAAGCGGTAGCTGACCTTGAAGCCGGGGCTGATCGTGCCGTCGT
>Ga0111538_10015443_pt1 | contig 10041 bp, 6 predicted proteins | sample SoiMethybrSBSTD1_FD_79669 | JGI IMG/M metagenome (GOLD analysis project Ga0111538, IMG submission 79669) | Bulk soil microbial communities from a Populus tree surrounding site in Tennessee, USA - Soil MetaG P. TD hybrid SBSTD1 (version 2)... | ecosystem: Environmental > Terrestrial > Soil > Tree... | reverse complement strand
GGATGCGACGGCCAGGCCGCGAGTGAGCGGGGGCTATCGCGTGTGGAGGCGGGCTGCGGCCACAACTGGATGGGTCGCCCGGGGGAACCCTGCCGAGACGTCTCCAGCGTGCGAGGAGGAAGAGCCGCCGGCAAGCTCAATCCATCGTCGCGAGTGTGGTTTCCTCGCGCGGTCATGCCGAGAAATCGCCCGTTCCTGCTGCGCGACTTGCGGAACGCGCAACGGCTCGTCATCGCGATTTTGCAACGGGTGTCACGACCCAACACCGCGGGGCCGCGACCGATCCGGTCACGGCCCCGCGCGTGTGACCACGGAGATCCGGCTAGGGGTTCGCCTTCGCCAGCTCGGGAGACAGCTTGATGACGGAGTAATGATCGGCTGGCAGGTACTTGCGATAGGACTCGTGCAGCGCTGTGGTCGTCAGCGCGTCGATACGCTCGCGCCGCTTGAGGATGCGGTTCGGGTCCCAGCCCAGCACGTTCACGGTCTGCAGCGAGCCCATCCAGAAACCATTCTGCTTCTGGTTCGTCTCGAGCTCGCGGCGCTGGACCTCCTGCTCCTTCGACAGGTCCTCCGCGCTCGGGCCGTCGCGCCGCATCTTGTCGATCTCGGCCTGCGTTGCGGCGATCAGCGTGTCGGCGCGCGCCGGGTCGCAGCCGAACGAGATCGTCATCGTGCTGTAGCCATCGAGTGGGTACTGGTGCTGGAACCGGCACGACACGCTGTACGTGCCGCCCAGCAATTCGCGCAGCGAACTCCTCAGGTGGTCCTGGAGGATGCTCGCGGCGGTGACGGCGCGATGCTGGTCGAGCTCCTCGATGGGGAAGCTCGAGAAGTACGTCATGCGCACGCTGCCCTTGGGCTCCATGCCCTTCTTCACCTCGGCCTGGGTGATGCCGGGCGGGAAGTGCGGGCCCTTCATCGCCCACTTCGCCGTCTTCTTGCCGGTGGAGGGCAGTGAGCCCAGGTAGCGGGCGAGCAGCGGCGTGATGGAGTCGGGTTGGAACGTGCCGGCGAAGAAGAACGTGAAATCCGCGGCGTTCGCGCATAGCTTGCGATGGAATGCGAGCGCGTCGGCGAGCTTGACGTCCTGCACCTGCTTCGCCGTGGGCACTTGGTTCATGTAGAAGCCGCCGGTGTTGATGCGGGTGGCGGAATCGGCGAACACCTGTTCGGGGCTGTTCGCGCGATTCGAGAGGAACGTGTTGAACTGCGCCTGGAGCGCGGCGAACGCGTCCGGGTCCTGCGTGGGCTGCGTGAAGCCCAGGTAGAGCACCTGCAGCGCCGGCTCGAGGTCCTCGGGGCGCGCACTGCCGTTCACGCCGTGCAGGTACGACTGCACGTAGGGCGTCACCCGGATCAGCTTGCCGGCCAGAAGCTTCTGGAGGTCGGTGTTCTTGTGGCCGCCCACGCCGTTGTCATTGACGATGAACGGCGACGCCCACGCACTCACCCACGAGGCGGAGTCGGCAATGGACAGCCCACCGCGCGAGTACGAACTGAACTGGATCTCGTCCGCCTTGAAGTCGGTGGGCTTGAGCCACACTTCGACGCCGTTCGCGAACGTCACCACGGTCACGCCCAGTTCGGGCAGCGACTTCTTCGACTTCACCTTTCCGGGCGTGGGGAGCTTCGCCATCAGCGCCTTGGCTCCTGCCAGGTCCACCCACGCGGCAGGCTTCGCCGTCTCGGCCTTCGCGAGCAGCGCGCGCACGTCGGCCTCGGTGGGCACCGGGGCCTCGGCCTTCTCCGGCCCGTTCACGAGCACGACGCGATTGCGCGTCGAGATGAGCGTGTCGGCGAGCGCGTTCACCTCGGCCAGCGTGATGCCGGGGATGAGCGACTGGGCGAGCTTCGTCGAGACCTCGATGCCCGGCTCGCGCTCACCGTTCAGGTAGGCGCTCACCATGGCCGCCACGAGGTCGCTGTTCTCGGTCTTGTCGCGTTCCTTGTACTGCTGCTCGAGTTGCGCGACCTGTTCCTTCTTGGCGCGCTCCAGCTCGCTGGCGAGGAAGCCGTGCGCGCGCAGGCGCGCGGTCTCCTCGAGCAGCGCGGCAAGTCCCTTGGCCTGCTGGCCGTCCTTCACCTGGGCCTCCACGTAGAACAGGCTGGTGCCGCGCGTGAAGTCGAACGTCCCACCGCCGGCGGCCAGGAACGGCGGGTCCGCGCGGTGCGAGATCTCGTCGAAGCGCGTGTTCATCATCGCCGAGAACAGGTCGGCCTTGAGCCCGGCGCGGAACCGGCCCACGGTGTTGCCGGGCGGGCGCATGCGCTTCACCACGACGGCCACGCCCGAACTGGTGGCTTCCTTGTCGGTGGCCACGCAGATGAGCGTCGAGTCGTGCGGCGGCATGCCGAACGACGGCACTTCGCGCGACTCCGCGCGCTTGGGCAGATCCGAGAAGTGCTCGGCGATGAGCTTCTCCATCTTGCCCGGGTCGATGTCGCCGATCGCGATCACCGCCATCCACTCCGGCCGGTACCAGTCCTTATAGAAGTCGCGCAGGCGGCCATACGGCGCCCCCTGTAGCACCTCGGGCTTGCCGATGGGCAGGCGCTCCGCGTATCGCGAGCCGTAGAAGATGAGCGGGAACTGCTTGCGCTGGATGCGCTCCTGCGCGCCGCGTCCCAGCCGCCACTCCTCCATGACGACGCCGCGTTCCTTGTCGATCTCGGCGTCGCTCATGCGTGCGCGTCCCGCGAAGTCGGACAGTGCGTTGAGGCCGGTCTTGAGCAGCGAGTCCGCGTCGGTGGGTACGTCCAGCATGTACACCGTTTCGTCGAAGCTGGTATAGGCGTTCGCGTCGGCGCCGAAGCGCAGCCCGATCTTCCGCAGGTACGCCACGAGCTGGTCCGCGTCCTTGAAGTGCGCGGAGCCGTTGAAGTTCATGTGCTCGACGAAGTGCGCCAGGCCCTGCTGGTCGTCCGCCTCGGCCGTGGAGCCGACCGGCACCGCGAGCCGCAGCGACACGCGGTGCTCGGGCTTGGCGTTCTTCTTCACGAACCAGCGGATGCCGTTGGGCAGCACGCCGCGGCGCACCGCCGGATCCCAGGTCAGCGAGTCGGTGAGCGCGGGGGCGCCCTGCGCGCGCGCCATCGGGGCGGCGAGCACGAGCGCTGTGACGAGCGCCAGCGCGGTGCGGGTCCAGTGGGTGATCGGCGAAGACTTCAGCATGCTCGTCCCTCCGGGAAGGAAGGCCCGGCGCGGTGCGCGCCGGGCACGGGTCGTCGTCAGCAACTCACTTCATGTGGGCGATGATCGCATCGCCGAACGCGCTGCACTTGACCTCGGTCGCACCCTGCATCTGGCGCGCGAAGTCGTACGTCACGGTGCGCGCACCGATGGCGCCGTCCATGCCGCGCAGCACGAGGTCGGCGGCCTCGTTCCAGCCCATGTAGCGCAGCATCATCTCGCCGGACAGGATCACCGAACCGGGATTGACGCGGTCGAGGTTCGCGTACTTGGGCGCCGTGCCGTGCGTGGCCTCGAACACCGCGTGACCCGTCAGGTAGTTGATGTTGCCGCCCGGCGCGATGCCGATGCCGCCGACCTGCGCGGCCAGCGCGTCCGAGAGGTAGTCGCCGTTCAGGTTGGGCGTGGCGATCACGTCGAACTCGTCCGGCCGCGTGAGCACCTGCTGCAGCGTGATGTCGGCGATGGCGTCCTTGATGAGCACACGGCCGGTACTCAGCGCCGACTTCTGTTCGGCGTTGGCGGCTTCCTCGCCCTTGGCGGCCTTGGTGCGTTCCCACTGCTCCCAGGTGTAGACGCTGCCGGCGAACTCGCGCTCCGCCAGCGCATAGCCCCAGTTGCGGAACGCGCCCTCGGTGTACTTCATGATGTTGCCCTTGTGCACGAGGGTGACGCTCTTGCGCTTCTGCGCGATCGCGTACTCGATGGCAGAGCGGATCAGCCGCTCGCTGCCCTCCTGCGAGACCGGCTTGAAGCCGATGCCGCTCGTGGCCGGGAAGCGGATCTTCTTGTAGCTCGAAGGGAACTCCTTTTCGAGGAACGCGAGCACCTTGGCGGCCTCGGGGCTGCCGGCCTGGAACTCGATGCCGGCGTAGATGTCCTCCGTGTTCTCGCGGAAGATCACCATGTCCACCTTCTCCGGGGACTTCACGGGTGAGGGCACACCCTGGAACCAGCGCACCGGGCGCAGGCACACGTACAGGTCGAGGATCTGCCGCAGCGCGACGTTCAGCGACCGGATGCCGCCGCCGATCGGCGTCGTGAGCGGCCCCTTGATGCCGACTAGGTAGGTGCGGAACGCCTCCAGCGTCTCGTCGGGCAGCCAGCTGCCGGTCGCGTCGAACGCTTTCTGCCCGGCCAGCACTTCGTGCCAGGCGATGCGGCGCTTGCCGCCGTACGCGCGCGACACCGCCGCGTCGAGCACACGCACAGAGGCCCGCCAGATGTCCGGGCCCGTGCCGTCGCCCTCGATGAACGGGAGCACCGGGTGATCCGGGACGATCATGCGGCCGTCCTTGAGGACGATCGGTTCGCCTTGCGTGACGCTCATGGAGTGGCTCCTCAGGAAGGGACCGGGCCCTTGGCCGCGTCCGGGTCGGCAGCGCCGCGGCGCAACCGGCGCGAGGCCCGGTAGGGATGGATATCGAGGACCTCGCCGCGGCGGTGCACCTCCTGCATCGAGTGCCAGAAGGCGACGCCGAACAGCTCCTCGTGGTGGGCCAGGAAGGCTTCGAGCAGCTCGCCCCGAAGGCCGAGGAAGGTCCGGAATTCCTCGGGGAAGATATCGCGCTCGCCCACGTAGTACCAAGGCTCGCCCGCCAGATCGTCCTCGTCGCCGGACGAATGCGGCAATTCGCGGAACCGGCACTCGTCCAAGGGCGCCAGCTCGTCATAGTCGTAGAAGATGAGCCGCCCGTGGCGGGACACACCGAAGTTCTTGAGCAGCATGTCCCCCGGGAACAGGTTCGTGGCCGCGAGGTCGCGCAGCACCTGCCCGTAGTCCAGCACCGCCTCCCGGGCCTCGGCGAGTCCGGCTTCGCGCAAGTAGAGGTCCAGCGGCCGCAGCCGGCGCTCGGTGTAGAGGTGGCGGAACACGACGCGGCCGCCGTCCACGCGCACGGTCTCTCCGGCCAGCCGCAACAGCATCTCGAGCAGCTCGGGTGCGAAGCGGTCGCGGTCGAACTCCAGGTGCTCGAACTGCTGCGCGTCCACGAGCCGCCCGGCGCGATCGTGCCGGAAGACGAGCCGGTACTTCTCGCGCACCTGCTCGTGCGTCACGGTCTTGGGCGGGTCGAAGCGGTCGCGGATCACCTTGAAGACCACGTCGAAGCCTGGCAGCGTGAACACGCACATCACCATGCCGCGCTGCCCCGGCGCGATCTCGAAGCGGTCGTCGCTGGTGGCGAGGTGGCGAAGCAGCGAGCGATAGAGCTCGGTCTTGCCGTGGCGATGGTGCCCGATCGCCGTGTAGAGCTCCGACAACGGTTTCCTCGGCATGATCGCGCGCAGGTACTCGACCAGCTCGCGCGGGTGCTCGTGCTCGACCAGGAAGTAGGAGCGCGCGAAACTGAACACGATGCTCACCTCGTCCTCGGTGATCAAGACCGCATCCAGCACCAGACGGCCCGAGGGATTGCGCAACGCGAGCAGCAGCGGCATCGCGGCCCCGTCCGTGAGCAGCCGGCCCAGCACATACGCGGCCTTGCCACGGAAGTACACGGGCCGCCCCAACTCCACGGCGCGGATGCGGCGCACATCGGCCTGCTCCACGATGGCGGCCGCGGCGCGCCGCGCGTCTCCTTCGAGATCGTCCCACGCGGCCTCGAACGGCAGCCGTTCGAGCAGTGTGCGCATGAGCGTATCGAGCCGGCCCTCGCGCGGGAAGTGGTCCACGAGCGCGGGCGCGATGCGGCCTTCGGGCTCGCTCGCGCGGATGGCCACGAACTCCACCTCCGGGTCCACGCCCACGGTCTGGAACGTTCGACGCGCGCACGAGTTGAAGTACGTCTCGGCCAGCTCGGCATCGCCGCGCCCGGAGATGGCGGCGGCGAACTCGCCGCGCATCGCGTTCCACGCCGCGCGGTCCTCGGCCCGTGGCCCGAGCCGGTCGAAGAGCTCGCGCATACCCTCGCTCATGGACTCGCTGTAGACATCGAGCCGTCGTGCGGCGTCCTGCTGCGCACCGGCCCAGTCCTGGCGCTCGAAGTGCTGCTTCGCGCGCGCCGTCACGGCGGCGAAGCCGGAGCGATAGCTGTCGAAGGCGGCGAGCAGAACGGCGGCCCCGGATGCCGGCCAGGCCTGCTCGGTGCGGCCGGACGCAGTCAAGTCAGCGCGGAGCCAGCGTGGACAGCATGCCGTCGAAGTCGACCGATGCCTGGCGCACATCGCGTGCAGGCCCGGTCAGCTTGAAGAACACCGGCCCGCGTGGCCCGACGGCGATCGCTCCCAGCACCATCCAGTTCTTGAGCTGACCCTTCGAACGCATGTCGCTGCCGGGATCGAGATAGGTGCCCTCGATCTCGACGCGCGTCACGTCGAGTCCCTGCACCGTCAAGCGCCTGCGCACCGGATTCGGCGCCCCGACGAACTGCGCGACCCAGCGGTCCACGTTGTCGTCCACGGTGCCGCCCGCGCCCTCGCCGAAGAAGAACACGGCGCATTCGGCGGCCCGGTCTTCGCGGGCGGGCAGCAGGTAGGTGGCGCTCCGCATCGGTCGCTCGGGGCCGAGCGTCCAGGCCGGGGGCTTCGTCCAGTGCATACCGGGGTCCTCGGGTTCTCGCGCCAACACGGAGTCCGGTAGGCCATGAACCTGGGCGGGAGCCGTCTTCGCAGCCGGAGCCACGGAGCGCCGCCAGGCCACGAATTCGAGCGCGAAGACGGCGACCACCAGGAGGACGGCGAGCCAGCGGATCATGAGCGGACCTCGGCGACGACAGAGATGGCGGCGGGCCACGGCGAGCGGGACACGACGTCGCGAGTCTAGGACTCGGTTCGGGACTTGTCGAAGCGCCGGCATCGCGCGGGCGAGGGGAAGCGGGCTGCCGAAGTCGGCGGCGAAGCCGTCGAGCAGCCGTTCGCCTCGTACTGGCCAACGGCGTGCCCCGCCATTCGGCGTTCGATCGCGCGGTCAGCGAACGATCGCGACTCGGGTGGCGCGACTCGCGCCCGGGCGCGACAACCGCACCACGTACATCCCGGGACGGATGCCGCTCCCGGCTGCGAGCGACACGGTCTGCGATCCGCGTCCCGCCACGGCGCGTCGCACGACCATGCGGCCCGCGAGATCGATCAGCTCGAGCGAAGCGGGGCCGTCATCGGGCAGCGCGACGCGCACCGACAGTGGCCCGGTCGACGGATTGGGCGCCACACGCTCGATCGCGAACGCGGTCAGGGTCGCGCCCGAACCCGGCGCGTCGAGCAGGCCGCCCGGAACCAGGCGATGCGCGTACAACACTTCGGACGGGATGTCGCGCTGGTCTTCCCACAGCGCGATGGCGCCGCCGGTCCCATCGCGCGCGAGGCCCCTGACGCTTCTCCACCCGGGAGCACTGCACACGCGTTGTCCGTTCGCCGGCCAGCCGGGTTCGGGAGCTCCCGAGTTCCCGACGTGGGTCGCGAAGATCTCGATGCCGCCCGAGCGGGCATCGTTCCACAACAGGTACGCACCCCCGGATTCGTCGTGGGTGAGCCGGGGAGAGGACTGTGCACTCGGCGCGTCGCACAAGAGCTCGGGCCCGTTCCAGCCGGGGGGTGCCGAGCCGTCCGCTTGCAGCCTGCGCAGGAACAGGTCGCTCTCGCCGGGACTTCCGCCGTCATCGCTCCACGCGGCCAGCAGGCCGCCCTGGCCATCGGTCGTGATGCACACGTCCGGGATCGCGTTCGCGGGCCCGAGCGGGAGGCTCCAATCCATGTCGCCGGACGAGACCAGGTGCGCCAGCGACACGTCGCCGCCGGTCTCGCTCCACGACAGGAACGTGCCGCCGGAGGCGTCAGCCACGAGCTGGGCAGGCTGGGCCACGAGCCCCTCGGTGGTCCCGAGCGTGATCCCGTTGGGGTTCCACAGCGGCTGTCCTGCGCTGTCGAGGCGTCCCGCGTACAGGACCGTCCCACCGAACAAGCCGCGCGAGTCCTGCCAGACGACGATCACGCCGCCGCCGCCGTCGGGCGCCACTCGCGGCTCGCGCTGATTCCCGGTCACCACGCACACGGGCATCGGTGCGCTTCCCCACACGCTCACGCCAGCGGCGTCGTAGCGACGGGCGTAGAGGTTGCCGGCGTCGGTTGGCGAAGGCTGGCTCCAGGCGACGATCACGCCGCCCTGGCCGTCGGCACAGACGTGCGGAGGTGCGATCCAATCGAGCGGCGGTGCTCCGACGTTGATCCCACCCGCGGGCCAGCCCGGTGCGACGGTGCCGTTCGCGAGCAGTCGCACGAGGTAGATCTCGAGCGGCGTCCCGGTGCAGTGCGCGGGACACTGCGCCCACCGTTCGTCCGTCCACACCACGTACATGCCGCCCGCGTCGTCCGGAACCAGGATCGGGTTGCGTTGGTCCCAAGGCTGCGCATACAACGGTGTCCCGCCGCCGGGCGGCACGTCGCCCGCAGCGCCGATGTGGAGCAGTTTGATCCGCCCCTGGTCATCCCACGCGAGCATGGACCCGCCCAGGCCGTCTCCCAGCAGCGACGGGTTGATGCCGTTCCACGGAACGACCTGGACGCCATTGGGGCTCCAGTCGGCGCGGACACTCGGACAGGTGGCGCATAGCAGCGCCGTGCCCACGATGAGCGAACGTGCCAGGCGCGCTCGGACGGCTGGGTAGCAGGTGGGCTCGGCCGCGGCGGGTCTCATGGGATCCCTCGATCTCGCGGATGGACGGAAGAAAGCCGAGACCCGCTCCGAAGCCCGGACAAGGAGTGAAAGCTGGGCGCGACCCGCACCGCTCACGCCAGCTGCACGCTCATCTCGGTCTGGGCCGCATCGCAGGTCGCCTCGCGAGCGGCCAACGCCGCGGAGGCGGGGTCGGTGGAGGGCAGATTGAGGATCCGCACCACGTTCACGCCCTCGCGCGAGCGGATCGTGTCGAGCAGGACGCCCGCCGGTGCCTCGCTGCTCGCGACCAGTTGCAGAACGCTGGCGCGGCCGTCGTTCACGCGATAGACGGCGTCGCCGCCCGAGGTGGTGACCGCGCGCAACGCGGGTGTGGACACGTCCAACCGGTCCACCGTCTCGTCGGCGCGCTGCCAGGGCTCAGGAGCCGTGCGGGCCGCCCGGATCCGATTCCTCGCCGAGCGCGGATCGCACGCCTGGGCACGAGCGCCGGCCATCGGCGGTGCACCGGCGTACGTCCACACCTCGAGGCGTCTCCGCGCGCGGAATCCCAGTCGCTCGTACAGCGTACGTGCCGAAGGGTTCTGTTCGAGCACTTCGAGGAACAACTCGCGCACGCCGGCCGCGCGTGCCTCGTCCATGATCGCCCGCATGAGCCGCATGCCGACGCCCGTGCGCCTCGCGGCCGCGACCACCCCCATGCCACCGACCCAGCCGCGCGCCTGCCGCACGCCCAGCATGACCACTCCCACCGGCTCGCCTGCGCGAGACGCCACCCGCGAGCGCTCGGGTGCGAGATCCAGTGCCTCGAGCATGAACTCGATCGCACCCGCGTCCACGTGCATCGGCACGGGGTAGCCCTCATAGGCGGCATTGAACAGCTTGGCGAGGCCCTCCAGGTCGAGATCGCTGGCGGGGAGGAGCTTGAGGTCATCTGCCACGTGGGCCATGGGGTCTCCCGGGTTCGCGGAAGTGAGGGGAATGCAAGGCTCCACTGCAGGGATCAGTCGGCTGGAAACGCCTGGGCTCCCACGGCATCGAATGAGCAGCGACTGGAACCCCGACTGCCGCTCGGCGACAATACCGCTCGACCCCGTGGCTGCCCACTTTCGAGGAGACGATCATGCGCGCACGCTGGATGATTGCGGTGGCGATGCTCACGCTCGCGGCCGGCCCTGCCCTGGCTTCGTTCAACAACAAGCCCGACCCTTCGACCTCGTCCAGTTCCACGTCCGGTTCC
>Ga0111538_10015441_pt1 | contig 10041 bp, 5 predicted proteins | sample SoiMethybrSBSTD1_FD_79669 | JGI IMG/M metagenome (GOLD analysis project Ga0111538, IMG submission 79669) | Bulk soil microbial communities from a Populus tree surrounding site in Tennessee, USA - Soil MetaG P. TD hybrid SBSTD1 (version 2)... | ecosystem: Environmental > Terrestrial > Soil > Tree... | reverse complement strand
GCGGGCTGCTGATGCTCGGCGGCCGCCGCGCGTTCGCCGAGGGCGGCTGGGGCGGCACGCCGGTCGGCGAGGTGCTGCCGGTCGTGATCGAGCAGTCGAACGAGAAGTATTTCTCGGAGATCTCGGCGAAGCCGACCCGCGCCGGCGTCTCGTTCCCGGTGACGCAGGTGGCGGGCGACGAGCGGGCGTCGAACGCGAAGTGGAACGACCTGCCGCCGGTGTCGATGGTCAACTCGGTGCGCGAGTCGAAGCCGGGCGCGACGGTGCTGCTCACCGGCGTCGACAACCGCAAGCAGGATCAGATCGTCCTCGCCTACCAGCGCTACGGCCGCGGCAAGGCGATCGCGCTGCCGATCCAGGACTCGTGGCTGTGGAAGATGGACGCGAAGATCGCGGTCACCGACACCACCCACGCGATGTTCTGGCGGCGTCTCGTTCGCTGGCTGGTCGACGGCGTGCCCGAGCAGGTGAACGTCACGACCACCACCGATCGCGTCGAGCCTGGCGAGGCGGTGAAGCTGTCGGCCGAAGTGCTCGATCCCGCCTACATCGAGGTCAACGACAGCCGGGTGCTGGCGCGGATCACCTCGCCCACCGGCAAGACGACGGAAGTGCCGGTCGAGTGGACGGTGACCCGCGACGGCGACTACCGCGCCAGCTTCGTCCCCGACGAGTCGGGCATCTACGACGTGCAGGTGAGCGCCGAGCGCGATCAGAAGCAGCTCGGCAAGGCATCGATGCACGTCCGCGTCTCGGCCGGCGACGCGGAGTATTTCGACGCCGCGATGCGCGCGCCGCTGATGAAGCGGATCGCCGAAGACACCGGCGGCCGCTTCTTCACCGCCGCCAGCGTCGCCTCGCTGCCGGAAGCGATCAGCTACAGCGGCCGCGGCGTCACCGTCGTCGAGGAGCGCGAGCTCTGGGACATGCCGGCGCTGTTCATCATGCTGGTCGGCCTGGTCGCCGCCGAGTGGGGTTACCGCCGGATGCGGGGACTGGCGTGATACCGGCGCGGTTAGTCGTGGGCTCGTGTTTGTGCTGCTTGCTGTGTGCGGCGCCGGCCTTTGCCCAGGCGACGCATCTGCTGGTCATCACCGGCGTGCCGGGCGACGAGGAGCACGCGGCCCAGTTCCAGAAGTGGGCGGCGAGCTTCGTCGACGCGGCGAAGAAGAAAGACGCCGTCGCCGACGCGAACGTCACCCTGCTCTCCGACCGCACGGCGACGCGCGACGCCGTCGAGAAGGCGTTCACCGACATCGCGGCGCGCGCCCGGCCGAACGAGGCCGTGGTCGTGCTGCTCATCGGCCACGGCAGCTTCAACGGGACCGACGCCGCGTTCAACCTGCCGGGGCCCGACCTGACGGTCGCCGACTGGTCGCGCCTCCTCGGCAAGCTGTCGTCGCAGCGCGTCGCGTTCGTCAACACCGCGAGCTCCAGCGGGGCGTTCCTGCCGGCGGTGGCCGCGCCCGGGCGGGTGGTCGTGACGGCGACCAAGACCGGCGGCGAGCGCAACGAAACGGTGTTCCCCGAATTCTTCGTCGAGGCGTTCAACGACAACGCCGCCGACCGCGATCGCAACGGCCACGTCTCGATCGGCGAAGCCTTCGAGTACGCGAAGGCCAAGGTGGTCCAGGCGTTTCAGCAGAAGGGCAACCTGCTGACCGAGCACGCGACCATGGACGAGGGCGGTCCGGCGGGGGCGGGCCACTTCGCGGCGTCGCTGTTCCTCGGCACCGGCCGCGCGGAAGACTCGCTCGCCGTCGACACCAGCGATCCGGCGATGAAGGCGCTGGTCGACGAGCGCAACGGCATCGAGCAGCAGATTGCGGGCCTGCGGCTGAAAAAGGGATCGATCAGCGACGCGGCGTACGACGCCGAGATGGAGAAGCTGCTGACCAGCCTGGCGCTGAAGACGCGGGCGATTCGCGAGCTCCAGGCGAAAAAGGCCAAGCCGTGAGGCGCACGGCCGCGGTGGTGGTCGTGCTCGTCGCCGTCAGCGTCGGCAGCGTCGTCGCCCAGCGGCGGGGCGGGTTCGGCGGCGGCTTCGGACGCCGGCAGCAGGCGATCGTGCCGAACACGCCGTACGACGGCCGCTTCACCTTCGTGCGGGTCCGCTACGGCCCCGACTACGGCTACACCTCGCAGCGCCTGCCGTGGTCGCACGACTACCCGGCCGGCGAGCAGCATTTCATGAAGATCGTGAACGAGCTCAGCTACCTGAACCCGCACACGGAGGAGACCAACATCCTCACCTTCGACGATCCGGAGCTGTTCAAGTACCCGGTCGCCTATCTGTGCGAGCCGGGGCAATGGGTGCTCTCGGACGAGGAAGCGGCGGGCCTGCGCGCCTACCTGAAGAAGGGCGGCTTCGTCATCGTCGACGACTTCCACTACTACGACTGGAGCAACTTCGAGGCGCAGATGGCGCGGGTCATGCCGGAGGCGCGCTTCGTCGATCTGGATTTGTCGAACCAGATCTTCCACGCCTTCTTCGAAATCAAGACGCTCGACGTGCCGCAGTATTACGATCCGCCGCCGGCGATCTTCCGGGCGGTGTACGAGGACAACGATCCGTCGAAGCGGATCATGATGATGATCAACTACAACACCGACATCTCCGAGTTCTGGGAGTGGTCGGACACCGGGCTGCGGCCGATCGACGAGTCGAACGAAGCGTACAAGCTGGGCGTGAATTACATCATCTACGGGATGACGCATTGACCGATGTAGTGTCCGCCTTCAGGCGGACCGGTCCGGCTGAAGCCGGACTCTACGACAGGGGATACCAGTGGAGCTGACCAACACCGTGGATTTCGAGTCCGCCGACGACATCGCCCTCGCGGACAAGATGAAAGTCGGGCGGCAGCAGATCATCGCCGAGCTCGGCAAGCGCATCATCGGCCAGTCGGACGTCATCGAGCTGATCCTGCTGTCGCTCTTCGTCGGCGGCAACAGCCTGATCGTCGGCGTCCCCGGGCTGGCCAAGACGCTGCTGATTGCGACGCTGGCCAGGGTGCTGGAGCTCAAGTTCAACCGCATCCAGTTCACGCCGGATCTGATGCCCTCGGACATCACCGGCACCGACATCATCAACGAGGACGCGACGACCGGCCGCCGCCAGATGGTGTTCGCGCCGGGGCCGATCTTCGCCAACATCGTCCTCGCCGACGAGATCAACCGGACGCCGCCGAAAACCCAGTCGGCGCTGCTCGAGGCGATGCAGGAGCACCGCGTCACCATCCAGGGACGCACCTACGAGCTGGCGGAGCCGTTCTTCGTCTTCGCCACCCAGAACCCGATCGAGCTCGAGGGCACCTATCCGCTGCCCGAGGCGCAGCTCGACCGCTTCATGTTCCACATCGTCATCGAGCACCCGCCGGAAAACGAGGAGTTCGACGTCGTCCGTGCGACCACCGCGATCATCGACCCGCACTTCCAGCAGCCGGTCAACGGCGACGATCTCATCGCCTTCCAGCGGCTGGTGCGGCGCGTGCCGGTGGCCGACCCGGTGATGCGCTACGCGCTCAGCATCGTCCGCACCAGCCGGCCGGGTTCGAAGCAGGCGCCCGACTCGGTGAAGAAGTTCGTCGCCTTCGGCGCCAGCGTGCGCGCGGCGCAGTACCTGGTGCTCGGCGCCAAGGCGCGCGCGCTCACGCAGGGGCGCTACCACGTCACCTACGACGACATCCGGATCTTGGCGCACCCGGTGCTGCGGCACCGCGTGCTGACCAACTTCCGCGCCGAGTCGGAAGGGGTGACCTCGGACTCGATCATCGACGAGCTGCTCACCGCGGTGCCGGTGCCGAAGAGCGGGATGTGACAATGACATTGCGGATTGCGGATTGCGGATTGCGGAAATTGGCGATTGGGGCCTCCAATCCGCCAATCTGCAATCACTCCGCACGCCGCACTCCGCAATCCACAATCAATCCGCAATCCGCAATCCGCAATCCGCATTGGTAGCGATGCAGTCACACGCGATTCCCGGCGCGCGGTTCGTCGATCCGAAGGTGCTGGCGCGCGTCGGCAACCTCGAACTGCTGGCGCGCAACGTCGTCGAGGGCTTCATCAACGGCCTGCACCGGGCGCCGTTCTTCGGCGCCTCGATCGATTTCGCCGAGCACCGCGGCTACGTCGCCGGCGACGACATCCGCCGCGTCGACTGGCGGCTCTACGCCCGCACCGATCGCTACTACGTCAAGCAGTACGAGGCCGACACCAACACCAACGTGTCGGTGCTGCTCGACGTCTCGCGGTCGATGAAGTTCTTCAGCCGGGGCATCGCCAAGCTCGATTACGCCTGCTTCGTCGGCGCCTGCCTCGCCTACCTGGCGCAGCGGCAGCGCGACCGCGTCGGGCTGATTACCTTCGACAACGACATCGTCTCGCACGTGCCGCCGTCGGCGAAGCACTTCAACGTCGTGCTGCAGAACATGGATCGCGCCAAGGCCGAGCGCGCCGGCAACCTCGCCATCCCGCTGCACAAGATGGCCGAGCACTTCCGCCGCCGCGGCATCCTGGTGCTCCTGTCGGACTTCTACGAGGAGCCGGACACGATTCTCGAGGCGATCAAGCCGCTGAGCTTCCTGGGCAACGATCTGATCGTCTTCCACGTGCTCGACCCGGCGGAGCTCGACTTCGGATACGAGGATGCCTCGAGCTTCGAGGACCTCGAGACCGGCGAGCAGATTCCGGTGGTGCCCGAGTCGCTGGTGAAGGAATATCGGGCGATGATTCAGGCGCACATCGCCGCCCTGACCACCAGGTTCTCGGAGCACCGCATCGACTACACGGTGCTGAACACCGCCGAACCGCTCGACCGCGCGCTGTTCAGTTATCTTTCCAGCCGCGAACGGCTGATGCGCGTACGGTGACATGGCGTTCCTGACTCCGCTCTTCTTCGTCGGCCTGGCCGCGATCGCGATTCCCGTGCTGGTGCACCTGGTGCAGCGCGAGAAGAAGCGCGTTGTCGAGTTCCCCTCGCTGATGTTCGTCCGCCGCATCCCCTATCAGTCGGTCCGGCGGCGCCGCATCCGGCACTGGGCGCTGCTGCTGCTGCGCGCCGCCGCGATCGCCCTGATCGTCGCGGCGTTCGCCCGCCCCTTCTTCCGCCAGGGCGCGGTGGCGGCCGCGGTCGGGGGCGGCGCGCGCGAGGTCGTCATCCTGCTCGATCGGTCCGCGAGCATGGGCTACGGCGATCACTGGGCGCGGGCGCAGGATGCCGCGCGCACCGTGGTTCGCGGGCTGGGGCCGGACGATCGCGCCACGCTGGTGTTGTTCGCGCGCAACGCCGAAGAAAACATGCGGGCCACCGCCGACCGCACCCGGCTCGAGGCCGCCATCGGCGCGGCCAAGGTCGGCTCGGGCGCGACGCGCTACGGCCCGGCGTTGAAGCTCGCCGACAGCATCCTCAGCCGCTCGCCGATCAAGCGCCGCGAGGCGATCCTGATCAGCGACTTCCAGCGCAGCGGCTGGAGCGGCTCCGAGGAAGTCCGCTTCCCCGACACGACCACGGTGAGCACCGTGTCGGTCGCCTCGACCGGCGTCGCCAACCTCTCGGTGCCGTCGGTGACGTTTGCCCGCGCATCGTTCTCGGGCCAGGAACGGATCACCGTCACCGCCGGGCTGAGCAACAAGGGCGACTCGCCCGCGTCCAACGTGCCGGTCACCTTGACCATCGACGGCCACGAGATCCAGACCGAGCGCGTCACCGTGGCGCCGCACGCGTCGGGCTCGGTGTCGTTCACGCAGTTCACGCTCACCGGGGCCAACGTGCGCGGCGCGATCCGCGCCGGCACCGACCCGCTCCCCGCCGACAACAACTTCCACTTCGTGCTCGCGCCCAGCCAGCCGGTGTCGCTCGTCGTGGTCGACAACGGCGACCGCGGCGACAGTAGCCTGTTCCTCGCCAAGGCGCTGGGGATCGGCAGCACGCCGGCGTTCCAGGTCGACGTCACCAGCGCCTCGCGCCTCACGCCGGCTTCGTTCGACAAGCGGGCGGTGGTGGTGTTCAACAACACCTCGTTCCCGCCAGCCGGCGGCGGCAACGGGCTCAAGCGGTACCTCGAGAACGGCGGCGGCCTGCTGGTGGTCACCGGCGATCACACGACGTGGCCGCAGGGCGAAGCGCAGCTCCTGCCCGGCCGCCTCGGCGCCACCGTCGACCGCACCTCCGGCCGCAGCGGCTCGCTCGGCTATCTCGATTACAGCCACCCGGTGTTCGAGGTGTTCAAGGCGCCGCGCAGCGGCGACTTCTCGGCCGCCCACGTCTTTCGCTACCGCACGCTGCAGACCGAGCCGACCGATCGCATCCTCGCCCGCTTCGACGATGGCGCCATCGCCGCGGCGGAGCGCAAGGTCGGCGCCGGCCGCGCGATCGTGTGGACCTCCACGCTCGACGATTCGTGGACCGACATCGCGGTCAAGCCGGTGTTCCTGCCGCTCGTGCATCAGCTCGTGCGCTACCTCGCGCACTACGAGCCGACCACCTCGTGGTTCACCGTCGGCCAGGTGCTCGATCTCACCGCGCGCGCGAAAGGGCGCGCCGATCGCGGCGACAGGATCGTCATCACGCCCGCCGGCGAGCGGCTGACGCATGCCGGTTCGGGCGAAGGCAACGAAGGATTGATCGAGCTCGAGGAGCAGGGGATCTACGAGGTGCGGCCGGCCGGCACGCCGGCCGCGCGCCCGGAGGCCATCGCCGTCAACCTCGACCCGGCCGAGTCGGACCTGACCGCGATCGACCCGCGCGAGCTGGTGGCCGCGGTCACCGGACATGCGACGCCGGTGGAGGTGCAGCAGCAGGCGCCGCCGCAGGAAATGACGCGCGAGGAGTCGGAGCGCCGCCAGGCACTTTGGTGGTACCTCCTGCTCGGCGGGCTGCTGTTGCTGGCGGCCGAGACGGTCATCTCCAATCGCCTGTCGAAGACCGAGCGGTTCCTGTAACTGTCCGATTTGGGGACGGCCCTTTTCTCCCCGCGCCGCGCGCGGCCGGGTGTAATCTTCTCGTAAGCCCGGGCCTCGAGGCCCAACGACTGGGAGCCGCGACATGGATCATCGGACAGAGCTCGTCGATGTCATCCGCAGAGTGCGCAACCGCTGGCGCATGCGCCTCGCCCTGCGCGGCGCGGTGGTCGTGGTCGCCGGCACGGTGCTCGCGCTCCTGCTGTCGGCGTCGGGCCTCGAATCGTTCCGCTTCAGCGCGCCAGCCATCATTGCCTTCCGCATTCTCTCGGTCGGCATCTTCGTCGGGCTCCTCCTCTACGGCTTCGTCTGGCCGCTGCGCCGGCGCGTCACCGACGCGCAGGTGGCGATGTACCTCGAGGAATGCGATCCGACGCTCGAGGCGGCGATCATCAGCGCCGTCGAAGCGACGTCCGAAGGCGGATCGCCGGCGCACTCGCCGCGCCTGGTCGAGAAGCTGGTCGAGCAGGCGATGGAGCGATGCCGCGCGCTCGAGGACGGCCGCACGATCGAGCGCTCGTCGGTGCGGCGCCACAGCGCGCTGCTCGCCGCGATTGCCGCGATTACCGCGCTCGTCATCGCCTACGGGCCCGCGTATCTGCGCCACGGCCTATCGGCGCTCCTCGTGATCTCGCGCAGCGCCGAGGCGTCGAGCCCGTACAGCATCGAGGTGACGCCCGGCAACACCAAGGTGCCGCGCGGCGCGGATCAGACGGTCAAGGCGAAGCTGGTCGGGTTCACGGCCGCCGACGTCAGCGTGATGATGCGCACGGCGCCCAACGTGCCGTTCGATCGCGTCCCGCTCATCGCCGCCGCCGAGCCCGGCACCTTCGAGGGGATGCTCTTCCACCTCGAGAAGGAGACCGAGTACTTCGTCGAGTCGAACGGCGTGCGCTCGCAGGCCTACAAGCTCTCGGTGGTGAACCTGCCGACGGTGCAGGATCTGGAAGTCGAATACCGCTTCCCCGCCTACACCGCCATGCCGCCGCGCAAGGCCGAGGGCGGCGACGTCGCCGCCATCCGCGGCACCGAGGTGGTGCTGCGCGTCGTGCCGACGATGACCACGCCGGACGGCCGCATCATCTTGAGCGAAGGCGCGGCCCAGCCGCTGGTGCGCCAGGGCGACGGCTCGCTCATCGGCAGCTTCAAGATCGACAAGCAGGGCTTCTACCGCATCGAGCTCACCGGCCCGCAGGGCGAGAAGGTCGAAGCGTCGCCGCAATACACCATCGACGTCATCGACGATCAGGCGCCGTCGGTCCGCTTCACCAAGCCGGGCCGCGACTCGCAGGCCAGCCCGGTCGAAGAGCTGTTCCTCGAGGCGCGCGCCGACGACGACTACGGCGTCAAGTCGCTGCAGCTGTTCTACTCGGTCAACGGCAGCACGCCGAAGGCGATCAGCCTGTTCGGCGGCGCCAAGCCGATGACCGAGGTGAGCGCCGGGCACACGATCTATCTGGAGGAGCTCGGGCTGAAGCCGGGCGACTTCGTGTCCTACTACGCCAAGGCGTCGGACATCGACGCGGTGCAGGGATCGAAGACCACGACCAGCGACATCTACTTCGTGCAGATCCGCCCGTTCAAGAAGGACTACAAGCCGGCGCAGTCGCAGGCGATGGGCGGCGGCGGAGGCGGCGGCGCCGGGCAGCAGGTCGGCCAGCTGTCGCAGCAGCAGCGCGAGATCGTCGCCGCCACCTTCAACATCGTCCGCGACAAGGCGAAGACCAAGCCGGACAAGTTCCGCGAGAACGTCGTGTTCCTCAACCTCGCGCAGGCGAAGCTGCGCGAGCAGGTCGAGGAGCTGGTCGGCAAGCTCAAGTCGCGCCTCGGCGCGGTCGACCCGGCGTACAACAAGATTGCCGAGGCGCTGCCCAAGGCCGCCGACGAGATGAAGGCGGCGGAAGCCGACTTGAAGGCGTTGAAGGCCGACGCGGCGCTGTCGCCCGAGCAGCGGGCGCTGAAGCTGCTGCAGGATGCCGAGCAGCAGTACGAGCTGCAGGTGGCGCAGCAGCAGGGCGGCGGCGGAGGTGGCGGCGGCCAGAACGCGATGGCCGAAGACCTCGCCGACCTCTTCGAGCTCGAGCTCGACAAGCTCGCGAACCAGTACGAGATGCAGCAGCGCGCCGAGCAGCAGTCGAACGACCAGCAGGTCGATCAGCTGGTCGAGAAGCTGAAGGAGCTGGCGCGGCGGCAGCAGCAGGAGATGGAGCGGCAGCGCCGCCTGGCGCAGGCCGGCCAGGGCGGCGGCAGCTCGAGCGCCAACCAGCGCGCGCTGGCCGAGGAGGTCGAGAAGGCGGCGCGGCAGCTCGAACAGCTCACCCGCAACCAGCCGGAACAGCGTCAGGAAATCAACGACGCGATGAAGCGGCTGCAGGATGCCGCCGACGCGATGCGGCGCGCGGCCGCGAACGGATCGCGCGACGGCGGCGCGCAGGCGAACCAGGCGCTCGATCGGCTGCGCGAAGCGCAGCAGCGGCTCGAGCGCAACCAGAGCGGCCGCGGCGAGCGCGACCTGCAGCGGGCGCAGCGCGACGCGGAGGCGCTGGCGCAGGAACAGAAAGAGGTCGCCTCCGACGTCAACAGCCTCGAGCAGCAGGCGCAGGGGCCGGGCCGCCAGGCGAAGGCCCAGGCGCTCGGGCAGCGCAAGGAGGCGATGGACGCGAAGGTCGCCGACCTGCAGCAGCAGCTCGAAAAGCTGGCCAACGAGATGCGCCGCGACGAGAAGGACGCGGCGAGAAAGCTCGACGACGCCGCCGGCAGCATCCGCGACAAGCGCATCCGCGAGATGATTCGCTACACCAAGGGCGCGCTGCAGCAGGGAACGAGCGCCCAGTCACAGTACGCGCGCGGCATGGAGGAAACGATCGGATCGAACCTCGACGCGCTGCAGCGCAAGGTCAACGAGGCGGCCGCCGCCGTCGGCAAGCAGTCGAAGCAGGATGCGGTGGCGCGCGCCGCCGAGAAGGCGCGCGATCTCGTGCGCGGGATGGAGTCGCTCGACGCGCGGATGCGCGACCGCCAGCAGGGCCGCGGGCAGGACGGTAAGCAGGGCCAGCAGGGTCAACAGGGCCAGCAGGG